>Ga0315277_10007484_pt1 | contig 14170 bp, 13 predicted proteins | sample YL17G05_15_MG_FD_203695 | JGI IMG/M metagenome (GOLD analysis project Ga0315277, IMG submission 203695) | Sediment microbial communities from Yellowstone Lake, YNP, Wyoming, USA - YL17G05_15 | ecosystem: Environmental > Aquatic > Freshwater > Lake > Sediment | place: USA: Wyoming | collected... | reverse complement strand
CGTCGTATTGGCGAAATATCCGCTTGGCCTCCTCCTTGTCAAGCACCTCCAGGGACGAAGCAGCATCAGGAAACTTGCCCAGTATACCCCATCTGTCCATCCCGAAGCCAAAACAGTATCGCTTGTCGGCCTTCCCAGTCGTCAAAAACCGGCATCCACAAGGCATCCTCGTGATCGAGTCCACCATGTCAATCACTCTCTCGACGTCCTCGATGGGCAGTACCTGGCCGAAGTGTTCGACTTTCTGCCGTGCCACGATCTCATCTTCACTGAGTGGAATCTCGGCCGGCTCGGGCGCCGCTGGGGCGTCCTGTGCCCCCTCTTGCACCGTGGACGTACCGCCCGCAGCCGGCAGCACAAAGTCCTCCCAGAAGCGATTGTGCCACTCGAAGCGCGTGGTGGCCCGGGATATGCCTTTTTGGGTGGAAGAGAGCTCCTCGTAGATCAATTCCTTGGCATAGTTTTTCATCTGGAGGTACCATTTCTTGCCCTCGCCGTGTTCAGTACAGAACTCGCACATGGTGCTCTCCTTTCATCGCCAGGGACGGCGACATCATTGAGTGTGGCACGCCGCCGGCCGCCAGCAGGCCGGCGGCTATTGCCATCACCGATACGTGAGCCAGTTCAAGGGACGGGCGCAGCCCGAGGGTGGGGCGGGACTGTCACACCTTATGGCAGTGTGTTCTGGCGCACAATCCCCTGTCCGCGCAGAGTCGCTACCGCCTCCTCAACCTGCGCCGTGCTGAGCGCCTGGTCCTTGACATAGTAGACCCAGTCCACCTGCTCGGTGTACGTGCGGGACGTCGTGGATGAAACGAACCCGCGGTCAATGAACCACAGGTTAAAGTCAGGGCACATGACACCGTCGGGATAGTAAACGCCTCCGTGCGTCGCATAGAGCACACCATCTACGGTGTATTTCACCTCGCCGTTCATCGCCACAATCAGCAGGGTGTGCCAGCCCGCCAGGCTCCCCGACTTGTGGCTGGACGTGCTGCTGCTGGCGGTATCGTATGAGGTGTTCCACATCGTCGGCCCAGAGACTCCCCAGCCCCCGTTGGGCAGATATTCGTGGTCCAACTCGCAATATTCGGGCTGGTTGGCGAGCGAGTAATCGGCGATGGTGAAGAACGTTTCGACGACTTGATCGCCGTCGGGGCCGGAGACCGGCGCATCCGAGAGCCACACCCGCGCACTCCACGTACCCAGGGTGGTCGAGATGGGGCCTTCCATCTCGGCCTGGGAGATAATCCCTCTGCTTCCGGTCGTCGTAGCAGCCAGTTGCATCAGCCGGTTGCCTGGAGTGTTGGGATCATCGAGGAATGTGACGTTGTCCGCACTCCACGTCGCCTTCCTCGACCCCGGCCCGCCGGTGCCTGTCCTGACCCACCAGCCGAAGGCAGCGATGGCCGGATCGCTCGAGTCTGTGTAGCTGAAATCATCATAGAACACCTGCAGAGGCACGGGGGTGGGGCTGGGGCCAGGCGTTGGGGTGGGGGGTATGGGGGTGGGCGTGGGCGGATTCGGGTCCTCGACGAAATACGCCGTCACCAACGCATTGCCCTGCATCGTGACGTGCGTGGGGTTCGCCGTGGCGCTCTCCAGGAATACGTTCGCCGTCCAGTGATCGAACAGCCAGCCGGCACACGGATAGGCCGTCATCAAGAGCCACGTGTTCGGCTTGTAGGACCCACTGGCCGGCTCTACCGAGCCACACCCTGAAACCTGGGTCGTGAGCGTATACGTCGGCCCGCCGGCTGCCACACCGATCTGCAAGACCAGGGGTATGGCGGCGATCAGGCAGATGGCTAAAAGAATACTCACTTTCCTGGCAGACATGTCTTCCTCCTTGACGATTGGCTGATCTGGGTTTACGAAATCACGTCACTCTTCAGTTTCCCAATAGACCACCTCCTCATTCACCATTTGTGTGCTGGCCCAGGCTCAAGGACAAGTATACTCTTCTGCCGCAAACGGGCAAATGGCTGCCCGCGGGTCAATTTTACCTTGGGCCATCAGGTTCAATGAGCATACGAGTATCTCTTTCAGGCTGAAGCGGTCCAGGACGGTGTGGGAAACCTGCCCCTCCAAAACCAGGGACACCAGCCCGTGCAGCAACCCCCACACGCTGACGGCCAGCAGGTCCGATGGCCCCTCAGGCAGGATGCCCTCGCGTTGGCACGCTTCGACGATCCCGACGACCAATCCGAAACTGTGGTGGGAAATCTCGACCAGCGCGGGGTAGTCCTTTTCCTTCTCGACCACGCCGGAGAACGTGATCTTAAAGTGGTCGGTCTCGTGGAGGGCAAACTCCATGTAGGCCCAGGCCGCCTCGACCAGTTGCCGCGCCGGATCGTCGTGATACTGCTGGACGAGGCCGGAGATCCTGGCGTAGAGTTTCTCGTACCCTGCTGCGGCAATGGCGGCGATCAGGGCCTGCTTGTCGGCGTAATGGGCGTAGGGCGCCGTGTGGCTGACCCCGGCCCTGCGCGCCACTTTGCGCAGGCTCAGCGCGCCCACGCCTTCTTTGGAGAGAATCTCGATGCCCGCCTCGAGCAGCGCGTTCTTCAGGTCGCCGTGGTGGTATTTTTCCTTGGCCATCGCATCTCCGCAGTGGGCCGCACCGCCGTGAAACAGGCGATGCTGGGGCGCCTCCCAGCACCGGCTCTTACAGGCCGGTGCGCCCCCCCGCTCTCATCGTGGACTTGACACGCTGAGTATCTTATACTATAATCTTGACAGTGTCAAGTTCTACGTGGAGGCATGGCCTTATGACCCCCTTTGACCCCTTCAAACAGCAGGTCGTGGCCACGGCCCGACTGCTGGTCGAAAAAGGCATCTTTAAGGGCACGGCGGGCAATCTCTCGGTCCGCGTAGCCGGGCAACCGGCGTTTGCCATTACCCCCTCCAACTACGACTACATGCAGATGACGCCCGCCGACGTGTGCGTGCTGGATTGGCAGGCGCAAGTCCTGGAAGGTGAGCGGAAACCATCCGTCGAAAGCGGGACGCACGCCGCCGTGTACCAGAACCGCCCCGACGTGAACGCCGTCATCCACACCCACCAGGTCTATGCCAGCGCGCTGGCGCTGATCAACGCCCCCATTCCGGCACTGTTCGACGAGCAGGTGCGCCATCTGGGGCGCTCGGTCGAGATCATCCCCTATGGGCCCTCAGGTACGTCGTTTTTGAAGCGCAACGTCAGGTCCAGGATCCGCAACGGGCACAATGCCTACATCTTGCAGAACCACGGCCTGCTCGTCTTGGGCGCGGACGTCGAACGAGCCGTGTCCAACCTGGAACTGGCGGAGAAATGTGCGCTGACCTACCTGTTGGCCCTGTGCACCGGGCGCCCGGTGACCCGCATCCCGTTGGCCGTGCGCGAAATCGCCTTTGCCAAACTGCGCACTGACGAAAAGGAGTACCTGGAACGTGGTGCGTGATGCGTGTTCCGTGTTCCGTGTTCCGTCACGCACCACGCACCACGGAACACGCATCACGTTTTAGCAGGAGGCTGCCATGACTAACGCTCAGTCCTACGCCATCTCTGAGTGGCACGATACCGACGCGATCTACGCCCGCCTGCGGGAACTCATCCGCCAGCCGCTGCGCCCCATCCGGCGCGAGCGCATGACCGAGTTCCTGAACTATTTCGAGACCCACTGCGCCCGCTCCAAGGCGCTGACCCAGCAGGCCCAACAATACATCCCCGGCGGCGTGCAGCACAACCTGGCCTTCAACTACCCCTTCCCCCTGGCGGTCGAGCGGGCGGACGGGCCGTACATGTGGGACGTGGACGGCAACCGCTACATTGACTTTCTGCAAGCGGGCGGGCCGACGGTGCTGGGCAGCAACTATGCCCCGCTGCGCGACAAGGTCTTTGAACTGCTGCAATCCTGCGGGCCGGTCACCGGCCTGTTCCACGAATACGAACTGAAACTGGCGCAGTTGGTCAACCGCTTGATGCCGTCCGTCGAGATGCTGCGCCTGCTCGGCTCCGGCACCGAGAGCGCGATGGCCGCCGTGCGGGCCGCGCGGGCCTTCACCGGCAAAAAGAAGGTCATCAAGTCCGGCGGGGCGTATCACGGCTGGAGCGACCAACTGGTCTACGGCCTGCACGTCCCCGGCACCGGCAGGCTGGAGGCGAAGGGCATCCCGCGCGGCGCGACCCGCGGCACGCAAGAGTTCTTCCCCAACGACCTGGGCCACCTGCGGCGGTTGATGCTGTTCAACCGGTTGCGCGGCGGCACGGCAGCGGTCATCGTCGAGCCGGTCGGCCCTGAAAGCGGCACGCGCCCGGTCTCGCGCGACTTTAACCAGCAGGTGCGCGCGTTGTGCGACGAATTCGGCGCGCTGCTGATCTTCGACGAGGTGGTGACCGGCTTCCGGTTAGGTCTGGGCGGCGCGCAGGGCTATTTTGGCGTCAAGCCCGACCTGACCCTGTTCGGCAAGTGCATCACCGGCGGCTACCCGATGGCGGGCGGCGTCGGCGGGCGGCGCGACGTCATGATGCGCTTTGCCGCCGGTCTTGGGGGTGGCACCGGCGAACGGGCCTACGTGGGCGGGACGCTCTCCGCCAATCCGCTCTCGTGCGTGGCGGGCTATTATGCCCTGCTCGAAATGGAGCGCACCAACGCCCCGGTGATCGCCGGGCGGGCGGGCGACCGGCTGGCCAGGGGGCTGAACGAGATCATCGCGCGCTACCGGCTGCCGTTCGTGGCCTACAACCAGGGCTCGATCGTGCACCTGGAGACCTCGGGCGTCATGCTGCTCGACGCCAGGCACCCGCTCAAGTTGCTGCGCGAACTCAAGCCGCGCAAGCACATGATGGAGGAGATGGGGGCGGCCTACATGGCGCAGGGCCTCATCACCCTGGCCGGCAGCCGTATGTACACCAGCATGGCCGACACCGACGAGGTGATTGACGACGCGCTCGGCCGCTTCGAAACCGTGCTGGCCAGCGTGGAGGGGGTGTAGCGGCCCAGCCTGCTTCCGCGTGGGCCCTTACCCGGGCTTGCGCTGCGGGTTCTTTAGTCCCGTCGTGAGTTTGTTCCTCACCTCGCGCTTGACCCGCGCCGCCAGGGCCTGCTCGTACTCGCTCAGAAACTCACGCACCGCCTGCGGGTCGTGCACGACCAACTCACGCAGTGCCCACGACATGGCCTTGGCGACCATGTCGTCGTGATCGTCCACCAGCAGGCGACATACCTCGAGGGTGCGGGGAACGTCTCCCATGCCCCCGTGAGACCGCACGTTCAGTGCCACTGTGCTGACCAGCGCCGCACGCCGCCACCAACGGTCTTCCGAGTGTGCCCACCTGTGCATCAACCGGTCGGGCACCTGTCCATTGAGCCAGGCCGGTCCCGCCAACGTGCGCGCGAAGGAATCCACCGACCACCAACTATTGATGCCCCGGCCCAGTTCTTCGAGCGCCGCCTCGCCCACGCTCCGCAACGCCGCCCTGTGGCTCTGAATCAACTCGTAAGCAAACCACCGGTAGCCGTAGGTCTCGACGAGTTCTCTCGCCAGGTCGAGTACGAACTCCGGTTGGGCCCGCTTGAGCCTTTGAGAGTACTTGCGACGGACCGCCCGCTCGCCTGGCGTATTGTGGACGGGCAGGGCGCGCATCTCGGCCTCTATCTCTGCGGCGACTCGTTTCACCTCGTCCAGATCGGATAGTGGATCCATCGCTCACGCCTCCTGCAGGGATGGATGGGGTTGTGATGAGCGAGGAGGATGATCCCCAAGCGCATCCTCCTCGGCTTGCTTTCCATCAGTAAGTACGCAGGATGGCGGGCAGGTACACTACCGCCCCAGCCGCCTGCACCTTGGCCACAAAGGCGTCGTCACCACCGTTATGAGTCAGGTCCGGCCCGGCCGTGACGGGGAACCCCTGGGCTTCGCTGGAGTAGGTCCTGCCCACGACGTAGGCGCTGCCCGCCCCGTCCACGGCGATGCCAGAGCCATGTTCCTCATCCGAGCCGCCGATGTAGCCGCAGTAGGCCAAGGCCGTGCCAGCCGCGTTGACCTTGGCCACAAAGACATCGCCGTAACCACCGTTATAGGTCAGATCCGGCCCGACCGTGACGGGGAACCCCTCGGCTTCGCTGGAGTCGGTGTAGCCCACGACGCAGGCGTTGCCCGCCCCGTCCACGGCGATGTCATTGCCATTGTCTTCATTCGAGCCGCCGATGTAGCCAGCATAGACCAGCCCCGTGCCAGCCGCGCTGACCTTGGCCACAAAGGCGTCAGAGTCACCGTTGTGGGTCAGGTCCGGCCCGACCGTGACGGGGAACCCCTCGGCTGCGCTGGAGGTGGTCCCGCCCACGACGTAGGCGTTGCCCGCCCCGTCCACGGCGATGCCAGAGCCCCCGTCAGAATCCGAGCCGCCGATGTAGCCAGCATAGACCAGCCCCGTGCCAGCCGCGTTGACCTTGGCCACATAGGCATCGCTGTAACCGTTATAGGTCAGGTCCGGCCCGACTGTGACGGGGAACCCACCGGCTGCGGTGGAATAGGCGGAGCCCACGACGTAGGCGTTGCCCGCCCCGTCCACGGCGATGTCAGAGCTCCCGTCCCAATCTGAGCCGCCGATGTAGCCCGCATAGACCAGCCCCTTGCCAGCCGCGCTGACCTTGGCCACGAAGGCATCGCTATCACCACCGTTATGAGTCAGGTCCGGCCCGACCGTGACGGGGAACCCCTCGGCTTCGGTGGAATACGTAGAGCCCACGACGTAGGCGTTGCCCGCCCCGTCCACGGCAATGCCATTGCCCCAGTCATAGTCAGAGCCGCCGATGTAGCCGCAGTAGGCCAAGGCCGTGCCAGCCGCGTTGACCTTGGCCACAAAGGCATCGTTGTCACCACCATTATAGGTCAGGTCCGGCCCGACCGTGACGGGGAACCCCTCGGCTTCGCTGGACTCGGTCTGACCCACGACGTAGGCGTTGCCCGCCCCGTCCACGGCGATGCCACGGCCCTCGTCCCCATCCGAGCCGCCGATGTAGCCGCAGTAGGCCAAGGCCGTGCCAGCCGCGTTAACCTTGGCCACAAAGACATCGCCGCCCAAGACACCAACACCGTTATAGGTCAGGTCCGGCCCAACCCTGACAGGGAACCCATCGGCTGCGCTGGAGCCGGTCGTGCCCACGACGTAGGCGTTGCCCGCCCCGTCCACGGCGATGCCGCCGCCAGCGTCCCAAGCCGAGCCGCCGATGTAGCCACAATAGACCAGCACCACCGGATCGATCACCAGAGGGTGGGTGCGGTCGTAGGGGCCGACGGAAAAGCCGTAGAATTGCGCATGCCCAATCGCCAATGGCGAGCCGCCAGGCTGAGATTCGTCATTCGCCAGTTGGTACGCCATATCTACCGCCACCCGCTGGCCGTCTATCTCCTGGTAAGCCACAGGGCTGTCATCGGCAAAGCCGCCGATCGGGGTCCCCACTTCCAGTTGCCCCGCGGCGTTGACGGCCACGCCCGTCGCCCCGCGATAGGCCAGGCGGATCTGCCCCGGGTCCGCGCCGGGGTGGACGATGAATTCGTACTTCAGCCGATCCACTGTGCCATAGTAGACCAGGTCAATCCCCGGCCACAGGTCGCGGTAGACGAGGCGCGAGTAGGTGGGCAAGCCCGTGCGCCACTCGTCAGGCTGGCCCTTGAAATAGGAGATGACCGCCTCCTGCTGCTCCTCCCCCACCGGGCGCACGTCTGGGTTCGCCCCGACAAAATCCAGTTTGACCGTCCACCGCCGGACCGCCCCCCCTTCGATGTCGGAGTCCCCAACTTGTTGGGGGTAGCGGAATGGCGAATGGCGATTTGCTGATTTGCTGATTTGCCGATTTGCCGATTTCCCGATTTGCGATCTGCGATTTGCCATTTGCGTTCCTTCGGTCAGCGCGAAGGTCACGCCCTCCGGCGTAAAGTAGATCGTTTTGTCGCTGCCCTGGATATAGTAGGCCACCCGTTCGTCCATCTGCCCCTGGTTCTCCACAAAGTACAGCGGCAGGTGGCCGAAGGCTTGTTCCAGGCGCGCCCGTGTGGCTGCTTCGCCTTGGGTCGCGAGTGACGCTGGCGTCATCTCTGCCTGGGCTGCCGTGACTGGTGCGTGGTCAGGGACAGCAAGCACGGCAGGGGCAGGTGCACCGAGCAGTAAGGTCAAGACCACCAACACCATCATCGTCGGACTGAACACCTGTGCACGTATCGCCATCGTCCGCTCCTTTCGTACAGCGCGTGTGCCAAACACAACGAGGCGGCCCGCCCTCACACTGAGCGGCCCGCCTTGCCAGGCAATGGTGTGATGCTCGATCAGACCGGGATCTGCTGCTGTGAAATCTGCCGTGTGCCGTCTGCCAGAGCGAGCCGGCCCTTTCACGTCCAGCGCGGTTGCCGAATTACTATCATTGTACAGCGCGACCGAGGAGAAGTCAAGAATGCGTACTAACCCGTGTAAGATGCTACTGGAGAGCAAGATCTGGATCACGAATACCACGAAATCTCGCGAAATGCGCGAAAGCAGCGGCCGGTTTCGTGTTTTTCGCGAGATTTCGTGCCTCTCGTGGTCCAAATGCCCTCCCCTGATGCCCTTGTGCCAGTGAGTGCCCTGGCTGGTGCTGGCGATGAATGTTCCACGCCGGGCCGATGTGGTGTATAATCTCACCGCAGTCATCATGTCTCCTTCGGGGCACATGGAGTACGAAAACGCCTCAACAAGTTGAGGACTCCGGAGTCCCGAACTTGTTCGGGGCATTTTCAGGCCAGAAGATAGGTTCGACCCAGGCAGAGGCTGTGGGAGGAAGCGATGTTCACCGGCTTGTTGCTCAAAGAAAGTCTGGAAGTAGAACTCGTTCCCACCGCCCCATTCCGCTTCGACGCCACGCTGCACAAGCCCGATCACTTCCCGTCGGCCGACAACGCCTGGCAGCCGGGCGTGCGCTGGCAGACCATGCGTTGGTGCAGGGTGCCCCTGGGCCTCAAGTTCGAGGAGCGCGGAACGGTGGACCAGCCCCGCGTGGCGCTCTCGATCTGGTCGCCGGAGCAACTGGACCCGCCGTTCCTCGCCGGCCTGCTGGACGAGATCGCCTACCGCTACCGCTTTGACCTCGACCTGGGCGAGTTCAACCGGAGGTTCGCGGACGACCCCTTGCTCGGCCCCATCATCGCCCGCTGGCGCGGCTTGAAGCCGCTCAACTGCAACTCGCTCTACGAATACCTGGTGATCGCCATCGTGCTGCAGAACGCCACCGTGCGCCGTTCGGTGAGCATGCTGCAGGCGTTGCTCGAGCACTATGGCACCCTGCTTGCCTACGACGGCCGGGAACTGTACGGCTTCTGGGAGCCGCCGGCCATAGACGGCGCAAGCGAGGAGGAACTGCGCGGGCTGAAGGTTGGCTACCGCGCCAAGTCGCTCAAGCGGGTCAGTGCGGCCTTTGCCCAGGGAGAGATTGACGAGTTCGCGCTGAGGGCCAGGCCCAGGGCGGAGCAGCGGGAAGCCCTGTTGGGCCTATACGGCATCGGCCCCGCCTCCGTCGGCTACATCCTGGGGGACGTGTTCCACCACCTGGACCAGATGGACCACATCTCGCCCTGGGAGCAAAGGATCTACTCCAAACTGTTCTTCGGGCGGGACCCGGACGATCCGGTTGCGGCGGACGTGCTCTTGCGCACGTTTGACGAGCGCTTCGGTGGGTACCGGGCGCTGGCGGTGCACTACGTGTGGGAAGACCTGTTCTGGCGCCGGAAGCACGAAGGGGTGGCGTGGCTGGACAAATTGATCAGGCTGTAGGCTGGCAGTCAGTTTCACTGTCACGACGGACGGCGACGATGCGGGCCAGTCCCCGCCGTGCGAAAACCTGTTGCCTGCTAGATTGACCGGGCAGGCAGTTAAGGGTATGATACCAACAGCATGGCTCAGTGCTGACCTGGGAAGGGAACAGTAGAATGACACTCGATGAGATCCTTCAAGATATCCACGCGTTGGAAGAAGACCTGCTGATGTTCGAACGCAAGTATGGGGTGTTGACTGAGACATTCTATACGGCATACCAGTGTGGCGAGGAGCCCGAAGACGATACCTGGGTGCCGGACTGGAGTGAGTGGGCTGGCACTTATGAGACCCTGCTCGACCGCCAAGAACGGTACCGCCAGGCAGTCCAGGTCCTCCTACAACAGTCTGCCACCCCCAGCCTCTCCCGCCTGATCGGACGTACGGCTCGTCATGAACCCCTTGCGGTCGCTCCCTGAATAGGAGCAACGATTGGTCTTGAGGACGAGCGACTGTGGCGATCAAAGAGATCCAGGCCAAAGTGCTGCTGGCGCACGTCAGGCAGCCCGATCCCTGGTTCGGACTCCGCTACAACATGAACCTGTACCGGGGCTGCCAGCATCGCTGCATCTACTGCGACTCGCGCAGCGAGTGCTACCAGATCGAGCACTTTGACCGCGAGGTGCTGGTCAAGGCCAACGCCATCGAACTGCTGCAGAAAGAACTGGCCCGCAAGCGCGTCGTGGGCACCATCGGCCTGGGTTCGATGAACGACCCCTACATGCCGCTGGAGGCCGAGGTGAACCTGACCGGGCGGGCGCTCCAGGTCATCGCCCGCTTTGGCTTCCCGGTGCACGTCATCACCAAGAGCGACCTGGTGCTCAGGGACCTGGACACGCTGTCCGAGATCAAGCGGGTCTACGCGGCGGTCAGTTTCACCGTCACGACCGCCGACGACGACCTGGCGAAGAAGGTAGAGCCGGGCTCGCCACTCGTCTCGGCCCGTTTTCGCGCGATGCAGGTGCTGGCGGAACACGGCCTCCACACGGGGCTGACCATGATGCCGGTGCTGCCCTTCATCGAGGACAACGAGGAGAATATCCGCCGGATCGTGGAGCAGGCGCACGCGCACGGGGCGGCCTACATCATCCCCAGTTTCGGTGTGACGCTGCGCGACCGCCAGCGCGCCTACTACTACGAGCGGCTGGACGAATTGTTCCCCGGCCTGCGGCAGAAGTACGAGCACGCCTACGGCGACCGCTATCACTGCCCGGTGCCGGATGCCGAGAGGTTAGCGGAGGTGTTCGACGACCTGTGCGGTCGGTACGGCATCGCGACGCGCATGACGCCCTACCAGCCTGGCACAGCGAAACAGTTGAGCCTGTTTTGATGCCGGCGCCGGCACTTCCCTTCCCCTGCCCCTTTTATGCTCTGGGAGGGGGCCAGATTCCAATCTTTTGTTCACCGTGCGTATACCAGTCTCGGTTACACTGTTGGTTGAAGCTGCAGTAACCCGACCCGCCTCATCGTGCACGTGCCGAGGAGGGCATCGTAGACCACACAGAGCCGACCCCCTGCCAGCATGTACCTTGGCGGGCGGTTGGCTCTGTTTCTATAGGAATGGGGTGGCCTGTTTGAGCCTTCCAGGAGCTTGTCTCCAATGTGTGACGGTCTCCGAAAACCAATTTGCCTTTAACGCCCTGTTGTGCTACAATCTATATACGTTCTACTCGCGGTTTCTTCTCCGATGGCCAAGCGTATGTCTACCGATAGTCTCTTACCAGAGGAGATTCACACAGTCTTGGGCCTGCGCCTCCTGGTGGCCCGCGCGGCCAACAAGGACAGCCTGGCTTGGTGGGACGATGAATCGCTCACTCTGCACGCCGGCTTCGTGTTGGAGCGTATCTTTCCGATGGCGCCCCGCCTGGCCGCGCGAAGCCTGGCGTTGGCCGCCGCGCTGGCGCGCCACCAGGCTGCCTGTCCCGCCAGTGACGGGGCTCTTCACCTCTACCGGCTCGACGCGGACAACCGGGATAGACTCGCGCTGCGCTTCGTCCCCCTCATATCCATCCCGATGTCGGAGGAACCCATTACGACGATGGACGCGCTGCGCCGACACTTGTTGAACCTGACCAGCGGGCCTGCTTCCTACACGGTCCTGCGGCGGGTAGATGCACACGGGCTCCTGATCCAGATTCCACCGAATCCAGAGCACATCTCAACACTCTTACACCGCGCACGGGCGCTGGCCTGGGCCTACCTGGAGGGCGCCCCTGGGGAGCCGATATTCCCGTTCTGTTTGGAGTGAGCACTTGACCGACTTATCCGCACCCATCTACACCAGCCGCATCATCAAGGCCAGTGCCTTGACAGCCGATGCCCACGTCCTGCTGGCCGAGTGGGACCTGGCACGGCCGGTGGCGGAAAACCTGGAGCGTGCCCGGCGGCAGAACATCTTCGGCAAGGCCTCGCGCAAGCGCGTCGAGGACATTCTGCTGATCTTCCGCCAGCGCTTTTTCGATGACGCCGACGTCGGCACGGCGCTGGTGACGCTGGCCCAGAATGGCGCGCCAGCCCAGTGGATAGACCCACTACTCTACTTCTTCTCCGCCCAGAACGACCGCACACTGCGCGACGTCGTCGTCGAGGTACTCCATCCCCGGCACTTGGCAGGCTACGCCGATCTGCCGGTCGAGGTCGTGGTGCGTGCCATCCGCAACTGGGTTGCCGAAGGCAAGACAACAACGCATTGGGGTGAAAATACGATTCTGCGCGTGGCGCGAAACTCGTTGGCTGCGCTGCGCGACTTCGGCGTGCTCCAGGGCGCAGCCCACAAACGTCTTGCACCAGCCTACCTGCCTACTCCGTCGTTCGCCCTGATCGCCCTCTGGCTCCAGCAGCGCAAGCGCTCCGGCCACCTCGTCCTCGGCAGCGACGACTGGAAACTCTTCTTCCTTCCCGTGGAAGGGGTGGAACGCTTCTTCGTCGAGGCTCACCAGGAGCACCTGCTGACCTACTATGCGGCCGGCTCGGTCGTGCGGATCGAGTTCCCGGTCACCACGCTGACAGAGTATGCCTATGTCCTCCTACGATGAACCCAGGACGGCGTCCTTGAAAGAGCGCGTTAAAACGCTGGAGGCGGATCTCACCGCCTCTCCCATGCGGCACTACGTCTACCACGACCTGCCCTTTGCCATCTTCTGCTACGCGCCGGAACAGGAATGGGCCATGCGCCGCGAGGTTGAGTTGCTCAAGACCCGGCTGGAGCAGAACACGCAGCGCACGGTCGTGTTCATCTCGCTGGCTGAACTGATGTGGCAGGCGATCGAGGAGAGTGAAGGGCTCGAGGCCGTCGTTGAGTTGGAGCGGCGGGATGGGTTCGAAGCGGCCCAGTTGCAGATCCAGGATTACCTCTCGGACCCGGACTGGTGCCCGCTGCGTGACTTGTTGGCCGGACGGCTGGCCGAATTGGACCCCGGCCGCCACGTCGCCTTCATCGTGCGTGCGGGTGCGCTGGCACCCAACATCTATCGCGTGTCCAAACTGCTGGATGAGATGAAGGGCTGCACCCGCGTCCCTTGCGTGCTGTTTATGCCCGCCACGACCGAGGGGCGCACCAGCCTGCGCTTCATGGGCATCGCAGAAAACGAAGGGCGGGGGAGTTATCATACCAAGGTATATACGTAATTCGTAATTCGTAATTCGTAATTTTGTGCTTGACATATTTGTGAGGGTGTAAGATGGTCCCGCCTCTAACCGATGGGCAACGTAGAGTTATCCACGACCTGGCCCTGGAAGCCCGCGCCTTGCTGACCCGCGAGGCGTGGGAGTTGTTGGAGGGCACCTACGGTCTTTACGCCGACGGGCGACTGGATGCGCCGGACAAGTTGCCCCAGGTGCAGGCCGATCCCGAGGCCAGTGAGACCTACCGCCACCTGGTCCGGTTCCTGGAGGACGAAGTGCGCTCCGGACTGCCTCCTCCCGAGGCAGTCGAAAAACTGGTCAAAGAAGTGGCCTTCACCCACCTCAACCGGCTGGTGGCTTTCAAGATGATGGAGGCCCGCCGGCTGCTCCGCGGCACGCTGGAGCGGGGCACCGAGTCCAACGCCTTCAAGTTCTATCTGGCCGATCCCAACCACGCCGACGACCTGGCCTGCTACGAAGGGGGCGACGCCGACACCGCCTACCGTCACTTCTTGCTCTGGCAGTCCGCACAGGTGGCACAAGAAGTGCGCGTGCTCTTCGACCCCGAGACGCTCTCCAGCCGCCTTTTCCCCCGCCCGCGGGCACTCCACCTGCTGCTGGAGATGCTCAACCGGCCGGAGCTGACCGACGCCTGGCAGGCCGACGAGACGATTGGCTGGGTGTATCAGTTCTTCAACGAACAGGAGAAGGCACAGGTGT
>Ga0315277_10007483_pt1 | contig 14171 bp, 10 predicted proteins | sample YL17G05_15_MG_FD_203695 | JGI IMG/M metagenome (GOLD analysis project Ga0315277, IMG submission 203695) | Sediment microbial communities from Yellowstone Lake, YNP, Wyoming, USA - YL17G05_15 | ecosystem: Environmental > Aquatic > Freshwater > Lake > Sediment | place: USA: Wyoming | collected... | reverse complement strand
GGGGTAATGTCTGCAATGGCGGAGCCGGCGAAAAGAGCCGGCATCTCCGCGCCCACCTTTGCCTCGCTCTTGCGGTTGTCGTTAGCATGCGCCATTGACCTGGCTCCTCTCATTTTCGCTGCCATCACCGCCGCGGGCGATAGCTGTCTGCCGGTCAAGAGAAGGGCGCCGGCTGCCGCCGAGGTCGCCGCGCTTTTCAGGAAGTCGCGGCGCGTGAGGCCCCTGCCGTCTATCGGCGATAGGCCAACAGACGGTTCTTTCCGTTTCCGACGCACAACAATAAGCCCTCTGACTCACGCCCCGAAGAAGGAATACACAATCTTCCCGGAGACTGCGGCGTATACCGACCACATCATCCCTCCCGTCATGTCACCGAGAATCAGCCCCAGAAAGAAAGGCAGCGCCAGACTGAAGCCATCCCTGCCTTTGTACCGCAGGATAAGTAGCTTGAGCACCCACGCAATCAGGAAGGGGAACCAGAAAAAGCCGACATATACTCCCCAACCGGCAGTGACGGCAAGGGGAACCGGATGAAATGGCCAGCCGATGAGCCGTGTCCGCATGATGGCAAGGAAGACGGTGAAGCCAGCACCGGCAAGCACGCCGGCGCCGGCCCCCGGGTTAACCGGGTTTGGCTCACTGACCCATGTCTGTAGATGTCTCCAGATGAAGGACTCCCCCCAGGTGTCCTTGCGCATGGTGGCTTCACCCAGCTTATAGGCATAGTGCATTTCGACAACAATAGAACCGAGCATGCCGACGAGCGCCGCCACTACGGCGGCAACGAAGAAGCGCCGCTGGGCCCGGCGGGATTCATCGGCGATCTTCAGCGCCTCCAGCCCATAGGGCATCGGCTGGTTGAAACCGATCCAGGTGTGCCAATTCTGCAAGGACATGGCGGTCAGGTCCCGGGGGGAGAAGGCAGCGCTGCCTGCCAGCTTCGTCAGCATCAGTGGCGGGCTCAGATAATAGAACATATCCAGCAAAGGCCCGCCGGACTCAGCCCGGATACGGGTTATCGCCACCAGCATCGTTAGAAATAGGGCGAGGAATACGACCGCGATGCGGAACGACATGCCGGTGGCAAGGAGGAAGGCGATCACGACGGCCGCGGATAACGCCAGTCCAATGAATGTGACGCGGTAGGAGAAGGCCTCGGTGGAGTCGTCAACGCCGGCGGCGGAACACAAGCCGAGGGCACGCCGCCAAGCCGCCGCCAGATGGCCCCGGGTGCCCCAAAGCGCCAAGGCCCCGATGGCCAGGGCCGCGCCGAAGGCCTGGTCAACGATATGTGGGAAACCGACCTGCTGCTGCTCTGGGGTAAAACCCACAGCAGCAGATGCCACCCGCTCGGCCTGCCAGAACAAGTGAAAGAACCAGCTCGAGAAAAGCAGATCTTGCGGGAGCAGGAAGCCCAAGCCAATCATGAACGGCTGGAACGAGATCGTAAGCGCATCCATCGCGTTCCAAGGGCGATCCCGGAACACCCCCATGACACTGTGGGCCTTGATCGGGATGACGGGCAGCGCCGGGTAGTAGTGGTTCAACCCGTTCAGGATCTCCGGTGCGAACGCGAGCCCAAAGCCGAGCCACATCAGCGGCTGCCGAAAGAGACCCGACGAGGGCCGCGTCATCTCCAGTGGCAGCCAGACGATCGGAAAAGTGAGCCGCTCGTGGCGCACCCAGCGCTGACGAACCAGTATGTTCAGGCACATGGTCAGGCAGAATAAAGCAACCGTGAAACCGGTCCAGGCGAGTATCGGGACGGACCAAGCCTGCGCCACCTTCATCCAGTCGGCACTGGCGCCACCCTCCCAGAATCCCTGCAACGTCTCCGGGTTTGAAATAATTAGCCAGGTGGGCAGATAATGCAGGAACCCCCGTGCGTCATAAAGAGCGCCGGCGCCGAAGAACTCTGGTTGCCCGTACCGATATGGATGCGCTATGAACAGGGCGAGACCCTGTCCGTAACAGGATCCGGCGAAGGTCGTCGAGATCGCGAGGGCCGTGTAGAGCAGCAGCAGCTCGCTTTGCGAGATCGCCCAGTTCGGACGGAGCTTCCGGAGAACCGCGTTCAGGCCAGCCAGCACCATCAGGATCAGGACAACGTTGGCGAGCAGGGGACACTCATCGAACCAGGGGCCGGTCCGGTTGACAGACAAGGCCCGCACAACCCATAGGAGGTTGGCTGGGACGACGATGAGGGCGACCACCCAGAAACGCGCCCGCAGGGCTGGCGTCGGTGCCCGCCGCCCCATCCCGCCCGCCTCATCCTCTCCGCGTTCTTCGCGCTCCGAGGTTGTCACTCGCGTTGCTCGCGCGCGCTGTGTGCGCCCATATCACCAGTCAAACAGCGGCACGTCCATCCATTCGCCGCCGCGAAGCGCCGATTCGTGCGCGATAAGCCCCGGCACGGTGAAGTCCATGCTCCGGATGACATCAATCTCCGGCCTGCGTTCTTCCTCCAGCGAATCGAGGAATTCCCGGATCAGGAAATACTCCGACGTCCCATGCCCCCCTTCCTGAGCGTCTTGCGGGGCGTCCGGATCGCTCCAGGAGGCCGTACCTGTATCGAATTCTCCTTTGCCCGAATCCTTCTCGAGGTACAGCAAGGAAGTGTCCCCGTTGCGCGGGCTTTCGAGGCAGCCCTTTGTTCCGTACAGCTCGTAGAAGATCAGATGCGGCCTGACCGGCGTCTGGCTCCGCAGGATCTTGATGACCGCGCCCTTCTTAGTCTGAAAGAGCCCGACTTCCATATCCAGGAAAGCCGGATGAGCCGTTTGTTCCGGGAATTGGCGGAAGCCGGAGTGGACGCCGGTCGCCCGCACGATGCGGTCGCCCATCAGCATCAAGAGCGGGCCGAGACTATGCGCGCAATACCAGATCGGAGGCCTCTCGTGACGCCAGAAGTAGGTGCCAGTCTTCTTGTCGATTATCAGATCGACGATCTCGTGAATGTACTCCGCCTCGGCGTAGAAGATATCGCCGATCTTGCCGGCCTGGATGAGCTTCTGCCACTGCCGGAGGTAGTGGAAGTAGCAGTAGTTCTCGGCCATCATGTACGTCTTGCCAGTTCTCTTGACTGTGTTTACGACCCTTTCGCAGTCTTCCAGTGTGTACGCTGCCGTCTGTTCGCAGAGCACGTGCTTGCCGGACTCCAGCGCGGCGATGGTCTGCTGGGCGTGAAATCCGATAGGGGTCCCTATCATTACGATGTCCATCGGCGCGTTCACAAAGTCCTCGAACTGCGTGAACAGCTGCTCGTCCGACAAACAGAACGCTTGGGCAGTCTCCGTCAACGTTCCTTCGTCAATGTCGCAGAGGGCGGTAACTTCCACGCGTGGATGCGCGCTGAACACATCCGCAAACGTCTCGCCTCGCCTCAAGCCAACTATCCCGACGCGGTATTTCGTCATGTCGTCTGCCTCCCTTGGATTGTGTCTACCATCCCGAGATCGGGCCCCTGATGGGCACAATGAATCTCACTCCTTACTTCTTTGCTGGCGTCGGTGCCCGCCGCCCCATCCCGCCCGCCTCATCCTCTCCGCGTTCTTCGCGCTCCGAGGTTGTCACTCGCGTTGCTTCCGCGCGCTGTGTGCGCCCATAGTCTGGCTACTGAGGGGTATCCCCTTCGCTCGATCATCCGTCGGCCGCCCCACGAAGTCAACTGCCCGCACGGAGCGCCCGGATGGGTGCCCCGTGCGGGCATTTCGTCAGATTCGTCTCTTCTCCGGTCACACCAACTGGGTGGTGAACCGGTGTGGCACCTCCCAGTTGCGCCCTGGTGCCCTAGAAGAGCGTCGGCACTCCCGGGTACTTCTCGGTCCAGGGTACCCCCCCGCAGTACGTCCACGAAGTCGCAGCCCAGGGCGATACAAGAGTCCAGTCAATCTCGTGATCTTTGTACTGTGCGAGCAGTCTCTGTGAGTCCATCCAGCTCGCGTGCCCATCCGCCCAGGCGAGATTCACCCCGCCGAGGTGGCGGGTGTAATACTTACTTTTCTTGGGATCCGTGAGGAAGCTGCCATCGTTCGGGGCATAGCAAAAGAGTCCGCAGTCCGCCGCGGACCCGACAGTCCCGTCGGCGCACAACACCCAGTCGACTCCGCCGCAGACGGAGTTGGCGCACGACATCGCACAGATGTCCGGGTAGGCGATCGTTCCTAGTTCGTTCCATTGCGGCAGAGCGCCCGCATCCCAAGCAACCGGCGCCTTGACGGGGTCTTCGAGCGCCCCCAGCTTCCTGTCCGCAATGCCCCATATTTCCTCATTGGCACCGATAGACTGCACGAAAGCACGGTTCCCCTTCTTATCGTCCACCTGGACACCGGCGCCTCCGTAAGGAATCCCACCGTAGCTTTGCTGGATCATGCTGTCGGTAACTGATCCGCCCCATCCGGTGGGCCAGGCGCTCATGCATGGGCCCAAATTGCTATAGCCGCCGCCCCATTCACCTTCGTGCGACTTATACCAGGCAAGGGAGTCCGGTATTCCCACGATGAGCCCGGCGCCGGACTCCATCTTCGCGCTGGGGCAGCGCCATACGTCCCGGTTCTTAATGTATTCATCGAGGACCACGGGCCAACGGAGATAAGGGTTCGCCTGGGTCTCCCAGTAGCATTCGCCAGTCGCCCGCATGTAGCCGCCGCCTCCGCGGCCACCCGGGCTCCTCCAGAAGTCCAAAGCTGCCTCGTCGTGCTCACGTGTGGGGAAAGTGTCATTGTTGTCCGCCAGATACATCTGTATTGCCAGGGCGATGTTCTTCACGTTGGACAGACACACCGCCTTGCGCGCGGACTCGCGCGCCCTTGCAAAGACCGGAAACACCATCGCTGCCAGGATGCCAATGATGGCAATGACCACTAGCAGCTCAATTAGCGTAAATCCTCTTCGGCATCTGTTCATCTGATCCAATCTCCTCATCTTTCTGGTGAACTACAGACGAATTGAGTCCAACACGGGACGCCATTGTAGCCGCTGACATCACCTCCTTCCTCCCCCGGGTGGCTCCGCACACCGCCAGCCAAGAAGAGGGTACACCACGCCGGGGCAAAAAGCACTTGGCCCGGCTTGTCATATGAGGTAGAATCTTGCGCGATGTCGGGAAGCCGGACGAGTGCTTCGCGGCGGCACCGAGGGCCGCTACTGGCACTGGAGATAGCGGAAGCCTTCGATTGTCGCTAACTGCGAGGGCTCACGACGGGACTCAGCGGGTGCACACCGTACCTCGACTGCGTTGGCAACTCCAACACAATCTTGCCCGACTCGCTGCTGGGTGAGGGAACAGAGCTGGGCTTGGCGAAGAGTCATTCCAGCCGACGACAGACAAGGAGCACCATGAGCTCGACGTTCGCCCTGCCGCCGTACCGTCCCCCGGACTTCGAGGCGCCATCACTGCTGTGCGCGCCGATCGCCAAGCATGCACCGGCGCCCGCCGATGGAATCCTGCCGGAGAACTTCCACGCTACCAGCAACCTGCCGGAGTACGTGCAGCTCTCACGCGGGAGGTGGGTGCTGTGCCCCGAGAGCAGGATGGATGCGGCGATTGTCGTCCACGGGCATGAGCTGCGGGTGGTGGAGCCGCGCGATGTCCGAAAAGGCGAACCAGTCGTCGTCGGCCGCACCGAGAACGGGGAGGAAGGCATACTGGTGCATGCGGACGGCTTCGGGCCGCCGGCCGGTTGCAGCGATAAGTTCCAGTTCAACATTCGACGAACTCGCGAGTCCCCATTCTCGCGGGACTACGACTCGCTATACGACCTGTTGCGGTATGAGCGGGAGAACGGCGGCGTGATCGTATGGGTACTCGGTCCCGCAGTCGCCTTCGACAAGGACTCACGTGATGCTATGGTGGATCTTATCCGGAACGGGTACTGCCAGGCTCTGCTTGCCGGGAACGCGCTGGCAACCCACGATCTGGAGGCAGCGGTCTTCGGCACCGGCCTAGGTCAGGACATTTATCACCAGCGGCAGCACCCCCTGGGTCACTACAACCATCTGGACGTGCTGAACCGCGCGCGGCGCCACAACTCGCTCGGCGATGCTGTCAAGTCGATGGGCATTGAAGATGGCATCATGGCCAGCTGCCTGACGCAGGGAGTGCCCGTTGTACTGGCAGGTTCGATCCGTGATGATGGGCCACTGCCTGATGTGACAGCTGACGCCTACGAGAGTCAGCGACGGATGAGGGCCTGCGCGCGCAGGGCGACCACGGCGATCGCAGTTGCCACGCAGCTTCATGCCATCGCCTTTGGGAACATGCTGCCCTCCTATCAGATAACGCCAGACGGCGTGAGGCCGGTGTACTTCTATATCGTCGACATGTCAGAGTTCGCGGTGGACAAGCTGGCAAACCGGGGAAGTATGCAGGCGACAGGGATCACGACAAACGCCCAGGACTTCATGGTCAACGTGCGTCGGGCACTCGTTGGCAACCACGACTAGCGGTCTGCGGTCCGGACACGCTCGCCAGACCCAGGCCCCAGCTCTTGACGGAAACTCGCCGCTTGCGAGAAAGGCTGTCTGGGCAACAGAATACCGGAGTGAGCAATAATGTCATCTGGAAGCGGAAGGACGGGCCAACGTATACTGTATGAGCCGGTTGCCGTTCATCGGCACTCACTGGCGGTCGGCCGGGTGGCTGGCCGCGTCGGAGTCGAGTGTTGATGGTCGCACATCAGATGATGAAACGGTGGCAAGGGATTGCGCTCGATAATGGCGCACTTCGCTCGCGTGCCGCGGCCACTTCGTGTGTGAGACGTGGAGGAGAGGAGACTGGGTTTCGATGGTCGTTCCATTGAGCAGAACAATAAAGACAGGAGTCGGCGCACAGTTGGGGGGCGCGGAACAGCTCGCTATCAAAGGGGGATCTGCAGCAATCCCGCCGGGTGCGGTTAAGCCCTGGCCGCCCATTGATGACACCGATCGCAAGATGGTGCTGGCGTCGCTCGAGGGCGGCCAGCACACCTTCGGCCCGAACTGCGTGGCCTTGCAGGACGAGTTTGCGGCCTGGAACGGCAACCGCTACGCCATCACTACGAACTCTGGCACGGCCGCGCTGCACATGGGCCTGGTGGCGTGCGAGTGCGGGTGCGGGGACGAGGTGATCGTCCCGGCCTACTCCTGGTCGTCTTCGGCGACCTGTGTCATGCAGCACAACGCGATCCCGGTGTTCGTGGACATTGACTTCGACACGATGAACATAGACGTGGACAAGATCGAGGCCGCGATCACGCCGAAGACCAAGGCGATCATCGTCGTGCACCTTCACGGCCTGCCGGTTGATATGGATGCGGTGATGGCGATCGCGGACAAGCACGGTCTGAGGGTCATCGAAGACTGCTGTCAGGCGCACGGAGCTCGGTTCAGGGGTCGGAAAGTCGGCACCATCGGCCATTGCGCCGCCTTCAGCTTCAACCAGAACAAGTGCCTTTGCTCAGGCGAGGGGGGGATGTTCGTCACCGACGACAAGGCTATGTTGAAACGGGCCCAGGCAGTCTGGTCGTTCGGGGAGGAGGTCGAACCGACCGGACCGCGCGACTACCAAGTTTATGCGATGGGCTGGATGTACCGGAACAACGACCTGGCCGCGGCCTTCGGCCGCGCGCAGCTCGGGAAACTCGATGGCTACCTGGCTAGGCAGCGGGAGAACGCCGCTGTGCTGACCTGCGAACTGGAGGGCACGCCGAACCTCATACTCCCGACGGCGTCGCCGGACTGCGAGCACAACTGGTACAACTACACGCTCCGCTTCGACATGGATGCCCTCGGCCACAGTCACGACCGCAAAGCTTTCCGCGACAAGATCGTCAAGGCTCTCAGAGCCGAGGGGCTCGAGACCGGAATATGGCAGCACTTCATCCTGCCGGCAATGACCGTGTTTCAGGCCAGGAACGGGTATGGGCACGGGTGCCCGTGGAGTTGTGTCCATGCGCAGGAGGTTGACTACTCGGTTGAGCGATTCCCAGTGGCGACGAAGCATCTGGAAACGCACACCGGCATGACGACCCCCCTGCGACCCCCCAATGGGCCGGACGTCGCCGCGCTGACCGCGGAGGCGATCCGCAAAGTGATGACCAACCTGGACCAAACCCGCAGAAAACATTGATGTTTTGTTCCCATTCCAAGAATGGAGGTAGGAGATAATGGGCGTCGTGTTAATTCGTTGGATTATGGTTTGTTTCGCTGTATTGTCCCTTATGGCCGAATGCTGCCTGGCAAGTGAGAATGTCATGAGACCGGAGAATCGTTATCTGGAAGCCACCCCCAAAGTAGTACGCGCCGACCGTGAGAGCACCATCACGATTCGACCCCTTTTCGACCACGTTCGTTTTCATGAGGGCGAAGAATTCGAGGTGACCTGTGTTGCCACCGATGGCGTTGATGCAACGGAAAAAGTTCGAGTAAAGCCGGAAAACGGCATACTCCGGATTACCCATCGCTTTGCTGGCGAGCAAGAGCACGTGCTCAGGGTGGAGCAGGTTGATGGTGAAAAGCGGCGAATGAAAGGCGACTTCCACGTCTGCTCCCTACAGGAAGATTTGCTCTCCCGGTTCCCCTTCAAGGGCGATCTCCACATGCATAGTTACCGTTCTGACGGTGTGGAGTCACCGGCCTATGTCGCGGCTGCCTGCCGACGTATCGGACTTGATTTCATGGCTGTGACTGATCATGATCAATATAAGCCTTCATTGGAGGCACAGCAGGCGTTCCGTGATGTCCCTGTGGACCTGCGTATATATCCGGGGGAAGAAGTGCATCCACCGGATAATCCGATCCATATCATCAACTTCGGAGGCAGTAAGAGCGTCAATGCGATTTTCCCCGATAACAGCTATAAGCAGGAGGTGGACGAACTTGTTGCACAGCTTCCGGCCTTACCGGCGGGAGTTGACCGGTATCAATATGCCTCCTCGGTGTGGACCTTCAATAAGATTCGGGAGGTTGGCGGACTGGGGATCTTCTGTCATCCGGAGTGGCTCTGGAATTACCATTATGTCATCCCCTCGCATGCCCACCCCCAGCCGCTCGTGGCTTTCATTTTCGAACAACAACCTTTCGACGCGTATGAGTTGATTGGGGGATATGAGCGTTGGGACGCATTCTCCAACAATCGCCAGGTCGCCCGGTATGTTGATGCGCGCGCGCGGGGTCAGAGAATTCCTATCGTAGGTGTTTCTGACGCGCATGGATGTGAGGTTGACGACCTCTTCGGCTGGTACTTCACCATTGTGTTCTCTCCGACCGCCGATCTCCCGGACCTTATCGACAGTATCAAAGAAGAGTGGTCGGTAGCAGTGGAGGGATTGCCAGGGGAAGTCGTGAGAGTATATGGGCCACTGCGTTTGGTCCGCTATGCGCAGTTCCTTCTGCGGGAGGTGTTCCCACAACACGATATGCTCTGCGCGCAAGAGGGACAGTTCATGCTTGATTACGTCGCAGGGAAAGCTGGCGCAGTGGATAGTCTCCGGCTTCGACAAGGGGACACAGCAAAGCTCTATCAGAACTACTGGGAGAGATAGAATATGAGCTAGAGAGCATTTTACACCCCGTCGAGATGGGGTATGACTTAGCTTCAAGCAATACGGGATGTGAAATCAACGAGGAGAGGGCGACGGATGGCTACACTTGACGATCTCAAGCAGGCGATTATCACGGGCAATCGAGACGCGGCGAAGGCGAACACCAAGAAGGCGTTGGATGAGGGCATCGCGGCGAAGACCATCGTCGTCGATGGCATCGCGGCGGCGATGGAGGTGGTTGGGGAGAAGTTTCGGGCGAATGAGTTCTTCGTGCCGGAACTGCTGATCGCGCAGCGGGCGATGAAGGAAGCGCTGGGCATGATGTCCGGTGAGAGCGTCGATCACATCGGCACCGTGGTCATCGGGACGGTGAAGGGCGATCTGCACGACATCGGCAAGAACCTAGTGGCGGCGATGCTGGAGGGGGCTGGGTTCAAGGTGGTGGACCTGGGCGTGGACGTCTCCCCGGAGAAGTTCGTGGAGACGGCGAAGGCGCAATCGGCGAACCTGATCGCCATGTCGGCGCTGCTGACCACCACGATGGGATCGATGAAGGATGCCGTGGCAGCGCTTCAATCGCAGGGCCTGAAGGGCAAGGTCAAGGTGATCATCGGCGGCGCGCCGGTCACGCAGAGCTATGCGGACGAGATAAGGGCCGACGGCTACGCGCCCGACGCCGCCAGCGCGGTGGACAAGGCGAAGGCGCTGCTCAGCTAGTCACATCTGAAGAGGTGCCGCCATGCGCGTGAACCAGCAGGCCAATCAGACCGTACAGTTCCGCCTTCTCTCGGAGGACCAGCTCGAGGAGATCAAGCGGGCCGCGCTCCACCTTCTCGAGTACATCGGCCTGGACGTCCACAACGCCGAAGCGCGGGCGCTGCTCGCCGGCGCGGGGGCGTGGGTGGATGGTGTGCGGGTGCGCCTGCCCTCACACATGGTCGAGAAAGCGCTCGCCAGCGCGCCCCGCAGCTTCACGGTCTTCAGCCGTGAAGGAGATCCGAAGAAAGATATACACATCGGGCCTGGGCGGTTCTATTACGGCCCTGGCCCGACCTGCCCGAACTTCATGGACCCGCGAACGGGCGAGGTTCGCAAGTACACGCGCGCCGACGCCCGGGCGGTGGCCACCGTCTGCGATGCGCTGCCCAACGTTGACTTCGTGGAGAGCCTTGGTACCATCGGCGACATCCCTTACGAGCTGGCCGACACCTACGAGTTCGCCGAGATGATTGCCTGCACCGGCAAGCCCATCGTCGCCTGGTCCTACACCGAGGAGGGCTGCCGCGAGATTCACCAGATCGCAATCGCCGTGGCGGGTGGCGAAGACGCCTTCATGCGCCGGCCCAACTACATCTTCTACTGCGAGCCGCTCTCGCCGCTGGTGAGCAGCGAAGAGGCGGTGGACAAGGTGCTCTACTGCGCCAAGCATCGCATCCCGCTTATCTTCACCCCCTGTGTGATCGGCGGGGGCACAGGGCCGTGCACGATGGCCGCCATCATCGCCCAGGCGGCGGCCGAGTCGTGGTTGGGGATGGTGCTGAGCCAGTTGCTGCGGCCCGGCACACCGTTCTGCATGGGCGGTGTCGTATCGAGTATGGACATGAAGGACATGATCCTCGCCTACGGCGCGCCGGAGCTCTCGCTGCTCCAGGCCGGGCTGACCGAACTGGCGCATTATGTCGGGCTGCCGCTCTGGACCACCGGCGGCTGCACCGACTCCAAGGTTGTCGACGAGCAAGCGGCGCTGGAGGGCGCGCTCTCCGTGCTGTTTGCCGGGCTGTCGGGGGGCGACCTGTGTCATGACGTGGGCTACATCGAATCGGCGATGACTGGCTCGCTGCAGCAACTGGTGATGATGGATGAAGTCATCTCGTACGCGAAGCGGATCATGCGCGGCATCGAGGTCACGCGGGAGACGCTGGCAGTTGATGTTATAGATCGGGTAGGCCCCGGCGGGAACTTCCTCACCGACGATCACACCCTCCATCACTTCAAGTCAGAGTTCTGGTTCCCCCGGCTGATTGACCGCAACCGGCGTGAGCGCTGGGAGGAGAAAGGCAGGACGCGAATGGCGGAGCGAGCGCAGGCGCGGATCATCGAGATCGTGGACTCGCACCGGCCGGCGCCCCTCTCGGCCGCCGCCCAGCAGCGAATCAAAGAGGTACTCGCCGGCGCCGACGCGCGCCTCAAGAAGTGAACACTTCTTCATCGCAACTTCCCACAGGAGATCAATGATGCGAGTGAATTACCGGACGAACGTGACGCCGATGTTCCGAGTGCTTTCAGACGATCAGATCGAGGACATCTACCTGGCCGCGCTCCAGGTGCTGGAGCGCACCGGCACCCGCGTCTACCACGAGGAGGCGGTAGCGCTGCTGCGCGAGGCGGGCTGCCAGATCAGCGATGGCAATCTCGTGCGCATCCCCTCCTGGCTGGTGAAGTCGAGTCTGCGAACCGCGCCCGAGCGCATCACCCTCGCCGGCCGCGACCGCGCCAAGCGGATCACGCTGGAGTACAACAAGGTCTACTTCGGCACCGGGTCGGACTGCCCGTTCATCCTCGACCCCTACACCGATGAGCGCCGCCGCTACACCTTCACCGATGTCTACAACGCCGCCAAGATCGCCGAGGCGTTGCCCAACATCGACTTTCACATGTCATTGGGTCTCACCTCAGATGTCCCGCTGAAGTCGTATGACCGCCATCAGTTGCTGGCGATGCTTCAGGGCACGACCAAACCGCTAGTCATCACGGCTGTTGACCGAGAAGGTCTTGCCGACCAATACGAGATGGCATGCGCGGTGCTGGGAGGGCCAGAGGAGTTCGCCCGGGCACCCCTCTTCGTCGTCTACATCGAGCCCTCGTCTCCACTGAGCAATTCGAAAGAGGCGCTGGAGAAGATCCTCTACTCCGCGGAGACAGGCATCCCCGCCATCTACACCCCGTGCCCCATCTGCGGCGCCACCGGCCCCGCCACCATGGCGGGACTGATGGTCCAGTGCCTCGCGGAGGACCTGGTCGGCGTGGTGCTCTCACAGCTCAAGCGCAAGGGGGCCGCCGTGATCATCGGCGGCGTCGTCTCCATCCTGGACATGAGCACCATGATCCTGTCCTACGGCGCACCCGAGCTGAGCCTGCTCAGCGCCGCGCTGACCGAGGTTGCGAAGTGGCTCCGGCTCCCCATGTTCTCGACCGCCGGGTGCAGCGACGCGAAGGTGCTGGACGAGCAGGCCGCCATCGAAGGGACGATCTCCATCGCGATCGCCGCGCTGTCGGGAGCCAACCTCGTGCACGACGTGGGCTACCTGGAGGCGGGGCTGGTCGGCTCCTTCGATATGCTGATCATGTCCGACGAGATCATCAGCATGGTGAAGCGGATCGTCGGTGGCGTCGTCGTCGATGACGAACACCTCGCCACCGACGTCATCAACCTGGTGGGGCCTGGCGGCAACTTCCTGGCCGAAGACCACACGCTCAAGCACTTCAAGTCGGAGTTCTGGTTCCCCAAGCTCATTGACCGGAGCCGGCGCGAAACCTGGGAGCAGCGCGGCTCAAAGACACTGGGCCAGCGCGTCCGGGAGAAGGCTGTTGACATCATCGAACACTTCGAGCCGCCGGCCTTGCCCAGCGAGGACAAGCTCAAGGCGATCTGCGCACGGGCCGACAAACTCTACTCCAAGGGAGAGAAAGCGCTGGTCTGAGAGTGGGCTTCGCCGAGCGCGCGATGGACAACAGACTGGATATCGTATGAGGGGGCGGTCCCCCCATATGTAGCACAGAGTAGGCAGAACGCATGAACGGACAGCTTCATTCAGACGATGTTGTAACCCGGGTGATGCACGGTCGGCCGGTGGACTTCGTGCCGGTGGCGCTCGCCTACGAGAACCTCGGCCCGCTCCAGTACCTGCGGGTGGAACGCAATTGGCAGCTCTGGCGCAAGCGGCTCGAAGAGGCGAAGACCGAAGTGCTTCCGGTAAGCTATGAGATGTACCTGGCCCATGAGATCCAGATCGAGACGGAAATCCTGGGCGAGATCTACCGACGACCGGCCTGGCTTTCTCTCCCGCAGAACCAGTTGTTAGTCGGCGTGCAAGAATGACCCGCCCAGAGGCGAAAACGGCGTCGAGACTTGACGCACTAGAAACGAAAGCTGGAGGACCAAGACGGGGACTCCGGAGACCAGGATGACCTGATTTTACCAACCCTGGGTGGGTCAGTCTTGGACGCCGCTTCTATAGCGCCGATTGACATCAGCCAGCTCTGGAGTTACATCCAGGGATGCTCCAAGTTCTACTGAGTCATCGAGGGAGACATCAGTGGGTGCTTCGGCGCCATCTGCCCTTGTCAATCGCCCTGAAGCCGGCCTGGGACCACCTACGCGTGTCAGGCGACTACGGGGCCACCCGGAAGCGGTCAACGCTAGCCCAAGTTCCGCAGTTTGAGTGAGGAAACGCCGCTGATGCCCCTTCTCGGGGATCTGACGGTTGGTTTTCTCACTACGCTTCGTACGTTTTGAGGTGCTTGGGCAGTGTCAGTCCCAGCTTGTGCAACAGGATCGCTTGGTGCTTCGTGGGCTCCGTCACACACCGGCGCCGCAACTCAAGACCACCTCGCGTGGGCAGCACTACCTCCACCGTCTGAAGCTGGGCG
>Ga0315277_10007480_pt1 | contig 14173 bp, 10 predicted proteins | sample YL17G05_15_MG_FD_203695 | JGI IMG/M metagenome (GOLD analysis project Ga0315277, IMG submission 203695) | Sediment microbial communities from Yellowstone Lake, YNP, Wyoming, USA - YL17G05_15 | ecosystem: Environmental > Aquatic > Freshwater > Lake > Sediment | place: USA: Wyoming | collected... | reverse complement strand
GAAGCCGGAGACCGTCATTTTGGAGTCTGAGCTCGAAGCGCCGGAGAGGGAGCGGCGGGGAGCGTAGTCTTTGCTGTTCAGAGTTGCGATAAGAGGGGGGACACGTACCGGGTGTACATGTCCCCGAACCGGGTGCGATAAGAGGGGGGACACGTACCGGGTGTACATGTCCCCGAACCGGGGGTTGCTCCGCCGCACTTCTGCTGGTCGCTCCCAAGACTCCGCTCCCTGCCGCTCCCATCGAATCCGGCCCGGGATGTCGTTAAGAATCACCGCAGCGAACGAAGACGACCCCCGAGGAACCCAAGGGCATCGCATCAAACGCCTTCGGCTTTGACAACCTTCGAGACGCTGTGCTATAAATCGGCTCCATGAAAAGCGTCCTGTTCGCCACGAAAAGCCTGGAGCAGCTGACCCGCGAAGCCGATTCCGGGGCTTCGGGACTCAAGCGCGTCCTCGGGCCGTGGCACCTCATCTTCCTCGGTGTCGGGGCGATCGTCGGGGCCGGGATCTTCGTCATCACCGGGCACGCGGCGGCCCAATACGCCGGACCGGCCGTCACGCTCTCCTTCATACTGGCCGGAGTGACCTGCGCTTTCGCCGGCCTCTGCTATGCCGAATTCGCCTCCCTCATCCCCATCGCCGGCAGCGCCTACACCTACGCCTATTCCACGCTCGGCGAGCTCATCGCCTGGATCATCGGCTGGGATCTCATCTTGGAGTATTCGCTGGGCGCCACGACGGTGGCCATCGGCTGGTCGGGCTACGTGGTCAGCTTCCTCAAGGACATCGGAGTCGATTTCCCCGCCTCCCTGGCGGCGGCTCCCTACTCCTTCAACCCGCAAACCGGGGCCTGGACGAAGACCGGGGCCATCCTCAATTTGCCGGCGGCCTTCATCATCGCCCTCATCGCCACCATCCTCGTCCGGGGCATCAAGGAGTCGGCGACGGTCAACTCCGTCATCGTCTTCCTCAAGATCGGCATCATCCTCATCTTCATCGGGGCGGGCCTGTTTTTCATCAAGCCGGCCCTCTGGAAACCGTTCATCCCCCCGAACCAGGGACAGTTTGGGTTTTTCGGCCTGAGCGGCATCTTGCGCGGAGCGGGCGTGATGTTCTTCGCCTACCTCGGCTTCGACGCCGTCTCGACCGTGGCCCAGGAGGCCAAGAACCCGAAGCGGGACATGCCCATCGGCATCCTCGGCAGCCTCTTCGCCTGCACGGCCATCTACATCGCTTTTTCCCTCGTCCTCACGGGCGTCGTCCATTACACCCAGCTCAACGTCCCGGCGCCCGTCGCCGTGGCCATCGACGCCATGCGCCTTTTCTGGCTGTCGCCGCTGGTGAAGATCGCGGCCATCATCGGGCTCATGTCGGTGATGATGGTCCAGCTCATGGGCCAGCCGAGGATCTTCTTCACCATGGCCAAGGACGGCCTCCTGCCCCCCGTGGCGGCCCGGGTCCACCCGAAGTACGGCACGCCCCACGTCACGACGATCGTCACGGCCGCCTTCGTCGCGGCCGCGGCGGCCCTGCTTCCCATCGGCATCGTCGGCGAGCTGGTCAGCATCGGGACGCTCTTCGCCTTCGTCATCGTCTGCGGCGGAGTCCTCGTCCTCCGCTACACCCGTCCCGACATCCCGCGGCCCTTCAAGACCCCCCTCGTCCCCTTCGTCCCCATCATGGGCATCCTTTCCTGCTTCTACCTGATGTCGGGGCTGCCCAAGGATACGTGGATCCGGCTCCTCGTCTGGATGGGGATCGGGCTGGTCATCTATTTCGCCTACGGCATCCGCAAGAGCAAGCTGAGAAAAAGGCCCTGAGCGCGAGCGCTTCACCGTCCGCGCCACTTGATCCTCTTCCCCTCTCTGCATTTTCTTGCGCGTTCGCTGCCCAGTCAGTGATGGGAACCATGTCCAGCCCCCGTAGCGGAAGGGGACCCGTCCCGCTTCTCTCGAAGCGGGACGGGGGAACCGTCGGGACTGGTTCCCGGGGTCGGGGGAGAGACATGGTTCCCGTCGCTGACGAAAGGACAGCGAACGCGCTTATTTCTTCTTTTCGGCGGCGAGGACCCCGGCCGCCATGAATTCTTTCGGGGAAAACTCCTGGACCCAGACCCGGATCGTTTCGAGAGGGGCGCCGATCGATTCGTGAACGGCCGTCGTGACGGCGGCGAGGAGGGCTTTTTTCTGTTCGTCCGTCCGGCCTTCGAGGAGGTGGATCTCTACGAGCGGCATGGCGTTCTCCTTTCCCCCTTATTCTAGCAAAAAGACGGGGTTTTGTTGACTTTCCGGCGGGCTTTTGATAAAAGCATGGACAAGGCGGGCAGACATGCTGATAAAAACACGTGAGGCCAACAACGTCGTTATCTTCGATATCGAAGGGGAGATCCGCCGCTCCGAGAGCATGCAGACGACCCTCCACAACCAGGTCAAGTCGCACCTCGACCGGGGGAGGAGGAACGTCCTGCTCAACCTCGAGGGCGTGGAGTTCATCGACAGCTTCGGCGTGGGGGAGATCCTGGCCAGCTACATCTCGACCCAGAACCTGGGCGGGAAGCTCAAGCTGTGCCGGATCTCCAAGAAGCTCCTCCTGATCTTCCAGATCACGATGCTGACCAAGGTCCTCGACATCCAGGAGGATTGCGAGTGCGCCCTGGAGAGCTTTGAGAAAGCCTGACCTCGGGAGGGTCTGACAAAAGGGGGGCTGCGTGGCCAACGGCCGGCTCGAAAAGTTCCTCAACCGTTTCGCCGACGTCCGCGGCCACGAAGTCCACGCGGCGCTCTACCTGTCCGGGTTTTTATTCCTGATCACGTTCTCCTTCTCTATCGTCAAGCCGGTCAAGGAGAGCTTCCTGATCGGCCTCGTCAACCCCGCCTGGTGGCCGTACGCCGACCTGGCCACCGCCCTCCTCATCGGCTTCGTCGTGGCCCTCAACGCCCGGCTCCTCAACCGCCTGCCGCGGCGGACCTACATTTCAGTCACCATCCTAATCTTCATCGGCTGCCTTCTCGTCTTTTGGTACGCCTTCGACGTCTACCTGAAAAGCCTGGTTTCGACTCCCGTGACCGATTCCTCCGGGGGCATCTTCTTCGTCTGGATCCCGCTGGCCATCATCAAGACTTGGCCTGTCTGCGTTTTCGTCTTCTGCTTCTGGTCAGACGTCTTCATCGCCATGTCCGTCACCCAGTTCTGGATCGCCGTCAACGACGTTTTCGACCCCTACCAGGGCAAGAGACTCGTAGGGCTTTTCGTCACGGGCGGGCTTTTCGGCGGGATCGCGGGGTCGTCCCTGGCCGCGCTCATGGTTATCGCCAGGCTCATCAGTGCTGAAAACCTCCTCCTCGTCTGTCCCATCATCCTCCTCCTCGCCCTGATCATGGTCAACCTCATCTACCGGGAACAACAACACCTGAGGGAGGCCGGCGAGGTCGAGGTCAACCCGGTCCAGGCCGGCGCCAGGGTCGGCTACTGGGAGAGTTTCCTGTCTGTCAAACGGAGCCGCTATCTCCTCTTGCTGGCCGCAACGCTGGCCTCGGCCATGGTCGCGGGCTCCCTCATCAACTTTCAATTCAAGTTCGCGGTCCTGAAGATTTTCCCGAACGCCGGCGACCGGACATTTTTCCTGGCGGTGTTCTTTTTGGGGATCCTCGTTATCTCGGCGGTTTTCCATCTGGCCGCGACCGGCCGGATCCTGAGGTCCTTCGGCATCCGCTGGGCCCTCCTCGTCGCGCCCGTGCTTCTTCTGGCCGGGTCTCTGAGTGTTTTCCTGGTCTCCGCCGGCGCGCTCTTGGCTTGGGCCAGCCTCATCCGGGGCGGCGACAAGCTCTTCGACAACACGATCAGCCAGTCGCTCCGGGAGCTCCTCTACATCCCCGTCCCCGCCGACATTAAGTACAAGGCCAAGATCTTCATCGACATGTTCGTCAACAAGTTCGCCACGGGCCTCGGCGCCGGGCTTTACTGGGGTCTCTATCGGCTTTCGGGGTTCGCCTACAAGGACGAGGTCGTCAAGGTCCGGGAGATCGGCATCCTGGTCGTTGTGTTCCTCGGTCTGTGGATCGTCCTGACCAGGGCCGTCTACGCCGAATACCCGGCCGTCCTGAAAAAGGATATCCGCAGGAAATGGGACGAGGGTGACAATATCGTCCGCGCCAATGTCGACGTCGATCTGACCCGCGACGTCTTCGACGCCCTGCAAAGCCGGGAACGGAGCACGACCCTCTATCTCATGAACGTCTTCGACCTCGTCCGCAAGAACAACCTGACCCCCGAGCTCAAGGAAGTCCTAGGGATCAAGCAGGACGAACTCCGGGCCCGGTCCATGGACTGCCTGTTCGACGTCGGCGGCGAGGTCCTCTTCCATGACCTCGACGAGGCCATCGCCGACAAGGATCTCGCTTCCGAGATCGACCTGATCTTCCTCCTGCCTTCCTATCAGGAGATCATGGTCAAGCGCCTCGCGGCAGACGCCGGTTCCGCCTCGGAAGTGGACCGGATGGACGCAGCCAAGCTCATCGGCCTGATGGTCCGGTCCCCTGAGACCCTCCGGTTCCTGGAACGTTTCCTTCAGGACCCGTCGCCCGAGGTCGTCGCCTACGCTCTCCGCAGCGCGGCCGTCCACCGGCGCGCCGAGCATGTCCCTCTCATCCTCCGGCAGTTGGGAAACCCCCTGACCGCCCTAGAGGCCCAGGGGACGCTCACGGACTACGGCCCCGGCGTCGAAGACCAGCTCAAGTCCGTCCTCGGAGATGAGAGCGAAGCGTTGGAAGTCCGCCGGGCCATCCCCGCCGTCCTGGCCCGGTTCGGGACCCAGCGGAGCGCCGACATCCTACTCGACGAGCTGGCCCGCCGCCGCGATGACGTGGAGCAGGAGCTCATCAACGCCCTCTACAAGATCCGGGCCGACCGGCCCGCGGTCCGTTTCCGGGAAAAGCAGGTCCGGCCGGAGCTCCTTGATATGATCGAGAAGAGCTACGCAATTTGCCTGAGCGCGTCAGGCCTCGCCGCGGGCGGAGGGGAAGCCGCCGGCCCGGCCGCCGAAGCCAAGGTGGCCTTGGACCTTAACGTCAGGAGGATCTTCGACCTGATGACGCTCCTGCATCCGCCAGAGGACATCGTCAAGGCCTACCAGAACATCCTGAAGGGAACCCGGAAGTCCGGCGACTATTCTCTTTCGCTTCTGGACGATCTCCTCGACCGCGAGCTCAAGGCCCTTCTCTTCCCGCTTATCGAGAACCTTCCCCTCGAGGAGAGGGCCCTGCGCATGAAAAAGGCCATGAGGTTGAAATGAGCCGCCGCCTCCTCTACAATGATACCGAAAGGGCGCGCATGGTCCAACTTTTCATCTATCCGAAGACAGGGGATCCCTCCACGTTCCCGCTCGGCGCGAAGCGGGTGAGCATCGGCCGGGCGGCCGCGAACGACATCGTCCTGTCCGACCAGTTCAGCTCGGCCTGCCACGCCGTCATCGCCCCGACGGAGCGGGGCTACGCCCTCCTCGACCAGGGCAGCAAGAACGGGACGTTCGTCAACGGGCGCCGCGTCAACGGCGAGATCGACCTCGCCCGGGGAGACGAGATCCTCGTCGGCTCGACACGGTTCTATTTCGACCGGGACTTCCAGACCAACATCGAGATGGTCGAGGGGACGACCTTCACCCACAGCTCGAACACGATCATCCAGGTCAAGGACATCCTCAAGAAGCCGCCCTCGTCCGGCGTCTTGAAGACCCCGGGCGGCGGGCTCGACCTGGACCGCCTCCAGCAGGACCAGAAGATCATCGCCGTCATGAGCGAGGTCAGCCAGGCCCTGATCTACCACATGCCGCTCGACAAGCTCCTCGACCACATCATGGACGTCCTGACCCAGCACCTCCCGATGGACCGGGGCGTCCTCATGCTCAAGGACGAAACGACCCAGGTCCTCGAGCCCAAGGTCATCAAGATCCTGAACGGGGCCCTGCGGACGCAGAGCATCTTCGTCAGCCAGACGATCGTCCATACGGCCCTCGAACGGAACTCGGCTATCCTCATCTCGGACATCCAGTCCGACGAGCAGCTGCGGGCCCAGGCCAGCGTCATCCAGGCCCAGATCCACTCGGCCATGTGCGTGCCGCTTTGGAACAACCTTGACATCATCGGACTCATCTACTGCGACCGGGCCTCCCTCCTCGAGCAGTTTACAGAGGACGACCTGCGGCTCCTGACCCTTCTCGCCAACCTGGCTGCGGTCAAGATCGAGAACGCCCGGCTCTACGAAGAATCCCTGAAAATGATCCAGATGGAGCGGGAGCTGGCCCTGGCCGTCCAGATCCAGAAGAATTTCCTGCCGCGGGAGGAACCCGCCTTCGCGCCCTACGACATCAGCGGCGGCACCCGGGCCTGCTATCACGTCGGAGGGGACTACTACGATTTCATCCCCATCGACAAGGACCGGCTGGGCGTCGTCATCGCCGACGTCGCCGGCGTGGGCGTCAGCGCCGCCCTGCTCATGGCCTCGCTCCGGGGGGCCCTCCACGAGAAGTTCCCCACGACCTACAACCTGAGCGACCTCACCGCCGGCCTCAACGATTTCGTCTACACCAGCTCGGACAGCCACTGCTTCATTTCCTTCTTCCTGGCCGTCGTCGATCGGCGCAAGGATGAGCTGGCCTACGTCAACGCCGGCCACAACCCGCCCGTCCTCGTCGGGCCGAACGGGCCGCCGGGCGTCCTCGAGAGCACGGGCCTCTGCCTGGGAATGTTCCCGGGCCAGCCCTACGAGGAGAAAACCTTATCTCTCGGACCCGGCGACATCCTCTGTCTCTACACCGACGGCATCGTCGAGAGCCGGAAGGACAAGAAAGAGGAATTCGGCCATGAGCGCCTGATCGACCTCCTCAAGGGCTCCGGGTCCCTCCCGGCCCGGGTGATCCTGGAGAAGATATTCGAAGATGTCTTCGCTTTCAGCGGCTGCGCCGACGCCGGCGACGACATGACCCTCGTCGTCGTCAAGCGGAATCCGTGATGGTCGGAGCCAGGAGAGTCCGTTGACGGAAATCGATGCGAGAGAGATCGTCGTCCCGGCCTCCCTCAAAGAGGTCGACCGCGTCCGGGGCTTCCTCCGCGATTACCTCGGCGGCCTGGGCCTCAAGGAGGAGGACGAGCTCAAGATCGAGCTCGCGCTCCACGAGATCTGCGTCAACATCGCCCTCTACGCCTACCCCGAGGGCCGGGCCGGCGACCTCGCCATCCGGATTTGGCGGGACGACGGGACCCTGTTCATGGAGGTCCGGGACCGGGGCGTCCCCTTCGATCCGGTCAAGAAACCCAATCCCGACGTGCTGGCCAGGCTCCGCAGCGGCAAGCGGGGCGGCCTCGGCGTATTTTTTTTCCGGACGATGATGGACGGCCTGAGCTACAGGCGTGACGGCGGCGAGAACATCCTGACCGTTTCGAAGAAGATCTGATCAGTAAATAACCTTGTCTTCCCCGTTGACCTTGATGAGCTTGTCGATCTCTATCAGGATGAGGACCCGGCGGGCGAGGACGGCGTTGATCTCGTCGTCGGAGAGGTAGGCACCGACGACGGCTCTGATCGCGGCGAAATCGAGCGCCTTGACTTTGTCGACGACAGCCCGCGGCAGCTCGCTCATGAGTTTGGGCCCCTCCCGATGCCTGGCGGTGTAAATGAGGTTCTTGGTGAAACGCCCCGACGTCCGGAACGAACGGGAATGGTCGATGAGGATCATTCGCCAGTCGGGGGTGATCAGGATCTGATTCGTGTGGCGGTCTTCGTTGGCGATGAGGTTGTCCCAGAGTCTCTGGAGATAGATCGCCCGGTTCCAGTTGAAAACCTTCGCCGGAGGCATCTTGATCTTCTTCTGCTCCCTGTCCCGGAGCGACATGCAGTCGTCGACCCAGTACTGGCAGGAGCCCTTCTCTTCGCGGAAGCGGCGCTCGACGGTGGGCGGGACGAAGCCCAGCCCGAGGTGCTTGTCGAGAAGGTAGGCGGCGATCTCGTAGTTCCAGCCCTCCCAGAACCCGCCCATGCGGCCCTGGGCGTTTTTCCAGAGGGCCCGATGGGTCACGTTCCCTTTCTTGAGGGTCAGGACCCAGGGCGAGGTCACGGCTTCCGGTCCCGTCATCTGCTTGCTGTCGACGACCTCCGCGGTCCCTAGGAAGTCCTCCCATTTTTCGCGCTGGGCGAGTTCGTCGGGCAGGAACTGGGGAGCGGAGATCCCGGACGGGGGATCGGCAGGTGCCTTGCCCGCGGGCGCATCCTTGTCGAGGCAGGCCAGAAGCGATCCGGCAAGCGGGACGATGATCACAACCAAGCCGGAAAGAACTTTTTTCTTTGTCATGAGTCCCTCCCTATCTCCATCCGGTCAAGGGGCCGGCCGGCGGAATCGATCTCGCCGGACTCAGTAGAGTACCGCGGCTTCGCCCTGCTCCCGGACCATCAGCGCGATCTCCTTGAGGAGGATGTCCTTCCGGGCGAGGATCGCCGTGATCTCTCTGTCCTTGAGCGTCGTCCCGACGGCCGCCTTGATATTCTCGAATGTCAGTGTCTTGATCTTCTCAAGGAACCAACGGGGAAGCCGGCGGAAGAGGTATGGCGTGCCCTGATCGGAACGCTTGATCCCGTTCCGGCCGAACATCAGCCGCTCGGTGAATTCCTCGGTCGATCGGAACGATCTTGAATGGTCGAAGAGGATCATCCGCCAATCCTCGGTGTAGAGGACGTTCTGCTGGGTCCGGTCCTCGTTGGCGATGAGGCTGTCCCAAGCCCGGGCCAGCCACTTCATTTTTTCGGTGTGGTCGAGGGCCGAGTCGGGAATGCGGATTCCCTGCTCGAACATCTTGAGCAGGCTGTACTTGTTCTCGGCCCAGTGGACGAGCGCGCCTTTCTTGCCCTGGAACTCGCGCTCGACGGCCGGCGGGACCATGTTCAGCCCGACGAGCTTGTCGAGCCGGTAGGCCGCGATCTCGTACTGCCAGCCCTCGAGGAAGCCGAGTTGCACACCACTGGGATTCTTCCAAGCCGCCTTGGCCTCGACGTCGCCTTTTTTGAGGTAGAGCTTGTACGGCTTGGTCACGCCCTCGCCGATGGGCTCGAACCGGACGATGTCGGCCGTCAGCAGGAATTCCTCTTGGGCGCTCCTTTGGGCGATCTGCTCCGGCGTGAACTGGGCGATGGCGATCTGCGGCCCCAACGACAGCAATAAAGCCAGGGAAACGAGGACGGCGATGCGCTTCATTGAGATCTCCCCGCCGAAATGATGTTCTGATCGGATCATGGTCCCTCCGGCAATGAAAATCAAACCGCGGCCGCGGCGGCGGCCGCCTTCCGCGTCTTGTACGACTTGATGATCCTGAAGCAGAGGACGATCATGACGATGACGACGACGACGTTGAGGAGTGCGAACCGTTCGATCCGCAGGCCCAGGATCTGGGTCCCGGCGACGACGGCCAGGGCCGAGAGTGTGTCGCCGCCCCGGACGAAGAACGTGTCGATGGCCGCCTTGGCCTTGTACTTTTCCTCTCTCTTGGTGACCAGGAACAAGGCGGCCTTGGTCGTGTTCTGGAGCGAATAGTCGGTGCCGTTCTCGAAAGCTTTGACCCAGCGGACGAGGACGAGCACCGCCCCGAAAGAGATCAGGGCGTATCCTCCCAGGGCGATAAGCGGCAGAAAGAGAAGCGCCCCTCCGACACCGACCCACTTGAAGATACGCGAGACGAGGAAGAGCTGGAGGACCAAGGCGATCAGGTTCCCCAAGAATTGGTAATTCATGAACGCGTTGTGAATGATCTTAGTATCCGTTTTTGGCGTTACGGCCGGCTGTTGCGACACGGCCGCCGCCGGCTTCGGAGTCTGGCTGGCGAGCGACTGGTTGACCGTAACCTGAGTGATGATGAATTCCCCGGTGGCGTTGACGAAATTGTAGAGGCCGATCATGAGGGCGATGAGGAGGAGATAGCGGCTCTTGAAGATGAGCCGGAAGCCGCCGCCGGCCTTCAGGGGCAGCTCCTGGACCTTGGCTTTCTCCGCGGCCCCGACAAGGCCCTTTTCCAGATCGGCCCGGGTTTTCCGGACCTCCCGGCGATGGATGTGCCTGGCCAAGCCGATGCAGAGGAGCAAGATGGCCCCGGCGATGAGCATGAGCTTGTATTCCCAGCGGCCGCCCAGGAGGTCCCTCAGCCGCCTCATGACGGGCAGGGTCGCGACGAATCCGCCGAGCGTAGCGCCGAGGGCGACGAGGGGAAAGGACCTCTTCCCGATCTCGTCGGAATAGAGGTCGTTGGCGAAGCCCCAGAACTGGGCGATGACGAAGTAGTTGAAGATGCCGATCCAGATGAAGAACATGATCCCCATGGGCTTGATGGCCATGCCGCCCAGGTTGAGAAAATAAAAGATGACGAGGTTGGAAATGAAAAACGACGTCGTCCAGGTGATGAGGAGGTGCCGGGGGACCTTGGAGGCCAAGCGGCTGAAGGCCTTGATGACGAAGATGAAAAGGACGGCTTGGGCCCCGCTCAGGCAGCTCTTGATCACGGGGGCGTCTTTGTTAACGAGAAGGAGCGCTTCGCGCAGCGGCTTGAGGATGTAATAGGCCAGGAGCAGGAGAAAGACGTTCAGGGCCAGCAGCAGCGCCTTGCCGGCCTCCCCCTGTCGGACGTCGGCGAAGAGCCTGAGGAACCGGTAGCCGAGATGGTAGTGGATTTCACTCTGCGGCAGGGTCCCCGCCGGTGAAGGGTCGGGCATCTCTCCGCTCCTTTCCGCGTCAATCGAACAGGACGTTCGTTTCCCCGGCGACCTCGATCAGCTTCTGGATGTACCGGAAGATGAGCTCCCGGCGTGCGTTGAGGGCCCGGATCTCCTCCTCGTTGAGGTAGGGGGCCATGAGGCCGGCGACGGTCTTGTCGTCCCAGCCGTTGAGTTTTTTATAGAGGAGTCGCGAGCACTTGCGGATGTTGCAGTGGGGGACGGTGTCTTTTTTCGGGGCGAAGGCTTCGGAAAAGTCGACCCTGAAGATCTTCCAGTCGTCACGGCGGATCAGGGTGTCTTTTTCGTTCTGGCAGTCGTCGTAGACGAGGTTCTCGAAGACCCTCAGGTCGGTCATCGACTTTTCGAAAACTTCCGGGTCCTGGGGATCGAGATGCTGCGCCTTCCGGTCCGCCTCAGAGAGGGAATTCGCGACGAAGGCCTGAAGGGCTCCCGGAGTTTGGTCCACTCGATACTCCACGATCGGCGGGACGTAGCCGAGGATGAGATACTTGTCCAGGACGTAGGCCGCCTGCTCGTACTTGTAGCTGTCGGCCAGCGGGTCGGGCCGGCGCCGGTCGATGTACTTGAAGAGGGCCGTGCGGACCGTTCCGCCGGCTTCCAGGGTGAGCCGCCAGGCGTCGGTCCGTCCGCCCGGACCGGGCCCCCGGCCGACGACGGACGCCGTCCTGAGGAAATCCTCCATTTCCTTCGGCGGGAGGATCTGGGGAGGAGGGAGCTTGACGGCCGTGCGGTGGGCCACCTCCTCGGTCTCCCCCCAGACCTTGAAATCGCCCTTGTCGTAGATCAGGGCCGAAGGCACGCCCCCGTAGCTCCCGGAAATTCCGGTGTCCATGATCCAGACCCTGTCCTGGAAGCGGGCCACCTGGTCTTTTTCGACGATGGTGCTCGACCCGCCGTTGAAGCTGAAGAAGTTGTGCCCGATGACCATGGCCCGGGCGCCGAGGTTGGCCAGGATCCGGTCGACCTCGGACCGGGTCGATTCCTCGCTCCCCTTGGCCAGGCCTCTATACCAAATAGGGCTGTCGGGGTTGTAGACGATCTTGGGCTTGAAGGGATGCCGGTATTGCTGGGGGTCCCTCATCCTTCCCTGGAAAAGCGCGAGCTCCGTGCGCATGACGGTGTTGATCTCGCGGAGCGGCCACTTGGAAAAAGCCTCGCTCACCCCGCCGTGCACGTAGATGACGTCGTTGATCTTGATGATGACGTTTTTCTGGAGGAGCCAGTCGCCGTAGGCGTCGTTGAACCCGAGGACGTAGGCCTTCCGGGCTTCAGGGTCATGGCTGTCGATGATTTTCTGCCAGAAGGAGGCGAGGTTTCCGTCGGTGGTGACGTCGAGACCGCCTTCTTCGGCCGTTTTCCTCTCCTCGGGGGAGAGGGTTTTGAGGTATTTGGCTTCTTTGGCCTTGCGGTAGGAATCGGGGAGGAAGCCGACGAACTGCCCGACCCCGACGTAGTTCGGGTAATCAAGGGAGATCCCGGTGATGTTCATCTCCTCGTGGTTCCCGATGAGCGCGTGGACCATCCCCCCCACGGCCGCGGCTTCCTTCTCGAGGCGGATGAGGAGGTCGAAGATACCCCTGGCGTTGTCCGCGGAGACGGAGCCCCGGTCCATGACGTCGCCGAGCTGGACGAGATGGGTCTTGCCCGCGACCCAGTGGAGTTCCTCGTCGAGGACGCCGACTCCCGGCTGAGTGAGGATGAAGACGAAGCGGTCGTAATCGCCATGGAGGTCGGCGACGGCCACGACGCGATCGACGCCCGTCCAGACATAGGGGATGTCGGCGGCGGGGGAGAGGCGGAAGAGGAGGACGACCGACAGGAACAGGAAAAGAAGACGGTGCCCGGCTCGGTCCTTTCTGCTGCTAGACATCTCAATCCTTTGCGGTAGATATCTTTTATACCCGATTTTGCGAACGGAATCAACCCGCTTGACCTGTTCGCCGCCGTTAAGCCCCACCTTTCAAGGCGGGGATGAGAAGCGAGGCTCAGGCTTAACCCCGAATAAGCCCCGGTCTTGCCACCGTCCTTGCCGGTCTCCGGCACCGGCACTGCCAAGCCGGTGGCAGTGCCGGCGAAGCCGGCAGGACCGGGACTGGGAAGCCCGGTCCCAGCGCTTATGCCGGGGAGTCTTGGGGTTGACTCCCCGCCGCCCGTCCTGCTATCCTGAACGGGCGATCCAACCCGGGGAGAAAGGACACGAGGCCATGAACGGACGATCTTGCTTCACCGCGAAAAGGCAAGGCGCGGACTGCCGGGCGGCTGTGGCGGCCTTGGTCCTGGCCGTTGCGATCGGCGCCGCCGCTTGCGGCAGGGCCGATCGTCCCGCCACCCCGCCTGCCGCGGCCCGCGTCAAGTCCGGCGTCCAGGTTTTCCTCGATAGACACCTCGATCTGGTCAAGGGAAAACGAGTTGGACTCGTCACCAACCCCACCGGCACGGACGGCCTCCTCCGGTCGACGATCGATCTCTTCTTGGCGAGCCCTTTGGTCAAGCTCGTCGCACTCTACGGACCCGAGCATGGAGTCCGAGGGGACGCCCAGGCGGGACAATACGTTCCCTTTTATATCGACCGGAAATACGGCATTCCGGAATATAACCTTCCGGTCTTCAGCCTCTACGGGCAGTCGAAGAAGCCCGAGCCTAGGATGCTCAAGAACATCGACGAGTTCATGCGTTCTTTCGACACCAAGGAGACGGGGAAGGTCCCCGAAGCGGCCATGGTCGAGGGGATCGACGTCATGGTCTTCGATATCCAGGACGTCGGGACGCGCGTCTACACCTATGTCGCGACCATGGCCTACGCCATGCAGGCCGCGGCCGAGAACGGGATCGAGTTCATCGTCCTCGACAGGCCGAACCCCGTCAACGGCGTTGACATGGAGGGCCCGGTCCTCGAATACCCCGAGTTCAGCTCCTTCATCGGGCTCTTCCCCATCCCCGAGCGGCACGGCATGACGATGGGGGAGTTGGCCGGGCTGTTCAACGACAAGTTCCTGGCCCGCAAAGCCAGGCTGACGGTCGTCCCCATGGAAGGGTGGAAGCGGGAAATGTGGTTCGACGAGACCGGGCTCCCCTGGGTCATCCCGTCGCCTAACATGCCAACGCTCGACACGGCGACCGTTTACCCGGGCCTGGTGGCCATCGAAGGCACGAACCTTTCGGAGGGCCGCGGGACGACGAAACCGTTCGAGCTTTTCGGCGCTCCCTGGATCGACGGCTACGAGCTGGCCAAGACGCTCAACGGCCTGGGCCTCTCCGGGGTCCGTTTCCGGGAAGCCTGGTTCACCCCGTCCTTCTCCAAGTTCCAGGGCCAACTCTGCGGCGGCTGTCAGATCCACGTGACCGACCGTGATGCCTTCCGGCCGTTCGCCGCGGCCCTCCACATCATCAAAACGGTCCGGGA
>Ga0315277_10007479_pt1 | contig 14174 bp, 15 predicted proteins | sample YL17G05_15_MG_FD_203695 | JGI IMG/M metagenome (GOLD analysis project Ga0315277, IMG submission 203695) | Sediment microbial communities from Yellowstone Lake, YNP, Wyoming, USA - YL17G05_15 | ecosystem: Environmental > Aquatic > Freshwater > Lake > Sediment | place: USA: Wyoming | collected... | reverse complement strand
TGTTTTGGATCAATTGCCGAGATTTTAATCGTGTTTTGGTCGAGCATCTCTTGGGTTGTTTCGCCTTGGGGATTGATGACTTTGCCAATTGGTTCTGACACAATTGTCAGTTCTCCAACAGTCGATGAGTCTGATTGAGGGCTAGGAGATACATTTTGAGTCGGTGTGGCTGTTGGTCGCGGCGTAGAACTGGTGGAAAGGGTTACTTGAACTGGGCTTGAATTAGTGGTGACAATATCTGGGCTGCAATAAATTTGGGCCGTAGCTTGTAGGCTATAAATACCATCGACATAGCCGCCAGTCTGCCAGACCGTATTGTAGTTTGGGCTGCCAATACTTTTGGTTGCTCGACCAACAAATAAAACCTGCCCGCTGGCTAAAGATTTAGCATAGACTTCCATCGAAAGAATTGGGACAGGATCAATGTAGATTGAAACCGCAACCGAGCCACCGAGAGAACCGTCCCTGATAATTTGCGATCCAAAAGCAGGGTGGACAATTTGTGGGCTAGGAAGCAGCGGACAGTTACCGCCAACATCGGTTGCCTGAGTTCTTATTCCCGCCACAAAAACCAAAAATATTATCACTAAGATAAATATGGATAGTCTTTTAAAAAACATTCATCGCCCTCCTTTAGGCTATATACAAAATTTCCCCTCAAGTTGATGATATCATTTTTTTGGCTTTTTAATCAACTCTATGGCTTTCGTAAGCAAAGCCTCATTATCCTTTTTGTAGCCTAAAATATTAAAAGCCTCATCCGGCCCAAACCATTTTGCATCTTTAATTTCACTGCTTTGAGCTTTAAGAACCGTCTTTGGACCGGTACGCATTAAGTAAAAATAGACAAATTTGTGAATCAGAACATCGCTTTCCTTGAACCAGTAATCAATTTTTTCCAAAAGCGTCACCACCACTGGCTCAGTGATTCCCAATTCCTCGGAGACCTCCCGTTTGGCAGCCAGTTCAGGCAATTCTTTCTTTTCAATTCTTCCTTTCGGGAAAGTCCATTTCCCATAAGGATCTAAAATGAGAGCTAATTTGAATTTTTTATCTGGCAAGCTTTTATAGATAATTCCACCAGCTGAAAATTCTAAGCGCATAGTCTCTTTCCAAAAGATTCGTGGCTTCAGCTTAATTTTATCGAGTTAACTATTTGATTATAGGAGTCTCCGCCCTCGCCCACCATCTCGGCCGGAGCAGTGTAAGTCACCACCATGATTTTATCTTTTAGTTCAATATAGGTTGCCACCCCTGGGCCATTGCGGTCTAAATCTTGTTGATAGGCGGTTTTCCCGTCCACGGTTATGGATTTTAGCGGTTTAGTGTTGCCTGTGGCTGATTTATTGGCATCAACCCATTCTTTAAGGGTTTTGCCGTTCGGATCTTGGAAGACGATATTAACCTTATACCCTGTGGGGTCAGAGGCTAAACTTTCCTGATTCGAGGCAACAATAATTTCATCGGCCTGGGTGTCGGAAGTGCTTGCAAACCAGTTGCTAGGATATTTTAGCGAAAAGTCATATTTGGCCGAAGAATATGTTTTTTCTTCAGTTGTCGCTGTCTGATTAATGTCTGGCGAGGAAGAAGCCAACGTTGAGGCAGAGGTTTTTAGCCGATCAAAATACCTAAAGCCATAAAAACCGCCGAATCCACCAACAATTAAGGCCAGAATCGCTAAAATAGTAATTGTGCCAGCGGCGCTCACTGGAGCTTTAATGGGTGGCTTGGGGCCAGCGCCAGCACTTGGAGCCCCGGATATATTGGAAAGATTTGGGTTCAAAGGCACGCCTGCCTCGCCGCTTGCTGGCGTGCTATCAGAGACTTTATTCGAATATTTATTGATCGGAATTGTGTATGAAGAGGGCGGGTTTTGCGGCGGGGCCCCAACCGCTTTTACATTGACAGATGAATCAGTTCGCATCGCTCCCTTTTGATCGTCAAGCTCCACCCCGATGTTTGGCCTGCCAACGCCAAAATTCTCTTCGGAACTTGGTTGGATAGTATCTTCTGGGGCAGGCGGCGTTGAAGGCGAAGGGGGTATCGGCGGAGGCGCCGGAGGAGGTGTGGGAACCGGCGGCGGCGGCAATGGCGGAGCGGGCGAAGGCGCCGGAGAAGGGGTGGGAATCGGAGAAGGTGTTGGCAAAGGAGGAGGTGGTGGTAAAGGCGAGGGCGGTGGTGGAGAGGACGGTGGTGGCGGAGAATCAGAACCCGCATTTGAAGCCGCCTGGTTTAATTGAACGTTACTTAAATCATCGCTATTTGGTTGACCTTTATCCATAAAACCTCCTTAAGGCATGCCCTGAAGTTAAGCCTTGCGCATACTTTAGGGTTTTCCTCATAGTTTATCTATCTCTATTCTATCACAAATAATAAAAGTCAACAAAGCCTATTAACCCCGTGAGATAACTCCATATCTCACGGGGGCTTGACCCCAGCACAATTCCTTCCTGCTTATTGAACTACGTTCAATCACGCATGAGCGTCATATGCCCCGTTAGATGCTCCGCTATCTAATGGGGCTTGACAAAATAATTTTATTCGGTATAATAGAACTCTCGAACAAATGGCCTTGTAAGGGCTTCCTTCCCGATCGAGCTGTTGGTGCGTCGGCTGTACCCGGCATCATGCTGGGAACCTGGCGGGGAGGCCGGGCAAGGGACGGGGCTCCCTGGTAGTTCCATTTCTTCGGTGCTCTTGCGTTGTCAAGCTGTGACAGGGGGCCCCGTCTCCTTAAAACAAGGTTCGAGCATGAGCTCGGAGAGACACACTGCGGACACCGTAGGATCATCCCTTCACAAGAGGGTCAGACCCAACGGCTAACCGGTCGCAGCTCTCCGGGCTCGCCAATCGTCTGGGCGCGTTGACGGGCTAAATCCCTCTGACGCCCTCGACGATGACCCAGACTGGGCGCACGCCCACGCGCCCCCCCTTCCCTATTGAATTAGGCTTTTTAATCTTAGAACTTGCCACCGATGATAATCGCAATATCGTAACTTGAACCCTGGGAGAACTTTTGCGTTTTAGCATTGTAAGATTTTAATAAATCAGCGATCTCGAGCGCATATTTTTCCGTCGAGGAGTTATTGGAAGTATAGTAAACAATGGTTTGATCGTACGTATTAACCGCTGTTTCAGTGGCGCTAACATTAAAGCCCTTGTTAATCAAAATGTCTTTTACTTTAGTTGCTTCTTCAAAACGACCGGTGCTATTTAAGATTTTAATTGAAAGATTCTCCTGGGTTTTAGAGGCTTGTGAGTTTTGACTCGGAGAGGGTGTCGGGGAGGTAGAGGAAATATTATCAAAATATTTTAATTTCGCCCAGCTTCCCCCAAAGACAAAGACAAATGAGAAAACGACTAAAATAACGAGGTACCAGAGAGAAAGCGTTCTTTTTCTGGCAGTGGTTTTTTTACTTTTCGGCGCGGGTCTGGGAGGAGGCGGGAGAATATCCCAAATTTTAGCCAAGATTTACTCCTTTACATCCAGCTGATTTGTTCAAGATAGGTTTTGTGGGGTTTAAAATGAAACTGAAAGCTCGCCCGGTCTTGACCGATGATTTCGGTTTGGACTTTGGTACTTTCGGCGCCGAGCATGTTTAGATAACCTATTTGTAAGGGATTAAAGCCCATTAATTCTGAAACAAGGGTGTCAGCAGCCAGAGCATTGGTTGAGGCAACGGCAAAATGGGTTTCAACTTTACTGCCATCGTATGGGCCGTTTCCTTCCATACTTTCCCAGGCATCAATAATTGCCAGGTGCGGATGGGTATATTCATAAAGCATGGCGATTGATTTATTAATCCCTCTAAAGCCCGAATGAATTTTCTCTTTGTCTTCTTTTAAAATTGAGCCGACCGCCATATTTTTAATTGAGAGCGTCACCACCACCGCGTCATGGGTTTTGGCGGGTCCAACCGAGACCCGCATCGGTGCCTCAAGAACAGTATTCGAAACCTGGATGGTGATAGGCTTGAGATCATTATCAACAACATCAATATTAACCGCATCAGAATAATTGAGATCTAAAAATTCTAGGTTTGGAAAGTCAAGCTTCAGACTATCATATTTATAGTTTCGAAAGGCTTCGATCGTACTGCCCATGGCTGAACCTTCAGCGATAATAATCCGACCCTGCCAGAGAGAGCCGATAAAATGCAAAGTGGCTTTTAGGGCATCAATATGCGTTGCACAAAGCTGTTTATCCCCGGCCAGACAATTTGGTTTAACTAAAATATAATCCTCTTTTTCGTCCAAGAGAGCGATTTCGTCGTTAATCTCCTTTTTGATTAGATCAAGAGATTTAAATATGGTATCATAACGATTTCCTTCACTTGCCAATGAAACTCTGACTTTTTCTTGCATAATCACTTTCTAGGAATTTTTACATCCTTAATCAAAAAGCGCCAAGGCTTCTTTGCGTAAATGCCGGCATATTCGACGCCGATTCGCAATGTTTTAGTAATATTATTTTTGGGGATTTTTACTCCCCTATCTTCAATATAGATTGGGCCTTTTTCTAAATCAAGACCATTATGAGAACGGGAAAGACCAAATTCGCGGCAGAGTTTGCCCGGCCCGTCACAATTTTCATATTCTAGCGCGCGGATAAGGACGGCTTCGGGGCTATCTTTTTTTCCGGTAACGATATTAAGGCAATGATAAATGCCGTATATGAGATAAATATAAATATGACCGCCCTCGAGAAACATGGCTTCGTTACGTTTGGTCTTGCCGCGCGAGGCGTGGCAGGCAAGATCCTTGGCGCCGACATAAGCCTCGACTTCAATGATTTTAGCGGCTTTGTTCTTATAGACAAGATATTTGCCTAAAAGATCAGGGGCAACTTTAAGGGCGGAACGTTCATAAAATTTACGAAAAAGTCTCATATGCCGCATGCTAATATCTTAGCATAATAATAGAGGAGCCCCGCGACTTGCGTCGTCGCGGGGCTCGGCTCACATGGCAGGCGGGCTACTGGCGGAAGCCCTGCTCGACGATCGAGAGGGCAGTTCGCTCGAGGCGGCCGGGGTCATCATGGAGAGATTCCAGATGCTCCAGGTGGCGGCGGAGGTCGTCCGGATGGAGGACGATTTGGCTCGGCAGCGCCAGGAGCCTTGCTCTCATGGCTTCGAGGCGGTCATCAAACGATGCTTCCCTCTTCGCGGGATCCTGATCCGCAGAACGTCCCATATCCATCTTCCTCGACTCCGTTGTTTTGGTATTGGCTCACTTCCCTTGGTACTCTGGTATCGTCTCGCCGTATCGGCATCCATCAGGGCTTCGACCAATTCACATAACTTCGGAAACTCCATCCCGGGAATCTTCGCCAAGGTCGCGTCGTCGAGCTGCTCAAGAGTTTCGCTTGAGACATAAAGCTCGAACTGACGCGCTAGGTCTCTGACGAACCGGAGCAGCTCTCGACGGGACATCGCGCTTGCCTCCTTTCTTGAGGATGGCTCGTACCAAAAAACCCTCGGCGTCAAGCGCGAAGGTTTTTTGGTTAATGCTCTATTTGGTTCTAATGCTACAAGCTAACTACCCTCGGCTGGCGCCGGTTATAAAGGCAGTCATCTTATTGTAGCGGCAAAATAGAGTCATCTTAATTTGATTTTAAATAGTTGGGCTTTTCTTGTCAAGAGGCAAAACCTAAGAGACATTCTGTATAAAAAATTTTAGATTAATGTAGTCGTTTAGATTATAGGCTCGAGCATAAAAAATAAACGGGTTAGATCATATTCTTCTTTAAAATTCCCCTGTCAAAGAATTTTTTGATCAAATCAATTTCCGTTTCAATTCTTTCGGCAATGATGTATTGAACATGAGAGCCAAGAAAATACATATTTTTAATTAAATTAATTTCCTTTAAACAGTCGAAAGGATAAACATATACGCTCTCTTGAAGTTCCAAAAAACCGAGATTTTCCAATTTTGTCCTTAAGATATCCCTTCTGACCTTTTTGTCATTTGGGATGTCGTATATAACGACTCGCCATTTCTTGTCCCATTTCTTCGGTGTTGGGATTATGATGTCTTGAGTTAAATAATTCTTTAATTTTTCCTTGCCCTTCTCTAATAGCTCTATTTGAAATTCTTTGCCGTCGAAATATTTTTTAATAAATCCGGCTTGCGAAAGCCGATACATTTCTGCTCTAAATTTATCTTTGTCTTTGGCGCGGAATGTATCATAATAGTAAAATGGGATTCGATAGACCCGGCGTTTATCAAAGATAGGAATTACCGCGCGATAGATATCCAAAAAATGAAGTAAAATCTGCCTGGCGACCGCCAGTGTTTTTCTTAATTGAATTTCATCAATTTTAATATCATCAATTTTTCTTTCGTCATCATCAATTTTTCTTTTATTCATGAGTTAATATTATCAGGGAATCGTTGACTTTAAATGCTCGAGCGTAAAAAGTCAACGGATATTTATTTAATTATTTAATATAGAAATATGGATCTTGGAGATTGGTGGGTAGGCATTGACAAAATGGGATTTTTATGATACAATAAATAAGTTTTGAACCTTGAAATAGGTCCGCCAGCTGGCGGATTCTCCTTGGAGGGAATCTGGCTATCTTGTACTCATTGAGGTAGTCAGTTTCCCTCTTAGGGAGGGCTTCCACTCCCATCTTCGAGACACAGTTCTGGAAGGTGGAAGTGGGAACTTCAACAGAATATCATGCCCAGCAACCCGACAGGGTATGGGATCGGGGGAGAATAGTCTTGAGGACGCTACACCTGGTGTGTGTCGCGGCCCTGATCGTAGCAATCTTCGCCGGCAGGGCCTGGACGTTGCCAGAGTTGGCACTAGGCCAGATTGCATGCTCGCTGGCCAGGGCCGGCTACTGGCGGGTGACGAGGTGGTTGGAGAAGCTCGCAGAGTGGTCGTCCGAGGAGCAATATCCAGGAGAGTTCGTTGACGAAGCGATTAGGGGGGCTGGCTTTACTGTCATCCTCCTGATCATGCTTTGCGGGGCTTCTCTGGTTCCACTGCTCCTGGCATCGTTGACGCTCGGTCTTCTGGTCTCCAGGATGTTCGACCAGAAGCCAAGGCCGCGCCTCTGCCCAGTCGGAGACGAGGCTTACTAGACCACGAAGCACAATGGCGCCCCGCCGATGAGGCGGGGCTCCCACTCCCACTTTTCAGTTGAACTCTAATCTGGAAGGTGGAAGCGGGAAAATAACCGGAGATTCCGGAACACGGAGGGCGAGATGAAGCGATGGTGTCCGAGGTGCCGCAAGGAAGTCTCCGCCATGGGGCGGCGGAGGCTGTGTAAGAAGTGCAGGACCGTGACGACCTCGGTTTCCTGGTTGTATCGGTTGCGCATGGCGATCGGACTCGTACGCACGTAGAACACGCCCAGCAAGCCGAGAGGGTATGGGTATCTGGAGGCCGTAATGAGCATTGTCGTCGAATCAGCAGTGTTCTTTTCCTGGATCGGTCTGATCCTCATGCTCCTGGTCGCCAGCATCATCAGTAAGAGGTGCGAGCTGGTATTTGCGGCGCTGGGAATGATATTCCTACAGTCGACCATCCAAGGGCTGGTATCAGTGGAGGATGTGTCTTTCAACTGGTATCGAATCGCCCTCGGTCTTGGACTACTCCTCTTCGCGCTTGTCTTAGCGCGAATACCGATGCGAACTGAAGCCGCCAGGTCCCAATGACCGGCACTGGGCCGAAAGGCCCAAAGGACAACTGGCAGCCGTCGTGGCGCAAGCTACGGCGGCTTTGTCGTATTTATAGACCTATTCTATCCGATGTTCTTCGAACTCCACCCTCTTATTCCAAACCAACTCCGCCACCTGGCGCTGGCGAGGCGTTAATTGAGAACTCGATGTTTTAAACTCGATAAAGACCACCTTATCATCGCAAAATTGGATCCCATCCACCGGCGTGCCTAAAAAACGGAAATTTTGCGGATCATAAGGATAGTCCTTTAAAAACGGCATAAATTGCTCGGTCATTTTGCCGTATTTAGATGATAAAGAATTTTTAGCGAAACTGATTTCTGCATGCCGCGCTGATGCCCGCCGCCATAATAGAAACAGGATAATGACGAGAACGATTAAGATGATAATAATCGTATACGAAACAGGCATATTCCTCCTATTCTGATGGCCTCGGGTCGCCCCGTTCGCATCCGGCCAATCCTATCCAACCCACAAATATTTATCGAAATTTTCTGATCACTCCTCTGACGCGTCCTTGAATCAACACCTTTTTAACCCGAATCGGACCATAATTAGAGTTGGCTGGTTGCAAACGAATATGATCTTTTTCCCGGTAGTAGCGTTTTAAGGTCGCGTTTTCATTATCCAAAAGTGCAACCACAATATCCCCGTTGTTTGGGTTCGCTGTTTGTTCGATGATAATATAGTCGTTGTCAAAAATCCCGTCGCCAATCATTGAATCACCGCGCACCTTTAGCGCAAAAACGTTTTTCCCCATCATATCTTTGGGAATATCGATCGTTTCATTGGTTCTAATCGCCTCAATCGGCGCGCCCGCCGCAATTACGCCCAATAAAGGTATCTCAAAAGTTCTTTCATCCCAACGAGGGGTCAATTGCAAGGAGCGGGCTTCGTTATAATCTTTGGTTAGATAACCCTTATTTTTAAGGTTATCAAGATGAACGGCCACAGTGGCAACTGACCCCAACTTGAAATGATCGGCCATCTCACGATAGGAGGGGGCGTAATCGTGATTGGTAATAAATTCTTTGATAAAGTCTAAAATTTCTTTTTGACGCTTAGTTAGAGAGTCCATCTTGCTCCTTGAAATATCGCTCGCCAGTATCCGTCAAAAGATACCGGCAGTTACTTCGTCCAGCGACTCAGCACTGCCTACGCGCTCGGCCTCGTTGTCGCCTGCGGCGACACCATGCAACTCGGCCTGCGCGAGTTACTTTTGAGGATACTCGGCTCGCTTATTTAACGGTTGAAATGTTCATATTTTGTTCGGTCAATTCTATCTTATACGAACAAAAAACGAATGTCAAGTGCCCGAATTTTGCCAATGCGAACATCTTAAACTCTCGCACTTGATCCAGGCACCCGCCTTAGGGCATTCGAATTTTGATGAGTAATCGAGTGTGGGATCAAGACCCTGTGGATAAACCCAGTTAGATAATGGATAATAATCTAACGGGGTAAACTAAAAAAACAGCCTTGGCTGTCTAATCGATTATCTAATTTCTATTCAATCTATCAGATTTTATTGAGCTTAACTTTTAGAACCTCAACCAACTTTTTCTGATCAATAGTTTCTTGAGAAGATTCTTGCATATCACGAACAATCACCGACTTATCAATTACTTCTCTCTGACCGATAATCAAACAAATCTTGGTTCCATATTTACTGGCTGATCTTAACTGCCCTTTTAATGATTCTTTGCCTAAAATAAAGGTTACTTTAAAGCCCTCATTTTCTAATTTAGCGGCCATTGGCAAAGCCACCCTGCGAGCTTTATCGCCAACCTGGACAATACAAATCTCGGTGGAAACTTGGTCCGGTATTTCAAGATTATTTTCCTTGATTGTTTCAATAATTCTCTCGATTCCCGCAGACCAACCAATTGCCGCTGTATCTTCACCGCCATAAGCCTTAACCAAGCCATCGTATCTGCCACCACCAATTAAAGTCCGTTGCCGACCTTGATCCGAAGAAGGGTAGATTTCAAAGACTGTCCGCGTATAGTAATCTAGCCCCCTGACTAAACGCGGATTAAGACTGTATGGAATTTGCAAAGTTTCTAAATTCTCCAAGACTTGCTTAAAATGATTTTTGCAAACCGGGCAAAGTAGATCGATAATTTGCGGCGCTCCGCCAACAATTTTCTGGCATTTCGGTTCTTTGCAATCAAAAATTCTTAAAGGATTTTCAATAAAACGACGGTTGCAATCAGGACAGAGTTCGCTCAAGAAGTTTTGAAAATATTCAGTTAGCTTCTTTTTCATTTTTGGACGACAGAGGTTACAACCCATACTGTTAATATCGAGAACCGAATGTCTTTCCAAGCCCAGCTTTTTGATTATTTGCCAACCGAGAAAAATTATTGCCGAATCGGTTAAAGGATTATCATCGCCAATTATTTCCAAGCCGAATTGGTTAAAGATCCGATAACGACCAGCTTGAGGTCGGTCATAGCGAAAATTTGGTCCCCAGTACCAGAGTTCAACTGGATTTGGCCAAGTATTCATTCCGTTTTGCAAAAAAGCTCGGATAATCCCAGCCGTATATTCCGGTCGTAAAACCATTACTCTCGCTTCTTTTTCATCGAGAATGTCAGTTATGGCGATGGAGGCCCGTTTTACTTCATACATTTCCTTTTCAACAATATCAGTACCTTTGCCTAAAGCCCGGGTGTAAATATCGCCGAATTCAATAATTGGTGTTTCAATTCTTCGCGCGCCGAATGATTGCATTTTTTCTTTGACAATATCAAAAACATAGGACCAGTATTTCTGCTCATCGGGCAGAATGTCTTTTGTTCCCCTTGGCAATTGAATAAAATCTTTGCTCATTACTTCTTTAATATAGCTGTTTTTATCTGAAATAGCAAGACTTCAGGGACTCGTTGGTCGCCCTTTGAGCAAATTATCTGAAGAGCTTTCCCTTATCCCGCGTCTGATTTGCGACTTGGCCAAAGAAGTTTTCACAAATTCAAGCCAATCTCTTTTTGGACCGCTCGGCCTTTTTGCTTTGATTATTTCGACAATATCCCCGTTGCGGAGCGTAGTTGAGAGGCTGGCCATTTTACCATTAATTTTCGCGCCGGTGCAAGAGTTACCAATTTCAGAATGAATTGAATAAGCAAAATCAATCGGGGTTGAGCCAGCTGGTAAATCTTTGACTTCACCCTGCGGTGTATAGACAAAAATTCTGTCCGAGAAAAAGTCAACCTCTAAATTTTGGCTGAATTCAAGATTGTCTGCTAGGTTGCTTTGCCATTTCGCCAGCTCTTTTACCCAACGCAAATCTTCCTGGGGCACTTTTTTGATTCTTCTTAAGATATAGTCAAGAGTGCCCTTTTTTTCCGAATAGTGCCAGCTAGCCGCGATTCCATTTTCCGCCTGCTCGTGCATCTCTTTAGTTCTGATTTGAAATTCAACAATTTTTCCATCTAGAGAAAAAACTGTCGTATGGAGCGACTGATAACCATTTGGCTTCGGCATGGCAATATAATCTTTAATCCGACCGAGCAAAGGTTTCCACTCCTTATGGATTATTCCTAAAGTTTTATAACAGTCGGCGACTGATTTGACAATTATCCTTAAGGCGATCAGGTCATAGATCCTTGAAATGTCATTATCGTAGCGCCCCAATTTACGCCACAAAGAATAAAGATGTTTTGCCCGACCATGAATTTGGGCCTCAATCCCTTCTTCGGCGAGTTTTTTCTCAATAACTTTCGTGACTTTTTCAAGATATGTCTTTCTCCTTTGGAGGGCTTCAGCCACTTGTGATTTCACCTTTCTGAATTCGGCTGGGTAGACATAAGGAAAAGCTAAATCTTCCAGTTGTCCCTTAAGCTCTCCCATCCCCAACCGATAAGCCAGCGGCGCGTATATTTCTAAGGTTTCCTTGGCAATGCGGAGCCTTTTTGACTCTTCCACCCCTTCTAATGTCTTCATATTATGCAAACGATCAGCCAGTTTTATAATAACGACCCGAATATCTTTAGCCATGGCCATAAACATTTTTCGTAAGGTTTCGATTTGTTGATCAAAGGACGCTAATTCTTGTTTGTCGACCTTAAAAAACCATTTTTTGACGATTCTAATTTTGCCTAATTTGGTGACCCCGCTGACAAGATAAGCCACGGTTTTGCCGAAGTTTTTTTGGATCTCGGCTAAAGTACAACTGGTATCTTCGATGCAATCATGCAAGATCGCCGCCGTAATTGCGGGTGCGTCCATTTTCAAATCAGCAATAAAAATCGCGGTTTGCAAAGCGTGATTAATATATGGTTCGCCAGTGTGCCTTTCCTGTCCTAAATGGGCTTTTTTAGCAAATTCAAAAGCCCGCATAATTTGTTTTTGTTCTGGCTCTGGAAGGTAGACAATTTTTTTCTTTAACACTTCTGATGGCATCTTTTCCTTCTAGCCCATTTTAAACTAAAATTGCCAAATTGTAAATTCTTTTTAAGCTAAATCGAGAAGGCGGCCTCCTGCACTTCCAAAGTGCAAGGGAGGTGGTATAATAGATTTAAGGAAATGATATGAGAAAAGAGCCATTAGTTCAGGATAATTATTATCATATTTTCAATCGCAGTATTGCTCAATTTCGTATATTTGACAATGCAAAAGTGCTTGATAGATTTGTCCAAATGCTTAATCTCTACCGATTTACAGATTTTGATTACAGGTACTCAGAATTTTCAAAATTAACTAGAATAAATCAAGAAGTTGTCATCGAAAAACTAAAAAAATCTGGGGAAAAATATATTGAAATTATCGCCTACTGCCTGATGCCGACGCACTTTCATTTAATTTTAAAACAAATTATTAGAAGCGGTATAAGAGACTATATGGCGAAAGTTCTAAATAGTTATTCTAGATATTTTAATTTATTGCACGGTCGCAAGGGACCTCTTTGGGAAGGGCACTTTAGGAACGTTTTGATAAAGACCGACGAGCAAATTTTGCATTTAACACGATACATACATTTAAATCCGGTTTCGGCGGGGTTAGTAAGCAAACCCGAGGACTGGCGTTATTCTTCGTATTCCGGGTTTATTAATCGTGCGAACGATAAAATATGTCTGCAATCGGTATTAGATGTCACTCCACAACGATACTTAAAATTTGTTAACGATCAAATCGGTTATCAAAAAGAACTTTCTATAATTAAATCGATCTTAATAGATGATTATACCAGTTGATTTACCTTCTGCACTTCCAAGGTGTCGGAGAGGGCGCATTCTTTTCTATCTCACCACGAGCTCAACGAGTCCTTGAAACCAGGGTGGATATTTCCAAAATAAATAAATCGCGATTGCAACGAGCAAAAGGATCAGAATAAAAATTTTATTAAAACAGGAGCGTAAACAGCTCATCATTTTGCCTCGGTGAGACCGCCAGTTACCGTTGTTGGCTTAGCCGGCTGTGGTATCGGTACGGAGGTATCTTTCTCTGGCACGATAAACGATATAATTATTAAAATTAAACCCACAAAAAACACCGCGCCAGAATAAATAAGGGTAATATTAACACTGCTTGAGGTAATCGCATCAACTAATGGGCTCACAAATTGGATTGCTTGGTGCTTTAGCCCCGTATAAATTTGCTGGGCCGCCAAATTTGCCAGGGGCTTACTCAAAAAGGTCTCGATTAAACTTAAACCTCCAGGAATCATTAAAGCCGCGCCAGTCCAGCGGAAAATTGAAGAAGGATTATCTTTTCCGAGTAAAATTAAAAAGAAAATAAAAATTAAACTTAGAATTATTTCAACATAAAAGCCGATTTTTAAAATTGTGTAAAAGAGCCGTGGTACAGAGAAAGTTTGAGCGGGATTTTTAATATAATCGGTAAGCACAAATTGGTCAGGCAGCATTTTCAATATATCCTCTGGATCATAATTTTGCATCAATTGACTCGCAAAGTCGGCTTGGGAAGTATTGGCCGGCAGGCAATTAATCTCTTCGGAAACCGGTTGACCAGCTTCACAAATGGGCAGGTTTTGTAGCTCATCCGTGATTATCGACGGTAAGACGATTCCCGATTTAATTTTGACCGCTGATTTTAGATTTTTAAGATCAAAACTGACATCCGGCGAAGACTTTTTATTGCTAAGATAGCCAATAAAAGCCGCACTATTTTTTTCAACCTGTGCTTTTAAGTCAGCTGGCTCAATCAGTTGACCGAAAAGTTTAATAAATACTTTTAACTGGAAATTTTGGTTCTCGCTAGATTCAGCTAGCGTATTGGCAAAATCAGGTAAATTATTATAAAAGCTTGAGGACGAAAGAACATTATTTATAAACTTAGCTGTTGTCACCGCCCTAAGAACTCCGAAACCAACAAAGCCATAGATCGTAAAAAATAGAATAAAGACAATAAAACTTGCCAGACACTTATGTTTCATTGCCCTCCTTTATCTCTAATTATCCCACAAGATGCCTCGAGCGTCAAACTCGTGATTTTACGAGCGTCACCCGTGAAGGTTT
>Ga0315277_10007478_pt1 | contig 14175 bp, 9 predicted proteins | sample YL17G05_15_MG_FD_203695 | JGI IMG/M metagenome (GOLD analysis project Ga0315277, IMG submission 203695) | Sediment microbial communities from Yellowstone Lake, YNP, Wyoming, USA - YL17G05_15 | ecosystem: Environmental > Aquatic > Freshwater > Lake > Sediment | place: USA: Wyoming | collected... | reverse complement strand
TTCATGGCCTGCCGCCTCAAGCTCCTCATCGACACTGCGACAGGCCGTGAGTGTTCTCTCGAAATTCCAATCTCGCTCGCTACTTTTCGCCCGCATCGAGCGAACGCGCCCGCGAACCGAGTGCTTTTTCTCATTCATGTTCACTCCTGCTTGATGGGCCGGTCGGCCGTCGGGGGTGGGTCGAATTCGACCGTGGCGCCCAGAGAAAAGCCATGCTCTTCGAACTGCCGTTCGATTCGCACTTCCGGGATACCTGTAATCCATGCAAAATGCCCGGCCAGCCCGTGAAGAGTTCGCGGGGACTTTATTCTTGAGCGGGATGGGCCGGCATCGACCAACCTGTCTCTGGCGGCAAGGGAACGAAGAACGAATTCCGCCAGGGCGCGAACATCGCCCGGCCAGAGAATCTGTATTGCTTCAAGCTGCGACAAATAGACCGTTTCTTTCTTGTCCATAGGTTCACCTGCACTCACTTGATGGGCCAGCCGCCGGGGGCTGCCTCCTATTCGATCAGTCCTTTGCGCGTGAAATACTGCTTCAGAATTTTGTTCGGCGTCTGCCTCAAGAACGTGTTGCGCGAGTAGTTGCGTGGCGTGGAGGTCCCTCCACTTCATTGTCAATCCTTTTCCGTACCTGAGTTGTGTATCATTGTCAGCATCTTGCTGATGTAGGTTGCCTTGTCCTCGTGCTGGAAGAGCACATGCCGCTCCTCGAATTGCTGCTTGGTCATGCCGCCGGCCCACCAGGAAATCTCTGGCAGGCGAGTGTTCGAGACGATGAAGGAATTCAGGGTAACAGTTGGGTCCTGCGCCCGAAGGTCGTCCTCGATGGATTTGACGGTCTGATAGAACATGATCTTTGGATCATCCTGTCCTCTGAGGTTCCGAAGCCCCTTGGGGTCTATGAAATTGATGTATTGTCGTCCCTCTGCCAAGAGCCACAGGATGAAGTCCGGGTAGAAGTTGCCCGCCTCAAAAAATCCGATCCCTGTGCCACGCGACATGTTGCGCAACAGGTATAGCTCCCTGCCCCTGAAGAAGCCGGCGCTCTGAGCACAGAACTGTTTTAGATCGAGCACGAAGTCTCGCTCGCCATCATTCAGCGATACAGGTCTGACTTCGACGAGGTCACTACTGACATACATTAGCGGCTGGTACAAATGGCGTGCGAAGAAGATTGGATGGATACCGTGAAATATATCAAAATCGCGCAGCTTGCCGCTCACGATGATCTGCTTCAACTCCTCAAGCTTGGTTACGATGTCTTTTCGGGATTGCTCGATGAGAAAGAGGTAATCCTCAATGAAATTGGCGTCATCTTCACCAACGGTGCAGTATTCCAGGTGCGTGCCTTCCCATGCGGCTTTCGCCACCTTGTAGAACCGGTCACAGTACTTCCGAAGCAGAGTGGCGGCGATTTCCTGCCAGCGCCGGACCTGCTCGAAAGACCGGGACTCCATCTCCTCGAACGGGATGTAAAGGACATACCAACTGTCATCCATCAGAAGCTCGGGTATTCTGGCCTTGCTCAGGTTCAGGTTGTACCAGGCGCGCTCGCTCTTGAGGCGTTGGAGGTCGAAGTAGAGCGAGTCGATATCCAGGAATGCCACATGGTTCTGCCGAAAGCAACATTCATCTGGTGCCTGCGTGTCCACCGTGCCCTGGCCCCGGATGCTGGCCAATGCCTGAATCTTCGGATACCAATCGATCACAACCCGGTTCTTTCTGATGTATTCGTCCGGTGTGTCCAGCGTCGGTTTCGGACCTTGTCTCTTGAAATCGACGCCCGCCTTGAGGCGAATCACCTTGAGCGGCTGTTTGCCGAGATTCTTCACCACGGGCAGGATGAACTCGATGCGGTCCTCATTGGCCGGAAGTCCCTCCTCTTCGAGATACTCCTTGAACTGTCGCATGTAGTCGGCGTGGATGCCGAATACGTTCAGCGTTTCCAGCCGCTCGATGTCCTGCGGTGCACGCAGCCCGGCAATGTGCCGGCTTCGCTTGAGGCAGAAATCGCGTCCCTTGAGCCGTACACCACGACCGAAGAGCTGGATGATTTGCGAGCCTTCATTCTTGCCGACGTTCATAAGGCCCATTGTACTCACTCGCCAGCTTGACCAGCCTTCGGAGAACTTCTTGGAGCCGATGAGGACGTTGACCGTCGAATCCGGCTCATTGACACGGCGGAAGATAGACTCGGAGAACTCGCTGTCTGAAACGGCCAGATCGTCCGGGTGTTCTTCACAGAGCTTGCACAGTTCCCTCGGGTCGCCTACATTGATGAGTCCGAAGGGTTCGTTATCTTCCCCGATGTGCAGGGCGACTTCGCCCTCGGCCTCACCGGCCTTGAGACGTTGGACGTGCAATGAGCCAGCGACTTGGGCGTTGAAGAGCATGCCCAGAATGTCCCGGAAAGCCGTTTCACCAGACAGGCCGAGCTGCCCCAGATAGGTGAAAGCCCCCATGAAAAGCTCATGCCCCTTGGAATCGTGAAGACCCGAACGACCCCGCAGCAGCATATCAAGATAACGGACGCTCTCGCCTTGATGCTTCACGAAACGGGCAAGGAATAGCAGGATATCGACTACGTCGGAGACATCCTTCTTGCTCGGCTTCTTCGTGACGCTGCCGCCGACGAAAATCCAGAGCGGCCTTTCGATCAGGTGGGGCCGCAACTCCTGCCGCTTGTCCTGAAAGAGCTTCTGCTGCTGGTAAAACGCCAACAGGCAAGCCGTCAGGTATCGTCGGCGGTGTTCCTCGTTCGAGTCATCCTCCAAGTTCAGGATACGATAGTCTTTGCCGTAGCCGTCGAGGAAGAAGTACTTATACGAGTAGTCGAACACGATGCATTTGGCGTACTCGTGCGGCAGGTTCTTGCTGCCGCTGGCCTTCATGGCCTGGCCGAACGTGGCCGAGTATTCAAAAGAGAAGCCCTTCTCGCAGAGCCGGTTTCGCATCTGCATCCAGTGGCCGACTTCCGCGCCGCTCGTACCCCGGTGCCCCTCATCGACCAGCACAAGGTTGTTCCCTCAAAGGCGTCAACAGCCACGGTCTTCTCGCCGGTCGTCTCTCGCAGCTTGTGCACATCAATGATCTCGACGCCCTTGCCGGTGAACAGCCCGCCAGCGTCCTTGTCGAAGAGGTCCGCCTCCATGCCAGAGAGCCGGAACTCATCCAGGTGTTGCAGGCTGAGCCCTTCATTCGGTGTCAGCAGGATGATCCGGTTCAGGTCCCTCTCGCGCCCGTGCAGTTTCAGGTAGTGCCTGTATTGCAGGATGTTGATATGCATCAGAAGGGTCTTGCCGGAGCCGGTGGCGCTCCAGAAGGCCAGCTTCCGCAGGTCCTCCGGCTCATAGGGTCGAATCTGCACATCCGCAGGCAGCCCCGTCGAGAAGAGTTGGCCGAGCGCCCTCTGTTGAAGCGTCTCACCTTTGTTGAACTGCTCCGCGTATGCATTCAGGCCCTCAAGCAGCTTCTCCGGGCCGCGAAAGTAGCGGTCCAGGTATATCTCCGCGAACAGCAGCGAGAGGTACTGGAAATGCTTGGGGTACAGGGTCTGCCCATCGGCATTCCGCCGTTCGGTGATTGCCTTCCAGTGCCGGACGATGTTCTCGTCATAGGCCAAGAGCAGGTCGTTCGGCAACTCCGGCCGGTCGAAGAGCGATTCCATCGGCTGCTGGAAACGTGAGGTGCCGTCCTCATTGAAGCCTTCCAGGGTTGGCTCACGTACATGCTTGGCCAAATCCTCGAAGGTTGCCACGCCAAACAAGTCCAGCATCCAGTTGGTCAGAACCAGCCGGTGCTCGAACTTGATGTTCCTGGCGGCCGCAATTGGCTGGCGACTGTTGCTTGGTCGTCTTGCCATCAGCCCCTTCCTCCCTTACTGCTATTGCAGGACTGACACATCAACTGCGCATTGTCCAGCCTTGTATTTCCGCCGCGCACATAAGCTTTCACGTGGTCCACCGTGAAGTCGTCCCAAGTGAGGTTGCGGTGACATGACACGCATTTGCGGTTCGCGTCAGTGTTCCACAATATGCGTCGCTGTTCCGCCGAGAAAATCCGCTTGCCATCTTTGTGCCCGAAAATCGGCATGAGCAGTCCTCGCAGGATTTTTGCCCGTCGTTCACGCGTGGCGGAGCTGTCGGTATCGCCTTGCACCGTCAAAAGATAATCTGAGTACGGCGGAGCAGGCTTTGTAGGCTTGCCATGAGTAAACCGATCCCGAAGCTCATCCACGCCTGTCGAGAGCTTGCGGATCAACTCGAATGCCATCAGATTACGCCGCCTCTCTGCCAGCATGCACTTGCTCTGATTCATCTCCCACACGAGCATAAACAGGGAGTAAAACTCGGCACTGTTGTGCAGCCGGGTCTGTTTCAAGTCCGGAAACATACGTTTCACAACGTTCATTGTCTGCGTAAACTCCGATATGACCCGCTTGAGCGCATTGCCGTTGACGCTGTCGTTCCCGATAGCTCTGTCCAAGGCCGTCTTCTTGTTAATAAGGCCCCCTTTGTGAATGGACATGAGCAGTTCAGAGAACAGCTCTGTGCCCTTCATACGGTCGAGCTGGCCCTGCGAGAGTATTTTCTGGCCCACCAGATACGGCTTGTGACGGCGGACCAGCACGTCGGCTTCTTTGAGGAATCGGCTGTCGAAAAAGCGGGCATGGCGTTTCTCACCAGAGGTGAGCCGCTTGCCTGTCGAGTTGATCCTGACGAAGAGGTCAACGATCTCAGATAACTCGCCGGACACCTCCGCTGTCTGTAGCGGAAAGCACTCGAAGCGGTGGCGAATATCGGGCAGATAACGGCGGATAGCCTCCCAATTCCACCAGCAGAGACCATCGTCATCCAGGTCGAGCTTCACGTCGAATTGGTCCCGGCGGAACTTCTTGATGCCCATGAACATGAAGATGGTTTCCAGACGCTGCTTGCCATCGATGATATCGTAGACCGTTTTTCCGTGAGAGCTGCGCCGATACAGGAAAATGTTCGGCAAGGGGTACGCAGAGATAATCGACTGAATCAAGCGACGGCGGTCCACGTCCGACCAGACCGACTTCCGCTGAAATCCTGGCTCCAGGTTTATGTGGCCGTGCTGGAAATGCATGACCATCTCATTGATCGTTCGCCTGCTATAGTCTGTTTGTAGGGCCATTGCCTACTCCTTTGCACGCTGTTCTTGTACTCCCTTAATTCTTGAGCCTGCAAAACAGTCCCCTGATCCGAATGATGTTTTCATCGCAGAGCGGTAGACGACCGTCCACGCTACCCACGGTTGGGGCATATTGCATGATGCAGTGCGGGTGCTTGCATGTAGGCCCTGGATTAGCCTGCGGATTCTTTGTGTCGTAGCAGTCAAGCGCACCCAGAGTATGCAGCAGTTCGTGCCACGTCGCGCAACGGTTGCTCAGTTCGTAGACCGCCGCAATATGACGTTCCGCAACACCCCAGAAAGCGCCAGGTGATCCGGCGAGGCATTTTTCCGCGAGAGGATGTTGTCGATCACAGCAGATGATCAGCCTGGGGATAACATACCTGTCAAAATCAATGGTTGGCAACAAGCCAATCACTTCAGACAGTGTGGCTGAGATTCTTCTGAAACAATCGAGATACCCGCGCGGTCCGAGATCATCTGGGATATGCTGGCAAGCAGCCTCGGGTAATCGTTCTATTCGGCAATCCACTTCAAGCGGTGGACGCTTCATCAGGTCCACGAGTTCTCGCAGTGACGCTTCCACCGAAGCTTGTTGATTAGGCACCAAATCCAGACAGTAGTAGTAAACCAGAGGCTTCATGCTTTCGTCTGCCTATACATCCTTCACGTCGAACATGAGCTTCTGGAACTCTTCCTCGATCAGCCGGACCTTGTAGCGGGGCTCGACGCCTTCGGTGTCCGGGTCCAGCGGGACGTTCATCAGGTTGTTGTCGCCGTTGACGTAGATCAGGTCGTACTCGCTGTCCAGCGTGTTGTACTGCTGCTTCCGGAAGAACGTCTCCAGGTCATTGTTCGCCTGCTCGCGGGCGGCGGCGATTCTTTCCGGGTCGGTCTCGGACAGGTCGCGAATCTTCCGCCAGATCACGAGCACCCTCTCGCCCTTGGGACTCGTGCCCGCGACGATGCGGAAGCCTTGGATACAGTCGATGTGCCGGACCTTGAGGCCCAGCAGCCAGTTGAACGTCTCGACAAGGTCCACGTTCACCGGCTTTGTCTCGCCGGCCGACCCCGTGCCGATCAGGAGCTTGTAGTTGAACGGGTCATCGAAGTTGTCGATGTTCAAAAGTGTCTGGCTATCCTTCGATTCCACGTCGAGCATGTACCTCAGCATGTAAGATTCGCGGAATCCGGCGACCCCATCAAGCAGCTTCTGCTGATCCGTCGTCCGCCGAAGAACGATGTTCGCCAAAGCGTCTTCGTAAGACTCCAAGCGGATGTATTTGAACATGTGTGGAGAGTTCCGTAGCTTGCCAGGTGTACCTCGTCGCCAATCATCAGAGTATATGGCTTTCTTCAGGCGCGGGAGCAATGAAGTATCAAAGTGTGCCCCCATTTCGAGCAGCACATACTTCCGATTGCCACCGTCAAGCTCATTAAGTTGAATCACGGCATGCCCAAGCGTCCCCGAGCCGGCAAAGAAATCAAGCACGTATTCTCCATCGGCGTTGTTGCTCATGCTAATGATGCGACGAACAAGCAACAATGGCTTTTTTCCAGCAGAGAACGGTACATCTCCCTCGTATAGGAGATTGTTCGTGTCTATGTCAGACCATAGATTCGACATCGCCTCTGTGAGTACACGATTGCCTTCGACTTCCTGGAAGTTGTTCTCCAGGAAATACACTTGACGTCCCTTGTACAGGTAAATGGAAGCTGCGTTATCACGCTTCAGTTCAACCACGCGGTCCAGAGAGCGCGAGCGTTCAATATGCTCTCTCAGCCAAGGGGACGGTTTTTGGAAAAGCTTGGAGTCGAAAACGCGGTCTGCATTAGATAGGGCAAATTCCTCGCATTTCCGCTGTACTATGACCTCGGCTTCCTTGCCCAGGGCCTCCTTGGCCAATTTCATGGCCCGCTGTGTGGTCTCACCGTCATAGCCCAATTCCTTCAGCACGTGTCTCTTGATTGAGACAAATCGCCACTCCTCAGGCGGAACCTGCCGATTCTCTACGAAACGCGAGAAGTGAGTCAAATCGACCTTTCGCCTCGCTATGTATTGAGGGGCAGGCACATACGCTCGCTTGCACTTCGCATACAACAGGACGTGGTCAGTCACGTCGGTTGGGCCTAAATTGACTGTCTTGAAGCTGGACGCGGTGGCACACTTGGTAGTGACGGTCGTTATGTAGTCATCTTGTGAGAGTACGACCTCATTTAGTCCCCGTAGTCGCCAGTGTTCTATATCATTGATGTGGAAAGCCGCAGTAGCATTATCACTGAGTAGCCGAATAGCAAAGCCACACCGATCACACATCATACTCAGCCATGATGAGTGCTGATACGAGTCCTTGTAGAGAAACTCATCGCTGCCCGTGTTATAAGGTGGATCGATATAGAATAGGCGAACTTGGCCGCTAAGGCGACGTTGTAGAAGATTGAGCCCATGGAAGTTGTCGCTATGAATAAGCAACCCTCCAATTGTCTCATCGAGATCACGGGGCGAGGCAAGGAGCCTTTCGCGAAAACATGCGTCAAAGAAGCATGTGTCTGTCACCAGCGTCGGGTGAGCTTTCAGGAATTCAACGGTGAGAGGTTCAGAATACCCCGGACTTGTCAAATCCGCTTCGATAAGGTCGATACGATAGAATCTTACCCACTCCTCCCGTTGTGCATCGTTAGCAGCAATCTCAGGATAGAGTTCTTCGGGCACGCAACTGAGAGTCGTGCAGTAATTTGTCTCGACCACGAACTTCTTCTTGAGCCAGAGTTTCTTCTGGAAGCTCTCGATCTGGGCCAGAAAGTCGATGATCTTGTGGGCGATCCGGCGGAGCGCCTTGATCTTGGACAGGTACTGCTCGACGCGCGGAGCGGATTCTTCCTCGATGTCGTCCAGCCGCATCACCTCGTTTTTGATGTAGAAGTCAAGTTCCCGCCGGAGGAAGCCGCCCAGGTCCTTGTGGATGAAGTAGTCGAAGGTGTTCTTCTTCGTGTAGTCATCGAGCCGTTTCTCCAGGATGGTGCGCTCAGTCTCTGTGCCATCGGCCCGGCACCATTTGCTGCTCAGGCGATGCTGCCAGACGGCGAGCCTGTCGTCGTTCAGGTCTTCAATGACGTGCCGGACAGTCTCGGCGTTGATGGCATCTTGTCTGCGGCCCTCATCATCCGGGCGATACTCGAATCGAATGACCAGTTCCCCGTTCTCTTCGGCCACAGGCTTGTCGCCATGCAGGAGGAACCGCCTGTCCTTGCCGTTGGCGGCCTTGATGTTGTCCTTCTCCGTGTCGGCCTCGGCGATTTTGAAGTGAATGCGGTGTCCGCTCGGCGTCCGGAAGGCATAATCGCGGAAGTTCTCGGCCGTCTTGATATAGTACTGGTCCGCATTGGCCCAATGGAGTTTGACCTCTTCCCCCTCGTAGGGGATGGCATAGACGCCTTCCTTGTACCGGCGTAGGGAGATGAAGTCCCCCTCATCGTAGTACCGGCTGAAGAAGCTGTACAGATGGTCGTAGACCTCGTTCTCCAAGGCGGTCACATCCACGGCCTCGGTAGCGAGTTTGGCCCGTAGTTCCTTCACCTTCGGTGCTTGTTCCGGGTCCACCCCACCCGCTTTGAGGCCCTCGATGACCTTGTCCAATTCAGCCTGTACCTGGACTTTATCGGCGGACTTGTACCGTGCGAATGCTTCACGGACCTGCGGCAGAAGGTCCTGATCGAGGAAGTGGATGATCTCATCCCGCCGAGCGTTCATAATGCGGTAGATGCCAAAATCCAGGTCGGCCTGATCGAGTTGAAACAACTCGGCCAGCTTCGTTTTCAGTTTCTCAAACGATGTCATGTCTCAAACCTTTGCCTTGAAAACGCGAGTGGGACGATCATTCCAGCGGCATATCACCCTGTTTGGCGGCAAGATACAGGCCGTGCGTTACATTATATTCTCGCAAGAGTCCCTCAAGCTGATCTCTCGACGCGGCACTCAGCCTCCGGTCACCTATAAATGACTCCAAATGTGACTCGAAGAATATCTGGACCGACCAATTGTAGATATCCGTCAATTCCTCGACATTGGCAGATAGCACAGAGATTGCAGGCAGAATTCTTACCCCGTCCCTCTTGTATAGAAACACGTAGGACTCGGGAGTAAGGTTTAGCATGTGGTCGCACTGCTCCTGAAGCCGCGCTATCTCTTGCCCCCGCAGGTGGTCACCACGCTTTGCCTGCGCCAGGAACCCTTTGCGGACTTTGTAGTCATCCAGATCAATGCTCAGAACACCCATGAAGTCCGCACCCGTAGCTCTCTCTTGCGCATTGGGCCCGTGAGATGTGGTCACCACCGACTGCCAGAGTACACCGTTCAGCGTGGTTCCATTCATTGCCCCCTGAATCGCCTGTAGCATCCTGCTCGTGAAGTCCGGTTCCTCTTGGATTCCGCCGCGAGCATAATCCTTTACGACGCTTTGCACTGCCTCCGACACGCGACGTGCAGACGGCCTGACAATTCCATACTTCCGAATCATTTTCGAGTGTCCCTCCGACTAACGTAAGACCTTTCGCCCAAGGGCATTATCCGATACGTGACACATTTCAAATCACCTGCCATCTGATCGTGAACAAGGACTCGCTTTCGGTTCGCTGCTGCATGCGCCGTTCGAGCGTGTCGATCAGCTTGTCTCGCTTCTCGGTGATCTCATCTTCCACGTCGAAGATGCGCTGACGTTGGCGGCGTTTCTTGTTCTCCAAGTCCTTGATCTTCTCCTGCAACTGATGCTGTTCCTCGACGGTCGCGGCCTGTCGGGCCTGCCGGTTGAGAGCCTTGATTTGTTCCTTCGTGTCGTGGAGTTCTCTCTCGGCAGCCAGCACCATGTCCTCAGCCCATTTCTCCAATTGCTCGCGGGCCTCATTGAAGTGTCGGCCATTCCGCTCCAGTGACTTGTTGATCGTGGCCCTTGCGTGCCGCTCAGCATTCATGGCCAGCCGTTGCCGTTCGCCCGTGGGCACATCGAGCGCATTGAGCACCTCACCTTGGCAGTTGAAGAGCTTCTCGCACGTCTCCTGGTCGAGCGATCTACCGTCGTCGTCGAACGCGGAGAAGAGCAGATGGTCCTCTCGTTCGAAGGAGTCGATGGCGAGCCGTTGCAGGATGAGCCAGCCGGACTTGCCCTTGAGCCCCTCGACCACCGTGATCTTCGCCGGATGGTGCGAGATATCGAAGGCCACCTTCGCCACCGGCGTCGGATAGCTCTTCCCTGCCTGAATGACGTATTCGCCCAGCGGATGGCCCAGCCGGTACAGGAATTCGCCGGCGAAATTCTCTCGCACCTTGGAAATCATGTGGTATAGGCCAAGGCGGACAGATGGCAGGGGCGAATCCATGAGACGGAAGGCAAACACTGCATTGTCGAACTCAGCCTTGCCGTCCAGGATGAAGCGGGTCAGGACCCAGAACATGTATCCTACGCGGTCGAGTTGCTCCTTTGTGCCGGTCAGATTCACTCGCAGTCGGGCATGCACGTCCTCGTCGAAGTGCTCAAGCAGGAGCCTTCGGGTTTCCTGGATACGCGATGTAATCGATTCATCCAACTCTTTGCGAAGGGCCTGGAACGCGGCGTCAATCTCTTCCCGCGTGCGGCATTGCTGGTAGATGTCCAGAACGCGTCGCTCGAAGTCCACGCCGGACTCGATGCTGCCGAGCACCTCGTCTGATGCCCCGAACAGGCCGGTGAACAGGTTGAACTTCTCCTTCAGCAGCTCATAGACGCGCTGGTCGGCCTCGTTCCGCTCGTTGAGGAAGTTGATCACAACCACGTCGTGCTTCTGGCCATAGCGGTGGCAGCGTCCAATACGCTGCTCGATCCGTTGCGGATTCCAGGGCAGGTCGTAGTTGATGACGAGCGAGCAGAATTGCAGGTTGATGCCCTCGGCACCCGCCTCCGTGGCGAGGAGAACGTCTCCATGGTTCTGGAAGTACTCGATAATCGCCGTGCGGATATCGACAGCCCGCGAGCCGGACGCACGGCCGTTGTCCTTGTTGGCTTCAACCCATTGCTCATAGATTCTCGTCGATTCGGGGTCCGTATTGGTTCCGTTGAAGGTGATTATCCGTCCGGCATACCCATTGGATTCCAGGAAGTCTTTGAGGAATTGCTGCGTCCGCCGAGACTCCGTGAATACGACCGCCCGCCGTGATGCCCCGATCCGTTCCATCTCGGAAAAGCCAATCTCAAAAGCCTTGAGAGTCGCGCGGGTCTTCGTATCAATGCCGATGCCCTGCGCCCACTGGATATATCGGGTCAGTTCGTCGATCTCGGCGTTCAGTTTCTGTTTATCGATCTTGGCCGGCTCTTCCGTAGCCGGGTGGGTTTCGGTCGCGGTTTCGTCGGCCTCGCCGTTCAGCAGTTCATCGAGCAGCTCCTCTTCGATCTCTTCGTCCTCGATGATCCGTTCGACAAAACCGGTTTCTGCTTTCGCCTTGTCCCGCAGGGTGATAAGCCGGTCTCGCATGACCTCAAGCGTCCCGGCCAGTGCCCGTGATGATGAGGCGAGCAGCTTGCGAACGATTAGTGCGGTCAGATGTCGCTGCTGGTGGGGGAGAGCGTAGGTATCCTCGCGCTTGAGAAAGTCAGATACAGCCTCATAGAGCTTGTGCTCGTCGTCGGTCGGTTGGAACGGCCGTGTAATCAGGCGACGCTCGGTGTATTGGATATACTCAACGACCTGGCTGCGCAGCGTCCGCGTGCAGAACGACCGCAGCCGGCTGCGAAGCTCATCGAGATCGCCGCCGGCATTGACATACTTGGTACGGTAAGAGGGCAGATCGCCGAACATGTATTCATCAATGATGTAGGAGAGGCCATAGAGTTCCAGGAGCGAGTTCTGCAATGGCGTGGCGGTGACGAGGACTTTCCGGCGGTCCTCCAAGGCCCAGCGGATATTCTGGCCCATCCGGTTACTCTCCCGGTAGGCGTTGCGGAGCTTGTGTGCCTCGTCGATAACTACAAGGTCCCACTGGATGGGTTTGATCTCGGTCGCCCGGCCGCTGGCAAAGTGCATTGAGCAGATGACAATGCTGTTCTGCATGAACGGGCTTGGGTTGCCGTCGTTGGCAATCTGCCGACAAATCTTGGCGTCGAGGACAGCGGTAGGCAGGTGAAATTTCTCCTCAAGCTCCAGAGCCCACTGCTTGCGAATCGAGGCGGGACAGATAACCAGAATGCGCCTTCGTTTCTCGGCCCAATGCTGGCAGATCGCCAGCCCCGCCTCAATGGTCTTGCCGAGACCGACTTCATCAGCCAGCAGCACACCCTTGGAGACCGGCGAGCGCATGGCAAAAAGGGCCGCCTCGATCTGGTGCGGGTTAAGGTCAACGCAGGCATCAAAAAGGGACTGAGACAGACGATCCACCCCATCGCCGCCTTGGCGAGTCAGCTCATGGGCGAAATATCGAGCATGGTAAGGGGTGGTCATACTCCATCACTCTTGAACGGTACGCCGAATTGCCTTTCGGAGCGCGCGCGAAACAACCGTTCCCCCCGACCATCAATGACAACCGGCAATTTCTCCGCCATGTCGCGGCCTCCCGATACTTCAAACGGCCTTGCATTCCGCTCGAATCCTACGCGTTTCCATCAGCAAAAACAAGGGGATTCTGCAAGCCAAAACGGGCGAATCAGGGCCGATAACTGCCCGCTACTGTCAGCTACCCCTGTTCCAAGAAGGCGGTTCCCAGCACCTCAATGTTGATGCCAAAATCGGCTTCGGCTCAAGGTTTTCGACCAGGCGTCCGAATCACCGCCGGAAACCGCTGCCTGTGTTGCCGAAATCATCAGGGATTCCCTTTGCAGTGCGTGACCATCGCGATATAATAGGGGGCATCTCGCTAATACGCCGTCCAGCTACGGGCCATAGTCTCGCTTCCTCTCCCTCCATTGGCCCGGGCGGCGGGCCGGGCGCCATTTCTCAAACCTCAAGGTGCTTCTCAAGGGTGTCGGCGCCCGGCATTTGTGCTGGCGGCCTACCGACCGCTCCGCTCTGTGACCCGATATTGCTCCAGCAAGGGAAAAGGTACTCTCGTCGCCTCAGTTGAGGAAGCTCTGTGCCCAAGACAGATCCCTGACGGACTCCATCGCATTCTCCTCTGCATCCGGCAGTTGCCAGAAGAAGTCCAGCCCGCTTCGTTGCTCGATTTCATCCACGGTGGTCAGATGGTCGATCACGTTGGAGTTGCGGGGCGTGGTCTGTCCCATGATGAACGCCGCCACGCGCAGAACCCCGCCGTCCGGCACGGCCACAATCTTCCAGAAGCCGCTGGGGACCTTGTGGGGCTCGTCCGCATTTAGCAGGGGCGGCATGGGAGCCTCGTAGAGCGGGCCGCACATCACCCACGCGCTGCCGTACTTGCGGACGAGGTCGCGGGTCTTCTCTTCCAGCGCCTCCCACGGCCCCCGGTTTAGATCGGGCCGCTGGGGGACGATGTTGCTGTAGTAGTTCACCTGTGAGGCGAACCGCGAACCCTTGAACGACGCAAGCGGGGCTAAGTGGCCCCGGTCGTATTCCTTCTGGCCCCGGTAGTCGTCCTGACTCGTCGGCTTGGCCTCAAGGGTTTCAGACGGGTCAAGCCAGGGGTCGTTTCGCCACTTGCGTTCCAGGTCCAGGTCGCCGTCCACCTCATGACAAGTCATATAGCAACAAACCCAGTCGGCAAATTTCCTGGCGTCGTTATTGCTCAGGGCGTACAGGTCCCGGATGATAAGGTCATTCGATGCGGGTGATCCGACGCGGCCGCCGACCGTTCTCGCCTCAGGCGCCCGGATGCGGGCGCACCAATTCCAGAATCGGACACACAAGGTCACGTCAACCAGCCGCCGGGTGCCGGAATCATGCTTCCCGTCATCGAAAAGCCTTTGGAGGAAGACTTCATTTGGCACGTTGTTTGCATCACAATTTCGTTTGGAGATTTCGAGATACACGGGAGAGCATCTAAAAGACAGTTCGAGAAACCACGTGCTTACGACGAGTC
>Ga0315277_10007477_pt1 | contig 14176 bp, 8 predicted proteins | sample YL17G05_15_MG_FD_203695 | JGI IMG/M metagenome (GOLD analysis project Ga0315277, IMG submission 203695) | Sediment microbial communities from Yellowstone Lake, YNP, Wyoming, USA - YL17G05_15 | ecosystem: Environmental > Aquatic > Freshwater > Lake > Sediment | place: USA: Wyoming | collected... | reverse complement strand
CTCGGCCCCATTGTGGACCTGTATCATCGTGGCCGGTTCGGGAGTCTGTCGTGGGACAAGCGGGTGGCCGAACAGATGCGCCAACTGCTGCGCCGCCTGGCCGCCTCGGCCCAGGAGCAGAAGTGAGAGCCCTCCTTGCGTCTTGAGCCACGCAGAAAGCGACGAACTTTCCATCCGCTTCTGACTGGCACAACGGACCATGAGCGACTGTCCGGTAATTCTCGCGCCGGAGACGGAAGCTGGGGGGAGAAAGTAGATTGTGGATTTGGGACCAGATACTTCAATTCCGGGGGCTTGACTCCCTGGCCAGGAAACGAGGTAGGCGTCCCCCCCGATTCTAAAGCGTCGCGCAAGGAGAACCGATGTGGATGTTACACCGTTCATCGCACAGATTGACAAAGTCCTGAAGCAGTTCTCCGAACTCAAGGGTAGGTCTGAAAACCCAAGAAGCCTCAGCGACCTGCCCACGTCAGACATCCAGCGAGTCCTAACACTATCGCTAGCCGCGATCGACCGGATAGTAGGGCATAACTCTCCCTATTCCGATCAGGCCAGAAGGATTCTCGAGATGCAGGTTCCTTATGGTTGTCCTTTGATTATGATAGCGGGAGTTCTAGAGTCGCTGAAATTCGATCTGGAAAGCGGACACCTCAAGTCTCTTGCTGAGCTCATACATGGTGACATTTTTGCCGACTACCTCGAAATGGCGTCCTACCTGAGTGAGGAGAAGTATAAAGACGCTGCCGCCGTCGTGGCGGGCAGCACTCTCGAGGCGCACCTTAGACAACTCTGTCACAAGGTAGGCATCGATATCGAGGTGCCCTCTGCATCGGGAGTACGGCCGAAGAAAGCTGACCAGATGAACGCTGATTTGGCTAAGGCGGACGTCTACTCAAAACTGGATCAGAAAAGCGTGACGGCGTGGCTGGATCTCCGCAACAAGGCTGCACACGGGGAATACACGGAATACGATGAACATCAGGTCAAACAAATGATCGACGGCGTGCGCAATTTCATTTCCCGCGTGCCTGCATAGGGAGAACTGCTCAGGGTTTGTGGCGAGGATCAAGGGACTGGTGGGGCGGGTTCAGACGACAAAGAGCCGTCGAAAGCCGAAAAAGAAAGAAAAGTCATAACCCGTCCCCGAATTGCTCGGGACCATGCGGATAGGCGGGGACTTGAACAATGGCCATAAGAATTGGTGACCTCATCAAGCTGCTCCAATTGAAACCACGCTATTGGTGGGGCATCGGGGTGTTTGGTTGCATGGTACTATTTCTTCCGGAAAAGATCGCGTCAACTTTCGGGATTGAATCATTCCGCACCAATTTTCGGCCTTACGTCGGGCCAGCCACGCTGGCAGCATTCGTATTGTGGATAGTAAGTCTCATCCCTCGCTGGTCCGCGCGCAGGGCTGAGAAGCAGGACAAAAGCGATGTGCTTAAATGCCTTGAGTCTTTGTCGCCAGACGAGTGGCTTCTGTTGGCCTATTGTGTGGACCGCGGCAGGAGAACGCTTTCATTACCCCTGACAAATCCGCCCGCACTCGCACTATCGAGCAAGGGGTTATTTGAGAGTCCATCAGGGACCACCAGTATACTGCGGCATCCATACTCCATCCCGAACTTCGTTTGGGAACACCTCCGAAGAAATCCCCGGAGGTACTTCCCGCAGTTGTTCCCGAAGACCAGAAAGGTTGAGGAACTCTTTGAGTCTCTTGAAGACAAGCTGCGGATGAATAGCTTCGATCTCCTATGAGGGGAAAAAGATGACGCCGGGACTAATTCGGGGACGGTGACCTTATTTCTCCCTTGAATCCCGGTTTGCGGCGGCACCGGGCGCGCCCGAGGCTGCGCTCCATTCAGTGGTTGGGCGCTTCCTCAGTCTTCGCCAGCAGATGACTGCAAAGGTTCCTCAAAAAAGAAGAAAAGGGTGAATGTCCCCGAAATACTCGTGGCGTCGGTCGAATACCATTATCTCTGAAAAAGGCCATCTCGATTTTATCGGGTCAAACGCGACCCTCCCGATTGGACTTCTTTTATCCCGGAGTTCGCTCAGTCCCCTTATGGTTTTCAACTATTTATTCTTACACACCGCCATTCTTCAATCCCGTAGGGATGGTTGAAAATAGCCCAGGAATTGATTCCTGGGAACGAGATCGCCACCCTCCCAGAGAGTCCCGTAGGGACGATTGAACCCGCCATTCTCAGTCGTCCCGACGGGACTTGCCGGTTTTCCGACTTGTCTTCCCAGCGATAAATCACTGGGCTACTATCGGCCATCCCCACGGGATTGGAAACCGTAGAGTCGTCCAGTCAAATAGTTGATGACCACAAGCGGACTGATAATGGCAAAACGCAAGGGGAGCAGGAAATAAGCCCTCGCTTTTTGGCAGGCACTTGTCAGCCCACTGTCGAATTTGATCGCACTATTGTGTTGGGGTACACTCAGCGCGCAAAGAGGTCGCGCAAAAAGGATGCGCTCGTCCCCAGCGCCGAGGCGGCTTTTTCATAGTCCAACGGCATAATCCGAATTGTCTTCAAAGCGATCCCTGTCTTGGACAACACACCGTTTGGACGCACGGGGATTTGGGCCGACCGCGCTGTGGCCAGCTCATTCTCGACGCGCGGATCGAGTAAGTAATCTATCAACTTCCGGCCCGCTTCGGGATGGGGACAGTCGCGAACGAGGCCAAGCGTATTCGGGATGATCAAGACGCCGATTTCGCCCGGTCGTTGGTCGGGCACGATGAAGGCGACGGGTTTGCCGTCCAGTTGCGCGGAATGAACATCGTCGGTATCGGTCAGGCCGGCGGCCAGTTCGCCGCGCGCGACGGTTCGGACAACGAGCGCATTGCCGTCGAGCACCTGGATTTCGTTCTTGCTCAGCGACTGAAAGAAGGCGCGCGCCTGGTCGTCGCCCAAATGAGCAAACAGCGCCGCGCCATGCGTGGCCATCGTGCCAAACAGCGGATAAGACATTGCCGCGCGTCGTCGCCAACGGGGCGCGGCCAGGTCGCGGATCGAATGCGGCGCCGTCGCGCTGGTCAGAAGATTCGTATTGAACACAATCACCCGGGCGCGCGCCGCAAAACCGGTCCAATATCCGTCGCGATCCTTGAAAGCATCGGGAATATCGCGCGCGCTTGGCGAGGAATAGGATTGGAGCAATCCCAACCGTTTGAGAGCGACGGTCCGCAGAACCTCGTTGTTCCAGAAGACGTCGCAGCGCGGACGCCGGCGTTCGGCGACAAGACGATTGAACAGCCCCGTGGTCTTGGTTGCTTCGGTGTCGTAGCGTGGGCGAACGACAATTCCCGTTTCCTTCTCAAAGCGTTTCAGAATCGGTTCGGAGTAGAACTGATCCAGCGCCGTATAGACAACGACCTCGCCGGCGGAACGATTCGTCTCAGAGAATACGTTCGCGCCAAAAGCAGCCGGAACAAGAACCGCGAGAACATAACTGATGGTCAGCAAGGATTGGCTGCATCTCATCACGGTTGTCTTTCTGCTCTCAAACGACATCCGCTGCCCGACCGTTGGCGGCGTCGTTACGCGCCTGACGGCGCTACTCTCACGAAAATCGGTTTGTAGTTCCCACTTGAGTGGGTGCGATGGGGAACAACCCACTGATGGTCATCAACAAGTAACATGGACACCGCGGGTTCTGCCTGAAGGGCAGATAGGAAATAGCCTGGGGCAACGCCCCAGGAAGAGGCCGTTCCCATGCGTTCCAGCCTGAAGGGCTGGCAGAATCCTGGCACACCTTCAGCGTGCTTCCGAGGGAGGTAATCCGTCTGTTCCTGGGGCGTTGCCCCAGGCTATTCTCTCCCAGCCCTTCAGGCTGCTTCGTGTTGTGTCGGTGTCGAGATAAACTGTTGATGACCATACGTGGGAACCACGAACTTTTCACTCCGTCGGCATCGGTGCGGCTGCCGGCAGTTCGGGCAAGATCATCTTGAGATATTCGAGAAGTGTGCCGCGGGCCCGTTCGAGATCAATAATCGCCTTGTTGTATTCGACAATCGAGCCGATGAGATTGCTTTGGGCCGCCGCGAGACGATCCTGGTAGTCCAACAAGTCCTGGCTCGTGGCCATGCCGACCTCATAGCGTTTCATTTCGCCTCGGAGTTTTTCCTGTTCGGCTCGCACGCGCGTTTGGCCGACCTCGATGCTGTCGCGTGCGGTCTGCAAATCGCGAATGGCTTTGCGCACCTCGAAGGTGGCAAAGTCCTTCAACTGCTCGATCAACAAGGCGCTGCCCTCGACCAGTTTGTCGGCCTGCCGCGCGCGCGCCCGCGCCCGGGTGTTGGGAAGCGGAAGACTCAGATCCAGGCCCAGATCCCAGTTGTCATAGTCCAACGTCCCCAGATTGTGGCCCGCCCGACCGGTGTCGGGCCCCAGGCCGGTGACTCCATACTGGCCGAAGAAGTCCAAGCGCGGCATTCGCTGATTGCGGGCGACCTTGCGGCGGATTTGCGCGCGCTCTTGCATGAGACGGGCTTGCTGAATGTCCGGCCGACGCTCCAGTGCTTCGGCAATGAATTTTGACTCGTCCACGGGATACGCGGGGACAGAAGGCATATCGCGCGGAATCATGCGCACTTTCCAATCCGGCGTCTCGTTCACACGGGTCAAACGAGCGAGATTGTCCTGGGCCAAACCGATCATTTGCGCCGCGCGAATCAGTCCATTTTCACGCAGGGCCACGCCGGCGCGGGCCTCCCAAACGTCAATCTCCGTGCCCACTTCGTGCTCGAGGCGAATTTCGTTGATGCGCAACAGGCTGCGCGCCGATTCGAGCGACAGACGCTGGACCTCGGCGTTGTAGATCGTAAAGACCAGGTCCCAGTATCCCGCCGTCACCCTCGCCATTTGGGTCAGCAGTTCCAGGCGCTTGTCCCACTGGCGCGACCGTTCGTTTTTCTCTGCCAGACGTATGGCCGACAAGGTAACCGTCGGTCCCCAGTTGCGGAAAAACGGCAGCGGTTGAACCAACCAGATGGAAAGGGCATCGCTGTATGCCGGATTGATGTTGACGAAGGCGGGTTGCATCCAGGCGCGGCTGATCGAACCGCCCGCGCCAATCGTCCCGCCCAGTCCGTTCTCCTCCGTCATCTGAAGCGATCCCGACCGGGTTTTCATGCGATTGATCGAACGATAGTCGCTCGCAAATCCCTGAGCCATTTGCGCCTCGAGCTGGCGAAGTTCTTGCAGCAGTTGTTCAATCGTGGGTTCTTGTTGCTGGTCCTGCTCGCTCTGGCGACGCACATCGGCGAGCCCTTCCTCATACCGCGTCGCCATGGCGGCGGCCGTTCGCGATCCGGTCAGTCCCGTGTTCGCTCCGCCCATCAGTGCGTTGAAGATCGAGCCTTGTTGCGTGACGTCACGAGCCTCGACCGAAGCGATCAATAGCGGGTCAAACATGCCCCACTGCGCTTTCACTTCGTCCTGAGCGATCTGGTAGTTGATTTGCGCAATCTTGAAGTCGAGGTTGCGTTGGAGGGTCAGAAGAATCACGTCACCCAGGGTCACGCCCTTAAGCGCGACGGTTTGAGGCGGCGAGGTGAGCCGGATAATGGCATCCGGCGTCAAGGTCGTCGTGGTCAAAACGTCCAAGGCCTGCGCATCCACAACCGACATCGTTTCAGTGGTCGTCAGCCGAGAACCGGCGCTCGGGCCTGCCGCCGGCTCAATCCGGGGTGACTGCATAGCGACCGCTGCGAGGGGTCGTGTTGCTGTTTCAGCGCCCTTGTCAGCGGCTTGGGCAAAGACGGTCTTTCCCCACGGCCAGGCCAAGAACACCCCTAGAAGGAAAAGGGACAATGCTCCTGTTGCTCTTCTCACAATGCGCACTCCGAAATCCGTCATCTGCGATCCGAAATTCTATCAAGGCACACGCCTTGCCCAAACATGCTTTTCGCTCTTGGCTGGAACGATCTTGAAGCGGGGTGTTTCCAAATCGCGGAGAACTTGCTCGATTCGCTCGCGCTCCCCCGGCTGCGGTTTCGCGGTGGGATAGTAGAGATTGAAAACAGCCACGTCCTCAAAGAGGCTGCGGCGATAGACTTCCGCCTCCGGCATTCGGGTTGCCAGACGTTCTTCAACCACGTCCGCTTCCGCTGGGTTTACGCCGACCACCATGACCTGGAATTCCGCATTGTCGGTCATGGTGCGTTCCCAGCGTTCCGCGAATTTGGGAATCGAATCCTGAAGGACTTTTGTCGTCGCGCGGCTGACGGCCGCCCGTTTGGTCGCTTCTTTGTCCGAACCGCCGGCGCCCGCTTCAAACGTGCCCGTGCCGAGCGTCAGGCCGTCATCCACGCGAATCAGTGTCAGTGTCGTACGCGCGTCGTAGAAGATGTAATCGTCAAAGTGGATTTTTTTCTCGCGCGCCAAGGTCACGTCCACCCGGCCCGTCAGAATCACCTCGACACCGGCGGTGGTGGCCGCAATCCGAGTCGCCTCCAGCCGTTGGGGATCCTTTGTTAAGTTTGTATGGGCGGCTTGATGATGGATCACACGAGGCTCAAAATCCATGAGTAATTCCTTCAGGCCCTCGTGGATGGCGCCACGCGAAATCGGTTCGCCCGAGACGGGCGCGCTGTCCACGGTCTCTTCCACCGTTACGTAAATGATGGGCCGTCGCCTCGGTTTGTAAAAGAACTTCTTCTCCCGCAGATCATTCTCCAAGGCGCGAGCGTCCACGATAATCCGAACTCGCAGATAGCTCATGCCCTGCGATTCGCGGCGGGAAAGAATCGTCTGGCCGACGACAAACTTTTCATAATAGCGCTCGACGTAACGCTCCAGGAGCGTTCGCGCCAGCATCATCTCGTCCGAGCAGTAGAACTCACCGATCACCGAACGGACGGCATGCATCGCGGCCTGTTTCACCGCGGCCTGCGCCGACGGACCGAAAATATCGAGTTCGTAGGTTCGCAAATGCTCCGAGTTTTTGTCGGCCTCCCGTGCCGGACACCATGTAGCCCACAATAGAACCACGACTACCATTGCCATTCGCTTCAGCGCCCACTGTGTCACGTCTGCACCTCGATCTGCTTGCATCTCAATTGTTCCAACGCTCAAAAACCAACTCTTAACTTGCACGTCAAGGTATTGATCGTTCTCGCCGGATGTCAACGGAAAAACTGGCCACCTGCACTCGAAAAAGGCTTGAAGTAACCCACCGTCCACTCGACAATCCCGTTGTGTCGGAAGGTGAGGGAAGAGCCTTCGGGGCATCCAGCTGAACACCGACGGGGTGAGGCGTGCCTCGGGCCGGATTGAATGAGTCTTGTGCGATACCTGGAATCAGCCACACCACAGAGCCATTTGGACCCGCCAAGCGCCTATCAGTTGCTGACCGATCCTGACGTGAACCTGGAGGCTTTGCGTCAAGCGGCCCAACGAGTCAATGCGGCGATGAACGGCAACCGGGTGACCTATATCGTCAATCGCAACCTCAATTTCACGAACGTCTGCTCCGTGGGCTGCCGGTTCTGTGGTTTTGCTCGCCCGAAAGGATCGGGCGAGGACTATACTCTAACCGCCGACGAGGTGGTCGAGCGCTTGGCCGCGACTCCCCATGTCTCGGAAGTGTGCATGCAAGGCGGCATCAACCCCGAGCTCGACTACTCCTATTACCGCAATCTGATTCGTCGCGTACACGAGGCGTTTCCCGCCATTCACATTCATGCCTTTTCGCCCCAGGAAATCCATCGCATGACCGAATTGACGGGCCGGACGGCGCGTGAGATTCTGAGCGATCTGGTGGCGTGTGGCCTTGGCTCCATTGCCGGAACCGCCGCCGAAATCCTCGACGACCGATTGCGAAGCACGATCTGTCCGAACAAGATCTCGTCGGCGCGGTGGGAAGAGATCATTCGCGCGGCTCATGGGTTGGGCATGCGGTTCCCCGCCACGATCATGTTCGGGCACATCGAGACACCGCGCGAGCACGCGGCCCACCTGGACTTCATCCGCCGCATTCAACAGGACACAGGCGGCTTCACCGAATTCATCCCCTTGCCCTTTGTGCCCTATCGCACCCGACTGGGCCGCGAGTGCCACGTCTCCGAGATGATCTCGCTGGACTACCTCAAACGTTTCTATGCGGTATGCCGACTGGTCTTTGGCGATTTGCTCGGCAATCTTCAGGTCAGCTGGGTCAAGCTGGGTGTTGACAATGCGCTGACGCTGCTCGATTGGGGAGCGAACGATTTTGGGGGCACGCTCCACGAGGAGAACATTACGCGCAGTGCCGGGGGGCGTCACGGGGTTGCCCTGACCGTGGAGCAAATCCGCGGCGCCATCGAACACGCCGGTCGACGACCCGTTCGCCGCGATACACAGTATCGTTTATACGAAACGGCGGCGCCGGAATCGCGCGATTCTGCCGTTCACGCAGTTTCGGCAGCGCCTTCGCAATGGCGCCAAGCGAACACGGATCCTCACCGACGGGAGGAATGACCATGGCCATGCATCGGGTTCTTTCGGTCCTGCTGATCGGATTGGCCGTGGCGACGGTTGCCTGTCGCCCCACGGCCAAAGAGAAGGAGCAATTATCCGACAGCATCAAGAAAGACCTCGCCGCGCTTCAGAGCGAGAAGGCCGTCATTGACGAAAGGTTGCGTGACATCAAAAGCTCTAGCCAGCGCACGCGCGACGAACTGGAAAGCATTCGTCACTCCATCGAAACCATCGAAAACGCCTTGAGCAAGATCCAAACGCGCCTGAACGCGATGGAAGCGGTTCCCTCGACCTCGCCGTTGCCTCCCAAGCGATTGCCTGTGGCCATCTCCGTCGTGTTGGTCGTGGTTATTCTGTTTTGCGTTCTGGCGCTTCTCAAGCTGCGAAGCATGCGGGCACGAGACGCAGCCAAATCTTTGCCCCAGGAGGCTGGCGGTGGCTCGGGCGCTGGCTCATCGCAGGCCGGAACACCGAATCCGTAGGTCTGTTCTCTTCGAGGCGAAGTCCGTTCCGATCCCCACGGTTCTGGGCGCTGTGGCCCTGTTCGGCACAATGGCCGTCGCGGTTTCGTTCTCCGGCATGTCCGAGACGCTTCGTGCGTCTTCCGCGGTCGTGGGCAAAGGGATTTCGCTCGATCTCGACATGACGATTCGCACTTCCTTGCCGAGCCGGTATGAGACAACCGTCCTGCTCGAAAACACCGCTCCGGTTCCGCTGCTTCTCGAATACAACGCATCCGCTTTGGCAAACTATGAGCAACGCGTGCGCTGGCGGTCGGACCATGGCCGGATTGAGCGCGAAGAGACCGCCTTGCGGAATCGGTTTTTCCCTCCGTCCGAAAGCGCGGTCTCCACGATCGAAGCGGAAGTGGCTTTCTACGCGAAACGAGAAGGCAAGACGCTGCCGACCCCCATTTTCACCCAAACCGCGACGCTGCGGGTGATTTCGCCAACACCCGGCAGGTTGCTGCGGAATGGCGAGATCGGCGGTTTCAAAATCGGCGACTACCCCGACCCGTCCGCCCCCGGACTGCGAAAGAATTCCTATGCGGCTCTCTATCCTGAGAAATTTTTCCCTCCCCGTGCGTTCTACTTGGTGGACGATACATCGCGCGATCTTCGAATTTCACGCCATCGGTGGCTAAGGGATTTCGCCCTCGATTATCCCTGGTTTTCGCTGGGCAAACGCCAATATATTGCTCTCGACTACGGACTGGTACGCAAGGCGGAAGATCTCATTGAGGAGATGAATCGCGCCGGTCTTCCGGGCGAAAAAATCTCGATCATCTATGGGTTTCGCCCGCCTGCCTACAATCGGGATCGCGCCGCACAAGATGACACCGAATCGTTCGAAGCGCCTTTTTCTTTTCATCAATACGGCAAAGCTCTGGATTTCATTCTGGATGCGGATGGTGACGGGCGGCTGGATGACCTCGACGGCGATGGCAGGGTCACGGTTCGCGACACCGCGCCCATTATCCGTTGTGTGAATGCGCTCGATCGGCGCTACCGGTCGCAGGGCATGCCGCTCTATGGCGGCGCCGGGCTTCACGATCATCACAACTTTCGTGAACGTCCAGTGCAATCGCCTTACGTGCACATGGATGTTCGAGGGTTTCTCGATGAAAAGGGCGAGATGATCCGGTGGCCCGCGACATGGCCCGACACAGGCCAACCAATTGCTTGGGGAAAGTGGTAGCCGCGGCGATGATTCGGATCGTTCGCCCGTCGCAAAAGGTCTTGCGTCGTCCGGCCAATCCGTCTAATTAAGTTGCGCCAAGAAGCAAGAGGGCCGGTTTTAACCTTGCGTTCCCTGAAAGGGCCCCACGGTATGGCCTTCCGACGGCGAGTTGCATGGCCTCTGGCATTAGCGCTTGTCTGGGCGCTGACGGTACGATTGCCTGCCCAGAAGGCGCCACCCTATTTTCAAGTCTTGTGGAAGGATGACACGCCTTTTATCGCTCCCAACGACCCCGTCGCCATTGATTTGAACGCCGATGGGGCCAATGAAGTCGTTGTGTCCGACTCCAAGGGACACGTCGCGGTTTACGCAGGCAAAACGGGAGAGATCCTCTGGTCCGTTGTCTTGAAGAAAGACAGTATGACCGGGCCTGTGGTTGGTCACTTCTGGGGCGATGGCAGTCTCGACGTCGCGGTGGCGGACAATCGAGGGTTTGTGCATCTGTTCAACGGCAGTGATGGACGGGTTCTTCAGCAAATGGCGCTCCGGACGCCCGTCGTGCTTCCTCCAACCGTTTTGCCGCCCGATCCGACGTTGGATACGACCGGCAGTTTGAACTTTCACCCCGAGGAAAAGGATCGCCTCATTGTCATAGATGAAGAAAGTGCCATCCATTGTCTGGTTTTTGACCCCGACCGCGAAAAGGCAGGGATCATCTGGGAGAAGTCGTTGAGTGGGCGCGCATTAGCTCCTGCTTCCATCGGCGACGTGGACGGCGACGGGCGTTTTGAAGTGGTCACCGGAGTGGCACAAAGTTCGCGCGGCCTGCTGTTTGTTTTGCGCGGCAACAATGGGACCTCCTTGGGAGAAGGGCCCGTGCAATATGCCTCCAATATCGTCACGATAGTCAGTTTAGCCGATGTCAATGGCGATGGCCGCGACGAACTCTTCTTTGGAACCAAATCGAGCCATCTCTACAGCGTTCGCTTCGATCCGATCTTGGGACGATTCGGGCCGTTATTCGAAAAGGTCGAAAACGCCTCGACAGTTCAAGAGCCGGTCGGTGGCCCCGTCCTCTTGCTCGGTCGCTCCGCCGAGGACACGAATGTCATCGTTCAGACGCGCAATATTGTTGTGATGCGACCGTTGGCCGGTGGAGCGGGCATTGATCAGGTCACTCAGGCGCCCATTAGCTCCTTTTTCGCCGTCGCGGCGGGCAGTCCTAACGCTAAAGCCCGGCTGGTTTTCGGCGACGAACTGGGCGATGTTTACGACTGGTGGGCCGACGGCTTGCAGGAGAAAGCGAGCGTCAAGTGTCGCGACGAACAACTAGGACTGACGCCGGTGCTGGCCGATTTCGATGGTCAGGGCGGTGCCGAGTGCTTCTGGTGCTTTCCTCTTCAGCGTCGTGTGCGCATGGTGGCCTTTCCCGATTATCCCACCGCCCCGGGCGCCATCGTTTGGCAAACGCGCGGCGGCACGCTTTGGCGGACGGGCTGGCGCGACGTTCGCTACTACGAGGCCCTCCGGCAGCGCTACGCTTTGATCGAGCAAGACATCGCCCGCCACTTGGAAATGGCCCAGGAAGCGCTGGCCAGACATGCATGGCTCATGGCACTGGACGAGTCTTCGCGGATTCTCGATCTGAGTCCGCACCATACGCTGGCCAGAAAGATCCATCGCCGGGCATGGGTCCGTCATCCGCAACATTTGCTGATGCTCTCGCTGGGTGCTGTGGCGGCCCTCGCTTTGCTGGGCGCCGCGGCCTATGGTTCTTTCCTTCTGACCGTGCGCAAGGTCGGCCTCAAACAGGCCGCCGACTTGCTGGCCGCGGGACAATTGGACGAGGCCGTCGCGCTCTATTTTCGACTGCATCAACGCTTTCCCACTCACTCGACGACGAACTTGACATTGGCCAATTTGCTGATCGAACAAGACCGTCTCGATCCCGAATGCGTTTCGGTCTTCGAGCACGCCCATGCCGACCATCCAGGCGATGTTGTGTTGCTGAGAGGCTTGTCTGAGTGCCACGCGCGGTCCGAAAGCCTTTCGCCCAAAGCGCGCGACGTTTATCTCAAATCGCTCGAAGTGTCCCCGCGTCCCGCCGAGTTGAAATTTTTGATTGGCCGCAGTTTCCTGGCCGAGCGGCGATTTCAAGAAGCGGCGCGCTTTCTGGGCGAAGCACTGGCCGATGGTTTCCAACATGATCGCGTTTATCAGGCGCTGACCGACGTCTATCTCGAATTGCGTCCCCAACAGCCCGAAGTGCTGACAATTCTCGAAAAAGTCCTTCCGCAGCGAAGCAACGATGCGCAGTTTCTGGCTTACATGTGCGAGGTCTATCTGGCCAATGCCCGCACGGATGACACGGCCTTCAAGTGCGCCCAGCGCGCGTTGACTGTCGGCCCCGAGTGCGACGCCGCCCATCTTCTTTCGGTTCGGATTCTTTTGGAACGTGGTCAGACTGAAAATGCCTGGCGGCGCACCGAAACGCTTCTCCGCCGGCAACCTGACAATCCCCAGGTGCTCCAGTTGGTTGCTCGTTGCCTGATCGGGCTGGATCGCCGCGACGACGCGGCCATTCAGATTCTGGAAAAGGCCCTCGAACAACATCCCAATGATGCGCAGATTGTTGCCCATCTTTCCCATGTTTATTCCATGCGGGGTCAGTTTGACTCGCATACGACCGCGATCCACCGGCGCGCGATGGATCTTTGCCCGAAAGACTACCGCGTCGTCGAGGCGATGGCGCGGCTGGGCGAAAAGGAAAACGACAAGAAATCGCTGGCTCGTTGCTACGAGACGTTGATCGCTTTGGGTCGCGAAAGTCGAGACCTCCTGCTGCGATTGGCTCGCGTCTATCTCGATCTGGGCATCGAAGATCCGCGTGCCCGCAAGGCCTATGAGGTTGCCTTCCAGGAAACTCCCGACGATCCCGATTTGTTGCTTGTCTTGGGCAAAATCTATGTGGCGGCAGGGGAGACCTCGCCCGCCGCCGTGGCCGTTCTGGGCCGACTGCAAACGGACGGTGTTCGGCTGCCCGGTCTGGAACGCCAGTTGATTCTCGCCCGCGATCGAAATGGCGAACATGCGGCCGTCATCGAATTGTGCGACGCCTATTTGACCGCCCATCGCGACGATCTTGAGATCAAGCGCATCCGTGCCCGCGCCCATTCTGCAACGGGTAAAACCCAGCAGGCCATCGAGGAATATGAACAACTGCTCGAGCGCAGTCCGGAAAATGAACAGGCGGCCGCCGAGTTGGCGCTTGCCTATGCTCGAGCGGGACGAACCGACGACCCGGCGGTTTCGCTCTATCGGCGCGCGCTTCGAGCGGCGCCCCAGCAAGATGCTCTCTATCGGGCGCTGGGCTGTGCGCAGGCCAAACGCGGCGATCTCCAGGGAGCAATCGCCCAGTTCCGCTCGGCGCTGCGCACACGCAAGGAGTGCGTCGGCGATCTGGCGGATCAATGTCAGGCTTTGGTCGAAGAAGACGCCAGCCGCGCCGCGCTTCGGTGGTTCTTGTGCGAGATTCTAATCAATTGCGGCCGCTTTCGCGAAGCGATGGATCATCTGCTCGTTCTCTACGATCAGGAACCCGATGCGCGCGACCGTGTGCTCGAAGCGCTGGGGCACATTGTCGAAGTGGACCCCGAGAATGTCCATACGCGGCGCGTGCGAGGCGGCTTGTTCTTACGCTCCGGTCGTCTCCCCGAAGCGCGCGGCGACCTCGAGCAAGCCAATCGTCTCCAGCCGCGCAACGAGCAGACGGAAATGACTCTGAAGGCCATCTATGATGCGCTGCTGGACAAAGAGGAAGATCCTGAAGTGCGTTTGCGCCTCGGCCAAATCCACCTGAATGCCGGCAACCTCGACGCCGCCCTGCGCTGCTTCCAAAAATCGGTTCGCGACTACCGCTTCGAAAGCGAGTCCGTCCGCGGCATGGGCAAGGTCTTCATGCAAAAGAACCTGCTCGATCTTGCGCTCGAAGAATTCCAGAAACTGCCGATGGACGATGACGTCAA
>Ga0315277_10007476_pt1 | contig 14177 bp, 15 predicted proteins | sample YL17G05_15_MG_FD_203695 | JGI IMG/M metagenome (GOLD analysis project Ga0315277, IMG submission 203695) | Sediment microbial communities from Yellowstone Lake, YNP, Wyoming, USA - YL17G05_15 | ecosystem: Environmental > Aquatic > Freshwater > Lake > Sediment | place: USA: Wyoming | collected... | reverse complement strand
CTCGGAAGAGCTTCAGCGCCTCAACATCGTTGCGCGCGTAGACGTCGTCGATCATCTGGCGTAGGGCGTCCTCGCCTTCAAGGCGGATGAGGTACGAGTCGCGCAACATCGCCTGCAGCTTCTCTCGTGGCACAAAGCGTGACATTGGCAGCAGCCGATCCCCCGCCTTGAGCAGATAGCTGATCGCATAGCACAGCGGATGAGCCGAGGGGCGGGGCGCGAAGTCGGTCGGCTCGAGCATGCCGTTGGAGGCCTCGCACACCAGTCGGGTCGCGGTATCCACGGGGAGGTGTGCGCGGTTCGGGAAGCTACCGCCCCCCTGGCCCGTGTATGTCATCGTCTGGATAGTCAGACTTAGGATATGATCGTGTTCGCGCAGGAGGGCGAGCAGGCCCCCAAGAGCATCCTCGTTCAGGCCGCGGATCAGGACGTTCAGAAGCGTGGTCCGGACTCCCGCACGCATGAGGTTCCCGAGCGCCTTCATCTTGGCGGCGACGACGTCTCGGCCGTGGATCTCCATCGATGCCTTGGGGTCGAAGGTGTTGAAGGATAGCACGATGCAGACCCCAAGCTCCGCCAACTGCTCGCACAGCGCGTAGTCCTCGGACAGCCGCAGGCCATTTGAGTTCATCGTGACGCGGCCAATCTCGGGGCGACTGCACTCCCGCAGAATCGTCATGATCTGGGGATGCAGCGTTGGCTCGCCGCCGGTCACGTTGACGAGATCCACCGGGCCGGAGGATTCGATCACCCAGTTGATCGTTCGGCGCGCCTCCTCCAAGGACATGTGCCAGACGCGATCGTTACGGTTGTAGGTGAAGCAGATCGGGCAGTGTAGGTCGCAGGCATTGGTCACGGAGAAGATCGGAAGTTGGCACGGGCTGGCGTGCCAGGTGCAGGGGCCGCAGTCATACGGGCAGCCTAGCTTCGGCGGCCGCGCACCGCGAAGCGGCGAACGGTCGGGCAGAGCGCGAAGCGCCTGGCGCATGTACCAGTCCTGGTTCTCAGCGATCAGCGCGGGCTCGCCGCGACAGCTCGGGCACAGGCTTTGCTGCCAGACCGCGCCGTCGCGGAAGAAGACTCGGGCTGGAACCACGTTGCGGCAGCCGCGGCACATACCGCGCACTGTGGCGAAGTAGGTATAGCCCTTCTCCTCAAGCCGGGCCATGCAGTTCGCGCCACCTTCCTGCCATTTCCTCGCGGTCAGATCCGTCGAGTAGAGGCAACGAGTCGAGGGTCAGGCGTCCAGTGGCGACAGCTCGGCCCCGCGCCGTGACCGAGCACTCGACGGAAACGTCGACGTTGCGCCTGCCGAGCAGGTTGGCGTGGATCTCAAGCACCTCCCCTCCCTTCGCCGACCGCGCGAAGGCGAAACCGTCGATCTCGCTCAGCAGGGCGATCAGCGAGAACGATGAGCTGACGGTTACCAGCCACCGCGCCAGCTCCACGCAGCACTCGATTACTAGGCTCTCGGGGAGCACGTACTCCCTGCCCAGGGGTTCCAGCAGGCAGTACTCCTCGAGCCCAATGGCCTTGATCCCCGTGATCTTCTGCCACGGCTGCAGCTCCGTCACCTTGTCCACAAACCGCCAACGCATGCTGATCTCTCGCTCCCGCAGAGAGCTATCGCTGTGCGGCGAGGCTAGATGCCTCCGTCGATGTGTATGTTCTGCGCGTTGATATACGACGCGCTCTCGCCCGCCAGGAAGAAGACCAACTCCGAGACCTCCTCCATCCTCCCCGGCCTCCCCGCGGCGCAGTAGTGGAGGTACTCCGCTAGCTCGCGTTCCGGAACATGCCGTGCGATCCCGCTCTCCAGCAGGCCCGGGATCACCGAGTTCACTCTGATCCCGTACCGTTTCAGCTCGGCGGCAAGCGCGATGGTGAATCCGCTGACACCGGCTTTCGCAGTTGCGTAGTGAACGGGCACCTCCAGCAGGCGCTGCCCTGCAATCGAGCCTATGTTTACGATCGCCCCCGAGCGCCGAGCAACCATGTCGCGAGCCGCCTCGCGCGTGACCAGGAATAGGCTCTTCAGGTTGGAGTTGATGATCTCGTCCCAGTCCTCTTCCTCTATCAGCGCGAACGGCATCACCTGGGTCGTCCCGGCGCAGTTCACCAGCACGTCGATGCCGCCGAGGCGCTCTCGCGCTTGGGAGACAGCCGCGAACACCTGTGCCGCATCAGTCAGCTCGGCCTGCACGGCCCGCGCGCCACTTTCAGCGGTGAGCTTCTCGGCCGCCTCTGCGTTGTGGCGGTACGTGAAGGCCACCGCATCTCCCGCGGTGCAGAACCGGCGGACGATCGCGCCTCCCAGCGCGCCGCTCCCACCTGTCACCAGGACCGACCTAGGCATCGGGCTCCTCCCGTTCGTCCGACTCTCTCGCCCCGCGCTGCTCATCGAGCAGACGGCACACAAGGTTCACCATCGTGGCCACTCGGAAGCGCAGAGGCAGTTCTCCCGGGGTAAGCCCGTCAGCGAGCTCCTCAGGAGATACCTCCGGCATGGCGCCGCGAAGCCCGGCGAGCGCCCGGGGTGTGAAGACGCCATCGATCTCCAGCGGCACCTCCCCGAGTCTGGCCCGCGTCCGCCGCTCGATATCGCGCGGCGAGATGGAGATCCCAAACCGCTGTTCCAATCGGAAAGTCAGGTCCAGCAGGTCCAGCGAATCGGCCCCCAACTCGCCGATGATCTTGGCCTCCTCCTGCACCGATTCGAGGGGGAGCTCGAGCGCTTCCGCGACGCACTCTCTGACGCCCTGCGATATGACTGCTCGCTGCATCTTCAGAAGTACCTCACGATCTCGCTGCGCGGCTTCCTCGCCGGAGCCGAGGGATGGCATCTCGGATACCCAAGCGCGACCAAGCAAACCACCTCGCGACGCCCGCTCAGGCCCAGGATCTGGCACAGATCCTCGCTCGCGGCGAGCGCGCCGGTCATGCAGCAAGTCCCCAGTCCCAGTGCGTGAGCCGCAACCATCAGGTTCTCTGCAGCCATTGCCGCCGAGGCGAAGCTTCCTGCCGTCGGCCCTGCATACTCGCCCAGCAGCTTGCGCTGAACAGAGTTCGGTCTCGCCGCCGAGACGACGATCACCACCGGGGCTCGGTCGAAATCCGCGAAGCTCGCGGCATAATCCGCCAGTTCCTGGACGCAGCCGAGGTCCTGATTCCCGGCTATGATCTCCTTCCACTTGCAGCGCACCGCCCCCCCCATAGCAGCCTTCACATCGGGCGATTCCACTATGGAGAAGTGCCAGTCCTGCCGGTTCCCGGCCGACGGCGCCCAGGCAGCGGCATCCAGCAGTCGCTCGGTCAACTCGCGCGGCACTGGTATATCAGCGAACCCCCGGATGCTTCGCCGCGTTCGCAAGGCGTCTATCACTCTGTCGTGACCGCGCTCACTCACAGCGATAGCCCCCCGTCTACCCTGATGACCTGGCCAGTGATGTACCCGGCCTCTTCAGAACAGAGGAAGTTGATGACGCTCGCGACCTCCTCCGGTGTCCCGAAGCGGCTCAAAGCAATGTGAGGGATGATATCCTGACCGTGCTCGCGACGGATCCGCTCCGACATCGCAGTCGCGATGACCCCCGGCGCGACGCAGTTCGCCAGCACGCCTTTGCGGCCCAACTCCAGCGCGAGCACGCGTGTCAGCGACTCCACGCCGGCTTTGCTCGCCGCGTAGTTGGCCTGCCCCCGCCCGCCTCGCGACGCGGAGATAGAGGAGACGTTCACGATCCTGCCCCATCTGCCCAGCACCATGTACCTGGCTGCCTCCCTGCACAGATGGAAGGCGCCGTCCAGGTTGGTTGCCAGCACCTCGCGCCAGGTCTCGTCATCCATGCCTGGGGTCAGCGTCTCCAGGTTGATGGCCGCCGCGTTGACCAGGATGTCCAGGGCGCCTTCGTGATCGAAGACCCTCGCGCAGACCTGCTTGACCAGAGATGCGTCGCGAACATCGATCTGCGCCAGATCAGCGCTCCCGCCTCGCGCCCGTATCTCCTCGGCGACAGCCCGGCCGCGCTCCCTCCCTCCCCGGTATCCCACGTAGACAGTGCACCCGCTACCCGCCAACCGCAGGGCGACAGCGCGGCCGATCGCACCGCTTGCCCCTGCGATGAGTGCGACCCTTGCTCGCCCACGATCGGTAGGCTCAGCCACTATACTTCCTGAGCACGAGAGACGCGTTCTGGCCCCCAAAACCGAAGGAGTTGCTCAACGCGTACTCGCCATCGAATCGCATCCCTCGACTGGTCACATGCGCCAACTCGCATCCCCGGCCGACCCTGTATAGGAAGGGATTCACCGGCAGCACCGACCGCAGGAGGGGCAGCAAACATGCTCCGAACTCGACCGCCCCAGCCGCGGCGATCATGTGACCAGTGAGTGACTTCGTGGCGCTGACCGGTATCCGCTCCCAACAGCGCGAGAAGACACGCCTGATCGCTCCCGCCTCCACCTCATCGTTGAGCAGTGTCCCTGTGCCATGAGCGTTGATGTGGCCGATCGCTTCCGGCGGTAACCTAGCATCCTCCAGCGCTGCGGCCATGGCTCGGGCGGCGCCTTCGCCTTCCGGGTCCGGCGCGCTGAGTGAGTGCGCGTCCAACGTCGAGCCATACCCGCAGACCTCGGCCAGGATCGGCCTGCCATCGCTCCGTGCTTTCTCGAGCGGCTCCAGCACAACTGCCGCTGCTCCCTCACCCAGCACCGTGCCAGAGCGGGACGCGTCGAACGGCCGACACGCGCTTTCCCCGCGCTCGTTCTCAGTCGTCAGCGCGCCGAGGAGCTGAAAGCCCCCGACACCCAGTGGGTTGACCATCGAGTCGAGTCCCCCGCAGAGGGCGAACTGACATCGGCCCGCCCGCACCTCTCGGAACCCGTGCCCGATAGCTTGGGCGCTGGCGGCGCAGGCCGAGCAATTCGTCAGGGCGCGTGCCGGTCGGCCGTGGCGCGCAATGACCAGCGCGGTACACTGATCCAGCGGCACTTGAAGCGAATGTCTCGTCCCGGACAGACTCCTCTCAGCCGCGGCGCCGAAATCCACCTTCCCATCCACGATAACGTGCTCCGGGTCGAATGCCTCAATGCTGACGCCCAGATGGAGAAGCGAATCCTCGTCTAGGTGGTCGCGTTGCGCCTGTTGCAGCGCCTCTCTCACTGCCGCATAGCCGAAGCCGAGCTTGACATCAGCCTTAGCCCAGCGAGCGACCTCCTCTGGTAGTTCCATCGGTTGTCGGACCTCGCCGGCCAGCCGGACTTCGAAGGTGCTACAGTCGAACCGGGTGATCTTGCCTATCCCGCTGGCCCCCTCCGCCAGCGACTGCCAGAAATCCTCACGCCGCACGCCGATCGGCGAGATGACCCCGAAGCCGGTAACAGCGACTCGTTTCATGGCGCCGCTTCCAGCACGAAACAGAACTCCTGTCCGTCGACTCCCGAAACCAGCGTCTGGGGTGCATTGGCGTGCCGCCCACCCCTCAGAAACGAGGCGAGGCCTAGCAGCATCGCTGGTGCGGCCGCGAAGGTGCGGCCCATCTGCGGAGCCAAAGGATCATACAGCGGTCCATCAGAGCGCTTGAGCGACAGATCAAGTATCCTGCCATAGTCGGCGACCCCGTCATGTTGGGCGGTCGCGGCGCGCTCGAGGACCACATACGCCGCGCCCGAGGCCGGCAGCTCATCGTCACCAAGTATGCCGCGCCGTCGCAGGAAGACGAAGCTTGATGCCTGGGCTGCTGAGTCCGAACCGCCTGCCACGGCTGCATCCACCTCCCCGGCAGCGACAGCTCGCCAGGCTTCGACCAGCGCCGCACCGCCCTGTCCCTCCCACGGCGTGAAGACGTAGCTAGGCCCCCGAATCCCCTCGATGATCGACACCACACACGCCGACATGTTGGCGAGGATACGGAAGGAGATAAGCGGATTAGCTGCTGGGAGCCCGCTCTTCCCGAAGAGCGCGGGAGAGAAGCTCCCGTCTGCATCCACTGCGGCTGCCACCATTGGGAGAGTGTCCTTGAGTCTGGCTGCAGCCAAGCCGGTTGCGGCGAACAGGCCCACTCTCTCTGGACGGAAGCGCTTCTGCACCGCGGCCTCCTCGATCGCCTCGTGGGCCGCAAGGCAGCCCAGCACACCGCCCTCCGACATGTACTTGAGCATCCGCCGGTTGGGGAAACGCTGCTCCCGGTTCAGGTCAGGGAGGTCGGCCACCTCGGCCGTCTCCAGCCGAGTCCCAGCGAGTTCGGGCACTCGCCTTCGGGCCGCCATCTTCCCTGCCACCCATGCCTCCGCCGACTCGGCAGCGGTAGCACCCAGAGGCGTCACCATCCCGATTCCGCTGATGACCACTTGGCCGTCGTCTTCCACCTCGCCGCTCCGATGCGTCATGTCGGGTCACGGAAGCGATCTGCATCCGCGCTCATGCCGCGCCCGGACCCCCTTGCCGCTCAAGCAGACGACACGCGGCAGCACGCCACGCTTATTGCCGCAGGCCCCGCATCCATACCGACATCACCTGCTGTTGTCTCCGCTCCAGTCGCTCGTTCTCAAACCGATGGAAGGAGAAGACGAGGCTGCACTCCACGCGTGTCTCCCCTCGGCAGCGTGCCGTTGCCTGAACCTTCCCGCCGAGCTCGTTGTGAGCTAATAGGTCCACGCAGTAGTCAAGCTGGTCCCCGGGATACACGGGGCTGCGAAACTTCGCCTTCTCCACCAACGACAGCAGCGCCTTGATGCGGAGGCCTGCAGCCTCCTTCACCGATTCCTCCAGCAGCATACCGGCAAGCTGCGCCATCCCCTCCAACATCAGGACTCCTGGCATGATCGGTTTCTCCGGGAAGTGATCCGCAAAGAAATCCTCACTCAGGGTGACATTCTTGGTCGCGGTCGCCGACTTCCCCAGCTCCCAGGATGTGATTCGGTCGATCAGGAGGAACCTCATGCGAGCCTTCCAGTGGCTGACGACAAGTCCAGCCGACTCCATTGCAGGGACCTGATCTTGCATCCCGGTCCCTCCACTGCTGCTGCAGCCGCATAGTCGGCCCCGACCTCAATGCTGAATATGTGCCATCCGGCCTTGTCCTCCGGTGACAATGCCGCTAGGTCCGGGCTGTCTGGAAGAGCGGGCAGTCCGTCACCGATGGCTTTCACGTAGGCCTCCTTGCGCGTCCAATAGCTGAGGAAAGCTCGTTCGCGCAAGCGCGTCGGTGTCGCGTCAAGCTGCTCGATCTCAGCGGCCCCGAAGTACCGGTCGGCCAACCGGCTGTAAGTCTTGCGCGCGCAGACCCGCTCCACATCAACACCGACCCGACGATCGCGCGCAACAACGTACAGACCGAGCAGGTGGGAGTGGCTCATGCTGAACTGAAGAGGCGACCAGCCGGGCTCACCGATCAGCACCGGCTTCCCCTTTGGCCCGGAGCGGAAACGGAGATCCGCCGGGCGCGCCGTCAGATATGCACCTAGGATAGCTCTGAGTATCCCGTGGCTGGCAACGAAACGGGCGCGGTGACGGTGGGCCCGCAGTTCCTCGGCCCTCGCCCGTTCGTCGAAGGACAGAGTCTCCGCCATGTGTTGGAGGCACGCCGGGGGCAAGTCGAGACCGGCGCGCCAAACGTGGACCTCGTCATCTGCTATGTCCACCGGTAGCGTCGTGGCTTCAGAGAGGAAACCGGAGTAGGCCACATCCGAAGTGTCCATGGCTCTTTGGCCTCGCATCGCCCTACCCGTCTGCCGAGGTATTCGCCACACTGCGCCCCGATGCCCATCGACACGGCTCTTCGCCGGTAAAGGTCCTGTTCCCTGCGGCCGAAGACCCGCGCTGACCAGTAGCTCATCTGCCTCCCAGAACGCCCCTGCAGCCTCAATCGTGGTATCCTCTGAAATCGCTGACACCTTTGTGCTGGGATGCCCCCGAGGATGGGCGAGGATGCCGAGCTGGGGTTGGACTGGGCGGGGCTGCCGGTGATCGCCACCTTGGCGCAACTACCCTCACCCATACGCGACACAACCCCCGACAATGACTCCCAGCCGAGGGGGTAGCCGGAGTCGGCGGTCGTCCGGGGCGACCAGCGACTACTCGGCTAGAGAGCCGGAGCGCGCTTAGGGAGAGTACGAGGCAGGGCCTGCCCGCCGCAGTGGGCCGATAACGCTCCTTCTGACGCCAATCCCATTGGCCTCACGGTCGCTTGACAACGACCACCGGTCTCATCGCCCCTCGACACCTACACCCGGCCTGACAGGCTGACCCCGAACTGGATCACCTGCTCTCGGGTGAGGTGACCGGGGTGGGGGAGGTGGCCCAGCTCTGTGGTGAGGAAGTGCTGGAACTGGCGGAGGTCAGTGGCATAGGCGCGTACCGTGGTAGGGGAGTAGCTGCGATAGGAGCGCACGTACTCCAGGAAGCGAGGGACGGCTTCCGGGAAGGTGATGGGAGCGGCTGTGCTCATGGCATGCCTCCTTGGGGCAGGATTCAGGCATGACATGAATCACTCTGGCCGGCCAACAAGTCGAGGCCTTTGTTGGGGTATTCTGCGCCAGTGGGCACATTAGTACGGTTACGCGCTCATCGAATTTGCCACCTAGAATGGCCCAGGACGCACGAAAGGAGTGGAGTGGGCCGATAAGCCGAGGTCGCGATTGACAGGGGCGCCGCGGCTGGCCCGAAAGGTCACCAGACTGCACCAAAAGGTAACCGAAGTCACCATCTGAAATCCTGGGGCTTCGGTTACCTCGCGCCTACTCTCGGTGCGCAGGGCCGGTGGGGATCAGGCTTCCGCGTAGGGCATGTCCCAGGGCCAGAGGCAGTGGTCAGGATCGCGGGAGTCCGAGTCGGGATGATGCTCGCAGTAATACAGGGCCCAGGCGGCGATCACGTTGCGCAGCGCCTGGTCGATCTCCGATCTGTCCCCATAGCCGATGTAGCTTGCCGCCGCATCCGCGGCCTCACGAATGGCCACCTCCATGGGGGATTGGCCGAAGATGTTCTCCCGGGGCAGGCTCTGTTCGTAGCTCGAGGCCACCGCATCTCCCTGCAGCTCTTGCAGGGCCTCGCACCCCACTTCCCAGAGGCGGATGGCCTCGGAGGGCGAGAGCTCGCGCACTAGCTGCAGCTCCCCCCTCTCATCCCGTCTCACCCAGGAGCGGAACTCCATCCCGGCGATCCGCTGCAGATCCGCGCTCTCCCTGAGCAGCCGTTCCCTGTTCTCTGTGCAGGCCTCCAGCTGTTCCCGTCGGCGCCGCAGGAACTGGTGCCGGTCCCAGGCCAGCGCCCGGAAGGGCCATTTCCACTGTACGCTCAGTTGCTTCAGCCGGGAGGGGGAGAGGCCGCAGTCCTGGCTTGCCTTCGTCAATGATCGGCTGGGGCCCAGGTTCAGGTAGACGCGGAAGTGCCCGAACTCCTCAGCCGACTCCCCGGGTTGCTGTTCCCAGGGCCTATGCCAGGGCGGCCTGCCGCCTCGCCTCGTTCTGTCCTTTGCCATGGTGTCTTTCCTTGAGCCTGCGTGATGTGTTAGCCTTGGTGAGCGCTTCCAGTGATAAGCTCTTCTTCTCCGGCAGCCACAGCCAGCGCAGCAGCCGGGCGTGGTGCTCTCGCACCTTGCTCGGGGACAGGCCGCTCTTGCGCAGCAGCCGGACAAACTCCCAGATTTCCTCCCGCAGGTACAACCGCCGGCGCGGCAACTGCTTCAGGCGCTCTTCTTTCCGTTCCCGCCGGTACCTGGCCTCTCGGAGGCTGCGCTCCACGTCCACCGGCGCCTCCGGAGTGAGGGGAGGCAGCAGTCCGCTTTCCACCCGATAGCCGGCCTGCCAGAAGCGGGCCGCCTGATGGGGGGTGAGCCGGCGCAACAGCCGCATCGTTCCCTCATTGTCTCGGGCGATCCAGCGGGCGAGCTGGGCGCGAGATAGCTGAAGCAGAATCTGGGCGTCCCGGATCTGTCTCTTTCTCGCCTCCGCCACTCGATCCACGGCATCCACCTGGCCCGCTTGGCGCACCGTCGCCTGCCACCCCGCGGCGCGCTCCCGCCAGCGCCACAGGTGGCTGAGCTTCTTCAGGTAGAAGTAGGAGGCGCCGGTTCGCCTGGCCAGGGTGCGCAAGCTGCGGCCCGGCCCTAACTCCAGGTACTGCTCGAAGAGCGCATGGGCGCGGTTGGGCTCGTCCCTCTGCCTGTGCCAGTCACTGCGCATGACTCCCCTCCTCTGCCCGCACGGCCTGCTCCCCGGCCAGCTTCTCCCAGCGCTCCAGGATCAACTCGCAGTAGCCGGGCTCCAGCTCACAGGCGTAGCACGTCCGTCCGGTAAGATGAGCCGCGATCAGTGTGGAACCCGATCCGGCGAAGGGGTCCAGCACCCGCTGCCCGGGTCGGCTGGAGACGCGGATCAGCTCTGCCAGCAACTCCGCTGGCTTAGGGGTAGGATGGTCCTCCTCATCCGGGACAAGCTTGGGCCAGCGGAGGACGTTGCGACGATGGGTGCCCCCGTACCAGCGGGCTGGCTTGCCGACGCTGGCTTCGATGATCCCCTCCCAGGAGCGCCTCCAACGCCAGCCCAGGCCTGGGGTCTCCTTGTCCCAGACGAGCAGATTCTGTAGGTGGAAGTGGCGGGAGATGGCGAGGAGGGCCTGGCCCAGTGCAGCGCCTCCTCCCGCCGCGAACCAGTAGAGGGTGGCCCCCTCCGCCATCACGCTGCGCACCACGGGAAGGGCGCGGCCCAGGAAGCTCTCGAACTCAGCCGCTCCATCATTGGCGATGGCGGCCTTTCTGGCCTTGGCAGCGGACCGGTAGTCGATGCCGTAGGGAGGATCGGTCAGCACGAGAGGTACGGACTGTCCCTCGCACACGCGGGCCAAACTGCCCGGCTCCAGGCAATCGCCGCATAGCAGGCGGTGCCGGCCCAGCAGCCACAGGCCGCCGGGCTGCACCCGCCCCGTGCTCTTGGGGTGTTGCAGGCGGGAGAGGAGGTCGGCATCGAGGTGCTCGTCGCTGCCGGGCAGGTCTCCCTCGGCCTCCATCCCGGCGAACAGGTCTTCCAGCTCCTCGGTATCGAAGCCGGTCAGACTGACGTCGATGTCGGGTAGGTCTCTAAGTTCCGAGAGGATCTCGCCCAGCTTCTCCAGGTCCCAGTCGCCTGAGATCTTGTTCAGGGCGATGTTCAGGAGGGAGGCTTCGGTCTCGGTGAGGTCCACGAAGACCACGGGCACGGTCTTCAGGCCCAGTCTTTTCGCTGCTTCCAATCTCTGGTGGCCGCCGATCACGGTGTGATCGGCTTTCCGCACCACCATGGGATCGACTAGGCCGAACTGGGTGATGCTACGTTCCAGAGCGGCCATCTGACCCGGAGAGATGGTGCGGGGGTTGCGGGGGTGGGGCCGCAGGGTGTGAGCTGAGACGTGTTCGATCTGCAAGCTGCCTCTGCGTGCTGCGCTTCTCATCTGCTGCTCTCCCGTTGGTGGATTTGAGCCCCCAGGGAAAGCAAAGAAGACCATCTCGCCCCCTTAGGGCGATGCATGGTCTTCGATCCATCTTGCCGTCGGGCCCGCGTCCGTCTGGTGCGGGCCACTTGGCGCCTCATGTTATTCAGTTGCCGATCCAAAGGCGGCCGCAAGGGTATGCCCCCTGTTCTACGCCGCCATTGGATTCAGTTGTCTGAGCCGAGGTCGCCGCCGATTGCATTCACCCGGCTCACGAATGCATACCATGCTGACGGGATAGGGTCTAACAGCATTAACGTCTGAGTGAAGCGTAGCGGGCTGCGGCTGTAACGCAGCGACGAGCGGCCGGCTACCCATTCTGGGCCGCTGAGCCGGCACTAAGGGCGATCCACCAGCCACGGGGCAGCCCCGCCCACGGGGCTGCCGGACACCACAGGAGACTACGTTGCGACCAAGAGCGAACTCAGCCTGTGCCCCTCCCTCACCCCCGTTTCCCATAGGCTCTACGCCGCCTGTCTGGCAGGTGGGCTGTGCTGCCGGGGCGAAACTCCATACCCAGGACACCGCAAGCCGCCTTCACCGTGCTGGCCAGACGATCCCTGCTTGCTTGCGGGAGAGGGGAAGGCAGTTGCCCCTTGGGAGCCGCGCGCCAGTGAACAGCTTTCAGCAGCGAGTGAGCTTCATCTGGGGTATCGCCGACCTGCTCCGCGACAGCTTCAAGCGCGGCAAGTACCAGGACGTGATTCTGCCGTTCACGGTTCTGCGCCGGGTTGACTGTGTGCTGGCCCCGACCAAGGAGAGGGTTCTCCGGCGGTGCGCCGATCTCAGCGGTAAGCTCGACAACCCCTACCGGCAGCTCTGCCGGGCCTCCGGATTCTCGTTCTACAACACGTCGCGCTACACGTTTGAAACGTTGCTGGATGACGCGCCGCACCTCGCGCACAATCTCCGCGCCTACATCAACGACTTCAGCGATAATATGAAGGAGGTGCTGGAGAAGTTCGACTTCGCCAATACCATCGCCAAGCTCCAGGAGGCGGGTCTTCTCTTCCTGGTGATGCAGCGCTTCAAGAACGTAGACCTTCACCCCGATGCCGTCTCAAACCTGGAGATGGGCTACGTCTTCGAGGAGCTCGTGCGGAAGTTCAACGAGGCCCTCAATGAGAATCCCGGAGAACACTTCACCCCTCGTGAGGTCATTCGGTTGATGGTTAACTTGATCCTCGCTCAGGATCAGGACGCGCTGAGCCAGAACCATATATCTCGCACCGTATACGACCCGTGCTGCGGATCAGGCGGTATGTTGACCATCGCCAAGGAACGAATCCAGGAGGTCAACCCGAACGCCCAGGTGTTCCTGTTCGGGCAGGAGGTGAACCCGGAGACGTTCGCCCTGTGCAAGTCTGACCTTCTCATGAAGAGCAAGGACGGCCGCGACGCCGACAACATCAGGTTCGGCAGCACGCTGTCCAGCGACCAACTCTCCGGGCAGACCTTCGACTACCTCCTCGCGAATCCCCCGTATGGCAAAGACTGGAAGCGCGACCAGGCGGCCGTGACCCGCGAAGCGGAGCGCGGCTCCTCCGGGCGGTTCGGCGCCGGGCTGCCCCGGATCAGTGACGGCCAACTCCTCTTCCTCCAGCACATGCTGAGCCGCATGAAGGCGCTAGACCTCGGTGGCAGTCGTGTTGCGATCATCATGAATGGCTCCCCGCTCTTCTCCGGCGACGCTGGGAGTGGCGAGAGTGAGATCAGGCGTTGGATTCTCGAGAACGACTGGCTGGAAGCGATCGTTGCCCTGCCCGAGCAGCTCTTCTACAACACGGGCATCGCCACATACGTCTGGGTGCTGACGAACCGGAAGGAGCGCCGACGCAAGGGCAAGGTGCAGTTGATCGATGCCACGTCGTTCTGGGCGCCCATGCGCAGAAGCCTCGGCGACAAGCGACGGGAGGTCACGGCCGAGCACATCGACCGCGTCTCAGAGATCTACCATGCACGTGTAGACGGGGAGCACTCTCGGCTCTTCGACACAACGCACTTCGGGTATCGCAAGATCACGGTCGAGCGACCACTGCGACTCAACTTCCAGGGGAGCCCGGAGCGTATTGAGCGGCTGAAGCAGCAGGCTGCCTTCGTTCGTCTCGCGACGAGCAAGAAGAAGGACCGCAAAGCGCGGAATGCCGAGGAGGAACCCGGCCGCAAGGAGCAGGAGCGCATCCTGGCGATGCTTGCCGCGATGCCGGACACGCTGTTCAAGGAGCGGCCCGCTTTCCTCAAGGCGCTCAAGCAAGCTGCGCAAGAGGCAGACCTCAGGCTCCCCGCCCCAATCCAGAAGGCCATTCTCTCCGTGCTATCCGAGCGGGACGAGACCGCGGAGATCTGCCGCGACACGGATGGGAATCCCGAGCCCGACCCAGAGCTTCGCGACACCGAGAACGTCCCGCTCAAGGAAAGCATCTGGGAGTTCTTCGAGCGGGAAGTGAAGCCCCACGCGCCCGACGCCTGGGTCAACACCGCGGTCCGGGACCACAAGGACCACGAAGTCGGTAAGGTCGGCTACGAAATCAACTTCAACCGTTACTTCTACCAGTACCAGCCGCCGCGGCCGCTTGAGGATATCGAGGCCGACATCAAGGCGGTCGAGCGCGACATACTGGAGATGCTCCGGGGGGTGCCAGGATGAACCTCCTGCCGGTCGAGCTTGGTGAGGGAGAGCAGGCATGACGGAGGCTACTGCCCTGCCAACCGCCGA
>Ga0315277_10007475_pt1 | contig 14177 bp, 8 predicted proteins | sample YL17G05_15_MG_FD_203695 | JGI IMG/M metagenome (GOLD analysis project Ga0315277, IMG submission 203695) | Sediment microbial communities from Yellowstone Lake, YNP, Wyoming, USA - YL17G05_15 | ecosystem: Environmental > Aquatic > Freshwater > Lake > Sediment | place: USA: Wyoming | collected... | reverse complement strand
TTCATTGCCACATGTAATATGTCTTATGGTGCCTAACATCATCCCCGCGCGCTCCGTGGTCAAGCAAGAATCATACCACGATTTCCATCATACTTTTTTCCAATAGCGTTGCCGGCAGGAGCGTCACGAACGATGAGATCTGAAGCGCCAGTATTGTAGACTTCTGCAGTATCTCCTACGTCAAATTTCGCAGCAAAAACTAAAGGTTGTGAGCTTAACAAAAGTACTAGCGCGCGAACAGGCCTCCGCTTCTGCTGGGGCGCAAATGCAGAAAGCGACACAAACAAAATGCTGTGTTATATCTGGATAAGGAAATAGTCAGAAAGTCCTGTGAGCTAGGTTTTAGTGTCTCCAAAAGTCTTAACTAAACTTTCAATCAATTAATCTGCGAAGTGACAAGAAAGAGGTGAAACACAGTTTCTACTTTCTTGTTATTGGCATGCTAATAGGCGAATATATTGTAGAGAAGATGCTCGTAAAGACGGTTTGCAGATACTCGGATTTCTTTAAAAAAGGACCTTTTTGGAGAAGGGGGGTCGCTGGTCAATTATCGATGGCTTTCTTCTCTCTACTGGTCATGGGTCTTCTTGGCTTCGGAGAGCAATTTGGGCTGACTCTACAAAACACTGATGAAAGCTTGTGGCTCATTCTTTCATTCGGCTTGCCATTCGCGCTTCTATTTTCGCTCATCGCTTTTCTCTTAATGCGAAGGAATCGCAGTGGAGAACTTCCAATGCCGGCAGCAGAGTGGATGAAGAACCGCTCAGACCTGATTGGTCACGTTGTCTACTGTTTCACTATGAACGGCGTCGGCGAGGAATTGTTTTATCGTGGTCTTATTCAGGGCTATCTTTCTGTAAACATGATTGGCTTCATGATGCTTGGGTCGTTTCCATTAATGTTTTCCACCATCTTGGTTGCTATTTTGTTCGTGTTGGTTCACTTGGAAAACGTGAGGACGAATGATGAAACCTTAGCAGAGTACCTGTTTATGCTTCCGTACAGAACAATAATCGCATTCATACTGGGCATCACATTCCAACTGGCAAGCAGCCTTTTGGCTCCTATGATCATACACAACATTTCCAACGGCCTCCTCTCCATAGCAGGGTATGTAGGAGCAAAGAACAACAGGAAAATCAAATAAACAAAGTCCATAGGCTAGTAGAAGTGTAAACCAAGGGGAAGCGAAATGGACAAGTATACAAAGCTCTTCTGGGCAATATCCATTATCCTACTTGCATCCCTTATTTTCATCCTCTTTCAATCACTAAGACTCAGTGGAGGAGTCACAAGTTCTTCAGAAACAAGGGTGATTTTGCCACTCATAGTTCAGGCAGATGTGAGCCTCACAGCTTTTTGGGGTTTTATACTTGTTTTCAGAATCAATTCTATATCTTCAGAAAGAATTGAACTCATGAAAAACCTATGGGAGATAGGTTTCAAAAGAGATGAAATAAGAGTGAAACTTGCGGAAACCAAGGAGGACAAACAAGAGAAAGCGGTTCTGATGAAACTCGATGAAGAACTAGAGGAAGATGCAAAAACACGAAAGGAAGCCATAGAATTTCTCTATCAATGGGAAACTGCTATGATGATTTACGGTTTGCTCGCCGTAGTATTCTTTGTTCTTTCTATAGCCTCTGGAGTATACGGAATTGGTGTGGCTTTTAACACCGAACAGGTAGACCCATTCACTTTCTTCACTCCCTTCGTGTGTCTGTTTACTGGGATAATGTCGACAATCTTTGCACTATTGTCCTCTTCCGTCAGAATCCAGAAGAGCCTAGAAATTCGATAGATAAAAGTGAGCCCTAGAAGCGTGCGCACTAACCTTCCGTTCCTCAATATCCCGAAAAAGGATTTCCATGTGCTTTGTAGATGTTAGTTGTTTGCGTCGCTACAGCCACATCTCGCGCGCAGAGACAGCCAAATTTCCCATATCCCAAAGGCTAAGCCGGAGGGTATATGTGATAGGATTGGCATAAGCAGGTTTCTAGCGCGCGGCTGAGTCGGCTGGCTTCTTGTAGGAATAATTATGAAGAGCGTTGCGGTGAAGCAGAGGGTAATAAGAACGGCAATCGTAACATCTTTTTTGCTTTTCATGAATCGTCTCTTTTCTTCAGTAGAATGCTCCGTGCTCTCACCGACTATGGGTAATGCTGTCCGTAGTGTGCGCTCAATTGGGCAAAGTCTGCTGGGCCAACTTTGTCGTCATCGTTAACATCGCAGTTGGGATTCCACTTGGACTTATTTGGTGTCGATCCGTAGGCAAATGATAGCAGTGCGAAGTCTGCAGGACCGACTTTGAAGTCTCCGTTGAAGTCGCCTGGGATAGTTATGGTCATAATGCCATAGGTGAAATTGTTGTCATTAATCTCTGTTTCAGCAACAACTGGAGTAACGTAAACCCATAGAGTGTAATTACCATAGGCGAAGCCGTTAGTGTTCCAAGTGAAGTTCAAAATCACAGATTCTCTGCTATCTACAACAATGCTTTCCTGAGTGCCAATGACTGAATCGTTGGCATAGACTGTCACGTTGAAAACTTCAGAAAAAGCACCATAGTTCATCGTGAAAACGTTGAAGTGCAGTACAAAATTCGGCGCAGCGATCGTCTTCAAAGGTATCGGTTCTAGGGCGTATATCTTGCAAAGATACGTTACTCCAATATCATGTGATTCCCAAGGGTATGGCTTCATAAGCGGATAACGGTCCCTGTTGTTTGCATCAATTACATAAGGCATGTCGCCCATACCGTCGCTTCCAAGCAAGTCTTGACCAAGACCGCTCTCAACATCAACACCAACATAATCGCTCCAGTAGTTTCCACCAGAAGGAAAACCATTGTCCCAAGCGTTAGAGCCCGGGCCATACGTAACTACTTGTTCTTCGTTATTGATGAAGTTGTTATGATAGAATGTGTTGTCGGAGGATCCGCTGAGCTGGATGCCGTCGTTGTTATTTGCTATAGTGTTGCTCGTCATGATGTTGGAAGAACCCCCTATCCATATGCCATAACCGTAGTGGTTTGTTATGATGTTTCCTGATATGCTGTTGGAAAACCCGCTGACCCCAATGCCACAAAGGTTGCTTGTTACGTTGTTGTTAGAAATGCTGTTGTTGTTGGACCACCCACTGGTGCCAATGCCATAAACATCGTTGTTTGCTATGTCATTTCTTGAAATGTTATTATAAGATGATTCCGAGAGATAGATTCCGTAGCGGTTGTTGTTCGAGACGCTGTTGTCACAAATTGTGCCCATGTTGGACCAATCGAGCCAGACGCCAGCGTCGTTGTTTACAATTGTGTTGTGGCTTATGTTGAAGCCGCTGGCATGATATACGTTGATACCGCTTAGTGGGCTAACTACTCCGAGTTGGCTGTTTCTTATAGTGAAGCCTGTGATTTTGACTTCGTTTGCATAGATTTTGACAACGTTTCCAGCATACTTGCCATCGATAATGGTGTTTTCCCTATTCTCTCCGATAAGCCACAGAGTCTTGTCTACCACTACATTTTCATAGTATGTTCCAGCCTCTACGAGGATTGTGTGTCCATCCAAAGTCTCCGAAGCATCTATGGATTCTTGAATTGTTGCGTAGCCGAATCCCGTGTTTATGTTGCGGACTGGTAGAGAACTCCAAGGATGCATAAGCGGATAACGGTCCTGATTATCAACATCAATTACGTATGGAGTGTCGCCTATTCCATCACTATTACCATCTGTTCCGGTATAATTGCTCCAGTAGTTGCCCCCAGAAGGATAGCCGTCATCCCAAATATCTGAATGCTCACCGTAAACATAAATCTGGTCGGTATTGTTAATGAAGTTGTTGTGGAAAATCTTGCTATTCTCACCCTCACCGTAGAGAAAGATTCCCCGACTGTTGTTTTCAATTGTATTACTTGAAACGGTATTATTGTAATGAAATTGAATGTAGATCCCAGACGACCAAAAAGATCCAGAATTGTTTACTACATTGTTACCGTATATGATGTTGTTATCGGCCATAAGAGTAATTCCATATTGTCCGTTTGAGGTAACTATGTTTCCAGAGAGCGTATTTTTATGTGCACCATTCAAGACTATTCCATCAACACCACTTAGAGACACAACATTGCCAGAAAGGATATTGCCGTAACTACCATAGGCCCAAAGCTCGATTCCGTACCAGCTTGAGGAAACGACGTTACCGGAGAGGGTATTATTAGAGGAATCATACAAGTAAATTCCGCTCAACCGCCCATCTGTAATTGTGTTGCTGGCAATGTTGTTGTTGTTTGAGTTTTGAATGCAAATTCCATAACTGTTGTTTGTGGCATTATTACCTGATAACGTGTTCCTGCTGGAACCGGTCAGATAAATTCCATATGTGTTGTTTGTTAGGGTGTTGTAAACAAGCATGTTTCTGCCGGAAAGCGCGAGTGAGATCCCACAGTAGAATTCCTTGATATGCGTATTTTTGACGGTTACATTGCTTCTATCTGAGAGGGAAATTCCTGTTCCGCTTCCACTTCCTCGAAGGGTGTAGCCCGCTCCATCAACCACAATGTTATCCTTCTCCACAACGATCGAATCATTAATGCTATCCACAAAAGTGTAAGTAACATTGTCAAAACCTGAAATAGGTGCGTCTGGTGGGTCTATGCTTCCGTCAGCCCTAATGTATATGGTTCCCCCCTGACCACTTGCCGACGGAACATCCAAAACTACGCCAGACATAGCCACAAACAGCACCAAAACCCAAACACCAGAAACCAAACCCACCCTAATCCTGCCCAAAACCTTCCCCTCACTCCAACGATACTACAACCACACAACTATTAACTCTTACTTGATTCTCCAACCCAACCAAAGAGAATGTTCGATCACGTTCGCTGGAGCAGAGTATCGTTTGTGGTTATTAGGGCAGAGATGACCACAACATCGGCCTAGGCCTAGGAAAGATCCCTTGATACAACGCGCGCTAAAGTCCTCTAGTAACAAAACCCACTAGATGTAGCTAATCTTCCATGTGCGATAACGAAGAAAAGATGGAGGTGATGAAGCTTGCTTATTCGTTTTCTTTTCTGCGTGTGAAGCGCTTCGTACTGACTGCTGTTGCAGCAACCGCCATCAAGACTGTCGATGCTAAGCCAATGGCGGGGGCCGATATCTGAAGCTTGTCTGTTGGGATCCAGTAGCCACCAACTTTGGGTGGCGAACCGAAAGCGTAAACCATGCCATCATATGAGCCTATGTAGACTTTTCCATCAGCAACAGCAGGGGAAGAAAATACGGCGTTGCCGGTTGTGTAGCTCCAGACAAGCGTTCCAGTTGCAGCATTCAAGCAGTAAACGTTGCCGTCCGCTGACCCTATGTAAACTTTGCCATCAGCAACAGCAGGACAAGAATACACAGCGTAGTCTGTTGTGTAGCTCCAGACATATGCTCCGTTTGTACCATTCAAGCAGTAAGTCTTGTTGTCAAATGAGCCTATGTAGACTCTGCCATCAGCAACGACAGGAGAAGACCACTCCCATTCGCCTGTTGTGTAGCTCCAGACATATGCTCCGTTTGTAGCGTTCAAGCAGTAAGTCTTGGTGTCAAATGAGCCTACGTAGACTCTGCCATCAGCAACAGCAGGTGTAGAAAACACAGAATCGCCTGTTGTGTAACTCCATATGAGCGATCCAGTTGCAGCGTTCAGGCAGTAAGTCTTGTTGTCAAATGAGCCTATGTAGACTTTGCCATCAGCAACGACAGGAGAAGACTCCACCATGCTGTCTGTTGTGTAGTTCCAGATGGTGTTGTTTGTGTTCGGGGCTGTTGAAGTCGAATAACCCGTGTGGTTGGTATCGTGGCGGAACATGGGCCACGAGTCTGTCGCAGCAAACGCGGGCTCGATGTTGAGAGTCAATGCCAGCGCAGTCAAAGACAAAAGAAAAGCCATTATGACAATTGCTATTTTCTTCAACATTCCTTTCCCCCTATAACCTACTTGGTACAATGAGTTCTTAACGTTTCTGGAAAAGTCTTCTATGTGCGTCAAGGCTTGGTTTTGCATCTGTCAATGCCATGGAATAGAGAAGGAACAGCCTGCGCGTGTGAGCATAAATGCAATTTGCCATCTCTATTCTCATGTATATTGAAAATCAAAAGGAACAGACTTGAGTTTGAGATTCTCTTCTAGGTATCTTATGAGTGCAATAGGGGCAAACAACGTAGCGTGTTTGGAAGTGCGTGAGCGGATAGAAAAGAGTTAAACGTATTCAAGACGGCTCTTTTGAACCTAATTTGAAAAGGGGATCGAGATTGCCATATCTCAAGTGCTCTTTCTGCGCCTTATCAAGATGATTGAAAACATAGAGTCAGCAGCCGCTATCAATGCTAATGCCATTATTACGTATTGGACGGGTATTTCCCGCGTTTCCTGTGTCCCTTTCAGGTTGGATATGTCTGCTTGAATTTGGCCGACTGGGGTTTGGATGGTTGCTATGTCGTTTTCTACATCTGTGATCGTGCCATTCATTACTCCAAACGTTGTTTGAATCGTTGCCGTGATTCCATCTATGTGTGTTACTGTTGCGTTGATGGCGTCGAGTTCTACCATGATCAAGCCCAGGTCCGTCTTTATTGTTGCCGTAGTACCATCTATGCGTGTTACTGTTGCGTTGATAGCATCGAGTTTAACCATGATCAAGCCCAAGTCGGTCCTTATTGCTGCCGTCGTACCGTCGATGCTGACCAAGAATGGATTCCAACCATCAAATGTTGGGCTTAGTAGAAAGCTTTCCATAGAAGTTCCCTTGAGTGTTAGCAAGCTTGCATCGACAACGAGCACATAGGTGCCAGCTGTGGCGTTCAGCGGTAGCGTATAGGGTATTCTGTAGAGTCCTGTCGCAACATGCTCCACGGAGGCACTTAGGTCCGAATGTAAGGTTCCATTGGCGTAATAGAGTGTGGCGTTAATGCTTGCGTTAACGCGCTTTCCTAGGCAGGACACTGAAACGTAGAATTCGGCCATTTCGCCCGTGAAGTGAATTGAACCCACCGTTGCTTCGACATTTAGTGCAACTCGTGAAACACTCACCCTCATAGTGACTGTCGTGTTAAACTCGTCATTGTCTATGACCGTTAAGATCACAGTATATGTGCCCCCTGCACTATAGGCGTGGGGTGCGGTCATGCCGCTGCCAGTTGTGCCGTCGCCGAATTCCCATATGCAGCTAACGATGGCTCCGTCAGGGTCATAGGAGGTTGAGGCGTCGAAGGTCACTGTTTCACCTACGAGTGGATCCTTTGGCGTGTATGTGAAGGACGCCACAGGGAACCTGCAAATTGGAATGTTAGTGGCGACAAGTGTTAGATTGTAGCCATAGTAGGAGGGATATTCCATGCCGATCAATAGTCCAGTCTTCTTGTCATACCAGTAAGTGTAGTCATAATATTCTAATGCCCAACAGTCTGTGCAGTGCCCATCTAGCTCAAGAATTCGACTGCCAACCACTGTTGCTGTGTTACCCAGAAAGTTTATTGTTGAGCCCATGGTGATGTTAGTCTCTATCCAGCCGGGATACCACATGCCAGCTCCCCAATCAGGCCAGGTGGGCCACATGCCGCTTTCTACATAGCGGCTAATGATGTTGACGACCATCCAGCCCGAGTAAGTGTATCCCCCAGTGTCTTTGTACCACACGGTGACGTGTATCTGGTCTGAGGAAACATAGTGGTCGTAGGTGAAGTTCCATTGCTCTGTGCCAGTTATTCTGTCTCCCTCGAAACGGTAGCGCTTGTAGTTTGCCCACTGCCCCTCAGCCGGACTAATTAAAGAACTTATAACAGGCACAAGTCTTGTTGCCGCATTGTTAATTGTATTGTTCTCTCCTGTAACTGGCACCGCATAAGCAATCACGTTATACGTCATTTCGACCGTTGGGGTCCACAGGTAGCTCAGTGTATAGGAAGAACCGGTCAGTAGCTCGGAGATAGTCGTGGAGTCAACTAGGTTATCGTTGATCATTAGTAGAAGCTCCACGTTGGTCTCATTGTTTAATCCGAGGTTGCAGACGCTGGCATTCAGAGTTGAAGATCCGCCAAACTGAAGGAATGTTGGAGCTTCAAGAGAAACAACAAGTTCGTGTTCAGGTGGCGGTGCTAAGTATATGTAGTCGTACTCTGAGCGTGTGCTTGTGTCTGACCCAAATGCTTGACCGGTGATGCCAACGCCCTGGGGTAAACCGTCAATTTGCGAACCCAAGGTTTCCGTAAACGCTGTGGTATAAGTGATGCTATCTCGGCTCCATTCAAGGGTGAACCGATGACCTGAGCGGATGACTCTATAATAGAAAGCATCCCCGTACTGATTTATTGGTAAACTTGTCGGCCCCTTCCAAGTACCATTCTCAATCACGTATACTTGATGATATGCATCCCAAGCCGCGCCTATGATGACTATGGAGTTATTCTTCCACCCTTGGCCTTCCTGTGGATCCCCGAAAAATATGTAGGTCACGGATACTGGAGCGTTGGCATAGGGGGCGATGTAGGTCACTTTAGTTTCCAGTATCCAGTCTGTGCCTTCGAACATTCGGTAGAGATGCATAGAAGGATAATACCAATATGGGGAACCAGGCCCGTTCCATTGAGGTTCCTTGGTCCCCCAGCTGGTCATGGAGCCCAGATAATACCTCAAGTATCCCGGGTTGTCTGTCAGGGAATACCTTGCCTCTTGCTGATATGTTGCCTCTGGTGGCGAAGGTGCTGGAATACCGTACCTCCAGACTTGCCAATGTGGATCCAATATGAGGGTGTCAAAATCCTCTCTGAATGTACGCTCAATCGTTAACACGTAGACCCATCTAGTTGCTATGTTGTTTTCTATGATGGTTTCGTCTGTCACTGGCGATGCATAGGCTGTAACGTTGTAAACTGCCTCTTCTGCCAGGGTCCATAGGTAGCTGATCGTGTACGAGGAACCAGTCAGCAGCTCAGGAATCGTCACGCTATTAACTACCGTACTATTAATCAGCAGAAATAGCTCCACGTCGGTCTCGTTGCTTAACCCCAAGTTATAGACAGTTGCATTTAGCAGCGACGAGTCGCCCAGCTTGACAAAGCTCGGTGCCTCTAACGTCACAGCCAGCTCATGTTCGTATCTGACTAGAGGAATGTTGGTGGCGACCAATGCTAGTTCGGCGCGGTATGGATACATCATATATTCCATGCCAATCCACAGTCCAGATGCTTTCTCATACCAGAAGGTATATTCTATTCCATAGTATTCCATGAACAACTCCCAACAGTCTATAGGATAGAGGCCGTGTTCCAAAGCAAAGATCATCTGGCTGCCGACCACGGTTGCGGTTCCGCCTAGAAGATTTACCGTCGAGCTTATTGTGATGCTGGTCTCTATCCAGCCGGGATACCACATGCCAGTCCAGTAAATGCCGCTATCCGATTCAACCACTCTGTTCATAACGTTGACAATCATCCAGCCAGTTGTAATATATCCGTTAGAATCTCTGGACGACATCGTGACGTAGATTTGATAGGGTGAGACATAGTGATCATAAGTGAAGCTCACTTCCGCAGTGCTAACAATCTGACCAGTAGCGTTGTCAAACTGATATGATGTATAGTTAGCCCACTGTCCCTCAATAGGACTAATCAGCGGATACGTAACTTCTACAAGTGTTGTTGCAACATTGTTCGTTGTCATGTTTTCATCTGGTACTAGTGGCACGTAGGCGGTAACGTTGCACGGCCCTTCGTCAGCTGGGGTCCAAGAATAGCTAAGCGTATGAGAAGACCCCGTCAATAGCTCCGGAATTATGTCTGAATCAACAATTGTGCCGTTGAATAGTAGTTGTAGCTCCACACTGGTTTCATTATTTAACCCCAAGTTGCTTACAGTTGCGTTCACAATGACAGATTGATCCGGCGCGAGTATGGTTGGAGCTTCAAGATGCACTTCTAAGTCATGTTCTGGTCGGAATGGCGTGAAGAGTATGGTGTTGATGTAGTTGAGGTCCGTCACTTCTTCTGCAAGGATTTCACCTGCACCGTTTGAGATACCCACAGTTGCAGATACCAGCCCGTTATTTTGTCCATAGTTAAATTCGATTACACCATCTGAGCCCAATATAGCCTCAAAGTTGGCAAAAAGGCTTGTATTATAGAAGGCAACAACCTGCCAGCGGATGATAACATGGTCCGAATCAGGTTGCTGAATATATATATCATCTCCTGGGCGCTGGTCTGTTCTCCAGTCGTCCCATGCCGAAGCAATTGCTAATCTACCAGCCAAATCAGACATGCTGTTACCGGGACTGCTGTCTGGACTAGTAAAAGTAATCAGACCATTGCTTGAAATGTATATGGTTGTGTAGTTGGTTCCATAGAATGGAAAGTCAAAGGGCAGAGTGTAGAACCAGCTAGAATCGTCTGCGTGCCAATCCATCGCAACTCCATCAGAAACCCATTCGTTAGGAAGATACATCCGCGTATACGTAGTGGAATTCGCCTTAGCTGGTTGAATGTTAAATCCCAATGCTAAAATACTGGTTAACATCAGTGTCACCACTATTCCAGAAAGAGTTTTCTTCGGCAATTTCACCTTCTCCCGATTCTAGAACAATCCGTATCTAAAGATAAAACTTTTGGACAAGTCTCCTATCGCAACTGCGGTACAATAACAAGAACAACAAATCCACGTCTAAAGAACCTTAGTCAAACGTAGCCCCTTTTTGTATCCAAATTATGGTCGCGCGCGCGGTGGGGGGAGTGGATTTGAACCTGACCCCAAATGGAGACATCACCCGATGTCCCCTCAAAAAGTTGGCTTTCTGCAGTTTCTGATATACCTATGGAAGTAGAGGATAATCTTTCAGAGAAGTGTTGTTCCAGTCCTGCATTCTGCAACATATAGAAATTCTTTGGAATTTGTTGGTAAGGCTCATGCTTTCTGTTTGGACTTCCATGCGTACCAGACAATCAGTGCCCCAGCAGCAACTTTTGAAAGCGTCAATAGTATCGAATGCAGCTGGTTGTGTCAGAAGCTCAATAAGAGCAATGAGCATGAGACCAGTGAAGACTATACCCACGATGATGTTTACCCAGCGATTTGTCGAATCCTTCAAGGTCAGGGACAGGAAAGCCATCACCAATGGTACCAATAATATGATTGCGAATAGTAGCAATAATTCAGGTCCTATTTGCATGTCTCCTATTTCTCCTGCCATTATCTGTTCTATTGCACCTGGCTCCATGAACCCCAATACCATATCAGCCAAAAAAGCCACTTCGTAAAAGAGCCACAGCACTGCAATCTTTATCTTCCAATCATCCAAAATTTCTCACTTCCATCCAAATCAGAACACCAAAAATTGTCCTTTCTGTCCTTCAGCTTATATGATTTGCCAAGAAGCCTACCGCGCTGAATCGTAAGTCAAAGCGGTCACTTAACATCCTCTGGAAAGAGTTTCTTTGCTTTTTCTGTGTATTCGATAACACCTAATTGTCTGTACAAATCTATCAAGTCGGCCGCGAAATACTTCAAGCAAAACACGGCATTACAGGTCTATGTTCGTTGTCTTTGAGCAACTCTTCAAATCTGTTTCTCTAACAAGATAAATCGCATCTTCCACATGAATTTCGGGGTTCTCTCGTGTTCTTTAAAGATGTTTTCGAACTGTGTTGGGCATGTGCAGACGGTTGCTTTGATGCCCTTGCTCAGCGCTGCGTTTAAGTGGTAGCGAAAGTGGACTATGAGTTCTCTTTCGTAAAGCGCGTAAATTGTGAAACTCCAGCGGCCATGGTCGGAATCTGGCCTTGCATGGCCAAACGAAAGCGCTTGCAGTTTGCTCCTCCTCTTCGCGCAGTAAAAATCGTGGTCCTTTCCAATTTCCCTAAAGCCTTGCAGGGTGCCGTTAATTGCTTTCCAGTCATAGACCAGTATGTTGTGCGGAACAAGAGAAGGGTTTGTTTTCAGGAGTTCATGGGCTTGTTTAGGCGCGACATTGGTAATTGATCTGCTGGCTTTCTTCAGTTTTAGAGTCTTGTCAAGGTTTTCGTGCCAGAAGGCGCTCATCTTGAACATTCGCTTGAACCCTGCTTTCCTGGCAAGTTTGAGCGAGACTCGATTGTATTGACCGGTCGTGTATCGAAGTTGCCGCACATTGAGGGTTCGGCCCAAGTCAAGAAAACTCTGTGTAAGCATTTCTGCGTAGCCCCTTTTCCGGTAGTCGGGGTGCACTCGGAGGCCTTCCATCCATCCGGTCGCATTGCGGTCCACCAGCCTCAGGTTGCCTATGGCCACAAGTCGGCAGTCAACTTCCACTCCATACGTATGGCACTTTGGGTTCTTAAGCCACTCATCGATGACGGACGGCAAATAATCATGCCCACCCCAGATCTTGCTCGAAATGTCAAGTACGTCCTGTCGATCTGAAGCCCGCACCTTTCGAACAACCGCCGCTACTACAGTCAACTGTCTTTCCTTCTTTGCTCATGCTTCTGCAAGCGCGCGCTTCTTATTTACGTCCTCGCCCATATCATCAACGTGTGAACGTGTTTGCTCAAAGAAGCTTGGACGCTTGCTATTGAAACCCTAAGCTGGATAGAAATGCGAAGACTAAGCGAGCCTTTGGCCTTCGCAAGAACGGTCAACCAGCTGGGCATAGAAAACCATGATTCCCTAAGATTAGCTCACATGCTTGTTTCTGAAACCGTTCGCCGACAAAACTTCATAGACAAATTGACAAACGACATCATAAAACCTGCAACAATCGACGAATACAATCTGGGCGTACAGGCGTTCCTGAGACTATACGTCTATCAAACGCGAATGGCCAAAAACTGGTCCAGCCCGAACCTCAAAGAAGCCGCGAACATAGCTAAACTGGCACGCAGCATTCTAGGATGGAAAACGCTAACAGAAGTAGAACCTTTCCTGGGCGTGCTACTGACTCAACAGCGCGCAACGGTGTTTACAGGTGCAGGTGACGAGGAACAGATTGGGCTTCAAACTTTCCATCGAACATGGTTCGTGAAATACTGCTTCAAACTATTCGGCAGAAACCAAACCATTGCTATGCTGGAAGCAAATGCGCAGCCGCCGCCAACCTATCTCAGACTGAACACGCTCAAAGCTGAGGAGAACCAAATCCTCGAAAAACTCACCGAAGAAGGCATCAGCCTTGAGAAAGTTGAACAGCTACGATACACGTACAAAGCCACAGCAGCAAAACAACCCGTAACCAGAACACCAAGCTTCAAGGAAGGTCTATTCTACGTTCAAGACAAAGCAAGCTGCTTCACAGTAGAAGCCGCAAACCCACAACCCGGAATGACCGTCCTAGACGTTTGCGCAGCCCCAGGAGCAAAAACCACCTATCTGGCCCAGCTCATGCAGAACCGCGGTAGCATCCTCTCCATAGACTATTCAAAACGCAGAACCACCGTCTGGAAAAGCCAAATCGAACACATGGGAGTAGAAATCGCAGAACCAATCATTGCAGATGCACGCACCTCAGTACCACTCACGGAAGAGGCAGACATCATAGTACTAGACCCACCATGCACAGGCACAGGCACCTTCGGAAAAGTACCCTCAGCCAAATGGCGGTTTACCCCCCGCTCGATCGAACGAATGGCCGAAATCCAATGGCAAATGCTGAACAACCACGCAGACAACGTGAAGCCAGGAGGCACACTAATCTATTCCACATGCAGCATAACAACCGAAGAAAACGAAATGCTCATCGAAAAATTCCTGAAATGGCACCCAGAGCTTTCACTGAGCGAAATAACGCCGAGAATAGGCTCGCCCGGACTGAGAGGATTAGAAAAGTGCCAAAGACTCTACCCGCACACTCACAAATGCAATGGCTTCTTCATCGCAAAACTATCAAAAAACAAAACCTAAACAGAAATCAACAGCAAGGAGAAAGAACAGGCGTGCTCTCCAGACTCTAGCGCAACTTGTAAGCCCATTTCTTGTCAATTTTCTTCCGTTCAAACTCGTCCAAAATCTTTGTAGCCAGTTCACAAGCCCAATCTGGCATCGGCTTTTTTCCCTCGAACTTTGTAACCCAGAAATCCAGCCAGTCCACCATGTTTCTCAAAATATGCGTCTTGTCCGTCTTCTGCAGCCTGTACGCCTCGTCTGCAGATTTCGAAATCCGCGGATCT
>Ga0315277_10007473_pt1 | contig 14177 bp, 15 predicted proteins | sample YL17G05_15_MG_FD_203695 | JGI IMG/M metagenome (GOLD analysis project Ga0315277, IMG submission 203695) | Sediment microbial communities from Yellowstone Lake, YNP, Wyoming, USA - YL17G05_15 | ecosystem: Environmental > Aquatic > Freshwater > Lake > Sediment | place: USA: Wyoming | collected... | reverse complement strand
CCAGAATCTGTCGCCGCACTCGAAAACTATTTTTCTATTTGGAAATCCGACCTCCTCGAAGAATCTCCAGTGTTCGTCAATGCTGAAGGTCGGCGAATCGTAACTGTTTAGCCAATTTTGGCGGTTTGAGGTGAATCTGGGATCGTCAAGGGTGATCCGGACCGGATGGCGGCAGCGACCGATTCGGCGAGGAAGCCGATTGGATCGATGCCCCGAAGGTGACAGGTTCTGAAGACCGACATGAGAATCGCCTGAGTCTCCGCGCCGCGCATCGATCGATTCCCAAAGTAATTCTTCCGCATAATGACCGCAAACCGGATCTGTCTCTCGGCATGGTTGTTATCAGCCGCGACATCGGGATGAAGCAGGAAGGTCAAGAGTTCGTCGCTGTACTTGGCGAGACGCTTCGACAGTCGTTCACAATCTGGGTCCCGGTAGGTGCTCCCGAAGATGTCCGCCAGCCGTATGTGCAAATTGGCGACACGGCGTCCATAGAGCTCCTCGCCGAGCCGTTTGCGGTCGATCACGAGCTTCAGCGCTTCACGGATCAGCCGCTTGAGCCGTCGGGCAAAGCTTTGCCACTCGGCCGATCGGTTGCGCAGGGACACCTGCTTGATCTCCCGCAGCAAATGCACGATACACTTCTGCTTGGCGAACGCCTTGATGCGATCGTAGGCGCCGAAGAAGTCCGTGATCAGGATCCCCTTGAATATTTCGCCCAGCACCTGCTTGATCACCGGTCCAGCCCTGGATGGCGTCAGGACGTAATAGGCCAGCCGTGCGCTGGTGAAGCACCAAAGCCAGGCCGTGCGGCCCAGTATGCGCCAGCCGCTCTCGTCGACGTTCAGAACGGCGGAGAGCTTCGCCGCTTCCGCCAGGTCGTCGTAAACGGGCTTAAGAACCGCCGCCAGGCGCTGCCACTGCAGAACCAGGCCGCCCGGAGTGACCTTGAACTGGCAGAAGGTGCGCAGCCAGGTGCAGATATTGCGCGTCGTCATGCCCAGAGCGTAGTGCAGGAAGGCGGAAAGCAGCGTAAGGCGCACGCCCAGGGTCGCTCGTGGCAATGCATCGGTCACCGGGGCGGATACGATCGTTCCGCACGGGGCGCAGTAGTATTCGTAGATGACATTTTCGGTAACCGTGGGCTGGACCTTGGGAATATCTTCGACAATCCGGATATGTTTGCCACAAGGCTCGCCTACATGGTTTTGACAGTTCGGACATTCGATCAGCTTGTGCTCCACGGTCCGATCGATGTGGACCGGAGCGGGGCGCCGGGCGCCGGGATGCCCGTTCTTGCGACCCGGCTTGCGGCGCCGCTTGCGGGCGGGCGGCTTGCTGTAAGCCGGTCGCATCGCAGACGGGGTCGGCAGGGAGGCAGGGCTCGAAGAGGGTTGCGCCATGGCTTCGAGTTCTCGCTTGAGCTTGGAGTTCTCCTTTTCCAACTCGGCGATTCTCTTCCTCTCCTGTTCGTTCTGCTTCCGCACCTCGCGGAGATCCCGCTGCAGGCGCTCCTTTTCCCGCTCCAGGCGGCCGATCTGCCTTCGTTGCCTTTCGAAAAGAGCGGAAAAGCGACGCGAGAATGGCTGACGGAAGGGGAAGTCCCGAGGTGGAATTTCCGATTGACGGGCAGCTCTATTGACAAGCATCCACCCTACGTTGCATCAATCGCGAGGATATGTCCGGCAAAATCGCACTCAATTGGCTAAACAGTTACGGCAAAACAGCATGGATATGAGGTTCGATGGTGTTCGACGGACACGCTCCGAATGATGCAGAGCGAAAAAAAAATCCTCGGCGCTCGCGAGAAAGTGACCACTTGTGCTCGGATAGAGTTGACCACACTAAGAACGCAAGAGAGACTCAACATCATCCACGCCGAAGGCGTGCAGCACTTGGCGCGCGCCAAAAGATTGCGCCATTTGACCCGAAAGAGGGCGCTCGTGCTCTCAAAATCGCCGCTGAAGAGCACGGAAAGCCGTTTGGCCCGCGCCAAATCGGAAAGATGCACTGTACAGGCCCCCTCTTTGGGGGCAGGACCGGACAGGCCCAGTGGCACATTTTTGGCGAGCAGACCCGGTCAAATTCTCGCGAGCGCCGAAGGAAATCGAGCAGAGGAGAGAACGGGGCGAGTTTGACGATGTTTTTTATGAGGAATGCCTATCCTCGTTCAACTTCTCCGGCCGGACAGATGGCTGGCAAGCTGAAACAGTGATTCTTCTCTCGGCGCCGAGGCCGGCTCACATTCTGGAATTCTCTGTTTCAGACCGGCCATTGGGAGCCCTGATTCCTCCGACCCATCTCCATTACCGGAAATTTGCGGAACAGATGAGAGACCGCCTGGCGGTGGAACTGTTTCAGCCTCACTACCGGCTGGAACTCCTGAGCGCGCCATTGAAAAACCTTGCGGTCAGACTGGGCATGGCTCGTTACGGGCGCAACAACCTCACCTACACCGACCAGGCTGGAAGCTATCATCAGCTTGTCGGATTCTTGACGGATGCCAGACTCGAGTTGCAGGATACTCCTGCACCACCGGCGCCGGACAGAGTTCTGCCCGAGTGCGCAACATGCTCGGCCTGCATGAAAGCCTGCCCAACGGCCGCTATTCGAAGTGACCGATTTCTCCTGCGGGCGGAGGGCTGTCTGACCTATTTCTCGGAAAGCCTGAAGCCCTGGCCTGATTGGCTCCCGGGATCAGCGCATCACTGCCTGATCGGCTGTTTGAAGTGTCAGCGGGTTTGTCCTCGTAATTCCCGGAAGCTCAAGACCGTCAAGATCAGAGTTTCTTTTTCCGACCCGGAGACCGATCACATCCTGAGCGCCGCGTTCGACGAATCAGACACGCTCTGGCAACAAATCCGGGGCAAGCTGGTCCACCTCGGCCTTGTCGGCTAAGAGAACATCATGGGTCGAAATCTCAGAGCTATCCTGAGACAGACAATGCGGTGAGCCACGGAAGCGGAGATCCGTTAGCGTGATCCGCCCAGGATGCTTATGAACTCCCTCCAGGGGCCGGCATACTGGCCATGATGTCGGGCCAGGACGCGACTTATCTGGCAGATGTGCGAGAGGTCGTGAGTAACCCAGCAGGCCAGCAACTGCTCGAGCGTCACGCGGCCCAGTGACGGATGCATCCCTTCAAGCTGCATCTGCTCCAGTCCGATCCGAAAATCGTCTACGGTTCGAAGATTGTCGGCCCGCAGGCCGGCAAACTCGTCGAGCAGGGCCTGCACCTCCCAGCCCCCGTATTTCCCAAAGCCCGCCTCGCGGTCGAACGTTCGAAAGGGCGTGGCAGTGCCATTTGTGAGAATTAAACGTATTCGAGGCACCCAGTCGTCAATCTCGCCATGGACCAGATGACAGACAACCTGGAATGGACTCCAGGTATTCTCTCCTTCGTTGACATTGAGCAGCCGCTCTGGCAGATGCAGAAGCAGCGCGCGCACCGCGCCAGGAGTGCTTTCCAGGACGCTCCGACTCTCTTGAAACGCGAACATGATCCCTCCCCGAATTGTGAAATTTCCGGTCCCGGTCCAGCGCGGCCGGCGGTAAGAACAGACCCGGAATCTTGAGCCATTCCATGCCGCCGCACTCCAAAGGCGGCTGCGGCGCGAAAAGACGGGCAGGTTTTGCGCCGGACTCAGCGACCACTGCCTAGGTTTTATGCGCCTGGATGGCGCCGAACACGGACCGAAACCAGACCAGTCTGCAATCATCAAAGCCGACATCGCCCAGCCACTTCAGCCAGGCCCCCGGAGGCACAGGATAATCGTATGGGTGGTAGACCCGATACCATTGCTCTATCTCCTCCCGCGCCACACCGTTCATGAGCACGTCCTCTTCCCATGCCCGCCACATTGCCTGTGTATCCTCGTCGGTCGGGCCCGCCAGCATGACCGAGAAACAAAGGCAGCCGCCGGATCGGAGCGACTCAAACACATTCCAGCACGCCCTGATCTTCTTTGCGTCGGTTTCCGGGTAGTGAAGGGCGAGGTTCGAAAGAACACAGTCGAACGATCGGGGCTGGGAGAAGTTGATCAGATCGGCTTGAATCACCTCGGCTCGGCCGGCAGAATCGGCGAGCCGGTTTCGGCAGCAGTCAACCATCTCCTGAACCAGGTCGATTGCGGTGAGCCTGGCGCGGGGAAAAGTATCGAGCACCCGGTGCGAAAAGCTCCCCGTTCCACAGCCGAGTTCGAGAATCTCAAAGCCGTTTCGTTCCTGAGCGCAGGCCAGGATTAAATCCATCATCTCGTCGTAGTAGGGAACGAATCGCCGGATGCGCCGATCATAGGAGAAAGAGTCGGCGAAGTTCAGGCTGATCTTGCTGTCCTGTTCGAGCACGTCGGTCCCCGATCCCAAATGTCCGATCTCACAACCGTGATTTTGCGGGATCCGTTTCCCCTTCCCGGAGGGAAAGATCCGATCTCGCTCTCGTGGCGCCGTTGGAGTGATCTGTAGCCCGGTTGCAGGATGACCTCGCTACGATGAACTCCATGGAAACGCCGCGTGTTGCGATTATAACCTGCAGACATAATTTTACAAGTTATAAATGCTTTACGCGTTAGTAACCAGCACGGCGAAGGATGCCTGGCACGGCGGCGCGCAGCTCCGCATCAAGTCCCGACTGATTATGGATCGGCATGTTACGAAATGTCATTCACCCCGAAAATACCCGGCCACGCTTGCATCGATTCGCGGTCCATGCCTGGTTTGGGGGAAATTGGGGACGCTCAGAGCGCCGAAAAAGGGGAAAAAGGGGTGGACTGCACCCGTTTTTAACCCAGCTATGCCAGGAGCCGGTGCCAGGGACTTCTCGCTGCCCGTCTGCCCAAGTGGAGATGTCGGCCAGATCCTCACCCGGTTCCAACAGAACGCGGATCGCAGCAACCGCAGCAGGGGTCAGACGGCAATCTGCCAGCATCGCAGAGGCACGATGGCCCATTCGCCCCCCAGGACCAGAGCGTTCCCGGCACAAACAGGACGGTCATGATTGCGGCGATTGCAGCGAGGGATGGGCGACGGGCCTTCATATCGTGTCCTTGAATGTGTGTTTGTGGTGTCTTCCAGCTAATACCGTGGTCATCACCAGAGACACCCCCCCAAACAAAGAGCTGGACCCTGTCCATGTCAGGTCCTGAAAAGGCCTACCAAGAGACGGTAACCCACATTCTCCGATCGGAGGAAGTCGTTAGGTCCGGGGTCCCTAACTCTATTTCGACATTGCCTCGTACGACTGGGATGCCCGGTGCGCCAGGTTTGAGTTTTCGAGACGTCTACTTTTTCGATTCGACTGTCCAGACCCAGTATTCATATACGGGAATGATTCCTCGCGTAGGGCCGCTCCCACCCTGGAACGACTCAAAAAGAGGGGAGGCTAAAGCTGGAAGTCTCATGATCGATGCTCCAGATAGGAGCGGATTCAACGCAGTGGTGATCCGTATGATGTGGTCCATTGGGCGCGGTTACTCTGAGCATATCAACAAGGTTACGAAAGTCAAGGAAAGGCCAGACGGATTGCAGGAGATAACGGCCGATGGAACTGACATCACCAAGCTCAATTCTGCAACATGGGAGTTGGTCGTGGATCCTCGCGCAGATTATCTGGTCCGTTCGGCAAGCCTCTATGATGGTCGGTTCAGGCGGTCGATTATCACGATCAGCAATTCTGGAATAGCATGGTATGGTCCATTGTGTTTACCCGTGCATTCCGACTGGAAAGACAACCGTCTTACGCGAGAGTACAGAATCGAGATTAGCTCTGCTTCGACGGAACCAGATATGGACTTAATAAGACACGCAAAAGATCTCCTGCAACCCCCGTATTACCTCCCTACCGATGTCATAGATCTAAGAGTGCATCCTGCTCTGATAAAGCAATATACGCCCAATACAACCGTTCCCAAAAAAGAGCAGAAAAAGCTGGCCAAGAGCCAATCCCCTCTCTTTGGCAGAGCGCGTTAAGCGAGACTCTGACCTGCCTTGATGTGATCAGGTCGAAGCGGACCACTGATGCGCCTGCTGCGCGAAATTCCAAACGGGATATTGTGAAAGCTCGCTGATCGCCACAAGTATCTAGGAAATCGGCACCTTAGGACGGTCCGTATAACTTCTTCCCGGTCGCGGGCGAGTAGTGGGAAAACCGTACAAAACCCTGCGCTTCAATGGGTGCACGGAAATCAGCGCGGGGGCCTTACATGAAGGTCAGCGTCGTGGCGAGGCATTGTCCACGGACTCTTCCTCCTGGGCAACCCTTTGGGCGAGCCGCCGCAGGAATGGATGAGTGTAATTATGGGATCGAAGCCACCGGGTAAGCTGTTCGTGATTCAATCCCTCAATCTCTCTGCTGAGACTGTCCCGGACGTGCCGCATGTTTTGCACGCAATCGAAAGTTTTTGATTTATGGCTGATCGTCACTTGACACCTCCTTCGCAGTACGAATCTCCAGAAGAGGATAACCTCTCTTGAGGTTCACCGCATTGTATGCATGAATCCGTTTCAGGTTGACGATGTGCTTGAAGTTCCAACTGACAAGTACGTCAACCCTGACCACCGTAGCAATGGCGATATGCAACGCGTCAGCGCGCATCGCAGCGTTTATTGCCCCCTCCCGGACATATGCGTCAGCGAGTTCCTCGGCTTCGGCGGAAACCGCAACAATCTCAATGTGCCGTTCCGGAATTTCCGCGACGGCTTGAATGACTGCTTCCGGTGCTGGTTCCAGTTCTCGCAGTGTAAGCTCAGACAATACCAGGATGAATGAGCCCGCTGCGAACGCATCGATTAAACGTTGGGAATCATCACGAAACTGCTCGTCAGCACATCCCCCAAGAACTGACGTGTCTGTATAAATCCGCGGCTTCATGGTCACATTCTACAGCATTTCAGGACCAACAGCTCAAGGCATCTTCAGGTCAGCGGGGTGGGAATTGGGTGTTAATAAGCGATCCGGCGATTTTTGCCGATGCACATATGAACTGAATAAAAGCGAGGGCTAATCTCCGTAAGCTATTTAAAATGCAAGGCCTTAACTCCGCCTATTTGGCGTCGCGGACGTAAAGTGGCCTTATCGGACAAGTCCCCCATTTCGGAACCGCCTGGTTTGCGGTCAGGCTTCTCCTCCGATCGGGCCTTCCTGTTCGACTGTCCCGCAAGGGAGTGCAAGGAAGATATGGTTCCACCCGGGAGAGATTTTGCGCAAGTTCTGCCTTGACCCTCTCGGTTTGATTGTCACCCGGGCGGCTTCCGCTCTCGAGTATCCTGAATGAACATTCTGGAATCAGCGCAGAAATGGCTATCCGGCTCTCTATTGCCTTCCATACTACCGCGGAGAGTTGGCTGCTTCAGCAACTGCAATATGACCTGGCCCAGGTCGAGCCCAAACGCAGATCCTTACGAGTCAAGAAGCTGGCAGCAGCATGATCTTTCGTGTTCTCGAATGGTGTGGTTGTTGAATCCGGCAGGATTGGTCTGAAGGGATCAGTCGGGATTGCGGCCTATGTGAATCATGACCGGCGGGAGCGCGGCGTTCGACGGGTCGGCGATCAAAAGCCGCGCTTCGATACCGACGTGACGCAGGCAGTAGCTCGCGATGCCTTCCAGGGACATGATCATGAAGGCTGTGGACGCGGCTTCCGCGGCCACCGAAGGTGAATCTCCGGTTTCGAAAATCCCCGCGTGCGCGGCGTTGTCGTCCCCCCGGCACGCGGCACTGAGCGACTGCAATGAGCCGGACACCCACACAGCCGGGCGGTTGCGGACCGGAAGCCCGGTCCGGGGATTCACGATGTGATCTTTTTTGCGGATTCCGGACGCGCTCCACGCCTGGCGCCGTGCCACCACGCGTCTCAGCACCTGTCCCGAGCCCGGAAGGCTGATGCTCAACGGCCAGCCGTCACGATCCGGCGGCGCATCCAGCACGAGCACCGAACTGAAGCCGCCATGAACGACTGCGCGGTTGATCTCCCATTCATGCAGCAATTCCGCGGCCCGATCGAGTGCATAGCCCTTGCCGATGCCGCCCAGATCGAGGCTGACCTTTTCAGCGTGGATGGTGACGCGCGACTCCGCGGGATCGATCTCGACAGATTCGAGGCCCGAACCGAGCGCAATATCAAAGGCGCCGCCGGTCTCGGCATGGAAATGCCGTGCCAGCAGCAGACACTCCATGGTCCACATGTTCACGGACGTAGGTTCTCCCGGCCTCAACCGGTTGATGCGGGAAATGTCGCTGCTGCCGCGATGGCGGGTCAACTCCGATTCAATGCGGTCGATCAGGCCAAATGCGGCACGGGCGGCCTGCCCGGCATATCCGCGGTCTTCGTGCACGCAGAGGATCTCAAAAACGGTCGCCATGGCCTGGTGCGCAAACCGGTGCGCGCGAATCGACTCCTGCTCGTCGCTGTTCAACAGTCCCTGTGGGATGGATGAATCAATTTCCGTCATGCAGTGTCCTGGTCCCGATACTGTTCATTTAAGCACGATCCGGCCTGTTCCTTATACGTAAATGCATCGTAGGAGACCCCACTCAGTGAGCGGGCGCCCCGTCCTGGAGTGCGGCGACTCGTCGCCGCTTGTACCGGCCCGATGCCGCCGCACACGGGCGGCTCGCCGCCGGGATGTCCATCATACGTCTGTAACCTGGCAGGCGTTTCTCCAAAGAGCGGCAGCAAGCTGCCGTTTTGCGGCAGTTTGGACGTCTGTGCAAGCGGCGACCAGTCGCCGCACTCCAAGGCGCCCTTCGGGCGCTCATTCCGTCGGCCCGGAACAAAGACCATACGGCATTGGGCGGGACGCCCGCGCTCCCGCAGGTCACTTCCGGCGGATCGTCGTCTTTGCGCCGTCGAAACCCAGCTTGAGACGGCACTTGGAGAGCGCCGGGTTGCGGAGCAGATGACGGGCGAGCGCACTGACGACACATCTCTCAATCGTCCTCTGGAGCGGGCGGGCGCCATATTTCGGATGAAACCCTTCTCGAGACAAGAACGCGATCAGTTCCTCGCTGAATTCCATCGCTATGCCGCGCTCGACGAATCCTTCCCGTTCCGCCACCTCCGCAAGTTCCTTGCGGGTTATGCCCTCAATGGCGCTCTCGCCCAGAGGGATGTTGGACTTGTCCGTTGAATCTCCCGGGCGGCCTGCTGGAGGATGGCGGTTTTTCCGACCCCGCGCTCGCCCACGAGGAGAACATTCGCACGCTCCACGGTAATCATCTCTGCAATCGCGCGCACCTTTTCACCCTGTTCCCAGGCCGCCTCGGGAACCACCGCCATTTTTCTCTGTTCTCCGCGCAGACGCGGGTAGCGATCCGCTACCTTCGCCAGCCGGCCGGGGCTGGGGGAATCATGCCAGGACAGGCCCTTCGGCTTTTTCAGACGGGACGGTTTCAATTGGATCTCGGACAACACGGGCGATGCGGGCAGGAGCAACCGCACCGCATCTTCGGGAGTGCAGTGACGCAGCGCATCACGGACAAAATGCTCCGCCAGGGCATCCATTTGCTCCTGCTTGTAGTAATAAAAGCTCTCCCAGAAAAGAGGCAGGAAGCACTCGAAATAACCGGCCTGGTTTTTGCCATAGACCGCCGGCGTCACGATCTGAATTGCGGACGGGGAAGGATAGACTTGCCCGGGGGCGCGGTAGGCAGGCCGAAAGGTGATGTGGATGAGTTTCAACTGCGCGCCGGTAATGCGTGGCTCCTCAAAATCCTGCCGCAGGTGCCTGGCAAAAGCGGCCTGGAGCTTTTTCAGGTTCGTCTCGACGATGCATTGGTCGGTTCCGATCACGATTCCGAGCAGGAAACCATCGGCGATCTGCCAATACAGCAATGGGTATTTGAAGGTTTCCATGGGTCAATCACCTTTGCCGCCGAGGCGCGGCTTATCCTCTGCCGGCAGCCCTTCGTATAGATATGGCAGCCAATCCCAGGCCTCCGGCGGGGGGCCTTTGCGAATCATGCCGGTTCTCAAATCGGTAAGGATCGTCTCCTTCCCCTCCGTTTCATTCCAGTCGTAAATGCGCAGGACCTGGCCCGCCGGCCATGGATCATCCGGGAACCCAGCGGTTCCATTTTCAAGGCTCATGCGCCAGTCCGCGCGCAGGGCAAGCTGTTCCCGCACACAGCCGTTGAATGTCTGGCCGGCCGGGATTTCTACGATTCTCACCTGGACGGGAACGATCGCACTGTTCTGTTGCAGGAAAAGATGGACTCCGGCTTCGCTCGACATCATGCTCTGCAATCCGGGACCCTCGGCGCAAACAAAAACACCCCCTTCCGGCCCCCAGCCCCGGCTATCATCCGCGTCTCCCTTCGGCTCGTGAACCCAGCAGCGGTCCTGCCCCAGGAAAGACAGGTAGATTTTTTTCAGCAAACCCGCGCCTTTTGTCTGGCCCTCGACATTCGACCGGATATGAATGCAGATTCGATCCAGCCCTTTGCCGGCCAGGGCGCGGAGGGCATGGTTCATAAATCCGATTTCAATGAAATCTTCTGCAAACTGCGACTGAAAGTCCTCCATCAGGCGCGGTGACTGTGTGAAGAGTTCCTCCATGTATTTCCGGGCATCCAGCGCTTCGCACAGCATCCTGAGCGGAGAAGCGGAAACGTCCCAGCGTGCCAGCGCCTTGTATTGCCCGCGCACTCTCGTTCCGTGGTCCTTGAAGATCAGGACTGGCCTCCCGAATTCGATTGAATCCCGCATGCGGGCCAGGAGATCATTCAATCGGCTGCTCTTGTCCTGGATGCGTTGCTTGAGATCGCGCATTTCGCACCGGAGCGGCGCGCAGTCATCCGGTTCGCCGCCTGCGGCGGCAGCGGCGTTCTCGAGAGCCTGTGCCATTCGGTTCAGTTCCACGCGGTCCGGCCGCTTGAAAGACTCGGGTGAATCAATGTGGACATAGTAAAGTTGCCCGCGCTTTTCTTCCGCCAACCACTTGTGAAAGCCGGCCTCCTCCCGAAAATATTGGTGGACCGACGGCCCGGAGATGCTCAGTTCGGCGCCTATTATTTTGCTGCCCGCATCCTGTTTGGGAATGGACAGAACGTGGCCAAAATTTCCCGCCCGCAGACACACGTATCTGACTTTCACCGCGAAATTTTTCAGTTCGGCGATTTTCAGATAAATCTTGATGAGTACGTCTGGACAAAACAGGCGCCGTCCTCGACGCGCTGGGCTTGCCGGCGGTAGTCCGAGGCACGATCGCAAAGTCCTATCAGATCGGTTGGCCCCGCTTTTTTCATCGCGGGAGCCCTGGCGCTGCGCGCCGCGATTTCAGTGATCATCTCGCCGTCGCTGCACTCGACGATGGCCTCGAGATGGGTGTCGAAGGGGAAGCGGTTCAGATCCCTGGACAGCGGCGCCAGGATATTTTGCCTGATGACCCGCTGCAGCTGACGCGCCCCGAACCGCGGATCGTGGCCGATGCGGCACAGCTGTTCGCGGATTTCCGCATCGATTTCCATGTCCACGGGCCGGTTGCGTATTCCGTCACGCTGCTCGACCAGCGCTATTTCCCGATCGACGATCCTGCGGACGGTCTCCTGGTCGAGCGGAGCGAAGGGGATGATCTGGTCGAGGCGGTTGAAGAGCTCGGGACGAAAGAAGTCCTGGACGGCGCGGGTGAAGTGGCGCGCGGCTTCGGTGCGCTGCGCGCTGTTTTTGACAAAACCGGAGAGCGATTTCCCGAAGGTGCCGGTGCCGATATTGGAGGTCATGATGATGATCGAACTGCAGAAGTCCGCCACCCGGCCGCGGGAATCGCTGAGGCGCCCTTCGCCCAGCACCTGGAGCAGGAGGTCGTAAAAGGCCGGATGGGATTTTTCCAGCTCATCGAAGAGAAGGACTGAAAACGGGTCCTGGCGGACGGCGGCGGTCAGGAGGCCGTCGCGGCGCTGGCCATCGCCGGTGAGCCGCAGCAGGGACAAAGAGTCGGAATATTCACTCATGTCGAAGCGGATCATCTTTTGCCGGCTGCCGAACATGAACTGAGCCAGGACCTTGGCCATCTCGGTCTTGCCGACACCCGTCGGCCCGACAAAAAGGAGGGAGGCCAGGGGCTTTCCGCGGCGCGCCAGTGCCGCTTTCACGGATGCCAGGACATCCACAACGGCCCGGACGGCGTCCTGCTGGCCAAAAATGTTCTGCTGAAAATGTTTCTCCATCGCTTCGAGATCGAGCCGCTCTTCCGGGTCAATTATCATGCGCGGCATGCCGGTATCTTCGCAAAACTGTCGAAGAACCCTTTCCCGGCCCAGCACGGAAGCCACGGGTGATTCAGCCTTTTCCGACTGATGTAAGTGGTGGGTCGCCTTCCTGGGACGCAGGTTCAGCAGGAGCGACTCAAAAAACTGAATGGTCTTTCCCGGATAGCCGGAATAGGGTGAATACCTGCGCTGCAGCCGGATGGCTTCATCGACCGCGGCCCGATCCACACTGCTTCTGTGTTGAGACGCGAGTGACTTTACCTTCTTTTCCACGATGCTCTTCAGGCTTGGATCGTCCGGTTCCGTCACATCGATGATATGGAACAGCGACAGGTAGCCTTGCGCCTTGGCTTCGATGATGGCGGCTTCCTCCCGGGTGCACTCTGTAATGACCGTCACTTCGCCCCGGAGCAGCGGATGCCGCAAAAATTCCGCCATGCTGATATCGTTGCCCACATACTGCCCGACCTCAAAAAGCTCGGCCAGGTCGCGGATGAAGAGAACGTCCTTCTGCGTTCTCAGCTCCTGGCAGACCTGGGCCAGGTTTTCCTGCCAGCCGCCTTCTTCGGTCAGCTTTTGCAGCATCCGGGAAGCTGTGGTCTCCCAGATTCCCATCCTGCCGCCATTCAGTTGCCATTTTTTGCGGCTGAACTCTTCTACCAGGGCGAGGTTGCGCGGCTCTATCACTCCATCGAGTCCAACCGCGACTACAGCTCCATAATCAACCAGCGCCACTACGAGCGGTTGAAGTCGCTGCTGGAGGAGTGTCAAGACAGCGGAGCCCTGATCGAAAGCCTTCACACGGAGAAGGTCATTCTGTATCCGGGATCGCGGAAGATCGCACCGGCTGCGATTTTGAATGCAACCGGCGAGATGAAAATAATGCGCGAGGAGATATTTGGCCCTCTCCTTCCCATTGTGTCCTATCGCAATCTGGACGACGCAATTCGTTATGTGAACGACCGGCCGAGGCCGCTGGCCCTTTATTACTTCGACAATGATTCTGCGCGAGTGAACAAGGTACTGAGGGAAACTGTCTCCGGCGGAGTGACCGTGAATGACACCATTTTTCATATCGCGCAGGACAGCCTGCCCTTTGGTGGCGTTGGGGACAGCGGCATGGGCCACTACCACGGGGCAGAGGGATTCGAGACTTTTTCAAAAAAAAAGGCGGTGTTCTTTCAGACTCGATTCAATGGGACAGGCCTGCTCAAACCACCTTACGGGAAGAGGTTCGAAACGATCCTGAAGATTATGATTTCCCGAGCGTGCTCCCGCTGAAAGCTCTTCCGCTACTCGTCTAACACTGGACTCGGATTGGCCAAACTCGCGCCGGAACGCCACGCTGAAGCCACAGGATTGCCGACCGCAGGCACGGAAGAAATGCTGACGAGCCCAGGCACTGCTGTCGGCACGGTCGCCTAAGGCTAATGGTGTCAGGTCTCCAGAATCCATTTTTAAATATTGGATTCTGGAGACCTGACACCAGGCTCACGGCCGATCTGGTAAACCTGTTGCGCCAGCACTGTGGTTTGCTTTCAAAGATCCGGTCGCGGTCGTAAGTCGCTCTAGGATTGAGATTGAGCCGCAGGCGATCCTGAGGCATTATGTTTTTATGCAATCGATGGTCGAGTTGGTTGGCGAAGAGTGGGCGGAATGGTATCGAATGACGCCGGCGCAGCGCTGGCGCGAGACCGGGAAGCTGTGGCGCGCCTACCTGATGCTTGGAGGATCTCTTGATCCCGAACCCGATAGCCAAAGTCCTTTTTACGATCCGGAAGCACCGCGTTCGGGCACTCCTGATGGGCGGCCAGGCGTGCGTGTTATACGGCGCAGCCGAATTTAGCCGCGATGTCGACCTCGCTATCCCGGCAGACCCAGGCAATCTGCGCCGCCTGCGCAAGGCCCTGGCCGAGCTCAGGGCCGATGTGATTGCAGTACCGCCTTTGCTTGCCAGGCATCTGCGACGCGG
>Ga0315277_10007472_pt1 | contig 14182 bp, 5 predicted proteins | sample YL17G05_15_MG_FD_203695 | JGI IMG/M metagenome (GOLD analysis project Ga0315277, IMG submission 203695) | Sediment microbial communities from Yellowstone Lake, YNP, Wyoming, USA - YL17G05_15 | ecosystem: Environmental > Aquatic > Freshwater > Lake > Sediment | place: USA: Wyoming | collected... | reverse complement strand
GCTCACAGGCGCGCCGCGCACTCCGCTCGAAACCTTCTTTCATCACGCCCACCGCCTGGCGCCGGCCCGTGGGCGTCAGAACTTTTTTCCCAGCACCGCCTTCAGGGCCTGGTTATCCAAAGTCAAGTCCGCCACCAGGTGTTTCAGTCCGTCAGCTGACGGATTCTCCTCCTCCAGCTGCTTCAGCCGCCGCGCCTCGCTCACCTCCAACCCGCCGTACTTCGCCTTCCAGCGATAATACGTCTGGTCACAGATCCCGTGCTTTCGGCTGATCTCTTTCACCGCTACTCCCGCTTCCCCTTCCTTCAATACCCCAATGATCTGCTCCTCCGTGAAACGGCTCTGCCTCATCTTTAGTTCTCCTCTCCGCTTTATATCCCAGGAGAACTCACATTTTCACTGGTCCAGTTTTCGGGGGGCAGGTCACTAATCTACTGGACGAGTACATTGACTTGTAACAAAAAGAAGTATATAGAAGCGAATCGGAGGTAGCGTATCTCTTTCGCGAAGAAGTGAGACGGATTTTTTCCTTGACATGTAACAAAAAGAAGTATAAGGAAGGGAGTCGTAAAGGGAGTCGTAAGAGGTAGCATATCCCTCGACAGCGACTTTGAAGTGAAGCCGGTCGCAAGGAACCAACCACGTCGCTCACATTCCGAGTAGGGGTGCAGGCACCGTGGTTCAGCCTAAAGAAAAGGAGGCCGCCATGGCCCGGTTACGCGTCAGGATGCTTTTACCCCTCGTATTCTTTGCTGTTTCTGCTTACTTGAGGCCGCAAAGTTTCAACGCTTCTATTAGCGGTACGGTTTTGGACCCGTCAGGAGCAGCGATTCCCAATGTTCAACTAACGCTTAGGGCCGTGGGGAGTGGGGCTACGGCAAGAGCCATGAGCGGTCAAGATGGTCTCTTTTCGTTTCCCAACTTGACATCGGGCGCTTACGAGCTGACCGCTCAGGCATCAAGTTTCCGGGATTTCGTGCAGAGAGGAATCCTGGTGAGGATCAATGAGTCCATTAGGTTGGACGTGAAGCTCGAGCTCGGCTCGACTACGCAGACCGTCGAGGTATCGGCTAATGCTTCCCCACTTAATTTCGAGAACGCGCAGCTAGTACAAGGCATCAGTCCGGAAACTATACGGGACCTTCCTCTGCTTATTTCGGGTGCCATTCGTTCCGTAGCCCAATTTGCCGTTATAATGCCGGGCGTGAGTACAGGAGCCGGTAACAGTGCGTTCGATGCCCGCATCAACGGCGGTATGCAGTCGAGTGACGAGGCGGTCGTTGACGGCGCAACGATGGTGGACGGCATGAACAGTCAAAGCGGCATGACAGAAGCTTACACGGACCATCCCTTGTCTCCTGACGCTATCAGCGAAATCAGTCTCCTGACCTCGAACTACGAACCCCAATACGGCAATACAACTTCCAGTGTGATCACGGCGGTGACGAAGTCCGGCACGACGAACTTTAGGGGCAGCCTCTACGAATTTCTCCGCAACAACGTACTGAATGCCCGTTCATACGGTGCCCCCCAAGTGCCCAAAGACATCGAGAATGACTTTGGCGGGACAATTGGTGGGCCGGTCAAGCTGCCGCTGGCCTGGACGGGCCGCAAAAAGACATTCTTCTTCGCTAGCTACGAGATCTTTCATATTCGGGGCGGCACAATCAGTCCGATCATCAGTATCCCCTCACTCAAAGAGAGGCAAGGCGATTTCAGTGACTGGGTCGGCCCGGACGGACTTATTCCCGTCTACGATCCAGCAACTTTACGACCTAACCCCAATTACAACTCTGATCAGCCTGAGGGACCGAATAATCTCCCCTACCTACGGGACCAATTCATGGGCTGCGACGGGAACACGCCGAATGTAATCTGTCCCTCCGACCCACGTCTTCAGAACTCCCTGGCTAAGCAGTGGCTCCAATTTCTCCCCAACCCAACTTATCAGGGGTCTTTAAATAACTATGTCGTGCCTGTTCCCGTTCGCACAACCTCGTTTGCCGATTCCAGTTTACTGGACCTACGAGTGGATCATTACATCGGCGACAAGGACCATATCAGTGCTGTAGTTCATTATCGCGGCAACGGTATGCACGCAGCGTCCCTGCTGCCGCCTATGCTCGCTACCGAGGGTAAGGGTGCCTGGGCCCATGGATACTTGAATCGATTGAATTGGGACCATACATTCAGCCCGACAATCTTGAACCATGCTACCTTCGGGTACAACGTCAACAATGGTCGCCAAGTCTGCGTAAGCACCCCTTATGTTGATCAGGTACCCCAAATTGCAGGTGTGGTGCACCATCAGACGCCGGTACTTACCTTCCAGGGTTTCCAAAGCTTCGGCTGTAATTATGACGATAAGGATGCTAAACCAGTATACACCGTTAACGACTTGCTGACCTGGGTGCGCGGCAAGCATACCCTTAAATTCGGTGGAGAAATACGTAGGCTCATGCGCAATGAGGTTACTTACTTGAATGAATCCGGAACCTTCAACTTTGGACCAAGCCAAACGGGCTTGCTCGGTATCAACAGTGGCAACTCCATCGCCAGCTTCTTGCTCGAACAAGTCGATAGCGCCAGCGCGCAATTCCAAACTGTTGCTACCTACTATCCGCGACAAAATGCATGGAGCGCCCACATTGGAGATACCTGGAAGATAACACCCAAACTAAGCATCAACTACGGTGTCCGCTGGGATGTATTTACTCCATCTATTGATAAGCTCGACAATCTTTCTTTCTTAGATCCCGTGGGGGTGAACCCCGGCGCTGGCAACCGCCCGGGCCGACTCGCCTTCGCAGGAACCAAGTGGGGGGCAGCGAGCTTCGGCCGACGGCACCCGGAAGAAACTTGGTATCGTGGTTTCGCCCCTCGCGTGGGGTTTGCTTACAGCTTGACCCCTAAATCCGTCGTGCGGGCCGGCTACGGGGTCTTTTATGGTAACGCGTACTACCCCGGATGGGGCGGTGGAATGTCTTGGGACGGCTTCAATACTACAGCATCGTTCTCAGCCCCACAAAGCGGACTCGCATCTGCAATGGTCCTCAGCGAAGGGTTCCCTCAGAACTTCCCGCAGCCACCATTTATCGACCCTGCCGCTGACAATGGGCTAAGCAGCATCATGTATAGGCCGTTTGACGCGAACCGTCTCCCATACGCGCAGCAATGGAATCTGACCATCGAGCACCAAATAACTAACGACTTCTACATCAATACGGCTTACGTTGGGAACAAGGGGACTCGGCTTCTTTCCACGGTCGCGCCGTTGAACGCTTTGAATCCGAACCTCCTCTCGATGGGGCAGCAGCTTTATGACGAGTTTCAGCCTGGCCAAACCAGCCTTGACGGTGTCCCAGTTCCTTATCCCGGCTGGGTCGACCAAATGACTGGTTGCGCGCCAACGGTTGCCCAGGCGCTCTTGCCGTACCCCCAGTACTGCAGTTCTCTCTATGGGCTAAACGAGAACGCTGGCAGCTCCACCTATCACTCTTTCCAGTTGAAGGCAGAAAAGCGCTTCTCGCACGGCATGTGGCTCCTCGGTTCCTATACGATATCCAAACTGCTGACCAATTCGGATAACGTGCAGACTGGCGCATCAACGTGGGGCGGAGCTTCTGGCGTAATCTCTCCCTACGAGCGACAGCGCAACAAGGCTCTGTCACAGGACGATGTGCCGCAGGTGCTCTCACTTTCCTTCGTCTACCAGCTGCCTTTCGGCAAGGGGCAGAAGTTTTTGAACAGGGGAGGTGTGGTCGAGAAGCTACTAGTAACGGGCTGGCAGCTTACCGGAATTTTCCGTGCATCCTCACCCCCACCGCTCTTCTTCCGGTCCAGCAACTGCAACGTGCCTGGACAGTTCGCAGCGGGGTGTATTCCGGCGATCCTACCGGGAGCCAACCCCTGGGCCCAGGAAAAGGGCCACTTTGATGCTAGCAAACCGTTGCTCAACAACGCAGCCTTCGAAGGTCCGAATGGGTTTAACTTCTACTTTGGGCAAGGTCCTCGCATCTCCAACCTCCGAGGATTCGGCTACCACAACCAGGATTTCGGTCTGACCAAGAACACACCGATGACTGAGAGAGTGACCCTGCAATTTCGGGCCGAATTCTTTAACGTTTGGAATTGGCACATCTTCGCTTGCCAGTCTCAATGTTTTGGTAACAGCGCTTTCACTAATGACTTATCTAGCCCGGCTTTCGGGATGTGGAATGGTGCTATCAGTGCTCCCCGAAACATCCAGTTCGGCATGAAACTCCTTTTCTGACCTAGGTGCGTGTGACACATATTTCGGTAACGACACTAGTTTCCGCTACTCGGTGGCGCTCTTACCTTTGCGGGGAGCGCCACTTGTCTCCTTTTAGATGCGGATCCGGGGTTCGGCCTACAGGAGACCCAAGTCTGGGGTAGCAACCTATGACCTGGACGTAGACCCTCGCGAGTTAAACCCTTCACCTTGACCGGGGAGATCACCATATGAAAAAGGTGGGCGCAATTACGATTCTCGTCGTTTTTTCAGGCTTCTTAGCACCATATCGAGCATTTGCCAGTGGACCTGTTACTGTAAACGAAAGTGCTGACGCCATAGTGCTCAGCAATGATTACCTGGGACGGACTCTGCAGGTTACAGATGGTGCGGTGGCAACGACGCAATTCTGGAACAAGATCTCGCACCGAGTGTATGCCGTCAGCGGGGACGAATTCCAGCTGAAGCTGACATTTGAACAGATGGGCGCAGACTTCCGGAACCCGTTTGCCTTGACCTCCAAAGATTTCCGTGTGGTAGATCGGAAGGTGGAGGATGTTGAGGGTGGTGGTCGACGCGTGGTCTTTCACCTAGCCCTTCGCGGTCCATTTTCGGAGTGGACCGGCGTGGAAGTGAAGCTTGTGTATGAACTTAAGCCTGAGGATTATTACACCCGGCAGTGGATCCAAGTGAAGCTTGTGTATGAACCTAAGCCTGAGGATTATTACACCCGGCAGTGGAGCCACCTGAGAACCGCAGGCAAGGGGACCTGCTTCATTGATTCAATATGGGTACAAAAGAACGAGTGGGGCCTGGCAACCTTCAGCCATGGCGGTTTCGGGCAACCGCTTTTCACTGAAGATCTGTTCATGGGGCTCGAATACCCGTCAAGCATGAACACTGCGCAGGGGGCAGATGTAACCCTTGGGTCAGTCGTGGGGATAAACATTCCCCCCGAGGGCTTCACAAGTGAGCCCGCTGTAATCGGGGTTGCGGCGGCGGGAGGCGTCCACCGAGCATTCATGAAGTACGTCGACCGCATCCGCATGGCCCCCCCGCAGTTCCACATCTTCCTAAACACCTGGGATGATCTTCGGGGGACACTAATGAATGCGCAGAACGTTCTGGAGGTCCTTTCCCAGGTCGAACAGAAGCTGCTGAAAAAGTACTCACTTAGCCTGTTTTCCTTTACCCTTGATGATGGCTGGGACGGCCCTCAGGAACTCTGGAGGATTGACAAGGAGCGCTTCCCCAACGGGTTTCAAGAGCTCCGATCTGTCCTCAAGAGGATGGACAGCAATCTCAGCCTTTGGTTCGGGCCAATGGGCGGATACCCCTACCACAAATCCCCGGTGACGACGCGGGCAGACCGGGTCGGGGCCGGTATTCGGCAAGGCATGGAGATCAATTCAACGGGGGATTACCTTTGCCTGGCGGGCCGAAACTATAGCCGCTATCTTCGAGAAACCATGGTGAGCCTGATCAAGGAATATGGTCAAAACTACTTCAAGCTGGACGGGATTCCCTTCGCTTGTAACCAGCCGGACCATGGCCATCCCGTCGGCGTCTATTCCCGGGAAGCCTACGTAGGCAGCGTGATCAACCTAGTCAAAGCTGTTCACGCCGCAAACCCTCAAGCCGTCATAGATTTGGCCACGGGCCCCTGGCTAAGTCCTTGGTGGCTCCGTTATGCAGACACTGTAGATTATGGTGGGGGCGACTACGGGTGGTTGGAAGCCGTGCCCTTTTTCACGCCGCGCCAGGGCGGCATTAGCTACTACGATTCTATTCTGTACAACAATTACAGGGTCAAAGGCATGGAGTTTCCCATGTCTTCCCTGAGTGGTTGCGGCGTGGCGAAAGGGAAATTCACTTTCTGGGCTGGCGAACACGAATCGCTGGACGATTGGAATGATGCGGTCATCAGCTTCGTTGGGTGGGGCAATACGCACGCCACCCTGAGCCTTAGCCCTGCACTGCTCAAACCTGAGGAATGGGACGGGCTGGGACGCTCTCTCCAGTATATGGTTCGGAACGCTCATCCGCTCCTCGACAATGGCACCTTCGTCCTGGGAGATCCCAACCGTGGTGAGCCTTACGGTTTGTTGCACTTTTCACCCGAGAAGACCATTCTCCGTCTGCGCAATCCCTTCGTGCGTCCCGCAAGAGTCACCTTACGACTTGACGACCAAGCAGGTTTCGAGCGCACGGACCGGTCCTTCAGGGTGGAAGTGGTGTACCCATTTCGTGAGGCCCTGCCGGGAACTCTCCGCTACGGGGACACACTGGACATGGACCTCGATGGCTACGAGCAACGGATCGTTGAATTGCACTCTGTCAAAGACGACGAAGCCCGTGTTGAAGGAGTCCGGTATTCGGTTCAAAGTTCGGACGATGGTGGAGTGCACTTTATTGTCTATGCCCCCGATGGGTCGAGGGTCACCGCCCGGCTACCTCACGCTTCGGCTTACGAAAAGGCGCTGGCAGATGGGGAGAAGATTGCCCTGGCATCCGAGGGAAACCAAGGGACTTTAACGCTCCAGTTCGGGAAAAAAGGAGCACGGGAGAGCGAGCCCACCTATTCAGCTCCTTCAATTCAGGTGAGGGGGGAAGAGGGTTCTGCAAGGTCTTTGAATATCTCTCTGACTGTCGGAGTCCCCACAGACTTTCAGGACTCCAGAATTGCAGTCCTCCTTGAGCCTTGGACAAAGTCATCAGGCATGAAGGCGTCTCCTGAAGATGATGTACTTACACCCTTAACATCTGAGGGATTGAAGGCCGAAATCCACGCGGACGGTAAGCCCGCGGCGGTAGCTGTCCGAAAGGGCAATGAGGGTCTTTGGTATTGGTTTACGACGGATGTCGGTGCGGGCAGCCATGCCCTAGAGTTCAATGTTCAGCTGCCGGCTGAAATGCGAGGACGCACAAAGATCTCTGGATGGTTTCGCGGAAACCGTTTGCTTGGGAAGAAGGACCTACGGCTCACCTTCAAGGCTGGCCAAAGGCTCTCTGTACCCCCGGGGGATGTATTGCCAGCTTCTTCCCAAATCGAACGCGAGACTTACGCAATCTTTGAAAAGGTTGTTCCGTAATGTCCTCGCGACACTTGCCAGAGTCTAGACCGGACGAGGCGAGGTAATTGCCTCGTCTGGGACTTCCACCATAGTTGATCTCGGTTTTACTTTTGGCTAAGACTTGAGACGTGTTCTGCTGCGTACGCGCCTGTTGGCGCAAAACTTACGTAGTGCAGGTCATGCGGTTGCTCTAGACGGCGATTGGTCCTCCCCTTGTGGGGTCCGAGCGGCGTATTCATCAGGATGCCTTTACGCGGGAGGCAGTTTAGCAAGGCTGGGGACTCCGTTAGATCGCAACTACAACTTGGGGGAGTTCTGCGAAACATCTGCGATGCTTCAAATGACACCTTGTAGCTCGTCTTGAGCAAAAAGGGGGAGCTCTATGAAATGGGTGAGAAATCTGGTTTTCCTCGGGCTCATCATTAGCCTCGGTCACCTAGCGCCGAGCTTAAGTGCGGAAGTTCGAGTCTGGAATGGGACGATCACATTGCCGACGTATTTGCTGGGGGATGAAGACCCGAACCCCCCGTTCCCACTCGCTTATCCGCAAAACGCCTACCCGTATACCATGTTAGATGACTTAACCGATAAGAAGGAGCCAAGAACCTATAGAGCGATTTTCCTGGAAAACGAATTCTTAAAAGCGACCATCCTGCCAGGCATGGGTGGGCGGCTCTATTCTCTATATGACAAAATAAACCGGCGGGACGTTGTTTACCGAAATAACGTTGTAAAGTATGGACTAGTGGCTGTGCGAGGTGCCTGGATTTCGGGCGGATTCGAATTCAACTTTCCCAGCAACGGACACCAGTTAACAAACGTCTCGCCCATCCTCTCTGCTAGCCGCCAAAACCCTGATGGGAGCGCCACAGTGATCCTGGGTGACATCGATCAGATCACTGGAATGTACTGGGATTTGGCGTATTCGCTCCACCCGGGCGAAGCACGCTTGGAACAACATGTGACCCTGTTCAACTGCACGCCGATAACCAACTTGTACCAGTATTGGATGAACACCGCCATTGCCGCTACCGATGATTTGCAATACGTATTTCCGACGCGGGAGATCACCCCTCACTTTCCTTACACGGTCTGGAGCTACCCCGTCTGGAAGGGCATCGACTACAGCTGGTACAAGAATATCCGCGAACCCACCTCAATGTTCCCAGATCAGTGCTACCGAAACTTCTTCGGGGCTTACTATCATAGGTCAGACTACGGCGTTGCTCACGTAGCGGATTATCGTGACGTACCCGGGAGAAAGGTCTGGACTTGGGGGGTGGCTGACGATGGGCTAGTGTGGACCAAGTTGCTCACTGACCAAGATGGTCCTTACAACGAGCTGCAATCCGGACGTTATGAGACCCAGATGTACTCTGACTTCATGCCACCTCGCCGGGTTGAATCATTCACGGAATACTGGTATCCCGTGCAGGGACTTGGTGGTGGTTTCGTTGAGGCAACCAGCCAGCTTGCACTGAACGTGAGATACATCGCGCCGTCCGCGACTGAGAAAGAACGCGTCGAGTTCCTATTGAGCCCAACAGTCGAAATTCAGAGCGCAAAGTTTCGAGTGACGCTGGGATCGCATCTGCTTCGTGAGTTCGGGCCCATCTCATTAATGCCCCTAACCCCCGCAAAGTTTGTCGTGAATGTTATTGATCCTTACGCCGCAAATCCCAAACTCGCGGCCGAGGTCGTATCTTCCGACCGGCAGATCTTGCTTCGCTGGTCTGCCGCCGACCCTATTGATGGCAATCCTGACTTCGTCCCTGCCGTCGGAGTACACACCCCAGAGCCAAAATCTTCTGGGGGAATGACGGTGGAAGAGCTGTTTATGCGGGGGATTGAGGAGGAAAGAATCACCCAACTCGAGGAATCCGCCATAGAAACCTACCGGCAAGCGCTGAAGCGTGATCCGAGCTATGTGCCAGCTCTCTTGAAGCTCGCATGGCGCGCTTACCGCTCTGCAGATTTCCGGGAGGCAGAGTCGTTCGTTGAACGAGCACTTGACCGAACCAGTATCGACCCCACCGTATACTACACTGCTGGGGTGATTTATCGCGCGGCAGGGAAGTTAAGCTTGGCTCAGAACTCTTTTTGGGCTGCGATCCGATATGACGGACCCGCGGGACCGAACTTTACTCAACTGGGTGAGGTTTCCATTCAGCAGAAGCGTTACGAGGAAGCAGTAAGTCTGCTGCGACAAGCTCTGAGGTATAACCCCGAAGACGCGCTCGCTGCTGCCGACCTCGCGGCCAGCCTTCGTTTATCCCGAAAGCTCGATCAGGCTGCGAGGGTGGTGGACGAAGCCCTTCATCGGATGCCATTGCTCCCCTTTGCCCTAGCCGAAAAGTGGCGAATTGCAGAAGCCCGCGGCGATCATGAATCCGCTAAGACGGCTTGGAGGCGCTGGGAGGCTTCAATACCCCGAGATGCCCAGTACTACTTAGAGGTCGCGGCTTGGTATCACGGTCTGAGAGATTGGGCCTCCTCGGATGCCTTGCTCCAAATGGCGTGCAAGGAGTTAGCGGATAAATCGGTCTCGCCCCTTGTCTACTACTACCTTGCATCGAATGCGCTGCGCGAAGACCGAGATAAACTCGCGGATGAGTATTTCGCAAAAGCCGCCTCGGCGCCCTACGAGAAGGTTTTTCCAAACCGCCTCTCAGACTCTCAGGTGTTGATGGACGCTGTCAGCCACAATTCTAAGGATTTGAACGCGAAGTATCTTCTCGGTAACTTCCTCTTCGCGCGGGGCCGGTACGATGATGCATTCAGGCTTTGGCTTAAGACGCAGGAAGAGGGATTCACAGCTTCTGTTCTCGAGCGCAATTTAGGATTGTATGCCTGGCGAGTTAAGAAGGATCTCGAGAGTGCGGCAAGCTTCTACGAGAAGGCGATCAAGCTTGCCCCAAACGACTTCCATCTTTATGCGGACCTCGATGAGATCTACTGCCAAATGGGCGACCGGACGAGACGGGTAAGACTCTTCGCCGTGGCTCCGGTAGCGGTCCTTGACCGAGATCTCTTGCGGGTTCGCCACGCACGCTTGCTGATCGAGCAAAAGCAAAATGACCAGGCTGTGGAGGCCCTGGGGAACCACAACTTTAAATCGTGGGAGGCCACGGTAATCATCCACTGGGAAAAGACGGACGCTGTCAGGGAGGTGTTTGCGTTGGCTAATCTCAAAAAGGGATTAGAGAAACTGAAGGAGGACAAATTCCGCGAGGCAGAGCAAGCTTTCCGTGCGGCTCTCGAGTATCCGGCCAACTTCAACGTGGGCAAGTCGGACACGCCCAACGACGAACGCACACTTTACTGGCTTGGCAAAACTCTGAAAGCACAGGGCCGAGAGGGCGAAGCACGTGAGACCTGGCAGCGGGCCGCAGACCTAGGAAAAGAAAAAGGCGGGATTTCAAGGGTTTTTGCTGGGCTGTCTTTAAGGGAGTTGGGACAGACCCAAGAAGCCGAGAGAATCCTAACGGGATTGGCTCGAGCTCCTGCAAATGAACAGGTCGGTGCTGCCGACTTGTACGCTGCCGGAGTTCTCGACCTTCTTGAGAATCGGAAAGCGGAAGCCAACGCCAATTTCCGTCGGTTACTCCAGATAGATCCCTTCTTCTGGCCAGCTCGTCTCGAGTTGGAAGAGGTCGACAGCTCGACGTAAAGCGTTCAAAATCTGGCAGGCTCACTGGTGAAGACTCAGTCGTCTCGAGACCAGGACGACTGTTAGCGTGGCCAGGTTCGCTCACAAAGCTCCCTTAGGTCCGGTCAAGAAGAGCTAAGCACCTGATTGGGGTTGTCCCCTGGAGTGAGACAAACAGTTAAGACACTGTTCGCCGTTCGCTGGAATTGCATTGTACCGCGAAGGCGTTTTCCTGCAAGATGCGTGCCGGCTGGTGAAGCGGAGGCAGGCCCTGCAGGAGTGCAAGCTGGCGAGGAATAGCCAGCCGGAAACTCATCGAGACGATGAGGCCGAGGGCGGTCGTCGATCGGCCGCCCCGGCAAACACGCCGCTGGCCTCTCATCGGATCGATAGATTTCCCCATGCCTCAGAAAACTCATAAGGAAAGGTGCCGCGCAGCGGCCTCCTTGCTGGGTTGAGCGAGCAGACCTCGCTCGAACTGCGCGGGCGGCACGTAGCCGAGTGCCGAGTGCAGGCGCTTTTGGTTGTAGACCTTCTCCAGGAACACGACGAGGCTCGCCTGGGCTTCGGCCAGATCGCGATACTCCGGTAAGCGTCCGGTGAACAACCCATAGTGGGTTCACCGGAGGGACGCATTAGCTGAGGATCTCGGGAGACCCGGCATTCTCGGTCGTAGGGACCTCTCCCCTCTAGGGGCGGCGCGGGGCCGGAGTTAGTGGCGTCCGGTTCTGTATGACCTGCCAGGGATCGGCGGCCTGTTGGCGGATGGCGCATCAATATTCAGGATAGACGTAAGCGGAAAGCGGATCGACTACGTGAGAGCGCCGGAGTACGAGTTTTTGGACGGGCGGGGTCATTGGACCGAGCACGGCAATCTGGGGGCGACCGGGAGCGTCGCCTTGCGACAGAAGAGCGGCGGGGTGCTGGAGTTGATCGATATGTACGGGAATGATCGGATTGCGTTCCAAGCCAAGACGGCGGGCGTGTTGATGGCTTACGACCCCGAGGGCAGGAGCCTGGGCAAGATTGAGCTCACATCACCGCGCAGCGGCTGGTTCGAGTTCAAGCCGGTGTCCGGTGGGCGAATGTACTTGTCCGGTCCCCAGCAGTAAGGGTGCACCGGATGGCCGGCGAGTTCAAGCGGCATAACAGGAGGATCAAAATGAGGCGTGCACTCATTAGAGTTTTGGCTTTGTCAGTGGTGGCTTTGACTTTCCATGTCGTGGGATGCCGCAGGGCTGGCGTTGGTCCGGAGAAGGTGGTGCCGGCGATCAACGAAATCGAGTTGTGGCAGCAGGTGGGCCAGCAGCCCTACGAGATGACTTGGGTGCAGCGGGAGGAACATCCCAAAACCCTCGTTGATTTTGAGGATCTGACAGGCTGGAAGCTGGAACTGTACGACGGAGCGAGTGGCGAGTTACGGCGGAGCCGGGAACAGCAGATGTGGGGTCAGTACGTGGCCAAGATCGTTTACTCGGGGACACGCCCCGAGAGCCGGGTGATCGCGCGCCCGCCGAAGCCGGTCCCGATTCCCGAGCGATTCGACTCGATCGAGATGTGGGGCTATGGAAACCGCTGGGACTGGATCAAGGACGACACGACGCCGCCGGCTGACGTTTCGGTATTGGTTTTGGACGCCCGGGGAAAGGAGTTCACCATACAGCTCACCGACATTAATTGGAAGCAGTGGTGGCTGATTCACCGGAAGGTGCCGGCGCAGGTTTTGAAGGAGATTGTCTTTCCGGCCAGTTTTTCGGGGATCGAGATCGCCAAGTTAACAAACAAAGGCCCAAGGCACTTTTTCTGCGACTCGCTGGCGTTTTACACCGAGGAGTTGAAGCCGCTGAAGTTCCAGCCGCAGCCGAAGCGGAATCTCAGGCCGTACCGGGGGCAGATCGTGGGGACCAACACGGGGCCTGGGACGCTGCCATTTCCGACGCGGGAGGAGACCATACTGCCGGAGAACTTCGAGAAAGACTTCCAGGTGACGGTGCGGCAGGTGGAGAGGACACGGTTTGAGCTGCGGTACAAGGGGCGGGATGCGTCGGTGACATATGACTATCGGCCGCAGAAGGGAAGCTTGAGCGAGTTGACGGTGAGTGTGAATGGAGGTCCGGCGTTTCAGCCTCTGGAGGGCGGAGGAGTGCGCTTTGTTGATACCCCGGAGGGTCGTGTTTCGGAAGGCGAGTTGATCTCGGCGGCTGTGGTTGGCGAGGTGGTGGAGGCGAGTTTCCGGCACGGGTCGCGACAAGTGGACTACAAGCTTCGGCTGTGGCAGAAATCGGTGGTGCTGGATGTGTGGTGCGATGGGGGAGAGGCCACGGAGTTGAGCTTTGGGCGTGTCGTGGGGGTGAGCCAGCCGAAGCCGCTCATCGTGCCGTTCATCACTTATCAGAGCTCGAACCCTCGCGTATTGATGTCGGGCGGCGAGAGCAAGCCGGTATTCACCTCGGTTTGGTTTGACTGGTACCGCACGAACGCTTCCGAGCCGTATATGGGCGCCGAACCGAAAGTCACGGCGGACGCTGCGGAGATCAACGGGGGGATGCGCTACATTGCCAAGACCGACGGGTTGCGGAACAACCTGTACGAGAGGATCTTCATCACGAACTCTCCGCTTTATGAGGAAACGCTGCCGACGATTCCCAACCCGCCGTCGTTGCGGCAGGAAGAGGGAAAACAGGTCCTCTGGTCGGAGCCCGAGGGGGCGGAGGCGGCGGCCCTTCACACATTTCAGGAAGATCACCAGCGCTGTCGGCAGATCCGCTCCTACGGGTTGGACAAAGTCATGCAGCACATTCACGAGACGACATGGCGAGACGAGGGTGACAGCAACACGATGAAGCTCCGAGCCGCACCGCAGAAGGGCGGCGACGCCATGTTGCAGTGGTACATCAAGGCCCAGAATGACATGGGCTGGCTGCAGGGAACATACACCAACTACACCGACTTCTGCACGGTGAACACAAACTGGAATCCCGATCACGTGCAGCGGATGCCGGACGGTGAGTGGCGCCGGGCCTGGCCGCGAAACTACGCCCTGAAGCCGGCCAAGGCGGTAGAGTTTGACGAGTACTACGCCAAACGCATCAAGGAAAAGTACGGAGTAAGAATGTCGTACACCGACGTCCATACGGCCGTGCAACCCTGGCGCTACGTGGACTACGACACGCGGGTGCCTGGAGCGGGGACGTTCGCAGCGACTTT
>Ga0315277_10007471_pt1 | contig 14182 bp, 25 predicted proteins | sample YL17G05_15_MG_FD_203695 | JGI IMG/M metagenome (GOLD analysis project Ga0315277, IMG submission 203695) | Sediment microbial communities from Yellowstone Lake, YNP, Wyoming, USA - YL17G05_15 | ecosystem: Environmental > Aquatic > Freshwater > Lake > Sediment | place: USA: Wyoming | collected... | reverse complement strand
TGAAACCGCTAGCGTTTATTCAACCCGACCGGCCGATTCCGCCCGACCCGACCCCTTGACTGAATATACCGATAGCGGTATCGTCTGAGCGGTCGAGGTTCGCAGCACCCGGCTTGACCGGGTAGGGAGCAGGGAAGATGAGCGACGCGACACGGGCCGAGTTGGATCGGGCCTACGACGCCGCGACGGACGAGCCGCAGCGGGTCCACGCCGCCGCGATGGCCGAGGCGCGGCGGGTCTACGACGCCGCGTTGGCCGAGCCGCGGCGGGTCTACGTCGCCGCGCTGGCCGAGGCGGATCGGGCCTACGCCGCCGCGCTGGCCGAGTCGGAGTGAATAACCCGCTAGCGGTTTCCTTATCCTACACCGGAACTTGACATGCTGGAACTCCCGGCGCATGGTGGTGACGTGGCGCGGCGTTCCCCTCAGTTTCGTGACCCGGTGTCCGGCGAGTACGTCCGGCGGACCATGCACATCCTTTCGCGTCCCGCCGACCGGACCTACCTGTGCAACCTCCCGGTCCGTCCGCCCGCCGTGTCGTCGCTGTTGCTCCGTACCGGGGGCGGTCGCGTGGTGTATCTGGTAGCGGAGGGTTTCGAGCCGTGTCGTGGTTGCGTCGCGGCAGCGGAGCGGCGCGGCATCGTCGAGGCGTTCGCGGTGCCGGATTCGGAAGGGAGCTAGCGATGGCGCGAGACTTGGAGAGCGTGTCGGCGGCGCTTGCGGTGACGCCTCCGGGTGAGAACCATCCGGCGTTCGCGTTCCGTATCGAGATAGCGCGGCGGTCGGATGGTTACGCCGCGACGATCATCGTGGGTCACCTGACGGGCGGGGCCGGTATCCCGTGTCAGTCGTGGCAAGCCGCGCTCGCGGACGCGCTTGACGTGTGCGTGCGGCGGATGCGGGAGTCGTCGTGAGCATCGGCATGTCGCTCGTTCCGCGCCTCTGTTTCCAGCGCGTTTGCCGCGTTTGCCAGCAACCTATCGACGATGAACAGATCCGTTCAGATCGCATCCGTTCGGCCCTGTTCGGTCACGCGGCTTATGCGATGTGCTGTTGCTGTCGTCGAGCGGTGCACGATCCGCGCTCCCCGAACTACCGCCGCCGCTGGCGTCGGTGGCGGCGTAAGCAGGAAGCGGGGGCTCTCGATTGACGAAGCGCAAGCGCCCGTCCGTTTCCGTCCGCCGTCCGGGGACAACCCCGGCGAAACGTCCGGGTGCATCCGGTCGGCGGACGGCATCGGACAAGCGCACCACCATCCCGCGTGCGGCCCGACGTGCCGATACACGTCGCGCCACACCGACCCGGCCTCGGGCCGCACGCGGGGCGATGGTGCCCCGGTCGGGAGGGCGGGCGGCGTCCCCTACGATTTCGAGCGCCGCCCGCGTCCGTCCCTCCTATGTGTCGCTGGATTCCTCCGGCCGCTTGCGGGACCTCGACACGGGGCGGCTGTTGCCGCGCGACGTGGACCTGTCGCTTGTGCGCGCGGTCCGTGCGACGGCTCCGCGCGTGCGTCGCGGGAAGGTGGTCGAAGTCGTCGAGTGGCGCACGCGGGAGTGGAAGCGGACGCCGGACCCGTTCCGCGACTTGCGGCATGCGGAGAAGCCGGTCGCCGCGTTTCTCGCGGAGGCGTCGGCGGCATCGCGCCGGGCTTGGACGCGGGAGCGCAAGGGGCGGGCATGGGTGCTGTCCGGGTCGCCGCTCTACTACGCGGACGCGGCCGAGTTTCTGGCGCGGGTCGGACCGAGTGCGAGCTTGGAAGCGGACCGGCAGTTGTCGCAAGCGACCCGGTTGCAGTTGGTCGCGCGGGTGCGGAAAGAGGAAGGCGGCATCGACTGGATACCGCTGTCGAACGCGATAGGCGGGCATGTCGCGTGGGAGCAAGCGGTCGCCGCGCTGGAAAAGTGGGCAGAGAACTACGGCAAGGCGAAGGTGCTGTCGATTTCGATTCTGGCGTACTAGGAGGACACCATGATACAGGATGCGGGCGTTTGGGCCGAGTTGACGTTGAGCGACGTCGAGGGGCGGGGCGTGTTCATCGTCCCGCTTGGGCCGACCGAAATGCAGGTGCGGGGGACGTTCCGGCTCGTTCAGATCAAGGTTCACAGCGCGTCGCGGGACGGGAAGTTCGGCCTTGTGTACGACGGCGCGGGCTTGTCGGAGATTCGAGTTCTGAACGACGGCACGGAGTAGTCCATGCCCGTCGAGTTCTCCGGCGTCTACGACATCGAAACCGAATCGTGGGACAAGTTCGTCGTCGGCGGCGTTCTCACCGCTAGCGGATACTCCGCGTACCGCGACCCGGATCTCATGGTGGACGCGATGCTCGACGCCGCGCCCGCGACGCTATGGGCGCACAACGGCGGGAAGTTCGATGCTCTCTGGTTTCTCGACATCATCCGGCGGCGCGGGCTCACGGCGCGCGTGTCGCTCGCCGGGTCGCGCGTGACGCGGGTACAGTGTGGCGGGCTTGTGCTGTGCGATTCCTACGCGCTGATTCCGATGGCGCTCCGCAAGTGCGCGCCGATGGGAGGGGAGTCGAAGGGACATCCCGACTTGCCGTGCGTGTGCGGGGACGACTGTGGCGGCTATTGCAGCATCCGCCGCGACATGCCGGAAAGCCGCTATCGCAAGGTCGAAGCGTATCTGGAACAGGACTGCCGGTCGCTCTTGGCGGTGCTCCGCGCGCTCGAAGCGACGGCGGCGCGGGAACGCATCGTTTTGCGCGGCACGGTCGGCGGGACGGCTTGGGCAACCGCATCGCATGAACTCGCTCTGCCAGCGGCGCGCTGGCCCCGTGGCGACTACGCGCTATCGCGGAACGGCTACTACGGCGGGCGCGTCGAAGTGTTCCGGCCGGGGACTGAAATAGCGCCGCTCTCGGGACACCGTTATGACATTCATTCGAGCTACCCGGCGGCGCTCGTTCGCACGCCGGTTCCTACCGGCCAAGGGCATGTGCTGGCGCACGAGGCGGGGCGGCGCTACCGGGCCGGTCGGGAGGGCATCTTCCGCGCCGTTGTGGTCGTGCCGGACATGCACATCCCGCCGCTTCCGCTCCGGGTGCGGGACCGCATCGCGTTCCCGGTCGGGCGGCTTGAAGGCGAGTGGACGGCGTTCGAGCTACGGGCGGCGGAAGCGGCGGGCGCGAAGATCAAGCGCATCCGATGGGGTATCGCATGGGACGAAAGCGCGGCTGTGCTCGCGCCGTGGTGCGAGCGATTCTGGCACTTGCGGGCTGGGCACCTGGCGACGCCGGGACCGGAGGCGGCGGCTTGGGCTGCATGGTACAAGTGGTTCTGCAACAGCTTGACCGGGAAGCTCGGGCAGTCGCCGGACATGCGGAGCATCATGGTCACGACGGAAGCGCCGCGCGCCTGCGACGGCGGGAGCCGTCCGTGCGACGGGACGCATCATCCGGCGAAGTGCTGTTCGCATCGCTGCGTCGGGACGTGCGGGAAGTGGGATATCCTTTCCTACGACGGGCGCGTATGGTCGCGGCCGTTTTTCAAGATCGCGTCGTGCGCCTACGTCCATTGGAGCGCGTACCTCACCGCATCCGCCCGCGTCGAGCTTGGGGAGCAATTGCGGCACGCCGGGGAGGACGCGATCTATTGCGATACCGATAGCGTCTACTCGCTCCGGCCGCTCGACCGGCGGCTCGGGGACGGGCTCGGGGAATGGGGATACGAGGGCGCGATGGCCGAGTGGTTCTGCGTCGCGCCCAAGGTGTACCGCTATCGGGACGGGACGGGGAAGTGGCAAGCGCGGGCCAAGGGCATCCCGGCCGCGACGGCGGCGACGGTCGATGCTTTCGGGCGCGGCGAGAAAGTGGCGATATCGCGCGGTGTGCGCTCGTTCCTGTCGGCCGCGCGCTCGCCGGTCGGTTCGCTGTTTCAGCGGGCGAGTCTTTCGCGCGGGTCGCACGCGGACGGCATCACGTTCGGATCGCGGACGCTCGGGGACGACGGCATGACGCATCCGGTTGATGCGAAAGAACTTGAATACTGATAGCGGATGCGCTATCTAAGAGCTTGCGGCAAGGGAGGTCCGCAGCGATGGGAGCGAGGTATCAGGGACTCGACAAGGTGCTGTATGCGCGGGTGACACCCAAGGCGATCCGCGCGTACAACCGCGCCGCGAAGCGGGCGAAGATCGGGCTCGCGGAATGGGTGCGGTCGGTTCTGGACTCGGCGGCTCTGCCGCCCAAGCGGGTAGCACCCGCTGGCAACAAGCGCGCCTAGAGCGCGCACAGGAGCGGACACATGACGAAGGGAATCGACAGGAAGCGGAACGAGGCGGCGGTCACGTCGGGCGCGGAGGCGGCGGCGAAGCTCGTCAGCAAGGGCTACAAGGTCACGCGCGATCTGGTCCTCGCGGACGGCGACGTGTTCGAGGGTACGATGGTCGGGCCGGACAAGTCGCGCCCGTTCGTCGACGACAAGACGGGCGAGGTCCGCGAGGTTCCGGCGTTCCTCCTCGACGGTGTGGACGGCGTCCGCTACCGCATCCTCGCGGGCTCCAAGCTCGCGCGCCTGCTCGAACCCGTCGAGGCGGGCGCGGAACTCGCCATCTAGCGGCTCGGCATGGTCGAGACGCGGGCCGGGCGGCGCATGACCGACTACGCGGTCGGGGTCAGGGAGTAGAACGTGAGCCGGGAACGCGACGCTGAACACGACGCGGACCCGCGCGTCCCGCGCCTCCGGTTCACGGTGACGGTCGAGCCTCCGTGGCCGGAGCGCGGGCCGGTCGCGGAGTCGGCCGAGTTCCCGCTTGAGTCGGTTCTGCGGGGACTGCGGCTCACGGATACTCACGCCCCGTTCGTGGCGCGCGTCGGGCGGTTCCGCATCGAGGTCCGCCTACGCGGGCTCGGGGAATCGCCGTGAAGCCGCGCCGCATCGACTTGCGCGTCCGGTGTGAATCGTGCGGGTACGAAGCCGTCCGCTCGGTCGATTTCGAGCGGATCGTCGGCATGTTCACGGACCGGGACATGCCGCCGCTCGAATGTCCCGTCTGTTCGACGCCCCTTGCGCTCATCGCGCCGTCGTTCAAGGTCCGATTCCAGCTTCGACAGCGCAATCTTCCCGGTTTCTAGGCCCGTAGCGGCTCAAACCGCCGTCCGGCATCGCGCCGAACCGCCGCAGCCACACGCCTTCCGGCTCGTTCGTGCTACGTTTCGTGGAATCGTGCTACCCGCGCGAGTGCTACGATTCGGCCGTTCGTAGCACTTCCGGCGCATGTCGCTTTTTTCTTGACAACCTCGGTGGAAGTGGGAGCATGTAGGCAACGGCGCAAGCCAACGGTCCCGCAGGTCGCGGGCCGGAACGAAAGGAACCCCACCGTGGCAAAGAGAACCGCAACCAAGACGCAGATCGTCCGCGTTCCCATGACCAAGCCCCCGCAGGGCATGAGGCTCGTCCCGCGCGGCGCGCTCGCCGCCGGTCGCGTCGGCAAGCTCGGCAAGGCCGCGAAGAAGCACTACCGCCGGAGCGCCGCGTTCGCCCGCGCGCACTCCCCGATCCTGATGCCGATGGTCGGCGCGGGCGGGCTCGGGCTGCTCGAACGGCTGTACCCCGACGCCCCGAAGATCGACTTCCTCGGCCTGTCGGGAACCTACGGGCTCGGCCTGTTCGCCATCGGCCACTTCGCCAGCATGCCCGTCCTGAAAGCGCTCGCGGTCGGCCCGCTCGCCGTCGCCGTCCACCAGATCGCCAAGAGCGGTGAACTCGGCGTCACCGGCCTTCCCGGCTCGCCCGTCGAAGGCTTCCAGTTCGGGGGGTAGCACCCCTCGCGACAAGCTCCGCACCGGGCTCGGTCGGTGGTGAGTGAAACAGGGAAACCGGACACCGTGAACACCGGACACCACAGAGGAACGTGAGAACAATGTCGTACGGTGGATACGAAGTCGGAGCCGCTATCATCCCCGCGTCGCCGGGTCAGCCGCAGCGGCAGGTGCCGGTCCTCATCCCGCGCACCATCGCGCAGCCGCAGGGACCGTCGTCGCCCGTGGGGTCCGTGATCCCGCCCCGCAGCGAGCGGCAGATCCTCTGCCCGCTCCCGCTGTCGCGCGTGATCTGGACCAACGCGTCCACGGACACGACCGTGGACATGACCGGCCGGTACCAGGAGGGCACGCGCGGCTTGACGCGCCGCTTCTGCCTGAACCGGACGAACCCCATCACCGTCCCGGCGACGCCGCCGTACGACGGCGAGGTGGTCGTCAACTCCATCTTCGTCGGGAACACCAACATGACCTCGGGACGGGGGCCGATCTCCGTCGAGGCGTTCAACCCCCTGAACCCGTCGTTCATCGAGTTCCCGTCCGTCATCATCACGTCCGGCATGGACGTGACGGTCAGCCTCGAAATCGACGCCATCCCCGGCGCCGGGCAGACCGTGAGCGTCACCGGCTACGTCGAGGTCATGACGGCGTAGCGCGTCGCACGCGCGGGCAACAGGGCCGCGAGCGGCACGCTCTCCCGATGCCGCTCGCGGCCGTGCCCGAGAAAGGCCGCTCCGATGGATCTCAACTTCCAGACCGCGAACGGCGACCGCATCGTCCGCGTCCACGACGCGGACGGACTCGTCCGCGCGCTCGACTCCCTCACCGACGAATCGACCGCCGAAATCGAAACGGGCGCGTATCCGCCGCTGTACGCCTCCGGCGTCCGCTACCAGCGCGAGCGCGGGGAGCATTGGCGCTCCCCGGCCCGCGTCGTCTGCGGACCCGACGCCTACGGAGCGGACTGCGAGGACTTGACCGCGTGGCGCGTCGCGGAGCTTCGCGCGTCCGGCGCGGACCCCGACGCGCGGCCCGCCCTCTACCCGACTTCGAAGCGGAGCTATCACGCCGTCGTCGTACGCGGCGACGGGACCGTCGAGGACCCGTCCGCCGTGCTCGGGATGCCGACCGGCGTGTCGAAGGTCGGCGTCAGACTTTACGAAGGCGGGGCGATGGCCGGGTTCCGGCTTGCGGACGGGAGCGTTCTACGCGCGGTCGGCGTCGGGTCATGCGCGGGGCTCGCGCTCCGCGACGCACTCGACTACGCGCTCCCCGCGTTGGCAACCCTGCCGTCCGTGCCTGCGCGGCTCCCGCGTTGGGCGGATGTCGGGAGCACCGAAACCGACATGCTCGCGGCTGCGGCGGACGCCGCCGTACCCGGCGCGGGCCTCATCGTGGCGCAGGTCGCGCCGTTCATCGACAAAGCCATCGCGGCCGTGTCATCGTGGTTCGGCGGGACGCACGCGGACGCGTTCTCGAACTACGCCAAGGCCGTGGCGGCAAAGGACGCGGGCATCGCGCCTCCGCCGGGCGCGAAGCCGTCGCAAATCATCGCGCTCTGTCTCGCAGTGGGGTGGGTGCCGATCTACTGTTCCGACTCGCCCGCGACGCGTGACAAGATTCTCGCAGCGTTCGGGGAGCGTGGCTGGCGCGGGAAGCCGTGGGGCGAAGCGTATGCGACCAAGGGATTCGGGGAAAAGACGTGGTGGTTCGGCGCGACGTTCGCCGTCGCGGATGCGCCGGCGGAACTCGCCGCGAAGGCACGGGCGCGGGTCGGGACGGACTACGCGGCGGGACTGGCTCGCACCGTTCGCTTTTGCGTCGATGCCAAGGGCCGCGAAGTCGCGGAGCGCGGGCGGGAGGATTTCGATGCGTGGATGCTCGACGCCTTCCCCGTGTTGCCGCCCGCTGTCGAGACAACTGCGCCGCTCGTTCGACCGCAGGTGACGACCGCGCTGGTTCCTTCGGGGACCCCCTCCCAAGCCGTGATTCCGGCAACGACTCCGCCGGTCGAGGCGGTCGTCTCCGACGTGGCGCGGGCGTTAGACACGCTTACGGAACCGGGCCGGTCCGGCGATTGGCTTGCGCTGGCGCGCATGGCGCGCGTCATTCAACGGGAAGGCCCGCGCTCCCCTATGGCGCGCATGGCGCTCGCGCTCATGAGGTAGGACATGCCCGACGACCCGACCATCCCCGATCCGAACGTCCCGCTCGACGAAAGCGTCGAGGAAGCGCCTCCGGCAGCGGAGTACCCCGTCGCGTACACGGAGCGGCCCTTCAAGGGCGCTGGCATGGCCGAGCGGACCGCCGGATGGGGAAAGACGGACCGCTTCACCGCGCCGCTTGTCGGCATCGTGTCGCATCAAGTCCGCATGATCGACGTGCGGCTTGGGGACGACTACCTCTACCCGACGACCATCGCCATCAAGTTCGACTGCTCGGTCGCGGTCGGGAACATCATCATCCGCTACGGCTCGGGCGGCACGATGCACGCGACCGCCGCCCTACCGCCGGGGACATACTACGTCGGCGCGTCGCAGGTACAGGTGGACTACACGGTCGGCGTTTCCGCCGTCGCCCGCGTCACGGCATGGATCCCGACCATGCCGAACAACGTGCCGTAGGGAGGGATGCGCGATGCCGAGCTACGGACTGCAACTCTGGCCGGGGAACCTCGACGACCAACAGTCGCCGGTGCGCGCCGTCGCGCACGGCGGACACTACGGCATCGCGGGCCTCGACGGCTACCGCGTCATCGACGAAACGACCGACGTGGACGGGCGCGAAGCTCTCCGCGTCCACGACGCCGACCTCATCGCCCTGCTCGGCGGCGGCGTCATCCCGCTCCAAGCGAGCGCGCTTCTCTGGCAGACCGTCGCCCCCGGCGTCGTCGTACCCGCCGGTCCGCCAACCGTGCTTCTCGACTGGACGCCCGTGGGCACCACGCCGGAACTCTGGCTCACCGTCCTCAATGACCCGACTTCCGGCGGGCTCGTCAACGTCTACCTCGACACGCGGCAGTCGGCGGCGGCTCCGAACATCGATACCTACGAGTGGCGGAACATCACGCCGGGCATCTCGTTCACGCGCAACTGGCTCTGCAACGCGCGGGAGATTCGCATCCGTGCGCGCGGGCTCGGTCCCGTGCTGGTGAACGGCACGCTGCGCGGAGCGCGCGGCTATGCCTAGCGAAAGCCTCCCCATCGACGACCGCTACGAGCTTGTCTTTCTCGGGGATCCTGTCATCCTCCCGAACGACGGAGCGCCGCACGCGCTCTCCCCGTGGATCGACGTGAGCCGGTGGGGCTTCGTCGGGTTCATCGTGATCGAGGCGGCGGGCGTCGGCTTCGACCTCTACCCCAAGGGCGCACCGCTCGGACTCGGCGCGGGCGGCATTTGGGGCTACATGGTCGCGGGCGGGCCGTTCCCGATTCCGATAGCGCCGCTCCAAAGGTATCAGGGCGGGAACGACCCGAATCCGTTCGGGGAGATTCAGTTCGACGGCGTGAACAACGGGGCCGGACCGGCGACCGTGACCATCGCCGTCATCGGCAAGGCGGTCTGACGTGGACGGCATCGACCCCGGCATTCAGTCGTCGCGCTACGGGCTCGAAAGCATCGGATTCGTGGGACCGGCCGTCCCCATCCCGCCCGTAAGCCCGCCCGTCGTGATCGTCGATTGGACCGACGTGTCGAGGTGGGTCGTACTCGGGCTCATCGTCGCGGAGCGCGCGGGCGTCAACTTCGACCTCATCCTCCGCCTCGCGCCGCTCGGGCTCGGCGCGGCGGGCGTCTACGCGGAATTGAACCTGTTCACGTTCCCCGGCGGGCAGCAATTCGCGCTTCCCATCATGGCATCGTCCGCCGGGGAAATTCAGATCCTTGGACAGCCGACCGTTCCGCCGCCGATTGGTACGGCGCTGGCGCGGGCGAGAATCACCGGGAAGCGCATCGGAAGGTAGGACACCATGAAGCCGGACACCAACCTGATTCTCGTTCGCATCGTGCAGGCGCACGTTGCCGCCGCAACCGACCTCGAATGGACCGACGCGGACGCCGCGCTCGCGCACGTCCGCGCGAAGCTCGCGGCGGGCGGAAAGTACAACGCCGTCGAGTTCGGGCCGGACCGCAACGGCTCCCGCGTACTCATCCCGACCGCCGAAATCGGACAGGTGGTCGTTCAGTTGCCTCGGAAACCCGTCCCCATTCCAGTCGAGCAACCCCCGGCGTCCGCTCCTGCGTGCGGGGGAGTTCCGGGGACGGGGGCGGGGGACAATGGCGGCACGCCGCCGCAGGTGGTTGGTGTCCGGCCTGCGGCGGCTGCCGTCGATTCGGCTCCCGCCGATGGGGAGCAAGCTGCCGCTCCCGGCAGCAAGGCTTCCCTGAAAGCGGTGCCGTCGTGAGCGCGCCGGACAACGCCGTCGTGCGGACGGAGGCGGAAGTGGACCTCACGCTCGCCATGCGCGAGCATCGGCCCGCGTCCATCATCGCGCACCTCACGGACGGCTCGAACAAGCCGGTGTCCTGCAAGGGCGGCGGGCGCAAGCGGTGGTCCAAGGCCCGCTCCGTACTCGACACGCTCGCGTGGCAGCGCATCGAAATGCTCGACGACGAAGGCGCGCTCCTGTACGTCTACCCGCCCGCCGACGCGGCGGGCGGCGGAGGCGACGGCGACGACGGCATCGGCGGCTCGGCCGTGCCCGAAGATCGGGACATGAAGCTCCTGCACATGCTCATCGTCGGCCAGCGCGCCGCGACGGAGCATACCGAGAAGATCATCACGCCGGTACTCGAAGCGAACGCCGCCGCCATCGAAATGCTGGCGAAGCGGCTGGCGGACTTGGAGAGCCGCATGGGTCGCGCGTTCCAGCTTGCCGGGGAAGCCGTCGAGTCGGTCGCGCTCGCCAACGCGCAAGCGACCATGATGCCGGACGATGGCGACGGAACGGACAGCACGGTTCGCGCGCTCGCGGGCCAGCTACTCCACGGGCTCGGCATGTCGCTCGGCCCGACGCTCGGCCCGCAACTGGCGCAGATCATCCCCCGCCTGCTCAATGGCGGCGGGGCCGCTCCCACGGCCGGGGGAACCGTTCCACCATCGCCGGATGGCGGGTGAAAGGAATACGAAGATGGGATGGGGACTGCTCGCAGTCGGGCTCTTGATGCTCATGGCGAAGCGCGGAACGGCGGCTCCCGCGCCGCGCGAGGAACGGACGCGCGAGCCAGCGGCAACGCCGCCTGGTGATGGTGGAACGGTTCCCACCCCGGCGGGAGCCGGGATGTACGGGGTGCCCGTTCCGATGAACCAAGCCGAAGTCGATGCGGGCATCCTGCTCGCGCGCGGGGAACTCGATACCGACTTCTCGAAGGGCGAAGGGCTCTACAACGCGCATCGCGCGGAGTTCGACCCGAGCCCGAACCCGCTCCCGCCCAAGCTCATCGGAGCCATCATGTGGCGCGAGTCGGGCGGACGCGACGCCGCCGCCACCACGCTCGGGGAAGTCGGCTACATGCAACTGACGCCGGATGAAGTCACGGCGGCGGGCGGCGGGAACCCCCACTCGATGAAGGACGCCATCCGCATGGCGCAGATCCTCTACTCCAAAGCGGTGAAGGCGCACCCGCAGGCGCACGCGGAGGACGAGGCGGTCGTCGCCATGCTCTCCCGCTCCATCGGCTCCGGCGCGACGCGGTGGCTGCTCTCCGTCGTGCCGCCCGCCGGGGTCGCGCCGCTCTCGGCGCACGTCCTCGACTGGCTCATGCAGCGGCCGACGCGCCCGCCGGGAATCCACCAGACGGACAAGAAGTTCGCGCAGCGGATCGCCCGGTCCGTACTCCGCGCCATCCGCGCCGACTCGGCCGGGATGTTCCCGGCGTCGGGGAAGCTGGTCCTGCTGTGACGCTGACCGCGCCGGAACTCGGGAAGCTCGCGCGGCTGGCGCGGCGGCTGGCGTCGCCAATCCGCGACGCGACCTTGTTCGACGTGGCAGTCGCGCTCACGTTCGGCGCGGTCGCCTACGCAAGCGCCGAGGAACAAGGCGCACGGCTTCCGGCCCGCATCCTCGCCGGGGCATTCGCGGCGCTCGGGTCGCTCACGCGCATCCGGCGACACCGACGAAAGGGGAAGTGACATGGATTTCGGACTCGGCGACTTGTACGGCTTCGCCGTCGCGGCGGTCGGCGCGATCCTCTACGCGCTCGGACTGAGGGGATAGCGATGCCGCACGCAAGCCGCTATCGGCAACTCGTTCTCGACGCCATGTCGGAACTCAACTCCCGGTTCGACATCCTGCGGGAGTTCCATGCGCGCGACCCGCTCTCAACGGCCATGATGCCACCGGAGCTTGTCGCACGGATTCAGGACCCGATTCGCGCTGCCGTCAACCGCGCCATGACGGACATCCAAGCTCCCGGCTCGACCGATTCGCAACGCGGCATGGTCGGCCCGCTTCGGCTTCTGCTCGCCCGTATGCAGGCGCAAACCGACGACGTGGCGGGCGACCCGGCGCGGCGCGCGGAACTCGCGCAGGGCATCAACAACGTGACGCTCGCCATCGCGCGGCTCGAAGCTGCGAACGTCGCAACGGACTACGCGCTTTCGACGGACGAGCAAGTCGGCGCGCGGGTGCAGGCGCTCCAATGGGAGCTTGCCGACGTCATGCGCGAGGATGGGGATTGGCGCGCTGCCGTGAACGAGGCGGAATCGCCGTGGCAGACGTGGCTTCGCGCCGCGCCGGTCGCCGTCGAACAGGGGCTCCGGCGCGTCGCCCGCGTCGTTCCCCGCGCCATCGGATGGGGCCTCAAGGAACTCATGCCGGTCCTGCTCATCGCCGCCGCCGCCATCGCGCTCGGCGGCGCGGCCGGGAAACGGACCGGAGAGAGGATCCTGTAGCGGGCAGCGCCCGCTGGCAACAAGCTCCGCTCATGAGCGGCAGCCTGTTGCTTGACACGCGTGGCAGCGCGTGGGAGGGTTCGGATATGGGATACGACACGGCGACCACGACCGAAACGCAGTTGTGGGTCGACAACAACGAGCCGCTCCAGCGCCGCAAGATGTTCATGTGGGCGTACCTCGCCCGCAAGCTGCGGCGCGGCGTGTTCAACCCCAAGCTCGCGGAGAAGCTCTTTCGCTACCTCTGCGACGACGCGGCGCGGAGCTACCGGAAGGAAATCGGGGAACCGCTCCCGATGGACGACCGGCGACAGGCCGAAAAGGATCTGGTCGCGGAGTTCCTGTCCCGCGTCAAGGATGCGGAGCGGGCTCCCGGCGACCTCCCGGCGGACGTGCTCGCGGAGCTTCGGAAGCCGTCCACGGCGAAGCCGGGAGCGGACCCGCACTACCAGATCGAGCTTGCCAACAAAATCGCGGGCGGACGCGCAGTCGGAAACTCCTACATCGTGACCCGCCGCCCGGACAGGCTGACTTGCGAGCTTGCGCGGTTCGACACGCGCGAGGAAGCCGAGGCGTGGATCGCCGAAAGGACGCCCCGATGAAGCGGCGCTCCAGCCTGCTCGGAAGCTCGATGCCGGTGTCCGGCGGGTCGCTCATCGACGAAAAGAACTACAGCATCGAGCGAAGTCGCGCGGAGAGCCGGACCATGAAGCGCGCCCTAACGCTTCTATCACTCGGCCTATTCATAGGCTGCTCGCTCTCCCCCGGCGCGGCGTACCCCTCCGACGACTGCCGCTACTATGACGACAGCTATCTCGCGTGGACCGCCACGGGAGCCGCAGCGGCCGGACTCGCCAGCGCGGCGGCTACCGGCGCGGCGACTGTCGGCGGGCTTCTGGACGGCACCACAGCCCGCGACACGGCCATCGGGCTCGGGGCCAGCGGCGCGGTACTCGGCGTTCTCGCCACCGTCGCGGGGCTGCTCGCCGGGGAGTACGCCAGCCGGTTCGCGGAGGAATGCGGGCCATGAGTCTCCGCCAGTTCACGGACTCGTACATCGAAGCGGCGCTGTGGTCCACGAACGACGAAAGCGACGAAAGCGGCGGGCGTCCGCTCGATGAGAACTACGGGGAGGATGACATCGACCTCGGCACGATGGGCGAGATGGAACAGGACTGCGAGCGGTTCTACAACGCGAACGCGGAACTGTGGTCCGATGAACACGACGACGAAAAGGCGGGCGCGGACTTCTGGCTCACCCGCAACGGCCACGGCGCGGGATACTGGGACGGCGACTACTCCGAAGGCGACAAGCTCACGAAGGCGGCGGAAGCCTTCGGGGAGTTCAACCTGTACGTCGGGGACGACGGGCTCGTCTACGGGGAATGACGGGAAGCCGATACGCGGACGAAGCACCCGGCATGTCGCCGGTAGCTGCGGGCCGCAGGAAGGAACGGACACCATGAAGCGAACACCGGAAGCCGAGCCGAAGCCGAGACGGAAGTACGTCCG
>Ga0315277_10007467_pt1 | contig 14183 bp, 13 predicted proteins | sample YL17G05_15_MG_FD_203695 | JGI IMG/M metagenome (GOLD analysis project Ga0315277, IMG submission 203695) | Sediment microbial communities from Yellowstone Lake, YNP, Wyoming, USA - YL17G05_15 | ecosystem: Environmental > Aquatic > Freshwater > Lake > Sediment | place: USA: Wyoming | collected... | reverse complement strand
CGGATTCCTCGAAGCTCTGATAGGCGATTACGAGCGGCTCTTTGCCGAGTGGAAGACCTGCCCGGTTATTCGGCTGAGGAGTTCGGATATCGACTACGGCGATAGCGCGACTATTGAAAACATCGCTAATCAGGTCAGATATTATACAACAATGGAAGCAGTTGGGGTTTGTAAGGGAGCATAAGGATGGAAGTTGTCCGGACTATTGAGCCGGTGCGAGGGGCGGTCAAGGCGGCAAAGAGGGCCGGCAAGAGAGTCGGCCTTGTCCCGACAATGGGGGCGCTGCACATCGGCCACGTTGCGCTCATTAAGAGGGCCGTGGAGGACTGCGGCTTCGTTGTCGTCAGCATCTTCGTCAACCCGACGCAATTCGGGCCGGGCGAGGATTTCGAGAATTATCCGCGTCCTATCGAGGCGGACCTTGAGATATGCGAGAAGGCGGGCGCCCACCTGGTATTCAATCCGCCGCCTGAGGTTATGTACGGAGCGGAGAGCGTAACGTGGGTAACGGTAGAGAAATTGACCGAGCCATTGTGCGGACGGTCTCGACCAGGGCATTTTCGCGGGGTTACTACCATTTGCGCGAAGCTCTTCAATATTGTCCAGCCGGACGTTGCATACTTCGGCCAGAAGGATGCGCAGCAGGCGATTGTGATTAAGCGGATGGTCGTGGACCTGAATATGCCGCTGCAAATTGTCGTCTGCCCTACGGTTCGTCAGCCGGACGGCCTGGCCCTCAGCAGCAGGAACAAATATCTCACCGATCAGCAGAGGAAAGAGGCGGCGAAGATATACAAATCGCTGGCCAAGTGCAGAGAACTGCGCGAGGCGGGCGTCACCGATACAAAACAAATCATCGCTGCGGTGCACGAGATACTAAGGCAAATTCACGGCGGGCAAATCGAATATGCAGAGATCGTCGATGCCGAGACTCTTGAGAAGGTTGACCAAATCAAGGGCAAGGTCTTGGCCGCTGTTGCAGTCAAGCTCGGCCCGGCTCGGCTAATTGACAACATTCTGCTTTAGCTACTTCTCGATCCAGTCGTCAGCGAATTTTGCGAAGTCGGCGAGGTTGACTGTGCCGTCTGCGACGCTGTCCGCGTCGATCCCCCCTGCCGGGCCGGTCCAAAGCCACTGCCCCGCCAACGCCGACAGGTCTGCAAAGTCGCTCCGCCCTTCAGTCATAAAATCATCGGATAAGCTCGCTGGACTCGGAGACTCAATGCCGGCAACCGTCAACTCCATCTGCTGGCCGGTAAGCACCTTCTCACATCTTAGCTTCCAGACTATTTCGTCGGGATAGATCTCCGCCGAGCGGTCAACTGTGAACGTGCACGTATCCGTACTCATAATCCGGCCCCGTGCCGCAAGCTCGGTATCCCCAAAGTCCACGAGCGAATCGATGATCGTCATATTCTCAGACCCCTGCACCATCTCCAATTGCAGGTTTCTAACTCCAAAGTCCCAGAGATTCTCAAAACTCGCTGTGCAGTCATATTGAAATACCGTCCTGTCAATGCGTTCCTTGCTTACAACCCCCAGCTCCGGCCTTGTCGCTGTCAGCGCAAGACTATGATATCCTCCTGCGCTAATGGCGATGTAATTATTGTCTGGCGGGGTCGCCTGACCAGAACCATTGTTGCCCCAGCCGACAATACTCCCATCCGAGCGAAGCGCAAGACTATGCCCCCCTCCTGCGCTAATGGCGATGTAATTATTGCCTGGCAGCGGGGTCGCCTGACCAGAACCATTGCCGCCCCAGCCGACAATAGTCCCGTCCGACCGAAGCGCAAGACTATGATCCCGTCCTGCGCTAATGGCGATGTAATTATTGCCTGACGGCGGGGTCGCCTGACCATAATTATTTCTGCCCCAGCCGACAATACGCCCGTCCGAGCGCAAGGCAAGACTATGGCGCCCACCTGCGCCGATAGCGATAAAGTCGTTTCCGTCAGGCGGCGCGTCCTGACCATAGTCATTGTTGCCCCAGCCGACAATACTGCCGCCTGTCCCGAGCGCAGCCGAGGGATCCGACCGAAGCGCAAGACTATGCCTCCCTCCTGCGCTAATGGCGATGTAATTATTGCCTGTCGGCGGGCTCGCCTGACCATAAGAATCGTCGCCCCAGCCGACAATAGTCCCGTCCGACCGAAGCGCAAGACTATGCGACTCTCCTGCGCTAATGGCGATGTAATTATTGCCCGGCAGCGAGGTCGCCTGACCATAATCATTGTTGCCCCAGCCGACAATACGCCCGTCCGACCGAAGCGCAAGACTATGCCACCCTCCTGCGCTAATGGCGATGTAATTATTGCCTGTCGGCGGGGGTCGCCCGACCATAATCATTGTTGCCCCAGCCGACAATACGCCCGTCCGAGCGAAGCGCAAGACTATGATCCCATCCTGCGCTAATGGCGATAAAATTATTGCCTGTCGGCGGGGTCGCCTGACCATAATCATTGTCGCCCCAGCCGACAATACGCCCGTCCGAGCGAAGCGCAAGACTATGCACCCATTTTGTGCTAATGGCGATGTAATTATTGCCTGGCGGCGGGGTCGCCTGACCATACCCATTCCAGCCCCAGCCGACAATACTGCCGTCCGACCGAAGCGCAAGACTATGCAAGCCTCCTGCGCTAATGGCGATGTGGTTTTTTTGGGCAAGCCAGGCGCTATCTACAACCTGGCTTCCCCAGCCGAGGATTGAGCCGGCCTGGGCTTGAATCCCCATAGCCAAGACAAATACCAACATTACCAGCCGGATTTTCAGATTTAATCTCATCCGTCTTCTCCTTTTCACCACAAATTCTCACGAATCTACTCGAATTCTTTGTTATATTTGTGCTGATTCGTGTTCATTAGTGGCTAATTCTCCGCAGTCTTTGCGTTCTCTGCGGTAAATTATTCTAAAGATCATCCCGCCTAAGCCAAGCAAAAGAAGTGTTGCCGGCTCGGGTATGCATCCCCAGTCAAGCCTCTCGAATGTATGTGGGTCGATAATCTCATAACACCACCACCCCGGCTCACCTTCACCGAGCCAGTCGAAACTCACTGCGAATCCGCTCAGAGACTGACCCATGTCGATCCCCGGCCCCAAGGCCTTAGCATCGTATCCGCCGTCATCGAGTAGGACAGGCTCGGGCTGCCAGACTACCTGGTCCCAATCGGCGGGAGTGCCCGGGGTCTCGACCACAAGGTTGTCGTAAAGCCCGTATTCAAACCAAATCGTAAACTCCTCGATCGGCACGGTCAAGCTGTTATTGACTACTTCGTAGCTGTACTGCCATCGTCCACCCGCCAACTCTTCAGCGCTGTACTAGATTTGTGTCTCAGGCACGCCAAAACCCGCTGCGCCGAGGCAGAAGACAAGCAGTAATCCCGTAGAAACTGTCTTTTTCATCACATCGTCCTCGTTGTCTCCATAAATGGCCGTCGCGCGGACAACATTCCAGCCGGGCAAGGATTCACCGCCCGCCGTCAGCATCTGCACATCTACACGGCCTGAATTTGTACTCCAACCTAAGAGACATCCATATCTCCGCCTGTTGTGTCTTCCTGACACTTCTGATACAGACATATTACGTTATGGGCCGCTTGGAAGTCAAGAGAATTCTTGTTTCTTCCGGCGTTTATGGTAGCTTTGACAAGGGTGGGGTGATGCTGTATAGTGGCGGTTTGTGCTGCTGGATATTTGAATTGGGGCGCCTTTTTGGAGTCTTAGATGTATTTGACGCTGCTAAAAAGTAAGCTGCATCGCGGGCGAGTTACCGGCGCAAAGCTCGACTATCCGGGGAGCATCGGGATCGATTCGGAACTCATGGCGGCGGCGGGAATTATCCCTTACGAGAAGGTGCTCATAGCGGACCTCGCCAACGGCAGCCGGGCTGAGACTTATGTTGTCCCCGCTGAGGCCGGCTCGAGGCAGATCGAGATATTCGGGGCCTCGGCCCGTCTGATACGGAAAGGGGATATCGTTATCATAATGGGCTTCGGCCTCTTCACGCCCGAAGAGGCGCGCCGGCATAAGCCCAAGATCGTCCTGCTCGACGAGAACAACAATATCATTAAAAGCGAGTAGAAAATCCCGACTATATGTATCCTCAACTTTTCAAGCTGCCCTTTCTCGACGTGACGGTGAAGAGCTACGGGCTGATGATGGTCATCGGTTTTATGGCGGCGGTGACGGTGATAAGGCGGCTCAGCCGCAGCTTCACGCCGGACCCGCAGCTTATCACGAACGCTGCGCTTTACGCGCTCATAGGCGGCGTCGTCGGGGCGCGACTGTTCTACGTGATTCACTACTTGGCCGAGTTCGAGGGCGCCTGGCACAAGGTCTTTGCTATATGGGAAGGCGGGCTTGAGCTGCTCGGCGGCGTTGTCCTGGCTGTAACTATCATCTTGCTCTATCTGGCGTATCACAAGCTTCCGATGCGGCGTTATCTTGACGCCCTCGCGGTCGGCCTGCTGCTTGCGCTGGCCTTAGGGCGGATCGGCTGCTTTCTGAACGGCTGCTGCTGGGGCCGGCCCACCAGTTTGCCCTGGGGCGTGCGGTTTCCGTACAACTCGCTGGCTTACAACAGCCAGATAAATCCCAATCCTCAGAGGAACCGCCCCGAGCCATATCTTGAACTGCCGCGCGATGAATATCTCGGATTCACCGCCGAGAACGGAAAATGGTATCCCAAGCCCTTCGAGGAATTGACGGAGGAACAGAGGTACGAGGTCACCAAGGGAAAGTATCGCTGCCTGCCCGTGCATCCGACGCAGTTGTATTCATCCGCGATGGGCGGGCTGCTGTGTCTTTTGGTTTATCTATTCTGGCGGGGAGCAAACAAGGCCGAAAAAGCGGCAAAGCGCAACAGATTTCTTTTCAAGCCCGGGCAGACTTTTGCGCTGATGTTTATAGTGTATGGCGTCGCCCGGTTCTTTATGGAGTTTCTGCGGGATGACAACCCGTTCGAGCACGGCCCGTGGACTATGCGCGTGATTTACGTCATTTACAGAGGCGGAACGGTTTCGCAGAATATCAGCATCTATCTTGTCCTGTTAGGATTGATCCTGATGGTTGTATTTGCCGGACTCAAGTCTGACACATCCGTTGAAGAGGCTTCTGCAAAATTGCAGAACTAATATCAATTGAAAGGAGCGTAACCAATGACTGAAGAATCCATTGAAACCAGACCCGTGCGGAGGACCTGCTGTCCCTGCGGAGAGCACGATTCGAGCGGCGAGATAACGCGACGCACTTTCCTGCAGGGCGCCGGAGGAGCAACCTTAATCGGGGCGGCGCTGACGGGCCTGACCTGGTCGGCGGTGGCGATAGCCGAAGCAAAGAACGAGACTGCCCCTAAGCGGCGGGCGCTCGTAGTCAAGCCGGTGCTCGTTTACGACGTTCCGAAACGACATCCCCAAACAAGCTGGCGAAGCTGGGGAGGCATCCAGACCGAGGCCGACGCCGACAACGAAGTTACGCGTATCGGTCTCGAGTTGAGCGAGCTCAGCAAGAACGCCGATTTCCCCGTGCAGTTCCTGCCGATTTGCCGTGTGCAAAATGCAGCCGGGCTGGCCGCTGTGAACGATCTCGACAAGGCAGATGCGTATCTCGTTTATGCCGCGGGCGGCGGGATGGACACATTCGATGCGCTCGGCAGCAAGGGCAAGGACATGATTGTGTTCTGCCGGCACAAGTCGGGGCCGGTTTACCTTTGGTATGAAATTATCAGCCCGCGATTCCTCCGGCAGCACACCGATACGTTAGCGGTTAAGGGGATGGACGACCGGGACGTTGTGGTGGATAGTCAGGAGGAAATAACGTGGCGGCTGCGCTCGCTGTGCGGCCTTCGCAACACGATGGGCACAAAGATAATCGCGGTCGGCGGCCCCGGCGCCTGGGCTCAGCCCGCAGGCGTTGTGCCTGATCTCGTCAAGAAGATATGGCAGTTCGATATGCAGACGTTCGATTACGGCGAGCTGGGCGAACTGATAAAGAAGGCCAGAGCCGACAAGGTCGCGGTCGAGCGAGCGAAAGAACGAGCCGCTGAGTATCTAAAATCCAAAGGCACAAAGCTGGAGACGAAGCGCGAGTTTGTGGACAACGGATTCTTGTTGGACCAGGTATTCCGAGGCGTGATGAGCAAGGCAGGCTGCGGGGCGCTAACGATAAACGGATGCATGGGGACAATTATGCCTATGGCCGAGACCTCTGCATGCCTGACGTTGAGCCTTCTGAATGACGCCGGCTACCTGGCATTTTGCGAGTCGGATTTCGTGGTGATACCGTCCGGCGTGCTCCTGGCGAATATATCGGGCAAGCCCGTATTCTTGAACGACCCGACGTATCCGCATGACGGCGTCATCACCATTGCTCACTGCACGGCGCCGCGCCGCTTGAGCGGAGACAAGCTCGACCCGGCGAGGATAATGACGCATTTTGAGTCGGACTACGGCGCCGCTCCAAAGGTGGAGATGCCAAAGGGCCAGATAATGACCAATATCATCCCCGATTTTGCATCGAAACGCTGGGTGGGGCTCTTAGGCGAGACGATTGAGACTCCGTTTATGGACATCTGCCGGGCGCAGGTCGATATTCGCTACAACTGCGACGATCTGCTGCTTGCCGAGCGGATGCCCGGATTCCACTGGATGAGCGGATACGGCGATTACACTCGCGAGCTCGGCTACGCCCTCAAGCGGGTCGGAATCGCGTGGGAAAACCTCAGCGCCTGACCTGAGACCGTGTGTGAGAAGCCGCCCTGTCGTGGCATGGGTATCTCCGCAAGGAGTCCGTGGGACTTGCCCATGCGTCGCAGGGTCATCCTGGGCCTGTAATTGGTTTTTTCCTGTGTGCGGCCTCCCGCGTGAAACGCACGGCCAGGATGGCCGTGCCACTTCTCACACACGCTTTGAGTAGTCCTGGCGATTTCCAGCAGCGGTCTTATTTATGACGCCTCAGCACGCCGGACGCGAAAGGATTAGATCGGTATGAATTCGGCAAAGCTATCTGTTTTTGTCGGAGCAGTTGTAGCCGTCTGTCTTTCAGTGACTTTTGCTGCCGCAGCGCCGGGCGCACACGCCGTCCCCGCAGAGCATCCGCGATTGCTTGGCTCCCGCGCGCGTCTGCAGGATTTGGCCGCCGAGCGCAGCGAGGCATACAAGCGAGTTATCCAAGTCGCGCGCGAGTCGCAGGCCGACGACCACGAAAAAATGATCTCGATGGCTCTTGTTTGCGCGATAGAGCAGGATGAGCAACTCGGCAAGGCCGCCGTGCAAATGGCGATGAAGTACATCGACGGGCCGATTAGAGAGGGACACGTTACCTTCGCCCACGACCTGGCTCGCTGCGCGATAGTCTATGACCTGTGTTATCCATACTGGACCACCGAGCAGCGCGGCAAATTTCACGATTACGTGAATAAGACCGTTGACGCCAATATTCGCAGCGAAACGCATGTCTTTCACAACGGCTGGTACGGCTACAAGAACTGGGGGATAGGCCTGGCGTGCTACGCGGCCTATTACGAGAATCCGCGCGCACCGGAAATCATAGAGGCTCTCGAACAAGACTGGAAGACCAGGGCCGCGCCGGCCTTTGAACTCGCCGGCGACGGGGGCGGATGGGCCGAGGGCTACTATATTAACTACTTTCTTTACGAATGGCTCTTCTTCTGCGAGGCCGCTCGCTTCTGCGAGGGAAAAAACTACTATGCCGACGCCCCGCGCTTTTTTGAGAATCGCGCTATCGCAAGCATGTTCGAGACATACCCCGGCATCGGCACCTACAACTCGCGCAGGTCCGCCCCAATGGGCGATGGCGGAGGCCGGGTGTTCGGCGGCGACCGGGACAAGACCCTCTCAGCCAGACGAATCCTCGTCAACCATTTTCGCAGCGACCCCGCTCACCAGGCCGTCCACACGTTCAACGAATCTACTCCGCGTTCGAGCGTCGGCGTCTATGCGTACAAGGACTTCCTCTGGCGCGACGCCACCGTCGCAAAAGGCGATTTGACGAATTTCAAGCTCTCGCATTTCAGCCCCGGCCCGGGCCACGTCTATGCCCGCAGCTCATGGGATGAAGACGCCACTTATTTCTTTTTCAAAGCCTCCGACCGTTTTACCGCCCACCAGCATCTCGACGCAGGCCATTTCGTCATATACAAGCACAACGAGCTAATCGGGGACGGCGGACACTACGACGCCTTCGGCTCGGCCCACGACGTCAACTATCACCTGCGAACCATCGCCCACAACACCATCCTCGTTTATGACCCCAACGAGACCTGGCCCGGAATACGCGCGGGAAACGTCACCGGCAACGACGGCGGACAGCATCATAATTGGCCCCATCACAACGGCGCAGTCACAGACCCACAGGACTGGCAGAAGGACAAGAATCTCTACGACATCGCCGACATAATCGCATTCGAGGATAAGGGCGATTATCTATACGTAGCAGCCGACTGCACGAGGGCCTACTCGTCCAAGAAGCTCGACTACTTCACGCGGCAAATAGTCTTTCTCCGCCCCGGAACGTTCATTATCTTCGACCGCGTCCGCTCCAAGTACCCGACCTTCAAAAAAACTTTCCTATTGCAGGCAATGACCACGCCCATCCGCGAAGGCGGCCATCTTGTCGTCACCAACGGCAAGGGCCGATTGTTTATCCAGACGCTCCTGCCCGTCTCGCCTGACGTCCGCCTCGTATCGGGCAAAGACCTTTATAGCTACGGCGGCAAAGATTATCCGCCCGACCGCGATACCGGCCCGGCCCCCGAATGCCGCATCGAAATATCCCCCTCCAGTCCGAGTAACATTGTCTATTTCCTCCACGTCCTAACCGCTGCTGATAGCGGGACCTCCTCAATTGCACCGAGCTATTTCAGCCAGACCGATAGCGAAGTAGGCGTGACCATCGGCCGAACTGTGTTCACATTCCAAAAGGCCGGCCCTGCACTATCGGTGCGGACTCAGTAGTTGGAAAAACTGGCACGGGCTTCTCACACACGCTTTTAGGGTTCCACCGCAATACCGTAGATGGAGATGTCGTCGATCAGGCCGTCAAAGAAGCCTGCCGCCTGAAGATTGTACGCCGCTCCGAAGTGCAGACCGCCTGTAGCTCCTGCCAATCCCGCCCTTGCCTCGGCGTCCCTGGCAACCTCCGCCTCGTCGGCATATAGGAGTCGGTATGAGCCGTCCCAGACCAGGCCGATATGATGCCAGTCGCGGTCGGTCATCACAAATTCTGAGAACAGCGGCACAACAACCCGTCCCGGAGGCGTCACGCTGGTCATAAGGCGGCCCGACGAATCGGCGGCAAGCCAACTTGGCCCGATCGCCCCGCCGTTCGTCTGAGATATTACTGCCTGGTTCGGAAAACCGCCCTTTACCCAGGCAAAGACGCTGAATTCGCCGCCTGCGGGATTAAGGACGAAATCCGTACTCACATAGTCATCTTCTCCGTCGAGTTCAATCGCCCCGGCTATCCTGCCGCCCTCGGGCAGCCAGTTTAGGTCGCCATGGAGCGTCCCATCTTTGCCGCCCACACTATCGTATGCTATGGCGCCTTCGGCCTCATCGAGCTTCCAGTGCGCCAAGAGCGGGCTATCCGTTATCCAGTCTTCAAGACATATAGTCTCGCTGGCGGTCATTATCTTCACCTCGCACGCCGCCAGATCTTCAAACCTCTGAGCATCGGCCAGCGTGCCTACGGACGTACCCCAGTGATACGGAATCCCCAACTGCGGCATGAAGTACGTTGTCGCCTCCGCTGCATCCTCCGCGGTCATTGTATAGACGCCATCGACCGGAAGAAAAGCTACGTCGATATTTGTCAGGGCCTTCATTTCGTCGGTCGCACTGGTATCGCCTGCGCAATATATCCGCGTCGAGCCAAGCTCCACTATGAACCCCACCCAGTTATTGGCCTTCGGATGGTTTGGCCTGTCGGTATTGTATGCCGCTACGGCGGTGACGCGAACGCCGGCAATCGTGATTGTCTGGCCCGGCAGGATAGTCTGTCCACTGCCATACGCAGCGACAACGTCGGCAGGGCCGGCGAATTGCGTACCCACTCCGGCGACTTTTGCAATATCCGCCGCTGAGAAATGGTCGCTGTGTGTGTGAGTGACAAGGACCAGCGTCGCATCGTGCGGCGACTCGCTCAGATTCCGCGAGTCAACATATATTATATTACCCCCCTGCCACATCTTGACGCTCGCATGCCCCAGCCACTGGATACAGCCGAGCTCCTCATATTCTTCGAGCCAGTGCCTTGCTAAAAAGGCGACATCCTTATAGTCTATCACTCCGTCGCCGCTCGGCAGAGGCGCAATATCGACCGATGCCTGCGACTGCCCCCAGTACTGTCCCACCTTAGAGAAGTCTGCAAAATTCACCCGCCCGTCGGCGTTCAGGTCGGCAACACGCAAATCTGCCCCTACTCTGCCCCCGCCCAGCAACAAAACTGCGAGAATGAACACGACCGAAGGCCGGCGAACATCCTGCCTACTGGAAAGCCTCATTCTTCACGTCCTCCTATCACTACAACGCTATTTACGCTGCAATACGATACACCATCTGCCAGGAAATGCGTTTATCGCTTTCGGGCTAACAGCAGATAAGAAGAAGGCCGGGCCGGCCTTCAGGCCCATCCTGCCGGTAGCCGATAAAGCGGAAAACGCTGCCTTCGATTCGTCGGACTGCTCCCGACACCTAATTTGGTTCTCCATGCCAATAAACCGAATCGACTCAGTCAAGTAATCTAACAAAAAACCGTCCGCAAATCAAGCGAAATCGCCAGCACCGACCGCTCGAAATCACTTCAACGGCCAGGCGTACGGACAGAAAAACAGCCAGTAATCGGCAAGCCACTGCAGATCGGCAAAATCCAGGTCTTTGTCGTCGTCAAGATCGGCGGTTATGTCGGCGGTGAGCCAATAATCGGCGAACCTTGCGAAGTCGTCGAACTGAACGAAGCACAACGGCCCGCCCGGCCAGAACCCGCCAAGAAGCTCAAAGTTTCCGGCGCTGCGCCAGTCCGCATCCGGCTGGCCAATCGTGCCAGTCAGGACGTACTGTCCGCCCCGGCTCGTCCCCCCGCCGCCGTCAATCGTACTCCACGGGAGAATATAATCTCCAGCGAATTGACCGAAGGCAGGTACTATTATGCACATTACGAGCAATCCAAAAATGTCTCTTCTCGCAAATGTCTTTGGATTAATTTGTTTCATTGTGCACCTGCCTCTCGTGCAAGTTGGCGGGCTTGCCGAAGTTCGGGATTATGCACCGTGGCGATACCCGTTTCCTTCGGCAGTCCGTACGCTTCAGGGTGGAGATACAGGCCTCTTTCGTCAGGTGCTTTCGCTGTCTCGACCACGATTGGATTGGCTACCGCATAAGGGTCGTGCCTGATGCCCGTCACCTGCCAGGAAACCTTCATTCCTCCTTTGCCGCCTGCAATCTTAAATCGATTGCCGGAAATCTCTTCGGCTATATACACCGGCGCAAAGCCGCCGATACACGTCAGTTGATAACGGAAATCCTTGTTAAGCGCTTCAAGCCAGTCGGGAAGTTCTACTTCGGCCATGCCATATTCGTCAAGAGTAACATTGCCATTGTAAATGTTCATCATATCCGCAGATTCGACAAAAGAATGACAGAGGTATTTGTTTTCTGGGTCGAGTGGATGGTCGATCTTGAACTCTCCGGAGCTTTTTGAAAGACGGCCGGTGATGCTCACATCTCCAAGGAATATTCCTGCGAAGTCTGTACCATGGCCGGAGCCAAGTATACCAAAATTCACCCCTCCAATTTCGCCACATGACCCAGTCACCAAATTCTCACCCCAAGCACCACACTCATAGTCCGCCAGTCCGCCTTGAAATTTGCCGCTGCCGTGCCTGCCAATCACGCCAGCCTCACTCCCTCCAAGTATGCCCCAGTTCCCCGTCCCATCATTTAGGCCGTAAACGCCGGACTCTTCTTCCCCGAGCTCCCCGTAAGTTCCCGCGCCGACGTTGAATCCCCTCACGACTGCCTCGCCACCCCCGACCACGTCTAACATAACCATTGGGTCAGGCGTTCCGATGCCAACATTGCCAGCGTTATAGTAGATATTTGAATCACTTATCACCCAGTTTGAATCGCCGCGAGGTCCCTGCTCACCCTGCGGTCCTGTTGCTCCGGTATCCCCCTTCGGACCTTGAACGCCTTGAGGTCCCGTCGCCCCCGTGTCCCCCTTGTCGCCCTTCGGTCCCGTGGGCCCGATGGGACCTTGTGCCCCCTGTGTCGCCCTTCAGTCCTTGTGGGCCAATTGGTCCCTGTGGACCCTGAGGCCCTATTGGCCCGGTCGCGCCGGTATCACCTTTCGGCCCCGCCGGCGTCTTGGCGTAAAGCGCGTATGGCGTCGCCGTCAACTTCTGCCTCGGACTCAGCAGCACATACACATTCGGGTCGTCAAGCTCACCCGACCGCACCCCGATCTCTAACCACCGGTCGTTCCCGTCAAAAATCCCCCCGCCGAAATCCAGCGCGACTGTGAAGTAGCCGTCAATTACATCGCACTCATTCACGTCAATTGTGCTTCCAATCTGGTTCCCGTCGGCGGCGGCATCATACAGCTTGAACTGAAAATCATACAGTCCATCCGCCGCACTGTTCGCGTCAATCAGCCGACCCTGATACGTGAACACCGTCCCCATTGGCGATGCCTGGCTGACTCCCGCCGAGTACACCATCAAGCCAAAAGCCAGAACCAAAATTGCTGAAATGTTTGTAGTTCTCATTTTCTTGCCCTTTCAAGTAAGCGTATTTTTGGCGCTCTGCCGCGCGCCGTTTCGTTGCAGATAAATCCTGGTACAACCACGCAAAATGGGAGTGATGCCAACCCATCATCTTCCCACAACCTACTCCAATATAATACCGTAATTATAGCACTTCGCCGGGCAATCCGCCAAGAAAAGCAATAATACGCCACTTACAAATGCTTAAGAACGCTCGTAAATAGGGCCATGATGGCCTTCTATTGGGCCAAAATAAGGCATCCGGCTCGCCCCCAGTCGTGTCTTGCCCCGGCTCGGCACTGTTTTTTTCTTCGCGTGGCAGCGGATTTTAGGTTATATTGTGTGAGCTAACCAGAACGAGTTTTGTCGGTGCTCTTGAAAGTTGGGTCAAAGGTATGAAAACGAACGGCATAAGACTTGGATGTTGTTTCTTTGGATTGCTGCTTCTCGCGCTGCTTATTGAATGTGCCGGGGCGGTCACACTCTATGTTACTCCCGATGGGAAGGATGGGACTTTGAGTTCACTTGCGGGCGCCCGCGATGCGATTCGCAGCCTCAAGCAAAAAGGCCCGCTCAATGAGCCTGTGCGTGTTATTGTTGCCGATGGGCTATACAGTCTGACCGAGCCCTTTATCCTGACCCCGCAGGATAGCGGAACGAAGGATTATCCGATTACTTATGAGGCCGCCGCAGGCGCCCGACCGGTGTTTTCCGGAGGACGAAGGATTACGGGCTTCAAGGAGGGCAGTGACGGCGCCTGGCAGGCAGAGGTCCCGGACGTAGCAGGCGGCAAATGGTATTTCGAGCAGTTGTTCGTCAACGGGGAGCGAGCCATCCGCGCGCGAACGCCCAACAAATGGTATCACTACATGGGCAACTCATCCGAGATTCCGGTGCAGGACCAGCAGGGGCAATTCCGCCGAACAACCGAGGCCCGCGGCGATGCTCTCAAGCTGCTTACAGACCTCACCGGCCCGGAGATTCGTGATGTCACGTTAGTCGCCTATCATAAGTGGTGCATAACCAGGCGCTTCCTGACGGATATAGATACGTCGCGCAATATCATCGTTACTGTAGGCGAGCAGCTCGCGAACTACGCGGGCTGGCCTGAAAATACGCGGTTCCACTTAGAGAATTTCAAGCCGGCTCTCGATGCGCCGGGCGAATGGTTTCTCTCCCGTGATGGGATGCTGCACTACAAGCCTATGCCAGGCGAAGATATGACAAAGGCCGAGGTCTTTGCCCCGGCAGCCGAGAAGCTCGTCATCTTTGAAGGCAAGTCCGAGGCCGGGCAATTCGTTGAGCACGTTAGCCTCAAGGGATTGGTCTTTGAGCATAATAGCCGCCTGCTGCCGCGAAGCGGTTATGCGCCTTATCAGGCCGCCTTTGTCACCGAGGCTGCCGTCA
>Ga0315277_10007466_pt1 | contig 14183 bp, 10 predicted proteins | sample YL17G05_15_MG_FD_203695 | JGI IMG/M metagenome (GOLD analysis project Ga0315277, IMG submission 203695) | Sediment microbial communities from Yellowstone Lake, YNP, Wyoming, USA - YL17G05_15 | ecosystem: Environmental > Aquatic > Freshwater > Lake > Sediment | place: USA: Wyoming | collected... | reverse complement strand
CAGGCCGTGAAGATTATTAAAGCATTTGCTCAATTATTTCCATTGTCTTGATGCTGACGGTGCAAACTCGTTTGAGAAGGTCTATAACCTTTTCCTTGTAATCAGCAAAGCGATATGTGTTGAACTTTTCGGCAATAGTCGGATCTTTGGGTTTTGATTCCTTGTACTGCTCCAATACCCATTCAAGGGCACTGCGATTGCCGAGCTTGTATTCCCATGCCTCTTTGGGAACGCCGGTTAAGGTCGTCTGGTCGTCAAGTTCAATGCTGCCATGCTCTTTATCGGCTTTAAGACGAGGCTTGGGCGAGCGTTCAGCCTGTTCTGATTCCGGCAATTGGTTTGTGGGTACAACATCAGGCAGTTTGGGTCGCTTTTGTTTAGGCGGAACCTTTTCAACTCGTTTAAGATTAAAGGGCGCTGCCGTCTCGAAATTGATATGCAAATCCATCAAGGTTTTGCCCCATTCGCGCCATTTTTTGAAATCGTCGTAGAACGGAATGCGGGGGAATTCGCGTTTTAGGTTGATTTCGTATTTCTTGCGGTATGCAGGATTGTGAAGGACGGCATAGACGTAATAGAAAATATCTTCCTTTCTGATTTTCTTGTTTTTGAAATTCTCCTGAAACTGCTTCAATCCCCAGTCGGTAACATTGTCAATGCGATTACCACTTTCATCGAAATAATATAAAGAAATGCACTGGCTATCGCCTGTACAGTGAAGATCAATAATATGATTGCTTGCGATTGTGTGGAATTCCTTTGAGTTACCCGATGAATTCATGGCAATAAATAGATTTCGCTTGGTTTTGTTGAACATGTCAAACCATTGGTAGGTTCTGCCATTCAAGTGATGGTCAAAATACAACCATTGAATAAAATATGGTCTGTAAAGCGAACGTGTAACCGATTGATCACTAAATATTTTTTTTATGCCACGAATCAAATATCTTTCAAGGTCTTCATCCCATTTGACTATATATTTGCCCTCATAATCGGAATCAGCGAGCGTCTTCGCATAGACCTCAATGAAGAATTTCATTTTCTTTTCAAGAGTCGCTTCAGACAAGTCATGCACCCATTCATCACGCTGCGATGCTAAACCCCTTGAAAACAGCTTGAAAAGGGCATTGCCATCACGTTTCGACTTGACCTCTTTATCCATCAAAGGAATTAGATCATCGAAATCGTTATCAGTAACATTAATCCAGTTGTTCTTTTTAGGAGTGATGCACTCAAATGGCAGAACTGAAAGCTTGTTATCCGTGAGATAACTTTTCTTCTGTGGAGATTTCACATAATCGTCGATGGCGTTGTAAAAAACCTTAAAGCCCTCGGCATTTTCCTTTTTGATGATGAAATACACTGCTACGCCAACACGAATTTCATCACTGAAGACGTTACCGCCTTCTTTCCGCCTGCGTTCACCGCTTGTTCGGGCATTGCCTTTAAGATTTATTATGTAAATTTCGCTGAATTCATCGGCAATGCACTTTCTAAAACCATCAAAGGCAAGGGCATCAATAAATGAATTATTCGATACAAAGGCGACGATTCCATTTTTATCAATTCTGTCGGAAGCCCATCGCAGGAAACGGACATACATATCGAAAAGGACAATCTGGTTCTGTGCCTTGCCCTCTTTTATATAGGTTTCGCGAATTCGGTCATCGATATATTTATAGAAGCGGTTCGCGTTCTGGAAATTGTAGTTTTCCTGTTTGGCGTTATAGGGTGGATTACCGATGATGACGGAGATTTTCTTTTTATTCTGGCGTTTGACGCGTTCGGCATTCTCAAGAGAGATTGAAAAAAGCCCCTGCTTTTGTATTTTTTTTAGCGCTTCGGTGTTATCGAGGGTATCTACAAAGCAGATGTTTTTGAATTCTTCATAGACCCCCATTTTCTGTTTGAAAGTCGCTTCGATATTGAGGTTGGCAATGTAATAGGGCAGGATGGCAATTTCGTTACAGTGTATTTCGTTTTGATATTTGTATTTGAGAGAGTTTTCCGGCAAATGGTCTATGATATCACAGATAAAAGTGCCGGTTCCTGTGGCGGGGTCGAGAATTTCGACGTTTTTGCTGGCGAGAATTTTCCCAAAATGTTTGTGTAATAAGAAATCAGTGCTTTCAATCATAAATCGGACAATTTCATCGGGCGTATAAATAATTCCGAGCCGGTCGGCAGCAAGGGGGTTGTATGCCTTATAGAAATTCTCATAGATGACTTTGAGAAATTTCTGTTTTTCGGTATGACTCGCAATTTCACCAGCGCGAGCATTTATCATCTGGTAATAGGGTTTGATAGTGTCGAGCACAGCATGTTTGGTTTTGCCCGTAAAGAATGTATGTTCGAGTTTTCCGAGTTCCTTGGAGATATTGTTTTCCTGATGGAATTGCGGGTCGTCAAAAACGGTGGTAAATATTTCCTCGGTAAGAATATGCTGGATGAGCATTTCGTTCACATCGGCAAGGACGACATTTTCATTGATGACGTGTTTGCACAGTTCAAGAAAGGCCTCCCGTGCGATGACAAAGGGCTTGTTTTCCTTTGCCTGCTTATCGATCATATTTCGCAAGGCATCAATTACCTGCGGCAAGTCGGCCTTGAATTTTTCAATAGCATCGCGAAAGCCCCTTACTTCTGCGCGGGTAAAGTTGATAAAACGAGAAATGACACGATGAAGGGCTTCTGGTTCGTGGATATTGCAGCGTTCGATTTCAACGCCGTTCTGATATAAAATGGCGGTCTGGCTGTCTTCAAAAAGGATGTTGCTGCAAGGGTAGCCTTTCTTAAATTTCTTTTCAATTTCTACTTCAAGGTCATCGTCGGTATCTTTACTTTCCCAATATCCCCAGTCAAGTCGGAGGGCATCTTTCAGTGTGCCATCGGGACGAACTGTTTTACCTCTCGAAGTGTAGTAATCGAGATCGGCAATAAGCAGGAGATTTTGTTTCTGTGCGTATTCGTTCAAAAGGTTTTCAAAAGCTCTTCGAATTGAAGATTCTTTGGCAGTGCCGCCAAATCTAATGTATTTTTCGACTTCTGAGTAATACTTTGAAATAGTTTGCAATGACATAAAACGTAATTCGACTTTTGTGTTAATTGCTCTTAAAGTATTTTTGATTCGGCCTCTGTTACAATACTTTCATTATGATTATCAAGAATAACAGGCAATTTCTCCGGCATTTCGCTGTTTCCTAAAAAGACATCCCTATTAGCACACGAATACGTAAAAACTTATCTTATCACGATGGCGTGCGGGAATCAAGGCGATTCCGGCTCAAAAAGGGTGTGCTGTGGCTGGTTAAGGTACTGGCGTGTGGAGATTGGATTTTTTGAGGTCGATTGTGCGGGTGGGCGGGGGTATAATAGGGCAAGAACCGCGTGGAGGGGTAGAAAACGGGGCCGAAATCAGCACCCAAAGGGTGTGTTCCTGAAAAAAAGTGGCTCTGAACGGACTTTTTGCTTGACGTCCGTGCCGGTTGTTGTATAGTACCGGCGTTGTTTAAGGTGGAGCGGTATGGAAACCTCTTCACGTTTCCCGCCAAGCTCTCCACAGTAAGTAGGCAGTTTCGCACCTGAGGCTGCCGTAAGCACTGGAAGTGTTTGTGTCGAAAGGAGTCGAGTGATGATGAGGAAATCAGCAGGATTGTGCATCGTTCTTGTGGCGACATTGCCCATTGCCGCTACGGGCGCGATTACGGGGTCGATTATTACCGGCAGCATTTCACCGGTTCAGAGCCCCTGCGAGACCGTGACATACACGTTCGATTACTGCAGCAGCATTGCGAACGGTTCGGGGAAGGCGGACGTGTTGTTCCTGACGGATACCACAGGGAGCATGGGCGGCTACATTAGCGGCGTCAGGGCAGCGTTCGACGATATCCTATCGACCATTGCGGCGGATCTGCCGGGGGCCGATATTCGGTACGGCGTGGCCGACTACAAGGACTACAGAGACGGGGGCAACTACGCCAGCAACGGAGTGAATCTGCGTCAGGGTTTCACGAGCGACACGGCGGCCGTTCGGACGGCAATAAACGGGATGTACGCCGTGGGAGGCTTTGACCTTCCCGAGAGCCAGTTGAAGGCGTTGGTGAATTCGGCGGGCAACTGGCTGAATCCTTCGGGCGGCCTGGGCTTCAACGGGCGGACGGACGCCCAAAAGATCATCCTCTGGGCCGGCGACGCAGAGGGTCATTATTTCGGGGTAGGCGGCGACGGCCCGCCGACTTACTATCCCTCGCTTGCTGAAGCGCTCGAGGCTCTGAACGCCCGCGGGATAGTGACTTATGGACTGAACGTAATGAAAGCTGCCGGAGCGGGGATTGACACGAACGCCGGCGGCGCCAACCAGGCAACCTATCTGGCGACCGGCACAGGGGGCGGTCTATTCAACAATCTCGGCGTGTCGCGTGCGGAGATTCAGGGCGCTATTGTCGATGCGGTGATGGCGGGTGTGGAAACGCTTACGAATATCACGCTCGCGCTGGAGATGGCCGGCGGTGTGGGCGCCGAACCTATAGTCAGGACGGCAATCGGGTCGTGGACGCCTGCGGATGGCGATGTTTACGGCAGTTTGAGCTTTGATATTACGAGTCCCGATGAGCCGGGCATCGTCGATTTCGATTTGGTGCTATTGGGCAACGGGGCCGAGCTGGACCGCGTGACTATTCACCTGACCACAGTCCCGGAGCCGGCAACACTATTACTGCTCGGCTTGGGCGGGGCGGGCCTGCTGCGCATGCGCAGGAGATAATCAACTCAAACTGACCGATTCTGTGGTTAAGCCGGCTAAGCCGTCCCGTGGGGACATGGCGTAGCCATCTTTTGACACAGATTAACACTGATTTCCATGTATTCAGGATTCCTGCCCATTCGGCTTCGCCCCCTGGGGGCTTCGCTCAGGGCAGACCCTGTGCAGAGACGGGAGACGCTCTTATCCTCTTGTAACGAATGTAGTTACGTTAGAGTCTAACCTAAGAACGGTCCGTGTGAAAAACGCCGGCAAAGAGGCTCGTTGTGTTTCAGGGGAAAGACCTTGCTTTTTTACGCGGAATTTGATACTCTATTACCAGTGAAACTCGGCAGCATAGCTGAGTATCGTGCGAATAGGAGATTTCGGACAGTACTGCGACTACCTGAACTCCGCCTTGTACCAGGGCCTGATAACGGTTACTGACGGAGGAGTTTATCAGGCCGATTCAGGGACGAGCTATCCATATTGTGATACTTCCACGAGCTATCCTTACAGCCAGATAGCCTACAGCGGGGGCGTATTCTCTGTCCGCACCAAGAATGGCCGAGATATGTCAAATGACCCGATGGTTCACGTGAGTTGGTATGGCGCGGCCGCTTATTGCAACTGGCGCAGCCAGCAGGAGGGCAAAGAGCTGTGCTATAACCTCTCAACGTGGAATTGCGACTTTGGCAAACACGGTTATCGTTTGGCAACCGAGGCGGAGTGGGAATATGCTGCAAGAGGCGGGCTTGCAAATAAGCGTTTCCCGTGGGGCGATACCATCTCTCACAGCCAGGCAAATTACTACAGTTACACTGCTTATTCATACGACATAAGTCCGACCAGGGGCTATCATCCGACCTGGAATGACGGAGTAACACCGTATACTTCTCCTGAGGGTAGTTTTCCAGTCACCGGATACGGTTTGTATGATATGGCCGGTAATGTCTGCGAGTGGTGCAACGACTGGTACCAATGGAACTACTATACGGGCAGGCGAAATCCTGACGCGAATCCAAGCGGACCTGTCGCTGGCTCCTCTCGTGTTTTTCGCGGCGGCGGTTGATATAACCGTGCGTACTTCTGCAGCGCGGCGGACCGGGACTACGGCAGCCCGCGCGGTCGCGACAACACCTACGGGTTTCGTGTTGTCCTGGACATTTAACCCTTTATTCTTTTGCCCTTTTACCCTGTTGTGAGGTGCAGGGGCGAAGCCCCTGCTCGCAACAGAATTCAAGAATCGGGATAGAATGATATAACCCCAACGTTGCGGGGGGTATTAGTGCATAGCGAGGCCGGCGCTTACATCGACTGTGGCGCCGGTCATATAGTCGCTTCCCTTGCCTGCGAGGAAGACGACGACGCGGGCGACCTCTTCCGGGTCGGCGATTCGGCGGATGGGGACGCGCTCGATGTACTTTTGCATGTTCTTGCGAAGGGCGGGGGCCATTATTTCGGTATCCATAAGTCCGGGTGCGACACAGTTCACCGTAATATTCTTTTGGGCGACCTCGCGGGCGAGGGAGATTGTGAATGAGACCAGGCCTCCCTTTGCGGCGTCATAGGGTGCGTGGCCGGTGGTGGAGCCTCGAAATGCGGCCTGGGATGAGATGTTTACGATTCGTCCGGGTTGGCCGCGGTCGAGCAAACGCCTGACGAATTCGCGCGAGCAGAGGAATGCCGCGGTTAGATCGACCTGGATGGTATAATCCCAAGTTTCTTTGGTCATATCGGCGACCTGGCAGGTGGGGCAGTATGCGGCGTTGTTTATGAGGATGTCGAGTCGGCCGAACGTCTCGTCGATCTTCTCGAACATTGCAATTATGTCAGCCTCTTTGCTCATATCCGCAAAGACTGAAATCGCTTCTGTGCCGAATTTGTCTTTGATCTCGCGAACGACCTTCTCGGCGCGTTCGGCGCTGCTGCGATAGTTGACGACCACCTTTGCGCCTTCCTCGGCCAATAGCAAAGCAGTTGCCTTGCCTAAGCCCTGGGATGCGCCTGTGACCAGTGCGACTTTATCCTTCAAACCGAGATCCATTTGTGATACCCTTTCGAGCAGAGATTAGCAGGAATTCTTGAAATTGCAAGGGATAGTGATATTCTATTCTTGAGCCTGTAGCAGAATGAGGTCTCAGGCTCGGTAAGTTCTCCGGCTTCCCGCCTGAGCGGGAATGACAAGATGTGAGTAGATTTTGAAAGGATTGGCCGTGCATAATGTACTGATTGCTCCGCGGAAATACGTTCAGGGCAGGGGGGCGCTGGGCGAGGCCGGCAAGTACTTCAAGGTACTCGGCAAGAAGCCTCTGCTTCTTTGGGATTCGACGGTCAAAGACATCGTGGGCGAGACTCTCCTGGGGAGCCTTGCGGACGAAAGGCTTGACTCTGTGGATGTGGATTTTAGGGGCGACTGCACGCATAAGGAGGTCGATCGCGTCGTTGGAATTGTCAGGAAGACCGGGGCTGATATGGCGGTCGGCGTCGGCGGGGGAAAGACGCTCGATACGGCCAAGGCGGCGGGGATCGCGACGGAGATACGGATTGTGACGTGCCCGACCATCGCATCCAACGACTCGCCGACGAGCGCGGCCAGCGTGTGGTACGACGAAGACGGCAACTGCATCGGCTTCGACTGCTGGCCCTTCAACCCGGATTTGGTTCTGGTGGATTCGCTGGTGATTTCTCGCGCGCCTGCCAGGGCTTTGGTGGCGGGGATGGGCGATGCCCTTTCCACATGGGTGGAGGCAAAAGTGGCGCTGCAGACGGGGGCCGGTAATATAGCTGGCGGGGTCTCGACGCTGGCCGCGATGGCAATCGCCGAGCTCGGCTACGAGGTTCTGCTGGAGCACGGCTTCGAGGCGAAGCGGGCGGTTGAGGCCGGCGTTCTGACCCCTTCGGTGGAGAAGGTGATTGAGGCGAATATTCTACATTCGGGCCTGGGCTTTGAGAGCGGAGGGCTTGCGACGGCGCACATGATCGCCAATTGCCTGCCGTCGTTTCCGGAGTGCCGCGGGCTGATGCACGGCGAGGAGGTCGCGTTCGGCGTAATCAGCCAGCTTTGCTTAGACAAGGCAGTGTCGATGGATGAAGTCTATGAGGCGGTTGATTTCCAGGTTGACGTGGGGCTGCCGGTGACGTTCGAGGATATCGGCCTGATAGAGCCCAGCCGCGAGAAGCTCAAGACTATCGGCGATGCCTGCGCGGGGAAGGGGTCGCTGTGCGAGAGCCATTGCTTCAAAGTAACATCCGAAGCGGTTGTCGATGCGATGATCGCAGCCGATGCTCTTGGCGCCGAGCGGAAGGCGTGGGCGGGAATGTAGCACATAGACTTGGCGCAGTCTCGCTTCGCTCAGATGCCACCAAATCCGAAATACTAAATTCGAAATCCGAAACAAATTCAAATGACCAAAAACTTAAAATTCAAAACATATGCGTCTTATGGGCTATGAATTGAGGAGTAATGATTATGTCAGTGAAACGATTTATCGGTGTGGTTGTTGTGGTTGGGGTTTTCAGTCTTGTTTTAATGGGCTGCGAGAAGAAGGAAGATAAGCCGGCGGAGAAGCCCGAGGCAAAAGGGCCTTCAGGCCTGCGGAAGGCCGAACTTCTTGTTGAACTGCCGGACTATTGCAATACGCCGGACGGGATGGCTCTTTTAGCCGACAACAGTTTTGTCCTGTCCGTGCCGAATTACAACGACGCCAATGCCGGCGCATTTATTATGAAGGTTTCGGCTGATAACAAGGTCACGAAGTTTTTCACTCCGCCGCCCCACCCCAAGACTAAGGTGGCGGCTCCGATGGGCATTTGCGTCGGTCCTTCGGGCGATTTGTATTACGCGGATAACCAGTTTTTTCAGACGAGGCAGAGTTCCCGCGTGATGCGGATAGCGATGAAGAGTGGTCAGCCGCAGGAGGCGGTTGCGGCTTTTTCCGGGATGAACGTTGCCAACGCCGTGGCTATCAAGGACGACTATCTTTACGTGAGCGATACAGTTATGATGCCGGACTCGAAGCCTTTGATTAGCGGCATCTTTCGGTTTAAGCTCGACGAAGAGGGTATTGAGATCAAGTCGCCCATCGAGGAAGACCCGCACCTGATTGCGAAGATCACGTCGCAGAATCCGGCCATCGGGTTCGGGGCCGACGGGCTTTGCTTCGATTCGAAGGGCAATCTTTATTGCGGCAACTTCGCCGACGGTACGATTCACAAGATCACGTTCGACGAGCAGGGCAAGGTGACATCCAATACGATCTGGGTCAAGACCGAGAAGATGAAGTGCGCGGACGGTTTGTGCTGCGATAAGAAGACAGGCCGGATTCTGGTTGCGGATATGGTCCAGAACGCGATTCAACTGATTCATCCGGACGGGACCGTCGAGACGATTGCGATGAACGGCGACACCGACGGGGCCGACGGCGGGCTCGACCAGCCGTGCGAGGCGATCTTCCGCGGCGATGAGGTGATTATCTCGAATATGGACTGGCCGTTCGAGGGCGTGGTCAATACGACGTGGGACAAGCCTTATACGCTTTCGGTTGTGAAGTTGAAATAACCGGTCAGGTCGGGAGGGTTCGCAACCGGGCGTTTAGGTTCTTGAGCGATGGGTAGATTTGCTCGAAGGTCTTAAACCATTGCCGGTATTTTTTTGTCAGGTCGAGGTTGGGGTGATAGGTTTTGCCGGGCCTGTGGACCTTTTCATAAGCGTCCTGGACGTCTTTATACAGGCCGACGCCGATGCCGGCTAAGATCGCCGCGCCCAAGGGCGTCGGCTCCTCGATTTGAGGGGTTTCGATGGGCTTGCCGATCATGTCGGCCTTGTTCTGCATCCAGAATTGGTTCTTAGTTGCCCCGCCGATGGCCACGAATTTTTCGGGCTTGACGCCGAGGGATTTTTCTATGCCTCGGACTATCTGGACGAACTGATAATCGAGGCCCTCAATAATCGCCCTGAGCATATCGCCTTTGGTAACGATATTTCGCAGGCCGATGAAGGCGCCCAGGGACTGATGATCGACAATCGGACAGTGACTGCCGGAAAAGTGGGGCAGGAACATCACGCCGTTTGCGCCGGGCGGGGAGGACTCGGCGAGCTTGATAAGTTGGTCCCAATCATCGGGCCTGTTCTTATCCATTTTCTTCTTTTGGCCGGAGCCATATTCCTTTCGGAACCATTCGAGCATATCGCCGGCGACGACCGCAGCCATAATGCTCCACAAATGCGGCGAGGCGACGTGCGAATGGACGGGAATGCCCATTTCTCTGACCTGCGGCGTCAGGACCGGCTCGCTCAGCGCGGTAACGACTATTTCCCATGTGCCGGTGACATCGAGGACGACGCCCGGCGCGAAAGCGCCGACGGGCAGCGTCCCGCAGCAATAATCGTGGCCGCCGAGGACGACGGGCGTGCCTTCCGGCAGGCCGATAGCCGCGGCGGCTTGAGCGTGGACCTTGCCTAAGAGCGTGCCGCTGGGCTGCGGGTCGCAGAGCAGGCGGCGGTCGATGCCTGATGCCTGTATCAACTCATCCGACCATGCGCGCTTTCGCTGGTCGAAGAGCAGGGTGGTCGAGGCCATTGTGTGATCGGTTCCGTACCGCCCGCAGAGCATGAAGTTGATGAAATCCTCGATTAGAAGCCATTTGTCGGTTTTGGCGAGGATTTCAGGCTCGTTCTCCGCCATCCACAAGAGTCGCAAAGCAGTATTGAAGACCCAGAGCTGATTGCCGCCGATTTCGAATTGCCTTTCGACGCCGATATTTTCGAGCCACCATCGGTGCTGCGGCTCGGTGCGGGGGCAGTGCCAACTGATAAAGGGATACAGCCAGTTGCCGTTCTTATCGACGGGGACGCCGTCCATACCCATGCCGGTGACTGCTACACCTTTGATTTCTGCGGGGTTGTCGATTTGGGCGACGGCTTCCTTGAGCGATTGGCACACTCCGCCCCAAATCTGCTCCGGCTTCCATATTGCCCAGTCGGGATGGGCGGGGTATGGATTGAATCGCTCGGTGGGCCGGCTGGCCTGGGCGACGGCATTGCCCCGCAGGTCGTAGATGACCGCTTTGAGGCTGGTCGAGCCTAAGTCAATGCCTATTAGATACGCCATAAGTGCACCTCCAATGTGCGATGGTTCCGTGTTATAGCCGGATCGGATAGCGTCCGAATCTCTTTAGGGTGTCGAGCATTGCCATGTAGTTCTCAGGCTTTACGGAGGCGTGGATGGAGTTGCTGGATGAGAGTATGTATCCCCCGCCGGGGGCGCCTTTTCCGATGGCCTGCTTTGTCTCTTCGATGACTTCTTCGGTCGAGGCGTAACTCAAGGTCTGGGCGCAATCGACGTTGCCCTTTAGAGCGATTCTATCGCCGTACTTGGCTTTTACTTCCGCCAGGTCCATCCCGGCCTGGGGGTCGATCGGATCGAGGCAGCTTATGCCGGAATCGACGATCATGTCGATAATGGGCCAGAGATAACCGTCGGTGTGCTTGATGACGGGCAGGCCCAGCTTTCTGAATCCGCCGATAACGCGGCACAGGCCGGGGTAGAATAGATTGCGGAAACTATCCGGTGACATCATTGGTCCGGTGTTGTAGGCGTAGTCGTCGCCGGTCCATACAAAATCAACGCCGCGGGCGGCAACTTCTTTAGCCATCGCCAGATTTATCTCGACGGACATATCGACCAGGGCCTTTATTAGCTCCGGGTCGGCGGCGATAGTCATAAGCAGGTTCTCCATACCCATAAGCGAGCGGGGGATGGAGAATACGTCGTTGAGGTGGACGCCGATAGCCTTATCATTCTTGAATTCCCTGACGGCCCATTCGACGGTGTCGTATCGGCCCGGCGCATGAGGGTCGGGCGGGGTATAGCGCTCGAAGTCGGCCATATCCTTGATGGGCGACTCGACCTCGACTCCGTGCTCTTCGTTGCCGTAGTCATCGACGTGGCCCCATTCGCTTCGCCACTGGGTCGGGCCGACCTGCTCTTTCTTGAAATCTGGGCCGACGAGTATTGTATCGTGGCCCATCTTGACGGCGAAGTCGTTGTGACTGGTGCAGCCGGGGCATATAGCCTCGCGGACGTTCTTGGCAAACAGCCACTCAAAATGCGGTATCCGGTCCGGCTCCCGGCGATCTAAAACCCTTCTGACTCGCTCGGCGGACGACAATTCAGCCACTTTTGCTCCTGACGACGAAAGACGCAGATATATTGCATTGCAACGAGGGCATCATAATAACGAAGGCGGCCTGCATCAACAGCAAAAGTGATTGACAGGGCGGGTATGAAGTCATTAGATTGCGGAGGCTTAAATGATGATTTTCCGCTGCTCGGCTTAAACGCAGCGGCGGAGCTTGAGAAAGGAGTCGTGTTATGGGCGGCACGGTTGTGGGATTCACGCTACTTTTGCTGGGTGCTGTTTGCGGGGGGTCGTTCGGGCTTCCGAGCAAATTCGTCAGGAAAGGGACGCCGTGGGAGACGCTCTGGGGGCCGTTTTTTTTCTTTGTGACGATTCTTATTCCGATTGCCATCTTCCCCCTCATTGCAAAGGGGCTTTTTGCGACGTGCGCCGATGCCGGATATGCGGGCATCGTAATGCCGATCACCTTTGGATTTCTATGGGGACTCGGGTCGATGACGCTCGGCATAAGCTTCGGGCTGATCGGCCTGTCGCTGGCTTATGCGCTCAACTACGGCGCGCAGATTGCGACGGGAGGGATGGGCCCCTTTATCATTCATAACAGCGACCAGCTTGCTACTGCTCATGGCTATACGATTATGGCGGGGGTGGCTGTTTGCATAGTCGGCGTTATCGTGTGCGGGCGCGCGGCGACTTTGAAGAGCAAGAGCCAGGCTGGCCAGAGGCAAGGGCAGACGGTGCTCACCGGCGACAGGCTGATAAAGGGCCTGATAGTGGCGGTCCTTTCGGGGGTGCTCTGTGCGTGTTACGGCATCGCGGTCAGCTTCGGCGGCAAGGTCACGGAAATCTCAACGGGCGAATACGGCAATCCCGGCTGGCGCGCGGCCTTTGTCGTGGCGGCTCTTATTTTATGGGGTGGCTCCGTCTCGGCGTGCGGCTATTGCGTCTATAAACTCTGCAGAAATAAGACCTGGGCCACGTTGGCTCAGCCCGGAATCGGGAGAATTTTAGTTATCGCACTGGTTATGGCTTGTCTGCACGACGGCGCCATAGTGCTTTTCGGCGTCGGCGCATCCAAACTCGGGACGCTGGGCGTTGCGGTCGGATACGCGGCGTTTATGTCGTTTGCGATTATAGTCGGCAATATCAACGGCTTTCTGACAAGGGAATGGAAGGGGGCGAGCAAAGAGAGCATACGCTGGATCGCTGCGGGGATAATCGTCCTGATAATCGGTGTGAGCCTTCTGGCTAAAGCCAGCCTTATGCAGGGCGAGTATGAAAAAAGCAAGTCCGTGCCCGTTGAAAGCTCCGTCCCAAGCGAGTGATTCGGCGTGTGCAAACAAGTTGCACACCCTACAGGACTTACTTGTTGCCATTTCTGGCCGACTTTAGGAACAGATATCGTCTATTGTGAATTAAGTAAACGCCTTTGAAGAAAGCTGGCACCTTGGACTTGGCTGGAAGAGCATATTCTCTACAGCCAAGTCGTTGGACGTTTCCGAAGATTTCGTGCAACCACCTCGTCCCAAAACCTCGGACGCCACAGGGAGACCATACTGGAATACGACAGATAAGATAGTTGGCGCCTTTCCTAACACTTTTCCAAAGCATTCTATTGATCCATTGGTGTTGGCGGGGTGACGGTAATGAAGGATCAAAGAAAACACAGTCTTGCGAAATAGAGTTATCTTCATACTCGCTCAATGTTTCGCTTGAAAGATCTTTTACTTCAAAATAGAAGTGCCTCCTTTTTGTTTTAGCAAGAATATCACATGAACAATCGTTCTGGCAATTGGGAGACCGTATTGGACAGATTCTATGTTCCATGGCCACTACGTTTAATTTCAGAATACACGACACAAACCAAACCGCATGAAACTCAGTCAATTGGTTATAATATCTGCTCCTGGAATCGTTGCCATCTTTCGTAATATCTGCCAACTCAAGAAAGCATTCTTTTAAATTCTGCATGTGAGGCAAATTCTGAATAGCATAAGCAGGGAATCTCAAAGCAAGCCAGTTGCCACATTTACAATCCTCGGCTAAATATGCATTTGAATCGAATACCAAGCCAATCTTTTGAGCATATTCTTCAATTATCTGCTTTTTAGTTTTCATTCTTCTACCACAATATCATACGACACTATTTGATATGATATCAGCATACCCGGAAAGCTCAATCAATAACATGTAATTACTCAACTTGACTGACTTTTCATAAAGGTTTTTATGCTGCAATAAGGAGCTTTTCAAGCTCTTTGACAATTTGGTTTCCACTGGAAAATTGCTTCAGGTAATCGGT
>Ga0315277_10007465_pt1 | contig 14183 bp, 14 predicted proteins | sample YL17G05_15_MG_FD_203695 | JGI IMG/M metagenome (GOLD analysis project Ga0315277, IMG submission 203695) | Sediment microbial communities from Yellowstone Lake, YNP, Wyoming, USA - YL17G05_15 | ecosystem: Environmental > Aquatic > Freshwater > Lake > Sediment | place: USA: Wyoming | collected... | reverse complement strand
TCGAAAGCCTCGGCTACGCCTCTTTCGCCGAAAAGTACGAGATAAAAGTGCATCGCTCCCTGGCCTTGGGCGGCGACGGCTGCGTCTACGCGGCGACCTCCTGCCTCCACGGTATCGACGAGCGCCTCGCCGCGCCCGGAGGCAAGGTCTTCAAGTGGGACCCGAAGACCCGCCGATTCACGCTCCTCTCGATCCCCTGCCCGCCCGATTACCTCCAGACGATCAGCCTCGACTACAAGCGCGGCATGATCTGCGGCATGTCGTACCCGGTCTTCAACTTCTTCGCCTATTCCATCGAAAACAACAAGGTCGTCTACAGCCAGTACATGGGCAGCATCACCCACGTCGGCGAAGTTGACGACGACGGCGGCTACTGGGGCACGTGGGGCCACGAGCACTGGCTCTTTCGCTACGACCCCGTATCAAACGCCGTGAAGTTTTTCCGCCACGGCCTGCCGTCGAAGTGCGAGAGCCTCATGTACCCCAACGCCGGCCCCATCGATTCCATGACGAGCGGCGGCGACGGCTTCCTCTACATCGGCTCCGAGAAGTGCGAGGTCTACCGCCTCGATCCGAAGACCGCCGAGGTCGCCTACCTCGGCAAGCCCCTCGTGTCAAACCGCATGCCCGGCCTCGTGGCGGCCGATGACGGCCTCATCTACGGAGTCGGCGGAAACGACGACAACGTCCGCGTCTTCACCTTCGACCGGAAGACGCGCGGCTTCACCATCCTCGGCGACGTGCGCGATACGGCCACGGGCGACCCCTGCTTCCGCCCGCACGACCTCGTGAAGGTCGGCGATTCGCTTTTCGTCGGCGAAACGGATAACCCCCGCCGCAGCGATTGCCTCTGGGAATGCCGGCTGGGCAAGTGAGTTCGATTGCACGATGAGGTCTTTCACGTTTTCGAGGATTGGGGCGCTGTTGCCGCGCGGCGGGCGGTGAATGTCTCCAAAACGAAAGGGGCGCGGTCGGGCTGCGCCCCTCAAATGCCGCCGCGGGTTTTCGGCTATTTCAGGCGGTCGTCAAGCTTCTGGAAAAGGAACAGCGTCTTGTCCTTGTCGCCCCACGTGCCTATCCGAATCTTGACCTTCGTGACGTTCTCGCCGGTCGCGGAGAGGTCTAACTTGATCTTCTTGCCGTTGGCCAGCGTGCCCTCTATATGGCCGCTCGTCGCATCGGCGCCCTTCTCGTAAACAACGATGTCGTTGGCCTTCAAGACCTCGAGCGTCACGTCGTACGTCTTTATCACCCCCGTGGGATAACTCTTTTCCGCGGCGCCCCTGTACCATACGACGCCCGCCGCGCCCGCCCCAGCCGCTGCGACAACTATGCAGCCTGAAAGAACCGCGACTACCGGCAGCACTAACAGCAATCCCGCTCGCCTCATGTCTGCCTCCTTACTCTCCGTAGCCCTTTTTATGACTGCTATGCCACTTCCACGCAGTGGCGATTATCGCGTCTATATCGGCATACCTCGGCCGCCAGCCCAGAACCCTTCGCGCCTTCTCGGACGACGCTACGAGCACCGCCGCATCGCCCGGCCGCCTCGGCCCCTCTTTCACCTTTATTGGAAGTCCGGTAATCCGCCCCGCCCGCTCGATTACCTGTCGGACGCTGAACCCCTCGCCGTTTCCGAGGTTAAATATCTCGCCCCTTGCCTTTTCGCCGCCGAGCGCCTCGAGCGCCAGGGCGTGCGCCGCGGCCAGGTCCACCACGTGGATGTAGTCTCTCACGCACGTACCGTCGGGCGTAGGGTAATCATTACCGTAGACAGACACCTCCCGGCCGTCCATTGCTCCCCTTAAAATGCGCGGAATCAGGTGACTTTCCGGGCGGTGGTCTTCGCCCATCGTCCCATCCGGGTGCGCCCCCGCCGCGTTGAAGTACCTGAGGCTCGCGTACGACAGGCCGTATGCGCCCCGCGCGTATTCGAGCGCCGTCTCGAAGTCGCGCTTGGTGTGGCCGTAAGGGTTTATCGGCGCCGTCGGCGCCTCCTCGGTCACTGGCGTCTCGCGCGGCATCCCGTAGACCCCCGCCGTCGACGAAAAGACGAACCTCGGCACGCCCGCGCGCACGGCGGCCTCGAGCAGCATGATGCCCCCGGCGAGATTATTCACGTAGAATTTGACGGGATCCCTTACCGACTCCCCCATCTCGATAAAGGCCGCGAAGTGAAGCACCGCGTCGACGCGCTCGCGCTTGAAGACTTCCGCCAGAAACCGCGCGTCAAGTATGTCCCCCTCGGCCACCGGCAGGCCCCGCGTTGCGGCGCGGTGGCCCCGCACGAAACTGTCGAGTATTATGACTTCCCAGCCCGCCTCGGCCAAAAACCTCGCCGCGTGGCTGCCTATGTAACCCGCGCCGCCCGTTACGAGCGCCCTCATTTACTGCCCTCGAGCATCGTGCGGAAGTAGTCGAGGGTCGTCTTCATGCCCTCGCGGCGCTCGACCTTCGGTTCCCACCCGAGTATTTCCTTGGCGCGGCTGATGTCGGGCTTTCTCACCTTCGGGTCGTCCTCGGTCGGGAACTGCTTGAACACTATCTCGCTCTTGGCGCCGGTCAAGCCCAGGACCTCCTTGGCAAAGTCGAGAATGGTAATCTCGTTGGGGTTGCCGATGTTCACCGGCTCATGCGTCTCGCTTATCATGAGCCGGTAAAGCCCTTCGACCGTGTCGCTCACGTAGCAGAACGAGCGCGTCTGCAGGCCGTCGCCGAAGATCTCAATCGGCTTTCCCAGAAGCGCCGCGCTCATGAACGCAGGCAGCGCCCTCCCGTCATTGAGGCGCATCCGCGGCCCGTACGTGTTGAAAATGCGCGCGATCTTCGTGTCGAGGTTGTGCGTGCGGTGATACGCCATCACAAGGGCTTCCGCGAAGCGCTTGGCCTCGTCATACACGCCGCGTAGCCCAATCGGGTTCACGTGCCCCCAGTAATTCTCCTTCTGCGGGTGAACCTCCGGGTCGCCGTAAACTTCCGAAGTGCTTGCAAGCAAAAAGGTTGCGTCTTTTGCGAGCGCCAACCCCAGCGCCTTGTGCGTCCCGAGCGACCCCACCTTGAGCGTCTGAATCGGGAATTCGAGGTAGTCCCTCGGGCTCGCCGGCGATGCGAAGTGAAGAACGTACTCGACCTGCCCCGGGATGTGGATGTACTCGGTAATGTCGTGCTTTATGAAGCGGAACCGGTCATTACCGAAGAGGTGCGCGATATTGTCGGGGTTGCCGGTCAGGAGGTTGTCGATGCATATGACCTCGTGCCCCCGCGCCAAGAGGTAATCGCACAGATGTGACCCTATGAACCCCGCGCCCCCTGTTACGACGCTTCTCATCAGGACCTCCCCAGCCGTTTAGTGGCGTTCTGTCTTACGGCGTGCGCGGCCCTATGCCGCGACGTGGAAAAAAGATACGTCAAGGCCTCGCCTCTTGCAAGGATAAAGTGCGCCGCGAAACCAGCCCCGGCCGCCGTCGGATATTGACACCGCTGCCCCCCTGATGTAGGATAACGCGACGTTACACCTCGAAAGGCGCTTTTCTATGGAGAATGGGGTACTCACTTCAAACGTACTTGTCTTGAACAAGTACTACATGGCCGTCCACGTCACGGACGTCAAGCGCGCGTTCTGTCTTCTGTTCAAAGAACTGGCCGAAGTCGTCACCTACGAAGACAATACGTATCTCTCCTATGACTTCGAATCCTGGGTTGAGATCTCGCAGCTGCGCGACAGGTTCCCCGTCGAGGACGACTACGTCCGCACCGTGCAGTACCACATTCGCGTGCCGAGGATAATAAGGCTGCTCTTCTACGACCGCCTGCCGCGCCAGTCCGTCAAACTTAACCGCCGCAACATCTTCGCCCGCGACGAGAACCGCTGCCAGTACTGCGGCAAGCGCTACCCGACGAGCGAGCTTTCCATCGACCACATCGTCCCGCGAAGCCGCGGCGGCCGGTCGATCTGGGACAATCTCGTCTGCGCCTGCGTCGCCTGTAACGTCCGCAAGGGCGGCCGCCTCCCGCAGGAAGTCGGCATGCGCCTTATCAGGAAGCCCGTGCGCCCGCAGCGAAGCCCCGTACTCCACCTCAAGCTCGGCAATCCCAAGTACCAGTCGTGGAAGACCTTCCTCGACAACGCATACTGGGAAGTCGAACTGAAGTAGCCGGCCTCTCGCGCAGAATCCCTCTTCGACGCGCTCTGTTGAAAACTTGGAGCGACACTGGCAGGAAAAACGCGGACTGGCTTAGGAAAATCGGTGACAGGCTCTTACGCAAGGCCCCTGGCCGCGGAGTGCCTGTCACCGCTTTTCCGAATCCGTGCCTGTCCCCGGTTTTCCGTCCCCATCGGCAAGTACTCTTTGGACGCGCCAGATATTGTTTTCAACAGAGCATCTTCGACGCCCATATGACGTCGTTACGCTGACCTACTGCGTCCTGTTCGTGCGTCCGCTGCCCGCCTGACGTGGTGCCGGCGCGCCGAGTCCGCCGACTGCCGTGCCGCGATGCCCCGCATCGCCGCGATACCATGAAAATCCCTTGAATCTGTCACGTCAAACCGTATAAATACTGCGGTATCGGGCGACGAGAAGCGAGCCAGACTTGGGCCGAGGGAGGAGCCGGGCGGAGGCGTGGCTCTAAGTTGCTCGGCAGCCTGCCGGCCCAAAGCCGTTCGACCAGACGCCGCCAACGAGCGGCGAGGGCTTCCCGTCGAAGTGGGTCCAGGGCCTTGCGGCCCTGGCGACGACTGAGAACGCCGTATGGCGACGCTTATCCTCGCACGAATTGGCCTGAAGCGGGATTGTCTGCGGGCGACGAGAAGCAAGCGAGACAAGGCCGAGGGAGGCGCCGAGCGGAGCCGTGGCCCTCGCCACGTCGAGGAATGGCGACGCTGTCGCTAGACGCCTGTTCCTGACAACCATATATTCGCGGGTGAGGAGGAGCAAGCCAGGCAAGGCACGAGGGAGGAGGCAGCCGCAGGCGTGTCGTTGAGACACGTCGAGGACTGCCGACGACCGAGAACGCAGCATGGCGCCGCTCATCCTCAGCCGCCCCGCAGGGGTGTAGCTCAATTGGTAGAGCACCGGTCTCCAAAACCGGTTGCTGGGGGTTCGAGTCCCTCCACCCCTGCCATTGTTTTTCTGCGGGAAGACGCCATTTCCGCTGTGTTTATAGTGGTCTTGGCCTCATGGCCGTTTTCATTCGGTTGTCCCGCGCCGTCCCGCTTGGTACCACGAAATCCCCCCTCCGACGCCAAGCAGGACGCCAAGACAAAATCGCGCGTCTCTACGCCCTCCGCGTCGTCCGAGCGGCTTCCGATACGGCCAGCGCCGTCCGCGTCGATCCTGTGGCCCGCCTGCCCGCGTACAGGCGCAATCTCTGCGCGCCCCGCGTCAGTCCCCGTCAACACTGCGGCTTGCCTCTCCGGGGCGGCGGCGAGATCGGGCAGGCTCTCCACGGCGGCGCTCTCCTGTTGCCGGAAGGAATGGGTGTACCGGGAGAGCGTCAGGTTGATATCCGAATGCCTCATCAGTTGCTGGGCCGTCTTGGGGTGTACGCCGGCGGCGGCCAGGAGGCTCGCGGCAGTATGCCGCAGGCTGTGGAAGTCCAGCAGTCCCGCGCCGGTCTTATAGGGTATGCCCGCGGCCTTGAGATCGGCTTTGAGCATTTTCGCCGTCTTGCGCAGCACATGGAAGGCCCTCGCCTCCGACGTCTTGAGCGCGAAAAAGCCTTTGAGCATCGCGGCGGTGTCTGCGCGAAGCGGCAGTCTATCCTCGCGGCGGTGCTTGGAGTAAGCCGCCGCAACCGTGACGGCCGGGCTTCCCCCTTCCAGGTCAAAACTCCCCCGCGTAAGGCTCCGCAATTCGTTTGCCCGCAGTCCCGTCTCTATCGCCACACGATAAAGCGTCGCGCGCTCCTGCCCGGTCATGCCGAAACGATTCGGTTCGCGCGCGGTCGCGTCTATCAACCGCCGCGCCTCGTCTACGGTAAGCGCCCGGCGGTCATGGCGTCGATCCGTGCGGACGTTTAAGCCCTCAAGGTATTCAACCGGTGATTCGGACGCGCGGCCGTCTCTCACTGCCCATCGGCAGAATTGCTTGAAGGCTCCGAGGTAGAAGTTGAAGGTCTGCGACGACATGCCCGGCGTAACGTTGCCGTCTGCGTCCGCCTTGTCGCTCCGAAGGTCGTGAAGATACGCGAGCACCTTGGTCGCGCGTATGTCGCTCCAGCACGTGAATCGGCAGGCGTCTATCACCCTTCTCGCGCGGCTCGTTACAAGGTCCACGTGCGCCCCGGTGTTGCCCTTCGCCGTCAGGTAGGCCCTCCAGTCGTCCAGATGCGCGGAAAGCGTTTTGAGGGCGGCGCACTTGCCCGCCTCAAGAATCTGCCACTTCCCCAGGAGTTCGCGCAGACGCGGCGTAAGGCCCTCGATCCACTTGGAAACGTCAGGGGGCAGCATCTCGCCGGCGGCGCGGAATTCCACAAGCCGCCCTATCTGCCTGCCGAGCGCTTCGCTCGCCTTGGCGTCCGTGAACGCGGGCAGGCGGCGTGTAGTCTCCAGGTGGTCTCTGAACTCAAGATACCACTTCGCGCTTTCGCGCGTCCTCCCCTTGCGGTCCTTGTATGTCGCTCGAAAGGTTCTCACGCTTGCCCTCCCTTCCGTTTGGAATTGGCCTTGCCAACTACAACCCGAAGGCCCAACGCAGCGGCCAGTTTGTCCATGTTCCGCGCGCTCATGCCTCTCTCGCCGTGCGCGAAATGATGTAGCGCGCCGGGATCAAGCCCGGCTGCTCGTGCAAGCCCGTTGTAACCCAACGGACAGGCTCGCACAGCGGCCCGAATCGTATCTGTAAATGACAGCTCCTTTTTACCCATGATGGTCATCTTGCACGCTTATTGCGCCTATGTCAATAGCCATTCTGAAGTTTTTTTATGCACCCCCTCTGATCTGCAATTGAACCGTAGGTGCGCCGCGCTCATCCCTTCCCCTTTGCCACTTCCCATTGGCCGCGCGGAGGACACCCCGCCTCTACCCACTTGCGCAGCTCCTCCGCCCGCCAGAGGGTTCGCCTGCCAAGACGGACCGGCAACGGAACCCGGCCGGCGGAGTGAAGCCGCCAAAACGTAGACCGCCCAAGACCGAGCAGCCGCGCAGCGGCCGTCGAATCAAGGAGGAGTGTGTCGGACGTGGTCGTCATCGGCAAATCTCAATCCCTTACAAAGCCCGAGTCACCGGGCGGTGTTTCCGCAATTCGAACGTTGGCATCATCTTTCCTCCTCGCATAGACCCCGTCTCTTCACGTCATCCCACGATAGGCGGCGCTGTTCAACCTTTACGAATGTGCGCACTGCAAGCGCGCCTATGCCTCCACTCGTGTCATGCTTCGGAGTCGACCAAGCGCTGAGGATCTTGCCACGGGCGCCCCCGACGAGCCAGGCCGTATCGCCGGATTATCTTCTCTCGTTCGCGGTACGAGAAAACCGGGTGACCATCAGGCATGACGATCAACATGACCGACCCGCCTTTCCACACCTGCCAGACGGTAAAGAGCGGTTGCCCACCGCTGTAGTACTGACACGTGTACGGGCCGCCGAGTATGCGGTTGAAATCGCGCCAAGCGGTCGTCCGAGACACCCCGAACGCAGCCGCCAGGTACGACGTCATCCCCTTCGCCCACACGTGTACGCCCCGATCGTGCAGGTCCGAAAGCATAGCGGACATGGCTTCTCGCCGCCTGTCAGCGGCCTCCTGTCTCTGCAGGTTGTAACGCCGCCTGCCGCCCACTATCCTGTACAGGTCATTCATCAGCTTCGTCTCGGGCGCACACGCGCGCGTGTGTACGTGCGTGCGCGTACTGTTGCGCACTGATAGTTAGCTTTTTTCAACACCTTCCGGTCTTGCGCTGTCGCATCGACCTGAGCCCCCGAGTCAACTCCGGCAGGAAGATCGTCGCGCCGGATATCGCCATGTGCTGCCCCTTTCGTGCTGCCCGCTTCGGATCCCTGCCGCCGCTGTTGCGGGCACCCTGCTATACCCGCGCCCAGGCGTCGCCCTTCCGATTGATGTGAGAGCGTCTTGCGCCGTTTCATCTCGCGTCACCTCTCGAGGAGGGCCTGCATTCTGCCCCCGTCAGTCTCAAGAATGTCCAGGTTCTCCCCTTGCCAAATAAGTTGAGTATCTTTGGAACCGCGCTCTCGCCAGTCACGCCAAAACCCTCCATAAACGCCATCCAATTAGCAAAGGTACTTATATTATTTCAAAGATATCCATGTTCTATGAGACAGGGGCGAAACCTGAATACCTTTGAACGCGTGATTACCTTTGGCAACCCATGAGTGCCTTCACCTCTCGTGTTCCTGCGCGGATAAGAGAATCCACATCCACTGTCCCTGATAGCCGGCCTTCTTCACTTTGATCCCAAGCGCGTCCTTTGCGCGGCGCAGGGTGCCTTCAGTGATCCCGTCGGCTACGGCCTCGGATAAGAGTTCGGCGGCCGGACGCGGACCTTGAGAAAGCACCGCGCGTAACCATGCTTCAGCCTCCTTACACGCCTCGGGGGTCGGGCCTCGCTGGTGCAAATCGGGCGCAACGGCCTCGTCCGCGCTAATGGCGACGGGAGCCGTTTCCCATTCGACCTTCGGCGCCCCGTTGCCCACAACGCGATAGGCGAAGCCGGTGTCATCCGCGCCAAGATTGTTCTTGCACGGCAGGAAAAGCCGGCGCCCCGAGTCGGCCTTGTCCTTGATAACGATAAACGCTGACCGCGCCGCCGCGACAAACCCGATGTTGCCTTGAACGCGGGTCAGCGCGTCACCGCCGCCTTTATTGAGATGCGAAACCGTTATCACCGCGATGCCGCAACGCGCCGCGAGGTCGGCAAGCGGCGCAAGGACACCCCTAACCTCACTGTTGTTATGTGAATCCGTGTTCCCCAGGTAAGCCGATACGGGGTCGATAACCACCAAGCGGCAAGCCTTGACTTCGGCTATCGCCCGTTCGAGCATGGGAAGGCCGTCCTTCAAATTGAACGGCGTGTATTCCTCCCGTCCGGTGTCGGGGTTATACGCTTTGGGCGTCGTCAGTGCCGCAATCCGCTCTACATCCGCGCCGATTGCGTCGAGCCGAGGGCGCACGGTATCCGCCAAGTCGTCTTCCGCTGAGAGAAGCACCACGCCGCCGGGTTCCGACGTCGCCGCAGGATTGCCAGGCCAGCCTTCCCCGCGCGAAACACGAGCCGCGAAGTCGAGGGTAGCAATAGACTTGCCAAGGCCCGGCGCGCCCGCGATGAGGGTCAGTTTGCCGCAAGCGATCCGGCCTGGCCAGAGCCACGAAATGGGTTGCGGCGCGATATCGGCAAGCCGCGTGGTCACGACTGCGCTTCCGCCGTTCCTGAGTGCCTTTAATTCCCCTATGAGCGCGTCGAGCGAGCCCGCGTCGTATTCCCCGCTCGATATCATACGCTGCGCTTCGCGCGCCGCGTCAAACGCTGCCCGCGCCCGCGCATTCTCTTTGACAGCCTTGGCGAATGTGTCGATACTCTTGGCCGAAGGAACCGCTTCGGCGATTTCGAGAAGTGGCAGCAGGTCGGACTCCCACCAGCATCCGTCCGTCTGAAGTTGGATACGCATGGCTTCCGGCAGGGGCCGTTCCCCGCGCCGGGCAATGGCACAAGCCGCCGCATAGAATCGGCCGGGCCGCTTAGACGCGAAATCCCTTGGCGAAAGCGGGTCTTTAATGTCTGCCAGCGCTGCAGGGTCGAGCATAATGGAGCCGATGACGCCGCGTTCGGCCTCGTGGTTCGGTTCGGGCGGGGAGATCTCAAAAACTTCCCGTTGCGTTGTGGTCATGCCTCGGCCCTCTCGACAATCGGGAGCACGTCGTCAGCGGGCTTGCCGCGAAGCACCCAGCTCGCCGTGTCAATGTCTTTGGGCGTCCACAAGAAAGAGCCGGACGGCGACTTAGCAGGGGCAGGAATGCGCCCGGACCAAGTGGCATGAGTAAGGGTATCTACCTTGACACCCAACAGGGCTGCCACCTGTCTTATGGACCTGAATTCCATACTCTGCCTCCACAACCGTGACTGATTTGCGCTACCTTCAACGTGTGACAGCATAGCGCGAGTGCGAAGGCATACAATTCGGGTGTGTCTGACTTGGTATGAGTTGGTACGAGTTGGTACGAGTTTGAAGTTACTTGCTCTTCACCTTTTGGCACTCCCTTTGCCAATCAGCGAAGCCTTTCTCAAGCCGCTGCCTGTCCGCCGACCGCGCACTGCTTACGTCAACGTAGTGCAATTGCCGGTTCGGCCCCTTGTAAAGCCTCAAGCCCATGCCCGCGGCGTTCCGTTTGAACTTGCGGGCCGTCATATTTCCAAGAGCGCCTGCCATTGCCGTCCACGGCCATGGGCCGATCCAGCCCTCGTCGTCGAGGACGTTCGCACGCTTCCCTGCGCCCCTGCCAGTCCTGCTCTTGCCGGGCGACTTGCGGTCCGGAACTGGAAGTGTCCTCCAGATCTCTTCGGCCTCGACGCACCACCCGGCCACGAGGCGACTCAGAGCTATGCGCCCCGCCAGTTCCCAGGAGGGTACCGGCGGCAGTGTGGGGTTGGTTTGCGCGATCATTCGCGCCAAGCCGTATGCCTTTGCGCAGGCCCCACGGATTTCCAAGGCGCAGTCAAATCCTCCTATGACCGCGCAGTCGATGGCAGACTCAGCCCGCTCTATCCATGAGTGCAACTGGTCAGGGCTGCTCGGCTTCTCGTCGTCGTCAGGAAACCCCAACAGCTCTATCCCGTTATTAGGGCCATAGACAGAGACCGTGACCGCCGGAGATGCGCCGGATGCAGGTAGCGTGAATTGCTCACTCGGCTTGGCGTTCCTGAGCCGTGCTACACATGCCTTTGTTTCAGCGTTGTAGATGTAGCCTTCCTGAAGGAGAAACTTCGGCGTAACCTTTCCACTGTAAAACTCCACTGATGGCTTGCTGGGGTCAAAGGCAGGGACGGCCCGATGTTGTTCGGAATGTTTCCGTGACGCACGCTTCATGCCTTACCCTTTCACTTGTTCGGCTCGGCCCCCGGCGACTGTGTGAAAGGGTAAGTAACGCACAGTCCGCCGGGGACCGCTTGCCCGGTGTACGGCCGGGCCACCCGATGCTCAACTTCCAGCGTTCGATACTAAACGACGCGACGCGCGAATGCAACCTGCTCTGCAAACACAATCTGAGCATTTCTCGACACTCGCCATGCGCCCTGGGAGCGCGACGACATCGGGGTGGAAGATGCCCATGCGTACAGACGCAAGAGACGCCGGAGCCCGGGGGAAGCCTCGTGCGAAGTACGGGGTTCCATGCCGGTCGCTATTGGGAGCGTATCAGGGCCGTCGCCTGCCGGCAACGCAGCCACGCCACTGATGGGCTCCCACGTGTCCGGCCGTTTGAACGCCGGTTTTTGTCAGACCCATGCGGAAAATGACGTACGATGCGATCGGCCATGCGTTATAATGCCGACCAGCAACCTTGTGGGGAGGCGAAAAGCATAGGGGGAAAGGGTTGCTCGCTTTCTGGGGCAAAGCGGACGTGGGCCTGTCATGGCACCCGGCCATCTGTCACATGATTGACGTCGGGGCGGTGGCAGGTGCGATAGCTGAACGGACGTGGACGCGCGTGCAGAGGGAAGCCTTCACATACCCTTTTGGCCCATCCGCAAAACAGGCGTCTGCTTGCGCCGCCCTCCTTTGCGCGCTTCACGACCTCGGCAAGATATCTCCAGGTTTTCAGAAACGGAACAAGAGTGTCCCACCCCAGAGGGGTTGGCGGTTGCGCCGCCATGCACGCATAGTGCGAGACAAAGCCAGTCAATGGAGTGGAGCAAACACATGAACTATAACCTGCTCGAAGAGCGATGGATCCCCGTCCTATGGACGAATGCGAAACCCGGTCGCGTGGGCATCAGGGAGGCGCTCACGCAAGCAGGCCGCATTCGGCAGGTCGCGGCGAGCAATCCCATGGACCGCGTGGCGATCCTCCGGTTCCTGCTTGCGGTATTGTACTGGTGCAAGGGGAATCCGCCGAACGACATGGATGCCTTCTCTCGCCAGCCTTTTCCCGGGGACTGGTTCAAGAGGCTCGATGAAAACCGAGATCTCTTCAACCTGCTCGGCGACGGACCGCGGTTCTACCAAGATCGTGCCGCGCGGCGCCGGCGCCCAACTGCGGACCTGCTGCAGGAAATACCTACCGGGAATAACTTCTGGCATTTCCGGCACGCGACAGACGGCAGGGACGGCCTTTGCCCCTCATGCTGCACGATGGGCCTGCTTCGGCTTCCCCTGTTTTCCGTCAGCGGTCTGCCTGACCTGAAAGCCGGAATCAACGGCGCTCCGCCGGTGTACGTTGTGCCGTGGGGTATGTCGCTCGTGGAGGCATTGCGAATCAATTGGAAGCCGTGTGCAAGCCTCGGCGTCCCTACATGGGATGACGTCAGTGTCGACCCAGATCCAGAAGTTGGTTTCCCACTGCTCGCAGGGTTGACGATGCTCTCCAGGCGGGTTCTGTTGCATGAGCCTGTCGAAAGGTCAGGTACGTGCATTGGGTGTGGCGGGAGAGATAGTCCACTCATTGTGACCTGCGAATTCCAGACGGCCGGTGCACAGAGAGATGAGCGCTGGAACGATCCTCATGTCCTCTATTTAGAGGGGCCGCCGCGAAGAACCGCGAGAGCGACGGACCTCAGGACAGCTAGCAAGTTCAGGATGGATCGTCCCTGGCCTGATCTGCTTACCCACATTGCCGAGACGAACAAGTTCACGGCTGGAAACAAGACTGCGCTACTTCTCGTCGTCGGGTTCGCAACTAACAAAGCATTGAACATTGACGTGTGGGAGAGAACCATTGCGCTACCGCCGGGAACGTCGATTCCCGAAAGACCAGCGGAACTCCTTCAGCAATGGCGCCAGCAGGGTTGGCGAATGGAGAAGCAGATAGCGAGAGTAGTGAGATCGGAGGCCGAAGGAGCAGCTGTCGCTGCGACCATTCGCCCCCATATCGAAGGCAGGATTTCCGCGAAGGCGGGCGAACTGATCGTCGGCACTGAGGAAACATGGGAACAGGCGGCGCGCGAATATCGCCCGATCATGAAGATGATTGCTCGGTCGCTTTCGCCCGGAGTGACGACGGCGGCGGTGGAGCGGCGGCGGGAGATTGCCAGCATGTTGCCGGATATGCGGCGGAAGGCGGAAGGGGCCGAAAAGCCCCGGAAGAAGAAAGGGGGCAGCAAGTGAGCGCTACGGCCACCGAGCAGTACATTGACGTCTTGACGCGGTTGAAAAAAGGCGAACTGAGTCTGCTTCGGACACATGCGGGACAAGGGCTCGATGAATCCGTCGACGGGTTTGACTTGTTTTCCGGGCTGTGGTGGCCACTGAGACAGAAGAACGAGCGCGCCCCACGGCGCGAGGTGGCGTGGCTCATCGCGAAACTCTACGCCTTTTGTCCGATTCTGCAATCGTCCGGCGATACGCTCGCCCGCCAATTGAGAAAACGCCAGCCGACCGAGGAGCGGGAAAGAAAGCGATGTCGGCAGAAGTTCGACGAGATGCTACTTCTGCCGCTCGACCAGGTCGAGCCCGCACTGCGATGGGCGCTTGACTTGGTCGCTTCAAGAGACCTGAAACTTGACTGGGTGAAATTGACGGACGATCTCTCCATTTGGGAACGCGAATCCACGCGGCTCAAGTGGGCGGAACAATTCCTGGGAACCGATGAAAGGGGACAATCATGTTGATTGAGATTCACATCATTCAGAACCACAGTCCGGCGAATCTGAACCGGGACGACCTGGGCGCGCCCAAGACGTGCTACTTCGGCGGCGTCCTGCGCTCTCGCATCTCAAGCCAGTGCATCAAGCGAAGCATTCGGATGAGCGAAGAGTTCAAGACGCTGTGCGGCGGCATTCGTACGCGGCAACTCGCCAAGCTTATCGCCGAAAAGGTTGCTGGCAACGCCGACGTGAAGAAGCGCGCCGCGGAAATCCTCAGCAAGTGCGGTATCGCGCCGAAGGATGAGGACAGAAGCGACATGCTTGTCTATACAACGCGCGAGGCGGTCGAGAAGATGGTTGCGCTCTTGCAGAATGGGGCCGAAAGCAAGGACGAACTGCTGGCAGAAAAATTCGGCAGGCTCATCGTCGAGCTGA
>Ga0315277_10007464_pt1 | contig 14184 bp, 15 predicted proteins | sample YL17G05_15_MG_FD_203695 | JGI IMG/M metagenome (GOLD analysis project Ga0315277, IMG submission 203695) | Sediment microbial communities from Yellowstone Lake, YNP, Wyoming, USA - YL17G05_15 | ecosystem: Environmental > Aquatic > Freshwater > Lake > Sediment | place: USA: Wyoming | collected... | reverse complement strand
GGCGCATCTTTTGGCGCGCGCCAAGCGTTGCACGCCTTCGGCGTGGATGATGTCGAGTCTCGCTCGCGTTCTTAGTGTGGTCAACTCTATCCGAGCATAAGTGGTCAAATTCTCGCAAGCGCCGAGGTTGTAGGGGCAGGATCTCCGGATTTCGGGACAGGCTCTATATATTCCCCAACGGCATGCTGCCCAGCATCACGCAGATCGCCAGGGCCGTGGAAGATCTCTTCGTTAACGAAGACTGGCACAATCTCGGGCCCCATTATGACAAAACGTTGATGGCCTGGAACGCTAATTTCCAGCAGGCATGGCCCCGGCTGAAGGAGAAATATGACGACCGCTTCAAACGCATGTGGGAGTACTACCTGCTGTCCTGTGCCGGCGCCTTTCGGGCCCGAAGCATCCAGGTTTGGCAAGTGGTCATGACCAAACGCGGCGCTGGGAAAGCACAGCCCCGCTGCCGGCATGGATCAAGCCATCAAGCAGCGAACTCGCAGGGAGCGCCGGAATCAGCAGGGTAACGAAGACTAACATCACCTACTGCAAGACATGGAAAGGACAAAGCGCGTGAATTCAGATGCAACAAAGCCATCCATCGATACTAAGATGTCGCCGGCAGCGTGTCTCCGGCCCGGGACTGGAGGAGGCCTTTCCTTTCTCGACCGTTTCCTGACGCTCTGGATCTTCCTGGCCATGGCGATCGGCGTGGGCATGGGATATTTCATCCCTGGCACGGAGTCCTTCGTCAACAGATTCCAGGTCGGCACGACCAATATCCCGATCGCGATCGGGCTGATCCTGATGATGTATCCGCCGCTGGCCAAGGTGCGTTATGAGGAACTGGGCGATGTGTTCCGCAATTTCAAGGTGCTCGGATTGTCGCTCCTCCAGAACTGGGTGATCGGCCCGATTCTGATGTTTATCCTCGCCATCGTCTTCCTGCGCGGCTACCCCGAGTATATGGTCGGCCTGATTATGATCGGCCTGGCGCGCTGCATTGCGATGGTCATCGTCTGGAACGATCTGGCCAGGGGCGACACGGAATACTGCGCCGGGCTGGTCGCCTTCAATAGCGTCTTTCAAGTTGTATTCTACAGCGTGTACGCCTGGTTCTTCATCACGGTATTGCCGCCGATATTCGGCCTGGCAGGCAGCGTGGTCAATGTCGGCATCAGCCAGATAGCCGAGAGCGTTTTCATTTACCTGGGCATTCCCTTTATCGCCGGCATCCTGACGCGCCTGGTGCTTGTCAGGACCAAAGGAAAAGACTGGTATCATAGCTGCTTCATTCCAAAAATCAGTCCGATTACGCTCATCGCCCTGCTCTTTACGATCGTGGTGATGTTCAGCCTCAAGGGCAATCTCATCGTCCAGATCCCGCTGGACGTGGTCCGGATCGCCATACCGTTGCTCATCTACTTCGTGCTGATGTTCCTGGTCAGTTTCTGGATGGGGAAGAAAACCGGCGCCGACTATTCAAAAACCGCAACGCTCTCGTTCACGGCGGCCAGCAACAACTTCGAACTGGCCATCGCCGTGGCCGTGGCCGTTTTCGGGATCAATTCGGGCGCGGCATTTGCCGCCGTCATAGGTCCGCTGGTCGAGGTGCCGGTGTTGATCGGACTCGTCAATGTAGCGCTTTTCTTTCAGCGCAAATGGTTCGCGCATGAATGACCCGAAGCAGAAGTGTGCGGGTTCCGGTGATGCGGCGTCGGAACCTCAATCCTCCCACTCGGTTGCTTATCCACAGCATTTGCCCCGGGAGGCCGGGCCACAGCACGAAGATCCCGCGTTTCCGGTCTTCTTCCCGGTGGAAACCTGAATGGACGGCTTTTCCTCGATCTTTTCGGAGCCGCAAACCGGGCAGTTTTTGACCAACCCCTTGGCATGTTCCTCCGGGGTACCCCATATTTCGAAATTATTGTGGCATTCACCGCAAGTGTAATCGTATGCCCGAACCATCATTCACCTCCTGCCGATTCCAAGATTTTCCCGCACTGCCTCAATAAAAGGCACATTCCAGCCTTGTCGTCCCTTGAAACTATCCATTCCTCGCCTCGCTCAGGAGCAGCATCCAGATTTCGGCGCCGTCTCACTCGTGCCGGCAATCGGCAGGAGGTCGTTCGATCGGCGCGCGTTCAGATAGCGATCCGCCAGTTCCTGCATTGCCCGGGCCGGGGCATCCTTGACCCCCTGAGCGGTCTTCACCGCCAGACTCATATCTTCCTTTGAGACTCCGAGCTTCCGGGCCCGATCGTAATGGAACTTGAAGCAGGGCTCGCAATTGGAAGCGATGGCCGCGCCTATGGCAACCAGCTCGGCAATGGCGTCCGTGTAGATGGACTTCACGATTTCGTCATGGATCCCGATCCAGCGTGCCAATTGATCCCGCTCCGGATATGCGCCTTTGCTCACGATAATCCCGTTGACCAGGATGAGTGGGAGGCAATCCGTTCCCTCGGCCTGCAATGCCCGCTTCACTTGCTCGTTCGCGGCAAACGCCTCCGGCTGTTGCGCCAGGTTAAATCGTTCGACGGCGGCGTCCTGAGCCGCCAACCAATCCAGGTCGGCGGCAAATCTCGGCAACTTGGGATCGACCACGGGCCCGCAGACTCCAGTGGAGTAGCACATTGCCGGATCGAATACCTGAACCGAGGGGATGGCGACAGGCTTGGTGTTCCCCTGTGACTCATGTGCGATGGGTTTGCGGGCTCGAATGAATGCGCTGGCAAACTTGCCGTCCACCTGGGAAATGGTCGCATCCGCATCGAGGCTGGCATTCGCGAGTAAATCCCGAACGTCCTCCGCCCGATAGATCCGGGTCGGCTCGATATCGATGTGCTCGAATCCTGCATCCGCGAGCTTGGTGCGGTATTCTCCTTCTTGCAACGCTCCGGCGACGCAGCCAACCCAGAGCTCGACGTTCTTCCGGATCTCTGGGGGGACATCGCCGCGCACGACCACATCCGAGACGGCAAACCGGCCGCCGGGCTTCAGAACCCGGAAGGCTTCCTGCAGCACCCGGTCCTTATCCGCCGATAGGTTGATCACGCAGTTGGAGATGATCACGTCCACCGAGTTGTCCGGCAGTGGGATCTTTTCATGCTTATCGGGTTGACGCCCAATGGCCGTCCCCTTGTCAGGCATCGGGTCCTCCGTCGTCGAGCCCGATCATCGCCGGAGACGCAGGAGTGTTTGCCCGCTGGTCCCAATCCCCGCGATACAGTGCGTCGTAGGTCGGGCCCTCTTGGTGGACACCGATCCCCAGCAGCGAGCGAAACGACAAGTTCCGGTAGAACCGTCGGTTGAACCTGAACATGAATTCATTGAGGTACGCTTGGAAGTGTTTCTTGCGCACCCCGTGGAACGTCCCGTCGATCCATGTCTTCAGGTTCCCGATGACGACGTGGACCATCGGGAGCCACGCCTCAACCTTGGCGCGGTCCCCACGTATCGCGACGGCCTGATGGATGTAGCCGAGCCCCTTCAGGTTCGTGTACTCCAAGCCGTCATCGGTGGTGATCAACGCCCCATGAGCGATGCAGTCCTGGACGAACTTGTCGACCCCCGCCGCGGACTTGTTCGGGAGCTTCCGTAGCCGGATCCGCCCTGCGTAGCCGCGGACCTGGATCTTGTGCGTCACCGGGTCCCGAACTTCGCCACGGCGGATCTCGACCGCGACGATCACGGGCGTCTGCTTTGTCACGCCCTGCCGGCCGCCCTTGTGCTTCCCCCCGACAAACGCGATGTCCATCTCCATCGGCCATTCAGCCCCGATCTTATCCCGGTCCGGCCGGACCATCGCAGACCGCAACTTGTGCATGACCTGGAAGGCGGTCTCGTAGGTCTTGACCCCGAGCTTCTTCTGGATCTCCAACGCTGAGATGCCGGGCGTGCTGGTCGCGACCAAGTAGGCGGCCCAGAACCACACGTCCAGCCTCTGCTTGGTCCGGTGCATGACTGTGTGGGCGGTGAGTCGGGTATTCCGCCGACAGGTCCGACAGCGGAGCACCGTCGGTCGGTTTTTGAAGCGATACGGCTCCTCACGTGAGCCGTCGTACGGGCAGACGAAGCCCTTTGGCCAGCGAACCTGCTCCAGGTATCGCAGGCACGCGGCCTCGTCCGGGAACATCCGCTGGAACTCCAGTAGGTTAGCGGGGAAGTCCGGGAGGGGCGTTTCGCGTGTCGTCATCCGTCGCTCAGAGTACACGACCCCATCTTGGGCGTCAACCCGATAAGCATGGATCTTTTCGATTTCGCCCTTCAGGAATTCCACATTCTCGACTCCTGCTTTGTGCTGGTTCTCACGTGCCAGTGAGAGCATCTCATCGGTCATATCGAGGCCGTAGGCTTTGCCGCCAGGACCCACTCGCCGGGCGGAAAGCAATACATCGATTCCACCGCCTGAGCCGAGGTCGAGCACAGTTTCACCCGGGATGAGTTCGGCAAGGGCGGTGGGATTGCCGCATCCCAGTGAGGCGAGGACCGCTTCCTCCGGGAGCAGCGCGGTTTCGTTGGGCGAGTACAGATCCTTCGTGATCGGGTCCTCAGCGCCAAAGGCGCTCGAGGCGCTGCAACAACCGCCTCGGCCGGACTTCACTCGGGTGGCGGCCTGACCGTACTTCTTTCTAACAATCTGTTTCATGTCGGATGAATTCATGGTTATTCTCTGTGCCTCTTGCTGTGTCGTTTTGAGTTTTGATCCGGAAACACGCAACGGTGATCCAGGACCTTGTTCTTTGAGCAGCATTCCTCGTAAAGGAACCCGAGGAGCTCTTGGAGAGACTCCGCATTGGCGGAGTACCACATGAATTGTCGTTCCCGCCGGACGTTGACCAGTCCCGCGATGCGCAGCTTCTCCAGGTGGTGCGAGAGCGTCGATCCGGGGATGCCCAGCTCCTCCTGGATGTTTCCGACAACCATGCCCTGAGGTTGCGCGGCCAACAGCAGGCGGAGGATTTTCAGTCTTGGCTCCGTGCCCATGGCTGCGCACATATCCGCGAGACGTAAAATCAAAATGTTATCGTCACTGATCATAATTCCATAATAGTAGAAATATAGAAACATGTAATGATTTTAATGATCTTCGGGTGCTCAAAGCGTCTTCCCATGGATCGCCTCGATCTCCTCTGTGCCAGGCGCCGCGCCGCCGCACAAACACGCCTGGGTGAAATCCGATTCAACCGAAAGCCCGAAGAGTTGCTGGTAGACCTGATCGACATAGTCAGGCATATAGCGGGTCCACAGCTGGATGGGGATTTCGCCCGCGTCCACGACGGGCGAGAGGCATAATCGGAACATATACTCCAGCAAGTATTCTACGTTCCTGGCAAGGAACCCATGGTATGGCCGGCTCTGGCGCTGAGCCAGGATGCGCTCCTCGTGCATGCTGCGGCCGATCTCGGACTCAAGCATATCCTCATAGGAGGAGACAATGACTTCGACCAACACGTCGTCCTCGGCGGTCGCGACGAAGTCGCGATAGGCGGCGCCGATGTCGCATGAACAGCCTCGTGAGCGAAGAATCGCCTCCGGCCGGCCGAATGGAGGCCGGGCCAGCGCCATCTCTCTCGGCCAGCGGTATCGAACAATCACATTGGTTGCATTGTAGGTTCCCCGGTGAACCTCGCGGTCCACAATCCTCGTCTGTCCCTGGTTGAGATATTCCATGAGTCGAGATGTTTCAGGTTCATCAGCGACTACTTTGATGCCAAGGATATCGTTCAGATGCATGGTCGGAACTGCTGCAACCATATCGCCGGCGCGAATCGCGTTCAGAACCCGGCGTTCGGCGCGCGTAAACTCGGCAACTTGCTCCTCGATAGAGGTGGTTAGTTGCGTCTTCGGGATGCCCAGGCTGGCAGCGCGCGCGCCTGCAAGTTCGTCCGCGCGCAGCTTGACCTGTTGAAAAAGGAAATCGACAAGGTAGCGGCTGGATTTTTCGGCGATCCGCCGAAAGCGTTTGAGCCGCATCGATCCGAAATATCGGCCGGAGTCCCGGCCATGATACACGCGTCCGTTCAACGGCGTCTCCCGGTAGAAGTCTTCTGGATAGCGTTGGTAACGCGCGATCAGTTCTTCGATGCGGGGTGTCACGTATACCCGATCGCGGGTCATGAAGTCTTTCAGTTGCCCCTTGTTCGTAGCGGCAATCGAGCCGATTGAATCACCGTGCAGAGCGGTGAAAATGGCCCGCGCAAGCGTGTCGAGGCTGAGGCAACCGACATAAGCGTTGAAGTTGACGATGCGTTTGAGCGCCTGGACATCCCCTGGCTCCTGTCGATGGATGAACCAGCGGCTGATGAGGGATGTCAACTGCTCGCGGTGAAGAAAGCCGTTCATGGAAATCATGGGACACCCTGTGAAGGTATTTCTGACGAATGCCCTTCTATAGTTTTTTTAAGATCCGCAGCCGCGACTCATTGGCGATCACCTTGAAGAGCAGAGCGATGGCACCCTCAAGACTGGGACCCGGCCAGACACTCATGGGCCAGCTTCGCCCGTGAACGGGGAATCGCCTTCGCGCGGAGCATCTGCAGCGCATCCAGCAGAGGCTCCAATAACGTGCCGGGGAAGCCCAGCACGGTTTCTCCTGGTTTGATATCCGTGGCCTCACGGCAGCCATAACAGCCCAGATTGAAGTTCAAAGTCTGCTGGATGTAAGGTATGACGGTCGCGTCCACGCAGGTCGCCTGAAGGACGGCCGTGTTTCCTGTCCGCCGCTCGCCGCCATGAACATTCAGGTCCGCCAGCAGCAGCCACATCAGCACCTCCGCCGGGCCTTCCACCACGACCACGTCCGGAGTGCGAGGCGCCAGCCGCAACGGGCAGAGCGCGATACTCGCGACGCTGCCGTCCTCGAGTCGAGGCATACCGGCGAACATGCGCTGTCCCACCGCCGCGTCAGCGGCAATTCCGAATCCCATCAGCCCTTTTCCGTTCGCCAATTGCGGCGGCAGTGGACGGAATCCGAAGGCCGCCGCCGCGGCCGGGCAGGACAGGCCGTCGGGTTCCAGCAAAACCGAGTCGCCATGCCGGGCCTTCATCAGCGCCTGACAATACCGATGATTTCGCACTCGCGTGAAGCCGGCAAATGAAGCATCTTCCCGCCCCCGAGGCAGCAGAAAAACAGCTACCGGCTCGGTTCTTCCATCCTCGAGCAGGTCTCGAAGCACTGATTCGTGGGCAACCATCTCAGCCATTACTATGCCTCCTGATCGGGGTACATCGTCATGGTTTCAAACCGGCCCGCCGCGTGCACCCGATCCTTCTCAATATTCTGTTCGGTTCGAGTTAGGTTCGTGAACCGGGCGGCGCGAGCCAGTTCACCCAGCCGTTCAGGTCCGACGGGAGCCTCGGGTTTCCACGAGATCAGCGCGACTCGCCGCGTGTGCTGCTCGCGGACTTCATCGATGAACGGACGTTCCCGAAAGCCGCGCTCCACCAGGACGGGATCGTGGAATCCATCGCCGGCGAAGCTCTGATTAATAACCCATGCGTAGGGCTCGATGCCGGCGCGCCGGAGATCCTCCTGAAGCCCGGCCGCTTCATGGACGGGCGTGGCCTCGGCCAGCGTGACAATCAGGACCTGCGTAAATTCAGGATCGCGGAGGCGGGGCAAGAGGTTACGAACCGAATCCGGCACGCCGCTCTGCGTCCGCGACACATCGCGGTGATATGCCTCGGCTGCGTCCAATAGAAGCAGGGAATGGCCCGTGGGTGCGGTGTCAAGCACAACAAAGCCATGTTCGCCCCGGGCAACGGTCTCGGCGAAGGCGCTGAAGACCGCAATCTCTTCAGTACAGGGTGACCGCAAATCCTCTTCCACAAGCGCCTGGCCCTGCTCATCGAGAGACATAGCCGACCTGGCAATCACTCCTTGGGAATAGCGGCGGATCTCTTCCGCGGGGTCGATGCGGCTGACACTCAACCCGGGCACGGCAGAGCCGACGGTCGCGGCCACATGCGCCGCGGGATCGGTCGTGCTGAGATGGACTTTGTGCCCGCGGTGAGCCAATTCGATGGCGATGGCCGCGGCGACGGTGGTCTTTCCCACTCCGCCCTTGCCCATGGTCAGAATCACGCCGCGACCGCTCTTCTCGATCGCATTGATGAGTTCCACCAGCATCGGGGCCTTGGGCGCCGCTTTTCGGTCGCCAGACCAAGGCGCTTCACTTTTCTGGCCGGGTCCATTCAATAGGGCCCGGAGTTGCGAGATGCCCATCGGTGCAAACGGCAACAGCGGCACATCGATGCGAGGCAACAGGGCCAGGCCGGCGGGCATGGTTTCTAACGCATCGCGGCCCCGCGCTTCCAGCGCCGACGCGAACGGGTCACTGGAGTCCCGCGCCACAAATACCCCATTCAGAATGAGGATCTGATTGGCTACTCCCATTCCGCCGAGTTCGGTCCTGGTGCGATCCGCTTCCGTAAGGGCCGATCGCTCCGGCCGGCTGACCAGAACCAGCATCGTCGTACCGGGATCCGATAAAGCGCGGAGACTTGCATCGTAGATCGCCTTTTGCTTCTGCAGGCCGGCGAGCGGTCCCAGGCAGGATGTCCCCGTGGTGTTTGTTTCTATAAATCCGGTCCATGCTGCGGGCAGCTTCAAGAGACGCAGGGTATGTCCTGTCGGAGCGGTATCGAAGATCACGTGATCGTAGCCCGCAGTGGCTGCGGGGTCGCCGAGAAGCTTCGTGAACTCGTCGAACGAAGCAATCTCCACGGTGCAAGCCCCCGAAAGCTGTTCCTCCATGCTGTCCAGCGCCGCTTTCGGTAAAACGCCTCTATATGGCCCGACCACACGGTCACGGTATGCCTGCGCGGCAGCCGCAGGATCGATGTTCAATGCACGGAGTCCCCGCGTACCAGGCACCTCGGCCGGCTCTCCGGAGAGCCGCACTCCGAGCACTTCGTCCAGGTTAGAAGCCGGATCGGTGCTGATGAGCAGGACCTGCTTCCCGCGATCCGCCAGCGCAACTGCCGTCGAGCATGCCAGCGACGTCTTGCCCACCCCGCCTTTGCCCGTGAAGAATAGAATCCGGGTCGCGCGGTCTAGAAATTCTAAGCCATTCATGACTGCTCCCTAACTGTAACAACGCTTTGAAACACCCGGCAAATCCTGGTTATTTGACTCCAGCCATGTCGAGCCGGCGCATCAATCATGAGCCTTCAACGCCTCTTGGATCGCCGCCAGCGCGCTGAAGGGGTCCGACAGCATCCGGCCGTTGACGAAAATGGCCGGCAGGATCCGGACCCCGCGGGCACCGCTCTGAGCACTGATCTGGTGCACCCATCCGTTGTATGTTCCACTCCTTACGCAGGTGTCGAAGGCCGAGCTATTGATCCCAACCTGGCGCCCGAACTGGATCAGCTGGTCAGAGGTCGGTGCCCCGGAGTTTTCGGGGAGCTGATGGGCAAAAAGGTAGTCGTGGTACGGCCAGAATGCGCCCTGGTCGCCGGCGCAGATGCCCGCATTCGCCGAGGGCAACGACTCCAGCCTGGTAAGGGCCGGGTAGTAGGCCAGGCGAACCTTCCCCTGGTCCACGAGCTTGCGGATCTGCGGCTCCAATGTCCGTTGGAACTGTCCGCACCTGGAGCACTGGAAGTCGCCGTATATCTCCACCAGCACCGGCGCGCCTACCGAGCCGATCACCTCCGAACCACCCGGACCCCGCGAGTTGGTCGGCCGCTGCACCGCTCCTGACATACGGCCGGCCCGATGCGACTGGATGAGGAAACCAATACCGGCAAGAGCGATCAGCGACCCGATAATCGCAGCCGGATGTCTCCACCACGGACGCCTGGTATCGCCGCGGCGCCGCGCGGCGCGGTTCGGGCCACGGCTTGCCCCATTACGAACCGCTCCCGTTCGATTTCCCCCGGCAGAGGTCCGGTTCAATTCGGGATCTCTGGCCTGCGATTTAGCCATTGTTATCTCCTGCCGAACGCGAGGAAACTCCGTGGTCGAGCAACCAGCCGGGCAGCCATTCCCGCGAAGCCCGCGTCCCGGGCAATCTCCAACCCGTAACTGATCCAGGTCGCTGACGGGTCCGCGCCCCCGCCGCCGAAGCACCCGCACGCGATCTGAATTCCCCGGGCCCACGCCGAGCCGACAGCCGCAATGAACACGCCAAAGAGCGCCAGGGAGATCGCGGCGACCGTTCTTGTGGCGATGCCAAAGGCGAGAAGCGCTGCGAGTCCGATCTCTATGAACGGCAGACGCCATGCCACCGGTTTGACGAGGATCTCGGGCACAAGCTGATACGCGCGGACGGCATGCTCGGCTGTCAGAGGGTCGGCGGCTTTCGCCAGGCCGGCCCACAGCCACACCCCGGCCAGCGCGAACCGGCAGATCGTCGAGATCCACTTCGACCAGATCATCGGCCGCCACTCCGGCCGATCCGGCGCCGCCGCTCCGACTCTTATCATCCTGCCTCCCGAGCGCGTGCAGGCGGCATCGATTGCGAATCCGGCTGCGGTTGGCCCGGACGCCCTGGATCCGGCTGCAAGCCCGCACGTCCTCTCTTGAAGAGAATCTTCAATTTGTGTAATGGCCGCATAACTCCTCTTTTTCGATTCTGAGGACCTTTTTGACGGCTTTCCTATCCAGTCGGATCCGGGGCGAGTCGATCCTCGCGCTGTTGAGAAAATCAAAGGCGGCGGCTACGGCTGGTTCGGAAGTTTCCCGCCTTCGATAGTAATGCCAGCGCCCTTCTTTGCGCACTTCCACAAGACCGGCATGTGCCAAGACGGAAACATGCTTGGAAACTGTAGAAGGGGACAGCTTCAGCAATTCGATGACCTGGCAAAGACAAAGCTCCGTTTGATCAAGGAAGAGGAGGATCCGGATCCGGTTTTCGTCTGCGAGTGCCTTGGCAACTTGCATGAACTGTCTCATCGCCACCTCCTATACTTCGTTACCTGTCGAAGTATAGTCTTTGGAGAAACCAATAGCAACGGGTATCTTCTCAGAGCGGATTGCAGGATGCGCGAACAGATCACATCAGCTTCCGGCGCTCATTCTGCTCTCAGCCGATGTCGCGCGAGTCATCTTCAAGAAAGCATCTCGAACTGAACTGGTCTGCTTCAGGGGCATTGGATGACTCCCTGGGCCCAGAGGCAGCCGCCACAAACCGGGAACGTATTTCCGCAGCAGTCCTCCTCGTTCTTCTCAAGGAACGAGCACCCGCCGCACACATGACACGGTGAAAACAGGAAGCCCCGCACCTTCTCCCGGAAACGAGTGTATTCGTCGGAGTTCCAAATCCCATGGAGATTGCCGGAGCCGATATCGCCAAGAGTATAGGCGGAGACGGTCCTCTCCAGCCCATTCAGATAGGTCTTGTGCGTGTGGAGCAGCCCCATGCAGGGGCTAACCTTGCCGTCCCAGCGGATGAACGTGCACCGGTCTTTGATAAACCGGCATGATTGGCCTGGCGCGCTGATGGGATTCCCCATCATGCTCAAGTTGTCGTAGGTTCGGAGCAGGCTAAAGATGGCTTCTTTCGTGCGGTCGTTGATGTCGAGCCGCGGCATGCTGATTGCGGTTCGTCCCGATGCGCCGGCAAAAGTCTCGAGGGTGAGTGCGAGGCTGCAGACCATCTCCTCTTCCATTGCCTTCGTGTATGGCAGGAGGTTGCTGATGGATACAAAGCGCGCCCCAGCTGCCTTGATGAGCCTGTCGATTTTTGTGAGATCGTCGATATTCTGCTTCATGACCACGAAGGCGATACCCACGTCCATTCTGCGCGGGCTGCGATAATTCATTTCCCGGAGGCGCCGAAGGTTGGCAATGACATTGTCAAAACTGGCCCCCTGCCTGATCTCGTCGAAGCTCCCTTCCGTGACGCCGTCAAGCGAGATCCAAAGCCTGTCCAGTCCGGCACCCATGAGTCCGGCGATCATCGTCTCGTCGAGGCTGGTTCCATTTGTAGTTAACTCCACCCTGACCGCCAGCTCCTTCGTCGTCTTGATCATATGCAGGATGTCCGGGTGGGCGGTCGGTTCTCCGAACCCTCCGAACATGACGGATTCCAAAAGAGGAAACTGGCGGAGTTGGGTCGCGAGCCGGTCAAAGAGATCGCACTCCATGTCGCCGGCGGGATCTTTCCAGCTATTTCGAATGCACATGCGGCAAGTCAGGTTGCAGCGCGCCGTAGGTTCGATATAGACACGCGCCAGGCTGTGGAGGTTTGGACGGACCTGGAGTCCGGTGTCGCCGGCAAAAATTTCCGCCTCTGCACCCGGCGCCAGGCCAAGTCCTTTGGCTAAAAAGGGAGGAATCGTCAGACAACCATTCTCATCGACTCTAACGCGATAACTCGGGTCGGTTTCCCCGACCGTGTCTTCCCAAGATTCTCTACCTTCCATATCCCCGTTTTCAATGTCGATTCTGCCGCCTTCGCCCATGAGTGACTCGAACTGCAGGTTCAGCCTATGAAGGTGCGCACCGCAAAAAGTTTGACTGCAACAACGATATTGAATCCACAGCTTGTAGGCTACGCCGGCCGTTGGCCGCCCAAAAGGTAATAGTAGCTTGTGATCCAGTTTGCCAGGATCGTCACAACTCCGAAGAGGATCATCCCGACGCTCATCAGTGCCCAGCCCGACATGATGTTGCCGACGACACATCCTGTGGCGAAGGCAGCGCCTGCGCCGGTTAAAAAGCCCCCGGCCAGAGCCATGAGAATTTCATCCGGCGGCTTGGGCATCAGCCGGACCGCGCCGTTCATGCGCGCCGAACCCCAGGATCCCAGCGGCAATGCCAGGCTTACGAGCACCAGCCACCAGGAGACGGTTTTGCGCGCCGGTGTTGCTGGGGCCGCTGCAGCAGGTTTCACCGGCGGCGAAGGATTGACTCTCCAGACATGTTGCACGTTGCGGTCCACAAGCAACAGTCCGGCTTGCATAACGCCGTGCGTCACGCCGAGGGGATAATTTCTACCTGTCGCCACCGAGGAGAGGTAGGCCGGCGCCATCAGCAACCCGATGGCAATACCCGAGGCCCAGGGTTTCCAGGGCCGCCTCAGTGCTCTTTCCATCCACGGTTCCATGGCAGCATGCCGGCTGGCCCCCGGGTGCTTACCGCGCCTGGCAATAATTACGATTACGGTGATTGCGGCGAACAAGAGGGCCAGCACCCAGAAGGGGAGTCCCGAAAGAGTAGATAGGGTAACCGCCCCGCCGTCAACGGAACGAAGAACATACCGGTTCATAACCGTTTGCAGCGGATTCAACGGTCCAAACTCCACGGCCATGACGCCCACAGGGATGGTCAGCAATCCGGCAATGGAGTTCAGGTTGCCTGTGGCTGCCTTAAAGAGGCAGCCGCTGATGCAGCCGCCGGCCAGGACCATGCCGGTCCCGAATAGGGCGCCGCCCACGATGTAGTTGACGTAGAGGAATGGCTTGGGCGCGAGACGGACCCAGCCCAGCATCTGGAGAAGGGCGAATGCGAGCATCGCCGTGACGATTAGAATCCAAAGGCCGAAGACCTTGCGGCGGTCATTCATGACCAGCACTTCGCTAAAGGCCGACGCGCCGCAAAGATCCCCCTTCTGCAGAAAAAAGCCGAATAGAAAACCGACAGGAACGGCCGTCAACACCCACACTCGCGTGTAGGCCGCCACAACGATGATGACTATGATTGCCGATGCGCTGATCCCGGCGCCCCACCTCAAACCACTGGCCCAGCTTTGACTTTTCATAGATTCCGGCTGCCTCCCCAATAAAACCGCCAATGGCGGAAACACCTGAAAACTGTTCCGTCCTGCATCCTCCTGAGGTCATCTCCGCGCGGAAGTCAAACAAAAAAACGCACTAGTTGGGCAATCTTCGAGGCGCTCCAGCCTCACAACATTGGCTCTACAACTGGGCCGCCATCGCGTTGGTCAGCCACGTGGTGACCTCTGCGCCGCTCGGGATCCGTCCCGCACAGACGATCCGTTCGTCGATTACGAGACCCGGCGTCGCCAGTATGTTGTATTTGCGGATCTCGGCAAAAGCCGTCACCTTCTCGATCGCGGCCTCCGCACCCAAGGTCTTGACGACTTGACGGGCGATGTCCGCGACTTTTGCACAATTGGCACATCCCGAACCCAACACTTTGATCGAGATCATTCCATTTTCCCCAAGAAGTCAGCCTTTGAGTTTCTTGTACAAAGGCTCCAATCTTGCATGATA
>Ga0315277_10007463_pt1 | contig 14184 bp, 15 predicted proteins | sample YL17G05_15_MG_FD_203695 | JGI IMG/M metagenome (GOLD analysis project Ga0315277, IMG submission 203695) | Sediment microbial communities from Yellowstone Lake, YNP, Wyoming, USA - YL17G05_15 | ecosystem: Environmental > Aquatic > Freshwater > Lake > Sediment | place: USA: Wyoming | collected... | reverse complement strand
ATCTGGGTGGCTAGGCTCAGACTGAGAATGAGCGCCCATAGTAGAAACGGCGTTTTGAGAGCATGCACGAACAGATCATCGAGTTGGGTAGAGGTTTTTTGGGCCCAGCGATCCAGCGCCCGGAAGACCAAATGGTGTGCGACCAGCGCGGCCATCATCGTCGAGAAGAACACCGCGGTCGGCAGCAAAAAACCCTCCCAGTGGCTAATCATGAATTCAGACATCCGCTCCATTTCCTTCGACGCCCATATCGCCTCGCCAAGCCCATATCGCTCATATAGTGGCGAGCCTGAATCGTGCTTGCGTCGTGAAGTCCACACGCAGCATAACAACGACACTTCCGACAGGAAATACAGCGGACCCTTTAATTTGGGCCTGAAAACACTGTAGCCGCCGGCTGCGACAACATCAAGCCGCGCTTGAGCGCCATCCCTTCCTGTAACCCGGGCGTGACCTGGCATTTGAGGTCGATTGCCGTATCCAGGCTATTTCGGGAGGAATCCCCCGTGCAAAGAAGCCTGAAGTAGTGTCTCGGCAGGATAGGCACAACGGCAGCGTCGGGCGAAAATGAGGCAACAGCCGGGAGGATTCGATGGAGCGGTTCATCTGCATTCACGGTCACTTTTACCAGCCGCCAAGGGAGAATCCATGGCTGGAGGCGATCGAGCTGCAAGACTCGGCTTATCCATATCACGACTGGAATGAGCGGATCACGGCGGAATGCTACGCGCCGAACTGCCGGGCTCGCATTCTCGATGCCCAGAAGAGGATCGTGAAGTTGGTAAACAACTACGCGCGCATCAGCTTCGATTTCGGGCCCACCCTGCTCTCGTGGCTCGAGGCGCATGCCAAAGAAATCTACCGGCAGATCCTGGCTGCCGACAGGGAGAGCCGGGAGCGCTTTTCGGGCCACGGCTCGGCCCTCGCCCAGCCCTACAACTACCAGATTCTTCCCCTGGCAAACCTTCGTGACAAACGAACCCAGGTGCTCTGGGGCATACGGGACTTCCAGCACCGGTTCGGCCGCGATCCTGAGGGGATGTGGCTCCCGGAGACCGCCGTGGACAATGAGACTCTGGAGGTTCTGGCCGAGCACGGAGTTCGATTCACGATTCTCGCTCCACGCCAGGCCAAGCGGAGTCGAAGAATGAACCTCCAATGGCGGGACGTTTCGGGCGGTAAGATCGATCCTTCCAGGGCCTGTCTTGTTCGCCTGGAGTCCGGAAAAACCATCAGCGTGTTTTTCTATGACGGACCAATCTCCAGGGCTATCGCCTTCGAGAGACTCCTCGACAGCGGCGAGAACCTGGCCAACCGGATTCTGGGAGGCTTCACCAGATCCCGCACATGGCCCCAGATCGTGAATATTGCCACCGACGGTGAGACGTACGGACACCACTGGCCGCATGGGGATATGGCGCTGGCCGATGCGCTGGAGCGGTTGGAGAGGAACGGAGCTGCCCGGCTGACCAATTACGGGGAATACCTGGAGAAGTTTCCACCAACCCACGAAGTGCAAATCACTCCCGGGACATCCTGGAGCTGCGCCCACGGGATAGAGCGGTGGAGAAACAACTGCGGCTGCAACTCCGGCGCGCATCCCGGTTGGAACCAGCAATGGCGGGCTCCCCTGCGCGAGGCGCTGAACTGGCTGCGCGACTCGCTTGCCCCCGAGTTTGAGAGACTTGCCGGCGCTTTCCTGAAGGATTCCTGGACGGCACGGGATCGCTATATTACCGTCATTCTGGATCGCTCCCGCGCCAGTGTCGAGCGATTCCTGGCCGAGAATGCGAAGCACGACCTTTCGGCCGGTGAAGTAACGACCGCACTTAAACTCCTCGAGCTTCAGCGTCACGCGATGTTGATGTTTACCAGCTGCGGCTGGTTCTTCGACGACATCTCCGGCCTGGAAACGATGCAAATCTTGCAGTACGCGGGGCGCGCGCTTCAACTCGCCCGAGATCTGTTCGGGTCGGATCTCGAGGAGCCCTTCCTGACACAACTTGAACGAGCGCCATCCAATCTCCCGGAGCATCGAAACGGGCGAAAGATATACGAGGCTCACGTGCAACCGGCCGTGATAGACTTGGAAAAGGTGGGCGCCCATTACGCGGTCAGCTTTTTATTCGACGGCGAGGAGCGTCGCAACGGGGTCTATTGCTACTCTGTCAAACGCGATGAAATCCGCGTGTTACGCCAGGGAGACACCAGTGTGGCGCTGGGACAGATGCGCGTGACGTCCGAGATCTCCTGGGAATCCAAGCATCTGACTTTCGGCGTCGTGCATCTCGGGGATCGCAATGTCGCCGGAGGCGTCCGCGAGTTCCGGGGTGATGAGGCATTCGCGGAATTGGTGGCGGAAATCACCGACGATTTCAACCGCGCTGATTCTGCGGAGTTGATGTGGCGCGTAGATCGGAACTTCGGGTCTAACGTTTATTCGCTGAACCTGCTTTTCCGCGACGAGAGGCGCAGGATCGTGAATAAATTGCTCGAGGCAGCGATGTTCGAGGCTGAGCTGCTCTCCAGCGGCTTTTATGGCAGCCATTCCGGCCTGTTCCATGCGGTCTCGCAGCTTGGAGTCCCCCTGCCGCAGCGGCTTAAGACCGTGGTAGCTCTCACGCTCAATTCCGATCTGCGTGCGGCCCTGTGCTCCGATCGGCCGGATGTGCGGCGGGCAAGAGAGCTGCTCGACGAAATCAGGCGTCTGGAGATCGATCTCGATACCGTCACTCTCGAATTCGGAGTAAGGCGGAACATTGAACGCATGGCGCAGCATTTTGCGCAGCAGCCGCTCGATTGGGAGAACATCGAAGCTCTCTCTTGCCTCCTGGGCGTGCTTCCCCTGGTGCCGTTATGGGTCGATCTCTGGTCAGCGCAGAACATTTACTACGACATGCTGGAATCGCTCTATCTGTCGATGCGTGCCCGGCGCGCAGCCGGAGACAACGCCGCAGCCGAGTGGATCGCGCCTTTTTGCGAACTGGGGAAAAAGCTCGGGATACGGGTCCTCGGGAATCTGGAAGATCAGGCTTCATGCAGCCCTGAGGAATACCGGCCGATGTCTCACTTCGCTCCCGATCAGCAGCCCGGTTCTGCAAAAACCTGATGTTCCATGGGAGAGTCACAATGGACAGAATTCGAGTCGCCGCGCTGCAGTACTTCATCCGGCCGGTCGCCAGCTTCGAACAGTTTCGCGACCAGGTAGGAGGCCTGGTGGAGACTGCCGCAGATTACAAGTGCCACCTCATGGTTTTTCCCGAGTACTTCACTTCTCAGCTACTCACGCTCAGCAACATCCGGCGCCCCATGCCCGAACAGATCCGGGACCTAGCGAAACAGGTGCCGCGATTCGTCGAGCTGATGTCCGGACTGGCCAAGGCGCACAAACTCTACATCGTGGCCGGCTCAATCCCCGTTCAGGTCGAGGGAACGGATACCGTCCATAACGACTGTTTCATCTTTGATCCATCGGGGCATAAAGGAGTCCAGGGAAAGCTCCACATGACCCGGTTTGAGAGCGAGGAGTGGCTGGTTTCGCCCACGAAAGGCCTGAAGGTGTTTGAGACCGAGTTCGGCAGGCTGGCCATCACCATCTGCTACGATGTCGAGTTCCCGGAGCTTGCCCGAGTCGCCGCGCGCGCCGATGCTTATATCCTGGTGGTCCCCAGCTGCACCGACGACCGCCAGGGATTTCTGCGGGTTCGCTACTGCGCTCACGCCCGCGCCATAGAGAATCAGATGTTCGTGATTCAGGCGCCCACAGTGGGATCGCTGCCGATGGTGCCGGCTGTCTCGCTCAACTACGGCCAAGCCGCGATCATGACCCCCAGCGACTTCGCATTCGCCCGAGACGGAATCCTCGCCGAGGGAACGCCCAACCAGGAGATGATGGTCATTGGCGAGCTGAACCTGAAGACAATCATGGAAGCACGGATGACCGGAACCGTGCTTCCGCTTCGCGACAGCCAGCTGACTGCCGAAGTGGCCGCGGGGCTCGAGGTGATTCCGCTATGACCAGCCCAGGTTTCGAGATCGACGTCCGCAACACTCGACCGGAGGACTTCCCGGAAATTGCCGACCTTTCCAGGAAGATCTATCCCCACAGCAAGCCTTGGAGGGGCGACCAGCTCGCCTCCCACCTCCAGGTCTTCCCCGAGGGTCAGTTCGTTGTGGTGGAACGAGCAACGGGCCGCGTCGTTGGCATGGCGGCGAGCCTCATCATCCTGTGGGATGATTATGAAATGTCCGGCAACTGGCGGGATTTTACGGACCACGGCATGTTTACCAACCACGATCCCTTTCGCGGCCGGACGCTCTATGGGGCGGAGATTATGGCCGATCCAGACCTGCAGGGCCGCAGGATCGGGTCCGCGCTTTACGCAGCCCGCAGGGAACTGACCGAACGACTCGGCCTGCTGCGAATCCGCGCAACGGGGCGTCTTCGGGGATATCATCGCTACGCCAGCACGATGTCAGCCGAGAACTACGTCTTCGAGGTCGTTCATGGGCGCATCAAGGATCCCACGCTTTCTTTCCAGCTGAGGCACGGATTCGAGGTGCTGGCCGTGGTGTCGGGGTATTTGCGGGACGACCGGGAGAGTCTGGGATACGGCGCTCTCATCGAGTGGATCAATGTCAAGGTGGCCAGGCCAGGGGACTACGCGCTTCGCAATCCCCGCTTTCGATGCACCTGAAGACACCTGTGCCGGGGGGCACATCCCGGCTCATTGCCGAATTGGCAGTCCGTGGACTTCTGACGGTGTGGAATGGCTAGGTACCCTGGGTGATTCCGCCCGTTCTTGGCCGCACAGGAAGGCGAAGTCAATGGAATGGTTTTCCGCGTTTCATGATTGGTTTGGAACTGCGCTGGGGATCGGCCCGGAGACGCAAAAGAAGCTGCTGCTCTCGATTCTACTGGTCGCGGCCCTGGGGGTGGTGCGCTGGGCAGTGTTGAAGGCCCTGTCTCAGCGCACGGACGACATCCGACTTCGATATCGTTTCCGCAAGTCGAGTGCCTACATTTCGTTTGTGGTCGGATTCCTGGTCGTCGGACGCATCTGGTTTGCCGGTTTCCGGGAACTCGGCACATACCTTGGCCTGCTCTCCGCCGGATTGGCCATTGCTTTGAAAGATCTGGTCGCGAACGTCGCCGGCTGGATGTACCTCCTATGGCGGAAGCCTTTCGAGGTGGGCGACCGGATTGAGATCGGACCACATGCGGGAGATGTTATTGATATCCGCCTCTTCCGCTTCACCCTCTTGGAGATAGGCAACTGGGTGGACACCGATCAGAGTACAGGCCGCGTGATCCATATTCCAAACAGCCAGGCGCTGAACCAGGTGATCGCAAACTACAGCAAAGGCTTCGAATACATCTGGAACGAGGTCCCCATCACGGTTACCTTCGAGAGTAACTGGGAGAAAGCGAAGAAAATCCTGCAGGAGATTGCAGACCGCCATGCCGCGGGTGTCAGCCAAGCGGCCAGTGAGTCCCTGCGGAGGGCTGCCCAGAAATCGCTCATTCACTATCAAACGCTCACGCCCAGGGTTTGGACCCGCGTGGCCGATTCCGGCGTGGTCCTGACCATCCGGTACCTCTGCGAGCCGCGCCAGAGGCGCTCGACGGCGGAGCTAATGTGGGAGGAGATCCTTCGGGCCTTTAAAAGCTGCCCTAATATCGACTTCGCATATCCGACAATGCGCCGCTTCATCAACAGCGATGAAGGCAAGCTTGCTCTCGGAGGGCCGGTGAGAACCGATCTCCCCGGCGCCGCTGAGCCGCAGGCGCGGCCAAAGGAGAGCGGTTCATGAATGTGGTGACATGGATTGGCATCCTGCTGTGCATCAGCCAGTCGGCCGTGTTTTCCGGCCTGAATCTCGCGATCTTCAGCGTGAGCCGGCTGCGTCTTGAAGTGGAGACGGCAAATCGCAACCCCAAGGCCGCCAGGGTGCTCGCGCCGCGCCGAAACTCCAATCTCACCCTGGCTGTGGTTCTCTGGGGCAACGTGGCCGTCAATGTCCTGCTTACCCTGCTCTCCAATTCCCTGCTCACGGGTGTCGGCGCTTTCATTTTCTCAACGGTGGTGATTACTTTCCTCGGAGAGATCTTTCCCCAGGCCTACTTTTCGCGGCGCGCGCTCCGCATGGCGGCGCTGATGGCGCCGCTGGTGCGCTTCTACGGCGTGCTGCTGCTCCCGGTGACCAAACCCACCGCGTTGCTGCTCGATGCGTGGTTCGGACCGGAGGGCGTCCGTTATTTTCACGAGCGCGACTTGCGCACACTCATCAAGAAGCACGCGGAATCCAAGGAAGCCGGAGTGACCCAACTTGAAGCTACGGGCGCCGTCAACTTTCTGGACCTCGACGATATCAAGGCCGCGGATGAAGGCCAGCCCGTCGACCCGAACAGCGTCATTGATCTGCCCGTGTCGGCCGGCTGGCCGGTGCTGCCGCAGTTCGAGCGTTCCCCGGCAGATCCGTTCCTGCGTCGAATCGAAGCGTCGGGTAGGAAATGGGTCATCATCACGGATACGGCAGGCGAGCCACACGCCGTATTGGACGCGAACGGTTTCTTGCGGGGCGCGCTCTTCCGCGGCGATTCGTTCAACCCGCGATCGTTTTTATATCACCCTATTGTCGTGCGGGACATCAGCCAGCGGCTGGGCGAAGTCCTGTGGCGCATGAGCGTGCATCCTGAAAGCCCGGAGGACGACGTGATTGACCAGGACTTGATCTTGGTATGGGGAAAGGAAAGGCGCGTCATCACCGGCGCCGACATTCTCGGCCGTCTTCTGCGCGGCATCGTCATGCGTGAGACATGAGCGGCCGCGAGGCCGGAGCTTGGCTGCGGGCTGCTCGTTCCGCTTCGTCAAAGCATGGCTGGACACCCAAGAATGGACTTATGGGCAGGCACAGAAAGTCAAAATCGAATCGTCAGGCGGCAAAGACCGATCTGGACGTCCGCGATGGTGTTATATTGTTGGTTTGAGGAGCAGATGATGCAGCAACACTCATGCAACGGCAGGCATGAAGTACTGCGATTTCCTAAACTATCTACTGGACCAAGGCGATTGTTTCCTGCGCATGCAATCCTGAAACTAATGAATAGGACCAGCTCCCGAGAGCTTTCGGGATGTCTATGATTGGATCATAATCCCAACAAACATAGCCGGGACGATGGTTCCCGGCTGGAACGGGTCTAACCCCAAAGACAATGGCTAAACATTTCGGAGATGATGAACCATGAAACAGAGATATGAATGGGTTGTTGCGGTTATCATCTTGACAGTACTGCTCGCTGGATGCCACAAGCGGCCTCCCACGGTGACCTGCTCCGTCTCGCCGCAGCAGATCACACAAGGCGAAAAAGCGGCTGTGAAGGCCAACGTCGTGGTCCCGAAAAAAGGCACGAAGGTCACTTATGCCTGGACTTCCAGTGGCGGGAAAGTGACCGGCGCGGAAGACATGGCTACTTTTGACGCGACCGGCGTAAATCCCGGGAAGTACTCCATCACGGTCACGGTCGCCGACAAATACAAGCACAGCGTCCTATGCTCGACCGAAATCGCGGTGGAAAAGAAGTATCTGCCCCCGACGGTAGAATGTTCGGTGTCGCCCAGTTCGATTCAGGTTGGTGAGACGGCAACCGTTCTTGCGAAAGCTGCCAGCCCGGATGGCTCTCCGCTGACCTATTCATGGACAGTCAATGGCCAATCCCAGGTGGCCAGCACTCCGGAGTTTATTTTCGGCTCGGTAGGCCGGCAGCCGGGCAATTACACCATCGCGGTAACGGTAAATACAGGTAAGTTCACGGCTTCATGCTCGAGCGCCGTGACTGTGCGTGAGATACCCATTCCGCCACCGACCATCAGCTGCCTGACTCCAACGGTCGACATCGAATCGGGCGGCACGGCTCAGCTCAAAGTGCAGGCCAGGGCCGAGAGGGCGACGCCCACGATGAGCTGGAGCGCCACAGGCGGCACGGTAAGCGGTTCGGGTGATACTGCCTCTTTCAATGGAAAGGGACTGAGCGCCGGCAGTTATACCGTAACAGCTACGGTGGACAACGGCCGCGGCGGCAGGGCTTCCTGCACTATGCCGGTGAACGTAAGCCAGAAGATAAACATTCCGGGCTTCGCTGCGGGGAGAAACCGTGTAAACAACGTGGCCAAGGCCATCCTTGATAATGCCGCGGTTCAGATGAAGAACGATCCGCACCTGCGTGCTTCCATAGCCGGGTATACGGACGGCTCCAGACGCGAGGCGCGGATCAAGGGCCTGGGATTGAAGCGGGCTCAGGCTGTAGTCGACTATCTGGTGAGCAAGGGGATCGATGCTTCCCGGCTTTCCGCGACTGACGGCGGGGCCAGCACCATCGGCAACAGTAAAACTGAAGCCGGCCGCAAAGAGAATCGCCGTGCGGAGATTCTCCTGAGCGTTCACTGATGTCCTGAACACGGGAGCGGGCGGTCCGTGGCTGTGGATTGCGGCTCCGCTCCTGTAACGCGTGCAAGACTCTGTAATTGCGAGCGCGGGGACCAGAGCCGTTCGGTCCCCGCCTCGTGCTATCCGCGGTGTAGATGCGGACACCTGCAGGGTGATTCGCGGGAACGTCCTGGCGATACCCATCAAAAACACGGTGCTCTATGTCGAGCCCATCTAGCTGCAGGCGGAGACTGCCGCCTATCCGGAGCTGCGGCTGGTGGCGGCCATGAACGGCGACCGCCTGAGCTACGCGGAGTCATTCCAGGAAGCCCTGCGCGGGCTGCTGGGAGAGCGGGTGCAAATCGCGGCGCAAGGCGCCCCCGGCCAGCCGCCCGGCTCGGAGCATCAGGTGCGGAAGGCGCTCGAGGCATTCGAGGCCTACTTCCGCCTGCTGGGAGAGCAGCGGTTCGGCGACGCGGCCGCCCAGATCGAAGCGCTTCGCTCCTCCCTTCAGCAGCTGGCGGGTCGCCCCAAAAACCCCGACTGCCAGGGTGAGCCCAGGGCCGCAAACAACACATTCCTGCGATTCGGAGCGGAATTCCTCTGCCGCCGCTCCCAGTTCAGAAACTGGTCTTCCCGGTGACTTTTTCCAGTTCCTGGCGGAGTTCCCAGATTTCCCTCAAGGTCCTGCCCGCCAGGAATTCTGCATCACTATACTTCCCCTGCTCGAGCTGTCTCGAGATCGTCGCAATCTTCTCCTCGAACGCCTTCCAGGTTTCTTCCAGATGCTTTCGCCTGGCTGCAGAAAACTTGCCCAGATTGCTGCGATACAATTCCTGGAGTGCCTTGGCACGGAGTTCGACGGTTTTCTGGGTGTTTTGGATCCCTCGGATTGTATCCTCTCGCCTTCCCTTGGCGATGTCCCTGGCTTTCTGATAGCCGGTCATTGCCTTCAGCAGCCGCGCGCCGGCTTCGCGCCACTTCTTCTGCTCCAGCATCCTCTGAGCTTCTCCGTATGCGGCCTCCGCGCTGTTCCAATCCTCCGTTGCGAATTCCTGAGCAGCTTCTGTTTTTGCCTGTTCCCTCGCCTGTTCAGTTCTTTCAATCTGAGCCACAGGCCGTCCGGAACATGAGGCAAGGCAAAGGCCGAGAGCCACGATTAGAAAAAGGCATGCAGAATTTGAATATCTCATTGTGAGCTCCACTAGTTGAAAAGTTGCCCCAGCAACTGATCCCGCAGCTCTCCGACATCGCGAGCCGCGGCTTCAAACTCCCCCCTGTGCTCGAAGGGGACCGCCATCTGGTAGTCGTGGAGACTGTTGAGCAGGTGGCGGAGACGGATTTCCAGCTTCTTTGCTTCATTCGAGCGAAAGTCCTTGGAACTGGCCTGGGCTCTGGAAGGCTCCTCCAGCACGTAACGGGTAAGGGCACGGATATTATCCAGAAATTCACGGGTTTCGCGGATCTGTCTCTTCCGGACGTAGTTCCGGAGCGCGGAAGCATTGCGTGAGATACACGCACGATAGATATTTAGACGCTTCCTGTATTTGGGATTCTCGACATAGGTCCGATACTCGTGCGGGGTGAGCAATTCCTCCAGAGGTAGATCAATGGAAAGTGCAGGAATTGCACCGAGATGCGCAATTAAGAAGAGTGATACCATCGAAGTGTTCATTTCGCGCCCATTCCTCACTCCCGTCACCTGCAGCGCCTCCCAGGCAGCATTCATCGAGTGCTTCCGGTTGCAGATTCGTTTCAATCATGCGGTCAGAGACAGCAAATCCGTCGCTTTTGCAGCACGCGGTTCAACGGGCCCGGCGCTTTCGTGGCTCCACCTCCTCGGTTTGGGAATCGATCTCCGCCGCCGGCGATGCCGGTTTCACAATTTTGAGTTTCTGCTTTCTCCGTTCGCTCCACGCAAGGTAGCCGATGCCGCCAAAAAAGAGCAGCGCAAGAACAAAAACGATGAGGGTAGCGAGATTCATAGCTGGCTCCTCAACTCAATAAACTGCACAACGATGGGAAATGCGGACGGCTGATGATTACAGAGCGATTCCTCGATCGGACTGCACGCCTCCCCACCATCAACCTCGTTTAGAGATTGACACTTGGGGCGGATTGAGACAATCCCACAGAGCCTGTACTCATGGGCCGGGAAGGCACTAGTTTTTATGGGATGGCCCATCGACTGATAGAACCTGTGGAAGGACTGCTGAGCCAATTCTCCTGCAATTTTGACAAAGAGATACCTGATCGACAGGATTGTTGATTTTCTCCGAGTTTATAAAATCAAAACCGAAGGAGAATCATTCGATGATGCTGCCGGTCACGGAGGCTGGCCCGGCAATCGGCATAACGACTTCATCGAAGGAGAGCTTCGGTCTGCACGCCTGCATCAAGCTTGGAGTGGTGCAGAGACAAGCAACCTTACATTCATGAATCCAGTCCCGGCCTCTGAGGGGAACCCGCATGAGACGAGCCGTCCAAATTCAAACCGTTCTGACAATTCTATTGGCAGGCGCCGCAGCTGCGCTGATAGCCTGCTCGGCGAAAAGAGTGATCCCGGCCGCCAGCTTTGACACGCCGGCGCGCGTCCTTAAACCAGCCCCGCCATCTCCACCCACAATCTCCATCATGGCATCGCCTTCGACCATCAATAAGGGAGATCTCACGATCCTGATTTGGAGAGCCGAACACGCCACCTCTGTCAGAATCGACGGCGGGGTCGGACCGGTGGAGATCTCGGCGAAGCAATCCGTCACTCCTTCCGCTTCAACTACTTACACGGCTACCGCAGAAGGGCCTGGCGGGAACGCAGCGGCCAGCACTCGGGTTACGGTCATCGAGGAAGCCGCTGTGACGCCCGCACCTCGGCGACCGATCTCCGATGCGGAGTTCTTCTCAACCCGGGTACATGACATCTTTTTTGATTTTGACAAATACGATCTCCGAACCGATTCAATTGTGACTCTTGATGAGAACTATGCCGCGCTGACCGAACGCCCCACAATCCACCTTACTATTGAAGGACACTGTGACGAACGTGGTTCTGAAAAATACAACCTGGCGCTGGGCGACAGACGTGCCCAGGTTGCCAGGCAATACCTCCTATTAAAAGGAGTCCGCCCGGACCGAATCGACACGATCAGTTACGGCGAACAACGCCCTTTTAACAAGGGACACAACGAAGATGCCTGGGCTGCAAATCGGCGCGCCCATTTCGAACTCTCCTACGAATGCCCTGGACGGGCCCGGTGGGGCCGAGCATCCCTGACAGGTACGGAGTGGAGGTCTCTTCCTCCCTGGATATCCGGGTCCGCCACACTGGAATCCGACGATTGTTCTGCAAAATCTGGAGTGAAACCAGGCGCAGGTGCGCAGCCATTCGTCCCAATGTGGAGCGATGCCCGGGACGGACGATTGGCTTGCTCGTGCAGGAAGGCGGACACAGAATGAACACAGGGCGATTCTGATTTCATGTGTCTGCCGGCGCACTGGAGGCGCTCCTCATGGCGACGATCTCGGACCCCTTCCCAGGCAGCGATGTCCGCCTCTCCCGCGAGATGTCGGTATTCTCGGTCACCATGATCGGCGTCGGCGCGATGATCGGCGCCGGGATATTCGTTCTGACCGGCATCGCTGCCGGAGTGGCCGGACCTGCCCTCATTCTCGTCTTCCTCCTCAACAGCGTCGTAACGTTGTTTACCGCCATGGCCCTGTTGCTTCCGATCGAGGACGTGGCGAGCGCCGCCGACATCATGTTTCTGTTCATCTTCATGCAGGTCAACGTGGTTGTGATCCGGCTTCGCAAGAAAAGGCCGGATCTGGACCGCGGCTTCCGCATCCCCTTCATGCCGGTAATACCGATTCTTGGAATCGCCACGCAGGTCTTTATTGCCTTCTACCTGGTGCAGTACAGTCCGAAAGCCTTCCTGACGGCGGTCGCCTGGATCGGCGCAGGAGCGGTTATTTACTACCTGTACGCATCTAAAAAAGAGGCTGGGCACGTCGAGTACGGTGAGGCCTATGAGCGGCTGGTCCGCAAGGACTATCGTATTCTTGTCACGCTCGACAGGAGCGAAGACGTCGCACCCCTCATGAATGTCGCACTCGCTCTCGCGCGCCAGTTCGACGGTGAGATTGTGGCTGTCGCCGTCATTGAGGTTCCTTTCCAGACTCCTCTCACGAGCGGGCCTGTCATGCCTGAAGTAAAGGGACGGCGCAACAACCTCCGCCTCGCCGAGCATCTCGCCGAACAGGAGTCGGTTCCCTGCCGGCGTTACATCAAGGTCACCCACCGCCTCTCGGAGGCGATCCTGGACACGGCCCGGGAGGAAGAGTGCAACTTCATCATTCTGGGGAGATCGGCGCGTCCCCGTTTCGGTTCCCGCGTTGTTCGATCTTTCATGGATCGCGTCCTTATGGAGTCCCCATGTCATGTGGCGGTGGTAAAGTGTGCGGACCTTTCAAAAATCGACCGCATTCTGGTGCCGGTGGATGACGACCGCAACTCCCGCCTGGCCCTCGAACTGCTGCCGGCATTCATCTCGCGCTGGAACGCAAGCACTGAGATCATGGCTCTCGCCTTCGACGGCTCCCATGCGGGCACCCGCGCGGGACAATTGCTGCAGCGCCTCTCCGAAGAGATAGCGTTTCCTTCGGGCGCCCGCACTTCGCATGTGGAGGGGGTCATACCAACGCAGGAGGTTCTCGAGAAAGTGGGTCCGTCGGATCTCATTGTCATGGGAGAGTCTCAGTGGACTGGATTCGCACATCTGTTCGGATCCACATTGCCGGATGAGATTGCCGAGCAAACGGAGCGGCCGGTGGTCTTCATCAAAGCGTATGTGCCAAAGCGCAGGCACTCGCTGCTGTTTCGCCTCCTCACCGGAGCGTGATCGGCGGAGATGCCTCTTTTCCTGGGAGTGAAAGAACCATGGCAGCAAGTCTAGGGGAAATGTTCAGCAAGGCGTGGGGCTTGATGCTTGAGCAGAGTGCCCGCATCATACCAAAGCTGCTTGTCGGCATGCTCATCCTTCTGGTGGGCATTGTCATCGCCCGCGTGATTCGCGGACTGGCGGCACGATTCTTCCTCGCTATACGTCTCGACCGCCTCTCAAGCCGCCTCGGTATCACCTCGCTTCTGGCCCGCGGCGACGTGAGACACACGATGGCGGAAATTCTGGCAACCACGCTTTATTGGCTCGTTCTGATCTTCAGCCTCGAGATCCTGGGGCTGGCACTTGGGCTCGATGAAATGGCCCACTTTTTCGGACAGATTATCGCCTACATTCCACGCGCCTTGATTGCCCTGGCGATCATCCTGGCGGGGATCATCATCGGTTCCGTAATCGGCGGCGCCGTGCGAGTGGCGGGGGCTAATGCTGGACTTCGCGCCGCCGAGCTTGTGGGCTCGATCATGAAATACCTGATCAGCTTTTTTGCGCTAGTCATGGCGCTCGAGCAACTACAGATCGCGACTCCCCTGCTGGTGTCGACTCTTCAGATAATGACGGCAGCCGTTGGATTGGCGTTTGCGCTCGCCTTCGGACTCGGCTGCAGGGATCTGGCCGCGGAAGCCGTGCGGGATTGGCTGGGCCGGAAGGCTTCCGGAGCGGGGCAGAGAAATCACACTCCAGCAGGACACTAAGGGTCTGTCACGAAATAACAGGCCCACTTTGCTGCAGGCCCCCAGGCCCGCTGGCGAGGCGCGAGCGACGAGCATACCCTCTGCGGTATGTAAGGAGCGAGCAACAA
>Ga0315277_10007462_pt1 | contig 14185 bp, 12 predicted proteins | sample YL17G05_15_MG_FD_203695 | JGI IMG/M metagenome (GOLD analysis project Ga0315277, IMG submission 203695) | Sediment microbial communities from Yellowstone Lake, YNP, Wyoming, USA - YL17G05_15 | ecosystem: Environmental > Aquatic > Freshwater > Lake > Sediment | place: USA: Wyoming | collected... | reverse complement strand
GGTGAAATAGCCACGGAGCGGATTTCTACCAGGTCCTTCCACATGATATGGAGGGCGCAACAACCGCACACCGCTCCATTCGCCTCGCACACCCAGTAGTCGCGCAGGGTGTCATAGAGCTGGTTCAGAGAACGCGGCAGCATCTCATCATTCGCCGCAAGGGAATTGATTAATTTTTGCATTACAGGCACATCCGCAATGACAGCCTTGCGAAATGTGAATTCCTTTTTCTTTTCCATCAGTTCATCTCTCAAACAGTTTTGGGATTGTCTTTTTATATGGTGGATGCACAACGCCCTTTTCAGTAATAAACATCGTCACGTATCTTCCGGGTGTGACATCGAATGCGGGATTAAAGATATTTACCCCCTCCGGTACGATGCGTCTGCCCCGGATGAATTGTATCTCTTCATGCGGGCGTTCCTCTATCGGTATTTCACGACCGCTTTTCAGCGTGATGTCAAAACTTGAAAGTGGCGCTACAACGTAAAATGGGATTTTGTGAACGGATGCAAGCACGGCAAGACTGTAAGTCCCTATCTTATTGGCAAAATCCCCCGAGGCGGTGATGCGGTCAGCACCGACAAGCACCGCATCTATCTTTCCCATAGACATGAGATATCCCGCCATGTTGTCACAGATGACCGTCACCGGGATGCGGTTTTGCGCCAGTTCCCATGCGGTCAGCCTTGCGCCCTGCAGGAGCGGACGCGTCTCATCTGCATAGACGCTGATTTTTTTTCCCTGTTCTACCGCGCGGTAAATAACGGCAAGGGCAGTGCCGTAGCTTCCTGTGGCAAGTCCGCCCGCATTGCAATGAGTCAGGATGGTTGCCCCATCCGGGATAAGGCGTGCGCCGGCATCACCCATGGCGCGTCCCGCCTTGATATCCTCATCGAGGATGCGTTTTGCCTCCTCGAGGAGGCATTTTTTCAGTTGCGCAGTGGAGAGGGAGGAATTTTCCAACGCAACGCGCCGCATGCGTTCAAGCGCCCAGAATAGATTTACAGCCGTGGGGCGAGAAGAACCAAGATAATCAACAACACGGCTTATTTCCTTCATGAGCTGACTGAAACTTGCGGCTTTTATTTTTCTGATGCCGAGATAGACCCCGAATGCGGCGGCGATGCCGATGGCGGGCGCGCCGCGAACGCGCAAATGGCGGATTGCCCCCCAAACCTCCTCAGCGGTTCTCAGTTTCAGATATTTCAGGCGTTCTGGAAGAAGGGTCTGGTCGATGATGCGGCAGGCTCCTGAACTCCAGCGGACGGTCTCTACAGGCATTTATGCGACTTTTTCTCCTTCTGGTATGCCTTGAATAACTTGAGCTCTTCCTTATCCTCCTTCAGTTCACCGCCCATGAGGGCATGAGTGGTCTTCTTGCCCGCCTGAACGCCCGGCTGGTCAAAGGCGTTGATGTTGTAAAGTCCGGCGGCAAAGGCAGTCTGAACCTCAAAAAGATAAAGGAGCCCGCCCATGTTCCGGGCGTTCAGTTCATCAAGGGTGAATTTCACGCTGGGGCGCTGTGCCCTGAAAAGGGAAAATTCCGTGGCATGGAGTTCATTGCTCAGAAGTTCTTCAAGGTCTTTTTCTGCAAGATAGTTGAGGGCAGGGACGGAATGGAATACCTTCGGGGCGCGGCATTCCTTGCTGAATTTTCCAAGTCCGATGAAGGTGACAATCTTGTCATTGGGTCCTTCCACATATAGCTGAATCTGGGAGTGCTGGTCAATAGCGCCGAGTGCCTTGATGGGGGTCTGTCCAGTATTGATGACATTTCCGTCCGCATCAAACTTTTTTCCGAGGCTTTCCGCCCACAGCTGGGCATACCAGTCCGCCACAGTGCGCAAGGCGGTAGCATAGGGCATCATGACGGAGATATTCTTGCCCTTTTTCGTGTGGGCGAGAAAGTGAATCACGGCATTGAGATAGGCGGGATTTGTGTTCAGGGACGGTTTGGAGCATCGCTCATCCATTACCGCCGCACCGCTGAGGAGCTCCTGGATATTGATACCCGCCACGGCGGCAGGCAAAAGCCCCACCGCGCTGAAGACGGAAAACCGCCCTCCGACACTTTTCGGGATGGGCATGGTTTTCATTTTGTCCGCCACGGCGACCTCCCTCAGGCTTCCCCTGTCAGCATCTGTGGTGATGATGAAATGTTTGGAAAGGGCTGCCTTGCTGAAACGCCTCTGCACCACATTATACAGGTGCATGAAGATTGCCATAGTCTCTGATGTATCGCCGGATTTGCTTATGATGTTGAAGACGGTGGTGCGGAGGTCCAGGATATCCAGCAGTTCGCGCACTGCATCCGGGTCTGGATTATCCATGAAAAAAATGCGGGGATGGTTGTGCCGCCCTGGGGGGTCAAGGAAATTGTGATAGTTGTGGGATAGGGCATTCAGGAGGCAGAGGGCGCCCAGAGAGGAACCGCCGATTCCCACCACAACAAAGTTTTCAAAATTGCGGTGAATATCGCTGGCAATGGCATTGATTGCCTTAACAAGGTTGGTGTCATATGGGAGGTCAAAAAAGCCGACCTCCTTTTGTGTCCGCATCCGCTGAAGGTCTTTATGAACGGCTTGCGCTTTTGCATCCAGTCCTTTGAGCTCTTTTTCGGTTATGCCGTGTTCCTCGCCAATCATAGATGCCAAGGCATTGCTATAATCATAAGTGATTCCCTTTGAACCCATACCCTATACCTCCACCCCTTTTGCGTTCTCCAGCCTTGCAGGAATCCAAAAATTTTATGCCAGTCTGGGAAATGGGAGATGTTTATTCGTGTTATATGCCTGAAATCGCCCTGCAATGTAAAGATTTTTCTGAAAAAAGATGGCAGATTGGGTTACGAAAAATATTTGATCCGCCTCAGGCGAATAAATTCTCAGATAATATGGAGTAAGAAACTAACGATATCAACTGTCTTTTGCATAAATGTTGTTAATAGTTCGGACTGCGTTTTCCTTCCGTATCATTCTGGGTGCGTATAATCATGCCTTTGGAAACGGTGCCGTTGGTCGGGTCATAAATCCATCCCTTATTCGGGTCATAGGTTCCCAGAGAGACGTATAATCTTGTTGGTCCCAGACTGAACAAACGCCAATCCCCGTATGCATCAATGTCCCGATAGTCAAACCCACTATTGCCGGAATATGGTGGAGTATCCTTTTCACAGAATTGGCGAATATTATGATAAACGAAGCTTCCATCAAAAGGATTGGGGTCCATGTAAGGGTGACCGACATCGGGAATACGGTCGGCAACGGCTCCATATTTGAAAGGGTCCGGGAAGATGGATGATATGTATTTCATAGGAGTTGTAAGGTTATGCGGGACACCGCGGAACCCATATCCACGGGGATTTCCATAATAATTATTCTGGTTAGCGGGTTGTCCAAAAGGCAGCGCACCAAGCATCGGGGGAACCTTGTTATGGTCTGTGGAATAAGCTTCCAGCGCCAGGGCTATGGAGCGCATATCCGCTCTTGCTCGCGAAACTTTGGAGCGCATCTGGGCTTCAAGAAAGTTCGGTATTGCGATGGCTGCAAGAATCGCAATTATGGCAACAACAATAAGCAGTTCAATCAAAGTGAATCCCAAATACTTTTTCATAATTTCACCCCTTTTTTTAATTAGAGATTCTAACAAATTGTTAAACATATAAATTATTTAAATATTTTAAATTTGCGGCTTTCGTCAACAGTAATATATGTCAAAAGCACCAAAAACCTTTTGATGGACTCTCTATAATGCGCACGGAAAAATTGAATTGCCCTTGACTTATTCCCATAATGACCAATATTATTGGATGAAATATAAGTGGTGTTGCTTATCATGTAAAAATTTCGAAACAGGATAAAATCATTTCTAAAGCGCTCAAACAATGTAATGATGACAACTGAAACTTAAACAAATCAGGGAGATTGAACCTGTTTGATTATGCAATTTTATATATTTTTATAGGGGTCTGACCCTCTAATGTTCCTAGATGAATGGCAGACACCGTTCTCAATATCAAATTATTTGGCATATCATGATATTGGCGTAACGTATCGGGCTTTTGGCATATCAAAAAATATCTGGGTCGAAAACGATGATTGGATACATACCAATACAGAGGTCTTTGACGGGGCGGGTAATCAATCTCAGAAACATGTTAATATCACTACAAATAAGAAAAATAGCGCAAATATTTATTGTGCCTATAGTCAAAACAATGTGGAGCATCAAAAGATAATTTTGCAGCAAATTGAACCTTAAGACGATGAAGTATATTTATTGGATAGTTTTATTTGGATTTTTGATATATCATACCGATTTATTGTATGGTGATTATACGATGATATGCACGTTTTATGATATGAAAAATGAAATAGCACATGTCTATTCGGTATCAAATGAGGGTGATATTTCCTTAAGTTATACCTTATCTCTGCCCCATCATGGAAGTCCTGAGAATATTGTTTTCTCGCCCGATGGCCGATGGGGGATGATAGGATGCTGTTTTGATTTTGATATTATACTTGGAGTGAATACCAAGGGAAAAATCTATGTTCTGGATTCCATACCGGGCGACTATTGGGTCGCAGCGGCAATCTCACCCGATTCTAAAATTGGGGTTTATGGTGATAGGCTCAATTCACTTCGATTTTACCAGAATTATACTTATGAGATTGTGCCATCGGACAATCCACCTCTTTGTGCTGTCTATTTAGACTTTTCTTCTTTGAATAATAGATTATATGGCAGATCTACACCAATAAATTCAGAAATAATAAGTGAATATACACTATTACCGGACGGACGAACCACTGCCACAGGAGCCATGGTTAATATTAGCCCGTCGTTCGGTAATGAAGATTTGAGGATAAGTCCAGATGGTAAAACATGTATCATTCTTAGTAGTGGGTCATATATTATAACAGTTTTAAATATTTTCCCCTCTGGTGGTTTTTCAATAAAGGAACAATTCAATCCTATATATAATGGCTATAGTCTCGGAACTCTTAATGATATTGCATTCACGCCTGATTCTAAATATGCTATAATATCTCATCTCGGTCCATATAATATTGTCTCATTCAGGATTAATAATGATTCCAGTCTTACAATGGTAGATGGACTTGATCTCCCAGAATATCTTGGGGAAATTATGAATATTACGTCGGATGGGAAATTTGTCATCACACGAGATATATCATATGGGGGAACAACGTTTTTTGTTGTGCGTGTTCATGATGATGGAACACTCGAATATTTACCTGATAAAACCTATTTCACATCATATGGAAATGTCTCAGACATTGCCTTTGTCCCGCCGCGCAAGACGGAGGCAAACCCCTCATGGCAGATGTATCATTGAGGTAACCTGCCTTCTATTTTATGATTCTTGAAGCGCACATCAACTTTCCAATAAAAAAATTCAATTTTTTTAGGGTCTCTAAGACGATTGACCCTACTTGCTTCTTGTGTTTTTATGCAAACTATTTGACCTCGCGCATTATGGCAATGAGTTCCTCCGGCTTTATGAAACCTGCATAGGACTTTCTTTCCCCATTTGCGGTGATGAAGATAATTGTCGGGAATCCCACTACATTATATTCGTTGAGGACCCGTCTTGTCTCCGGCGTTGGGAGCGTGCCATCAAACTTTATTGTCACAAAACGCGCCGACTCCGCCACCACCAGTGTGTCGGGGAATGTCTCCCTGTCCATCTGATGGCAGTAAGTGCACCACTCGGCGGTGAAGTCTATCATAACAGGTTTGCGCGAGGTTGTTGCAAGGGCAAGACCTTCCTCCAGATTGCGCATCCATTGAATCCCCTTTTTTGCCTCAGACTGGCTCGGAACCCCCGACTCGCGAGTCATTGTTATGCCAGAAATCAACACGGGCAATGACAGCCAGAAGGCAGTTATAATCATTGCCACCCCGAAGGCTTGCTTCACGCGCACCATCCACATCCCCGGTCTGGGAAGTGTTTTCAAAGCGCCTGAGAGTGTCCCTATCACCACAAAGATTGTTCCCATGCCCAGCGCAAAGGCGAAAAAGAGTTCTGCTCCGACCACCCAGCTTCCCGACTTGATAACAAATCCGATGAGGGCGACCACAACCGGCGATACGCAAGGTGAAACAATAAGAGCCGCTATAATTCCCATGAGAAAAACCCCGGCAAAACCCTTTCTCGGACTCTTCATCAATTTTGAGGTCAGGGATGTGGGGAGGCGAAGTTCGAAAAGTCCCAGCATGGAGAGTCCGAATATGATGAGAACCACAGTCAGCGCGGCAACAATCCACGCGCTCTTCAGGTAAATGGCGGCAACCTCGCCCAGTTTGCCGGTCAGCGCCCCAAGGATGGTATATGCTGCTGCCATCCCGAGGACATAAGTCAGGGAGAGTAACAATCCCATCTTTTTTGTTTTCACGGCTGAGCTGGAAAAGATGACGCTTGAGGTGATGGGATACATGGGCCAGAGGCAGGGGGTGAAACTGATGCCGAGTCCGGTCAGATAGGCGAGAAAGAAACCTGTGATGCCCGCCCAGTCTGCGGACTTGCTGACAGTGTCAGCCGTTGCTTCCGCCCAGGCAAGATGCACGCCCATTATAAAAGGAAGAAGTGAAAAAAATATCGGATGTCTTTGGAAAAATTTCATCTTCCAATCCTTATTCCCATACTTAGCGGATTGCGGAAGTTGCGGCGGATTGAATTGGTATCCTTATCTCCACTTCCGCCCCATGCGGAGGTGAATTACGAATGGTGATGTTGCCGCTATGTCCTTCAACGATGCGTCGGGTGATGGAAAGCCCGAGTCCCGAACCGCCTTTCCTTGTTGTGAAGAATGGTTCAAACACCTTGGGGAGGTCCTCCTTTTTGATACCGCAACCCGTATCGCGCAGGAGGAGCTGAATTATTCTTGGATTTTCGGGGAGGCGGCGCAGGCGGATATGGATTTTCTTTTCGCTGCTGTTCTCCATTGCCTGGCGCGCATTGAGATAAATATTCAGGAGCGCCTGTTTAATCTGCACAGGGTCGCACAAAATCTCAGGCAGGTCATTCTCCATCTCCTTTACAATCTCCACAGAATCATCCATTTTGTTGTGAAAGATAAAAGACAGCACCTCATCATTCAATTTTTTCAGGTCATACCTGACAATCTCCCGCGCATAGGGGTTGGCAAAGTTCAGGAGCTGAGATATGATTTTAGAGCACCGCTGTGCCTCCTTATGAAGGGTTTCATAATCTTCGAGGTGAGGGTCATCCCCCCGTGAATTCTTGATAAGGTATTCAGAGTATGCCGAAATAATTCCGATGGGGTTGTTAATCTCATGAGCCACGCCAGCCGCCATCTGCCCGAGGGTGGCGAATTGTTCAGAGCGCAAAAGGCTTTCCCTGATGTTCAAAATCTCGGATTTCTGGCTGTTAATCATCTCCACAATGAACCAGGACATCAGGCTGACCATCCAGATGAGGGCGAACTTGAGGGCGAAGGTGCGCTGGCGGATGAAGTCAAACGAGGTCTCTCTGAACCAGATGGACAAAATGAAAAGCCCCGAAATCAGGATGCTCATAAAAAGCGCCTGACGGGAGTGCCGGAACAGCGCAAATCCACGTAAAATCATGAGAAAATAGAGTATGTAAAAATCGGACTGCACATTGTGCCCGTAATAACGGGTGGTGTCTAAGTATATCAGAAGGGTTACAAAGGCAATGTCAATGAAGTATGAGACGTAGCAGAATGGTCTGACCTGCTGAAGCGTGATGCGGCGGGCGTAAAAGAAGTAACTCTGCGCCACGTTAAACATGGCATACAGGAAAAATATCATGAAGACCTCGGTTGAGGGAAGGGTGAACTGGGTACTCCAGGACCAGACCATCAGACTGATAATCAGGATAATCCATTTGAGGGGAATAATAGCGCGGCATTCTATCCATGTAAGCCAGTTGAGATATTCGCGCTCTTCATGGGTAAGGGGTTTCATATTGTGACCTCAAATATGCGACACATCATCTCTTGCATTGATTTATGGTTTTCGCTTTGAGATGAATGATATAATTGATTATATAATATATCGAAATTCATATTTCACAATGCAAGTTTTTTCAATAAAATAGCTTGATTCGTGCGTGTTCTTTACTTTATTCAAAACCACCTTTTTTCCGGCGTAAGGGAAGGATTTTACATATACAATTTTCATGTTTTATAATGTAATCACAATTGATGGACCTGTCGGCGTTGGCAAAAGCGCCGTGGCGGGCAACCTGGCGAAAATGCTTGGATGGCGCCATATCGACACGGGGGCAATGTATCGCGCCGTGACGCTTTCTGCGATGCGGCGGAATATTGACCTTAATGACGCAGAGGCGCTGACGGCGATTGCCCGCACCTGCAATATCAACCTCGTGTATAATGGCAATAACCTCATAGTTTATCTTGATGGTGAGGATGTGACTGAGGCAATCCGAGACCCCGAGGTCAGCAGGAACACATCCCCCGTCTCAGAAACCGCCGGTGTCAGGGAGGAGATGGTTGCACTTCAGCGCCGGCTGGGGATGCAGGGTCTCTCCATCATGGAAGGGCGCGATATTGGAACGGTGGTTTTTCCCGATGCGTTCTGGAAGTTCTATCTTGACGCAAGTCTGGATGAGCGGACACACCGCCGTGTTCTGCAACTTAAGTCCACCGGCAAGTTCGCTGATTTTAACGAGACAGGGGAGGCTATTTGCCAGCGGGATGAGCGTGACCGCTCCCGTTCATACGGACCCCTGCGCGTTGCCCCGGATGCCATCATTATTGATACCACATGCCTGACCGAGGAGGAGGTCATCAGATTGCTCCTGACTTTTGTGAGAACGGGCATTAATGGGGAATCCACAATCAGGGATTTCAGATGACAACGCAGTTCTTGTCTCAGTTAGACTCAAAATGACCTGTTGTCCAAATATGAGGCGGACTGAAAAAACAGGGGAAATCTCTCCCATCATCTATGATGTGGTTTGCTATTTAGCTAACGTTTTTTGTCGTCTTTATTTCCGGGTAAAGAAGGTGGGGATTGAGAATGTCCCGCGGGAGGGTGGTGTCCTGCTGATTGCCAATCATTCGAGTTATTTAGACCCGCCGCTTGTCGGCACCACTGTTTCCCGGCGCATTTATTACCTTGCCAAGGAGGAACTCTTCCGTATCCCTTTTTTCTCATGGATAATAAGCAGAATCGGGTCAATTCCCGTGAAGAGGGGAGGCGTGGACCGCAGGGCTATAGAGAGGTGCAGAGACCTTTTATCCTCAGGTGAGGTGCTCCTTATGTTCCCTGAAGGGACAAGGTCATACGATGGTGAGATGGGTGAGGTCAGACATGGAGCCGCCATGATCGCCTCCAGTGTGGAGAATCTGCCCATTGTCCCCGTTTATATCGATGGGAGTTTCAGATCATTGCCCAGGGGAAGATTGATGCCCTTGCCGGTGAAGATTACCGTAAAGGTGGGCAAACCATTCAAAATAGCACAAAAAGGTGTTGCAATGGATAGAAAAAGTTATTACGAATCTGCATCTAAACTTTTTCTGGATAGAATTCAGTCCTTAAAATGAAAATCAGGGAAGGAGACACTCCCTTCATCTTGTGAAAGAGGCGAATAATAAGTATGCCCGAAGACATGAAAAACCGGGACAAAGAAGAGAATAATTTTGGCGCTGAGCTTGAAAATGAGTTAAGCCCGATTAATACGGGAAGGATTTTTCAGACAAATAAGCCCCAGACGCCTGAGACGCACCCTCCATCGGAGGAGCCGCCCGCCCCATCCGCCGCGGAGGAAAAACAATCTTCATCCGATGAGGTAGTTCCTTTGATAGTGGAGGAGCCGGGCGAGCCGGAGATTGATGATGACTTCCTCAAGATGATTGATGAATATATGCCCCGCGCGGAAGAGGTCGAAGTCGGGGACATCATGGACGTGCCCGTTCTGGATGTCCGCGCCGATTGTATCCTTGTCAATATCGGCGACAAGATGGAGGGCATGGTCGACATCTCGGAGTTCATGACCAGAAATGGCGAGGTCACCGTGACCCCCGGTGATGTCATTGAAGTCATGATTGAGGGTCGGGATGAGCAGTCCGACCAGGTTATCCTGTCCCATCGCAAGGCGGTCAGGCGGATTGCCATTGAGCGTCTCGGCGAGGCGGTTGAGAAAAAAACACCCATCCGCGGCCGTGTGACTGATGTGGTCAAGGGTGGTTTGATTGTGGATGTGGGAATTCCCTGCTTTATGCCTGCCTCCCAGATAGACCGTTCCCGTGTGGAAAATCTGAATTCCTGGGTGGGACGGGAGGTCGAGGCTTATGTTATTGATTTCAATCTGGAGCGCCAGAGGGCGATTCTCTCCCGCCGCAAGTTGATTGTGGAAGACCTGGAAAAGAGGAAAAAAGCCCTCCTTGACAGTTTAAAGGTCGGTGATATCCGAACCGTCCATGTTAAAAGCATTCATGATTTCGGCGCATTTGTGGAACTGGGACCGATGGACGGTTTTATTCCCCGCGATGAGGTCTCGTATGAGCGCGGCGCACATCCTGCGATGTATCTCAGGGAAGACCATGAGGTGAAAGTCAAGGTTATCGCGGTGGACAGAGAGACACAGAAGGTAACCCTGAGCCGCAAGCAGGCGCGCCTTGACCCGTGGGAAAAGATGGGTGAAAAGTACCCGAGGAATTCCATTGTGACTGGAAGAGTCGCCTCCATCGCCAGTTTTGGGGCATTTGTCCAGCTGGAAGAGGGGCTGACGGGCATGATTCACGTATCCAATCTGAGCTGGGAAAAGGGAACGCAGAAGCCTGGTGCATTCGTGAAGGAGGGGGATATTGTCAAGGCGGTGGTTCTTGATTTTGATAAGGAGAATCATAAGCTGGCGCTCGGTCTGAAGCAGATAACTGAGGACCCGTGGGTCAAGATTGAGGGGAAATTCACCCCGGGGAGCAGGGTGAAGGGTGTCATCACCAATCTCACGGATTTCGGCGCCTTTGTCAGGCTGGATGAGAATGTGGAAGGGTTGATTCATATCTCCAACATGACATGGGATAAAAAGCCGGGCAGGCCTTCCCTGTATCTTAAGGTGGGGCAGGAGGTTGAGACGCTTGTCCTGAACACCAACAGGGAGGGGAGGCGAATCTCACTTGGCTTGAGACAGCTCCAGAAGAGTCCGATAGACCTGTTTCTTGAAAGCCACAAGGTGGGGAATAACTTAGAGGGTGTTGTCACCCGCATCGCTTCATTTGGCGCCTTTGTGGAAATTGCTGATGGGATTGAGGGGCTTCTCCATGTCTCCGAAATCAGTCCTGAGCGCGTGGATAATCCCTCCTCCGTTTTGAAGGAGGGACAGAGGATTAAATGCAAGATTATCAATATTGCCGGCGGGGGTCGTCGCATCAGCCTCAGCCGCAAGGAAGTAATAAGGGATGAGGATAAGAAAGCCATGCAGGAATATCTCAAAAGTAATGTCAAAGGCGGGGTCAATGTCGGCGAATTACTGAAGGATTTAAAAAACAAACTTGCCCAATAAGAACGCCATTTCCCAAAACCCTGGATGATTTCACGCAGAGAACGTCGAAGTTGCGGATTTACTTGACAGCCCTTCTTAAGTGAAACAAACATAAATAAAGAAGTTAATGATTAATGGGAGGTTTTTTTATACTATGGAAACAAACCCAAATCAGCCTGTATATCAACAGCCGCCATCATATCCGCCGCCGCCGACCGGTCAACCGACCTGTGGACTGCCGCAGCCGCCGCAAAAAAAGAGGCACGGCATCTCCTGTATTGTATTACTATCCCTTGGGGTGATTTTCACCGTTTTGGTCCTATTCGTGGGATTAATTGGATTTCTCTCAACCCTTCGGGGAAAGGTGGCGCTCCTTGAGGTTGATGGGATTATCGTGGATGCGCAGGATTTGGTGCAGGAACTTCACTACTATGCAAATAATCCCTCAGTCAGGGCAATTGTGGTTCGTCTGGACACCCCCGGTGGGAGCACAGCGGCGAGCCAGGAGCTCTGGGAGGAGCTAAGAAAGGTCAGGACGGCTGGCAGACCTGTCGTTGCCTCCATGGGAAATGTTGCCGCCTCCGGTGGGTATTATATCGCCTGCGCAGCGGATGAGATATATGCCAATCCCGCCTCGCTCACCGGCAGCATTGGCGTCATTATTAATTATGCGAACTGGGAGGGACTCACTAAAAAAGTGGGGTTGCGCTTTGAGGTGGTCAAGAAGGGGGAGTACAAAGATATTGGTTCACCAAATCGTCCCATGACTGAGGCGGAACGCGAACTCCTCGTGAATGTCATAAATGATGTGTATGTGCAGTTTATAGATGATATTTATTCCGCACGCAGGCACCAGATGAGGAAGGCATATTTTGCCCATCACCCAGAGGCGGAGGATTCGGAGACCACGGATGTAGTCAAGCAGTTTTTATACAGCATTGCCGATGGGCGTGTCTTCAGCGGTCGTCAGGCTTATGAATATGGTCTTGTGGACAATCTGGGCAATCTTGATGATGCCATCCGACGTGCCGGTATCCTGGGAAGAATCATCGGGAAGCCGCCGGTTTATAAAAAGAGAAAGCCCCTGAACATTTATGATATCCTGCGCGGGGAGGTCAAAAACGCCATCCGTCAGGTGACAAGCGACATGCCGGAACTGGAATACCTCTTTATCCCCAGATAAAAGCCCCATCGTCACTTTTTTATTACAGAGTTTAGAAGGTATCAACCTTCACTCTCAAAACACAGGTCATCGCCCGGATAATAAACCCTCATCAGTGTAAGACCGCAGGCGGGCGCTGTTGGGACACGCGAGTCCCTGTGTCCAGACCTGAGCATTTCTCTGAGGAGGTAGGGCTGGATTTTGCCGCGAGTTGCCTCAATGACCCCACCCACGAGAATCCTCACCATGTTTTGCAGAAAAGACCTGCAGCGCAGGTCAAAGGTGACAATATCCCCCTGTCGCTGACATTGAAAGGTCTCCAGGGTGAGCCGCGTCCTTTTTGCACCGCAGTCCACACTCCTGAAGCCTGCAAAATCATGCGTTCCCACAAACATCTTGCACAAGTCGGAAAGCAGATGGTCATCAAGCCGATAAGGGACATGAGCCATGTGCAGGCGTTCGATAGCGGGCGCGGCTGTGCGATTCATGACTGTGTATTGATACCAGCGGAGGATGGCGTCGCGTCTCGGATTGAATGAGATGGGTGTCTCCTGCACATCCACGAGGCGGATGGTTTCCGGCAGGAGGGAGTTGCCTCCCCGCAGAATGCCACGGACGGGGATTGTTGCATCCGTCAGGAAGGAGATGACCTGACCAAGGGCGTGCACGCCGGCATCGGTCCTTCCGGCGGAGGTGACGCGGGTCTGTTTCTGAAACAGTTTTGCCAGCGCCGTTTCCACAGCCTCCTGGATGGTCGGCGCACCCATCTGCCTCTGCCAACCGCAGAAATCCGTCCCGTCATATTCCAGAATTGCCTTGATGCGCTGCGTCATGGCTAATAGTCCTCCCCGCAGAATTCAGTGGAGAATAAAAATGATGCCGCAGGAGTGGGCAAGTGAAAAATATTTTCCGGTTGACTTTTAAAGAGCACTGAATGAATTAGAACCAATATTTTTCGCCGGAAGTGAGGAAACTGAGTATGGATTATGGATTTAATGAAATTCAAGTAGATATCAGAGACCTGGCGCGCAAGATAGCCATAGAGAAGGTCAAACCGGAACGCGCACGGCTGGATGAAGAAGAGGAATATCCCTACGATATCATGAAAGTCCTTGCCCAGTCGGGTATGCTGGGTATTTATCTTGCCGAGGAATATGGCGGGTTGGGAGGGGGCTGCATGGAACTGAGCATCGCCATAGAGGAGTTGAGCAAGGTCTGCGGCGGTGTGGCAGTCTGTTTTGCGGCAAACGCCCTCGGTTCTTACCCTATCATCCTTCACGGCACGGAGGAGCAGAAAAGGAAATACCTTCCCAGGGTTGCCTCAGGTGAATATTTAGCCGCCTTTGCCCTCACAGAACCCAATGTGGGCAGTGATGCCGCCGCCATTGAAACTACGGCTCGTGAAGATGGTGATTATTTCATTCTTAACGGCACAAAGCAATGGATTACTAATGGCGGCGCGGCGAGTATTCTTACCGTTTTCACCTCCACAGCCCCCG
>Ga0315277_10007461_pt1 | contig 14188 bp, 14 predicted proteins | sample YL17G05_15_MG_FD_203695 | JGI IMG/M metagenome (GOLD analysis project Ga0315277, IMG submission 203695) | Sediment microbial communities from Yellowstone Lake, YNP, Wyoming, USA - YL17G05_15 | ecosystem: Environmental > Aquatic > Freshwater > Lake > Sediment | place: USA: Wyoming | collected... | reverse complement strand
GGATTGCCATGATCAGTCAGGATGATGAAATCCAGATGCTGCCTTGAGGCCGTGGCCACGACCTTCTCCAGCGGCTGGCGGCCATCGGAAAAGGTGGTGTGAATGTGATAGACCCCTTGAATCTCGTAAGTAGAAGACCTTTTTTCGGCCGGAATCTCCCTTGGGGCCCGCTGCCTGAGCAGAATCGAGCCGAGCCAGAGGACATACAGACCCAGGAGAAAAATAAAGCTGGCGAAAAGGCGCTTTTTCGAGGACCTTGTCTTCATGGTTCTGCCTTCTTCAGCAAGGCGAAGGGCATGGTGATAAGAAAGAGGAAGAGGACGGCGATCTCCGAATCGGCGAAGTTGTACTCGAAGAGGCCGGCCGTGACCAGGGCCAGCAGCGCGGCGGCGGCGGCGGCCGCAGGGGGGAAAACAGGAGAACCTTTATTACTTAGTCGTTTGAGAAGGGAGTAGAATGCCCAGACGATGAAGGAAACCCAGGCCAAGAGGGTGGGGACTCCCCGTTCGGCGGCGATCTGGATGAGGTTGTTGTGAAGGTGGACGTTCTGGCGACTGACCTCGGAGAGGCCGTACTTTGGGTTCTGGAAGACCATGTCCACCGTGTCCGGGCCGGTGCCGTGAAGAGGAAACTCCCGGATGATCTTCCAGCCCGCCTCGAGGTATTCGATCCTTTGCTTGTTGGCATAGTTGTGCAGGCTGAAGATGCTCAGGGCGCGGCGTTTCATCGGCTGGGGACTGGCTACCAAGAAAAGGGCGATGACGACCGGGACCAGGAGGAGAGCCTTGGGCTTGTAGAGGAAGAGGATGAAGGCGCCGGCGACGACCAGCCCGATCCAGGCACTCCGGGTGAGGGTCAGGGCGAGGGAGGCGGCGGCCAGGACAAAGGCGATCCCCCAAAGCCATCTCGTTTTATCTTTGAGAAAGAGAAGGAAGCTCAGGGCCGCGCAGATGAAGAGAAGGAGAAGGCCCGCCTGGGTCATGTAATGCCCCATGAAACCCTGGATGCGCTCCCCGGGCTGGGACTTGAAGATGAAGTAGCCGAGGGAATAGAGTGAACTCAGGAGGCCGGAAGCCAGGAGGGCAAGTATCGTCCAGCCACGGCCGCGCCGGGACGCAGCCGCGCTCATGGTGATGGGGACAACAAGATAAAGAAGGAGCTCGCGGGCGTCCTTGAAGCTCACTGCCGGGTTGACCGAGAAGAAGCAGACGATGATCGACAGAGCTGCATAGACAAGCAAAGGCAAGAAGAATCCAGGCAGTGCCAGCTCGGTCTCGCGCCGGAATAGGGCGACGAGCCAGAACAGGAAGGCCAAACCCAGAAAGCTCTCCATGGCCGTGATGGAGACAAGAGAGAAAAGCAGGCAGCCGGCGAGCGAGAGGGCCAGGAGTGTCGGCCACAAGCTCTTTTCTCTTTGATTATTAAGGAGTTCCATAGAAATCCTAGTGACTAGCTTAGCCTACGGCGGGCCTGAATTCAAGCGCACAGATATGGCCGGCAAGCCTTGAGAACCTCGTCGACCGTGATGGTTTGAAGGCAGCGGAAGTCGTCAGTCACGCACTTCCTCTGCTTGCAGGGACGGCAATCGAGCGGCTTTTCGATCAAGGTCGCCTGGGCCTTCCAGGGCGAGAAGTTGGCCGGGAGCGTTGGGCCGAACAGGGCCACGATCGGAGTTGCCGTCGTGGCCGCGATATGCATCGGGCCACTGTCCGGGCCGACGAACAGCGTCGCCCGGCCGATGACCTCCCGGAGCTCGATCAGGTTGAGCTCTCCGGCCAGGGAGAGAACCGACTCGGGAGAGTTTTTTCGGACTTCCTCTGCTCTGGGAACATCCTCCCCGGAGCCCACGAGGACCACCCGAACTCCCGGCAATCCAGCCAAGTGCCCAGCCAGTTCGCCAAGGTTTGGGGCGCCCCAATCACGAAACTTGTTGCCCGCACCGACGTGGAGAACGACGACCTTTGCACCTTGAAGCCTAAGGTCTGTCCAGAGCTTATCGATCCTTTCCTTCTCCTCTTTCCTGGCCGCCGGGAGAATCAGCTGGGGCCAGGGCGCGTTGACTTCGACACCCGCAGCCCGGACCAGGTTGAGGTGGTTCTCGACGCTGTGGATGGGAGCGCCTTCCCGGTTGCGGGGGACGCGGATGTCGTAGAAGAAGCCCTTGCCCTTTAGCTCGTAGCCGACCTTGAGCCCGGCGCGGGAGAGCCACGTGATCCGGGAAGCCCTGGGGCCCCCGTGAAAATCGATAACGATATCGAACTTTTCGCGCCGGACACGAAGGATAAAACCCAGGAAGGAAATAAGGCCCTGGTGTGGTGGAATCAGAATGATTTCATCGATGTCCGGGTTCCTCTCGATGAGACGGCGGTAGGGTTCTTCGACGATATAGGTGAGGGAGGCATGGGGACGGGCTCGCTTCAGCGCCGCGACGGCCGGGGTCGTCATGACGATGTCGCCGCTGCGGCGGAGACGGATGAGGAGAATCTTCCGGGGAAAGGGAAGGCTAGGCTTTGGTCGGTCTTTCCGGTTCAATGGAGGCCTCGTCGATCAGCATGACCGGAATGTCGTCCTCGATACGGTAGACGCGGTAGCAGCGGAGGCACTTCAGGCCCTTCTCATCGGCGGTCAATCTCACTTCCGTCTTGCACAGAGGGCAGGCGAGGATCTTGAGAAGCTCGGGGTCAAGCGCCATGGTGGCCTCCTATCCGTTGTCAGCGCCGCTATCTTATACCAGATTTCCGGCGATGGTCAACCGCACGCGGGCTAATCTGGGCATTGAAAAAAACCTCCCATTGGTTTATTTTGCTGGGGGAGAAAGATGGACGTCATTTTTTTCGGCGGGTACGACCCGGCCTATCCCCGCAACGCGGTGCTGCGTCGAGGCCTGGAGCTCAACGATGTGCGCGTCTCGGAGTGCCGGGTCCTTCCGGGCCGTCGATTCTGGCTCCGCTATCCCGCACTCTTGCGCCGCTGGCTTAGACGCCCGCAAACACAGTCCTCGCCGCCCGCTTTTCTTTTCGTTCCCGAGTTCGCCCAGAAGGATGTTCCACTGGCCCGGCTGCTCGCCCGGCTGACCTCGTGTCGCGTCGTCTTCGATCCGCTGGCCTCCCGCTACGAGACCAAGATCCTGGACTGGAGAAGAAAGCCCAAGGGGTCGCCTTCGGCCTGGTGGAACAGGGCTATCGATCGCCGGGCCTTTCGATTTTCCGACTTCCTTATCGCCGACACCCAGGCCCACAAGGATTATTATTGTCGGGAATTCGGGATCGACCCGCTGAAGATCGCGGTCCTCCCGGTCGGTTTCGACGACCGGGTCTTCTCAAAGGCCTTGAGGAACGTCCGGCCCGCCGGTCAAAACGCGAGGGAATTATTCACGGTCCTTTTTTTCGGGTCCTTCCTCCCCCTTCATGGGGTCGATGACGTAATCGAAGCGGCCCGTCTGGTCTTCGAGCTCGACCGGTCCGTGAGTTTTCGTTTCATCGGTTCAGGCCAGACTCTCAGCTTCGCGCGGACCAGGGCGGCAGAACACAAGCTGAAGAATGTCGGTTTCGAGGGCTGGCTGAGCCAGACCGAATTGGCGGAGACAGTGGCCTGGACCGCGGACATCTGCCTCGGACTATTCGGCCGGACCGAGAAGGCCGAGCGCGTCGTCCCCCACAAAGTCTTCCAGGCAATGGCCCTGGGCAAACCCGTGATCACGGCCCGCACGCCGGCCATCGAGGAGTTTTTCAGCGACCGGGAGGACATCCTTCTCTGTCGCAAAGACGACCCCCGCAGCCTGGCTGAAGCCATCCTGGAGCTGAAGAAGGATCCGGCGCTGCGCGAGAGGATCGCTCAGAAAGGCCACGATATGGTCTGGGAGAAATATCATCCGGCTGCCCTGGGTGCCGTCCTAGTGGACGTCTTGGAGAAAACAGCCCAGAGAAATAGCGGGGCCTGATGATAAGCCGCAGCAATTTCGAAGCCCATTTTCGTGTTCAATAAGTAGACTGAGAGCCGATGTCAAACGGAAACGTGCGGGAAGCGACCTGCCGCCTTGACCTCGGACTCTACCGGGGCGAGGTCGGCGCGGAATATGATGATCCGCTGTTCGTCGATGCGATCGCCCATCCGGAGGAACTCTGGACCCGTCCGGATGCCAGACTCCTTATCGACAAGAGGAACCGCGTCGGGACGGTCCAGATCGTCCTGTCCTCAGGTTTGAAACGGGACATCGCGGTCAAGGAGTTCCCAGGGCGCGGGATCACCCGACTCAAATCGCTCGTCCAACCCTCCAAAGCCGCCAGGGCTTGGTGGGGCGCCCTGGCCCTGAAAGAAAGGGGCTTGGGGACCGCTTCACCCGCTGGCTACCTGGAAAAAAGGAGGCGCGGCCTGGTCGAGAGAAGTTTCTTCTTCGCCGCCCGAATCGACGGCGCAGAGGAGATCCGTGGACTTTTCCGGAGCCTCCCGGCGTCCGACCTCGAACCGCTCCTGTCCGCGCTGGCTGGATTTCTTTCTCAATGCCACGACCGCGGCATCCTCCACCGGGACCTCTCGGATGGCAACATCCTGGTCAAGAAGGACGATACGGGCCGTCCCGTCTTCTATCTTCTCGACACGAACCGGATTCGCATCCGCAAGAAGCTGGGAGGATTCCGCCGCTCGAAAAACCTCATCCGTCTCGGGGTCCCTCCGGCCTTCCAGAGATATTTCCTGAAACGGTATTTCGGGGAAAACCCACTCCGGAAGTGGCATTGGTCTTGGTATCGGATAAACAAAGTCGTTTTTGCTGGCTATATGGGCTTCAAAAAAAAGTTGCGTTTGCGGCAAATCGCCCGTTTCCTGAGGATTCAGTAGGATGACCTTCCCTTTCGCCTGGAACGACTTCGCCGACCAACCGCATAATGTCGCCCCGCGCCGGGAACGCCTCCGCCACCATTTCAAACGCGCGGGGAGCTACCTTGGCCTGGCGGCGGCCGACTCCGCGCTCGCCATCCCGGTCCTCCGCCGCTACCGGCAGTACATGAAAATGATGCATCGGAGACCCGTGGAGATCGGGGCTCCGTTCGCCGTCTCCTGTTCGCCGGCCGGGGCGCGGAACGAGGAAGTCATTGAGTCCTTAAAGGCCGCGGGGATCCGGCAGACGCTGGTCAGGATTCCTTCCTGGGCGAGGAGTGAACTTCCGCGCTACGAACAATTCATCCGGCTGCTCCGCCGGGAGGGGCTCGATGTCGTCGCGGCTTTGCTCCAGCGCAGAGACGACGTCCTGGAGCCCGGCTCCTGGACAGGCTTCCTGGCCGATGTCTTTTCGGGATTCTCCACCCTGTGCTCTCATTTCGAGGTCGGACATGCCTGGAACAGGACCAAATGGGGGGTCTGGGACCACCGGGAGTATATCGCTCTGGCGAAAGCCGCGGTCCCATTGGCCGAAAAGCACGGAACCCGGCTCGTCGGGCCCGCCGTGATCGATTTCGAATTTCATCTCTACCCCCCGACGCTCCGGGCGGTCTCCTTCGACAAGGTGAGTTCTCTGCTCTACGTTGACCGCACCGGTGCGCCCGAGAACGCCCAGTTCGGCTGGACCACGGCCAAGAAGGTGGCCCTCTGGAAGGCGATCGTGGATACCTCGTGTCGCGAGCCCAAGGGCTGCTGGATCACCGAGATAAACTGGCCGCTCGAAGGTGCCGGGGAATATTCTCCCGCGCCCGGCCGGCCCTGCGTCAGCGAGGAAGAGCAGGCCAACTATCTGGTCCGGTATTTCGTCATCTGCCTGGCCAGCGGCTTGGTCGAGCGGATTTACTGGTGGCAGCTGGTGGCGCCCGGCTATGGCCTCATCGATAGCCTCAGCCCGGAGTGGAGGAAACGGCCCGGTTTTTTCGCACTCCGCCAGATGGCGCAGCTCCTCGAGGGAAGCCGCTTCGAGGGAAAGGAGCCTGTTTCCGGAGCGGAGATTTTCTGGTTTCGCAAGGGGGACCGGCGGTTCGCTGTCTGCTGGACGAGGCAAGGGGCAGTCGATCATGAATTCGCCCCAGCCCCCCGTTTGATCGTCGGCCGGGATGGAGAGGAGCGGCCGGCCGGCTCGGCCCGAGTCCGGATCGAGGAGAGACCCCAGTATGTCATTACGAGCTAAAGTCCCTTTCCAGGAGCATGAGGTCGCCGACTATGAGCGCCGGCGGTACCGGGGATTCGACCAGAAGATCGTCCATCTCCGGGAAGTCCGGATCCTGAAGAAGATGCTGCGGCTCGCGGGGGCTGAGCCAGCGGCCGGGCTCCGGGCGTTGGCCCTGGATGCGCCCTGCGGCTACGGCCGCTTTTCCGGGCTCCTGCTTGAGGCCGGATACCGTCCGGTGAGCTGCGACCTATCGCTGGCCATGGTCAGGCGGGCCCGCGCTAAAGACCCGATCTCCCCCAATCCGATAGGACTAGTCGCCAACGTCACCCAAGGCCTGCCTGTCTGCGACGGCGCCTTCCCGCTCGTCTTCTCCCTGCGCTTCTTCCATCATCTCCATCGCCCGGAAGAGAGGCGGGCCGCTCTGGGCGAATTCGCCCGGGCCGGTTCCGGATGGCTCATCCTCTCCTTTTACCGGGCCAATATCCTGCATCAGGCCCAACGGGCACTCCGCCGCCGGGTCAAACGGAGCAAGACGCGTATCAAGATGATCACCGGCCGGGAGTTTGAGGAGGAGGCGACGGAGGCTGGGTTCCGGCTCGTCCGCGTCTTCCCCCTATTCCGGGGGATCCACGCCCAGAACATCGGGCTGCTTAAGAAGTTTTAGAACCGGACCTTGAGCCCCAATCTCAGGCTGTAGCCGGAGAGGTCGAGCTCGGCCTTCCGGACATCCAGGACTCCGGCCTCGGTCGGCTCTCTATCCCGGATAAAGACCAAAGGAAAGATCTCCGGTCCGCCTGCGGTGGCCCGGATGCGATAGAGCGTTCCCCGCTCGCGCGACTGGTATTTGGTCGATTCCTGGTAGAAATCCTCTCCCTCGAAGTCGCCCAGCCGGCCCTGCCGGAAGGCCGCTTCGGCGAGCAGAGAAATGCGCGAACCCACTGGCCATTCCAGGCCGAGTCCGAGCTGGTAGCCGAACCCCGAAGAGCTTGCTTCGCCCGTCCAGGACTGCCAGAACTCGGATTGCTCATACGGGTCGGGGGTGCTGAAGCGATAGAAATAGGCGCAGCGGGCAAAGGTATAGTCGAGGCCGGCTTTCACGTAGAGAAAACGGAGCGGATAATAGAGGAGAGCAAGGCTGATGGGGGTCGTCCGGAGCCAGGGCTTGGTGGAGTATAAAGCCTCCGAAGATCCCTCTTTGAAGGCGACCGAGCTCGTGGCCTCTCCGGAGGAATATTCGGCTCCGAGGGAAAGAAAGAAACCGGAGGACAGGGGGATCCGGACTTCGGCGCCGAGAAGATAGCCGAAATGGAGGGCTTCGATCTCGCCATCGGCGACGGCGGCGAGCCGGGATTCATAGTAGCGGGCCAACCCTTTGGCTCCGTCGTTCAAGTCACCGACCGCGGCGTGCCGGCCGCCGAGCCAGAAGGCCACGCTTAACCGTTCCGTTTTTTCCTTTCCGGCGGAAGCCAGAGGAGTCTGAGGCGGGAGCAAGCGCGGCTCCTCTCTCTTTTCCTCGACGGGCTTGGCGACAGCTGGCTCTGGCTCCTCGCCCCGCTCTTCCTGTTGGGGCTGCACTTGAGGAGCTTCCTCTATGACTATAACCAGGCTCTCATGAACATAGCCGAGCATGAAGCCCCCCTCTTCCTTTTCTATCAGGACTGCGTACCACTCGCCCTCTTTCCGTTCGGCCTCGAGGGTCGACCCTTCGGGGAGTTGCTGGAGGATGGCACTCATGATGTCGGGCTTTTCGCGGACATTGGCCTGCTCGGCCGTCACCCGGAGTTTGATCCCACCGTCCCCAGCCGCCGCCGTCCCGACTAAAATGACGAAGGCCAATAGCCCGATGGATCGCGTGAACGATGAGGCTGTTCTTTTTTGGGTCATTCGCTCTTTTTTCCCCGGCGTAATTATATATCCTTTAGTCGCGGCCATCAACGAAGCCGCGATCCTGAGGGCGCCCAACTAGATTTACGTTAAGTCGTCGCGGAAGGTTGCACTTCCGTTAGGCTGGATTTTGGCGCTTACCTAGACAATCCAAGTTGACGCCTTCAAAGCCCTCGGTTTATACTCCCTATTGGTGTCAGCCGGCAAAAAATGCTCAAAACCTATCTGAAGAGAATATTTGAGATCGCCAATCGCGGTGATGACCGGGAAGAAAGCTACTATTCCACGCTGGAAAGTCTCCTTGAAGAATATGCTATTTCAACCGATAAACCTCATATCAGGTTAACGACTCTCCCTAAGAAAACAGAAGCCGGCAACCCGGACTTCCGCGTCTGGGACGGAAAGCAGCATGTTGTTGGTTATATTGAAGCCAAAGCTCCAACTACAAAGAATCTCGATGAAATTGAAGACATGGAACAACTTAAGCGTTATCTCCATACTTTCCCGAATATTATTTTGACGAATTTTTTTGAATTTCGGCTCTATCGAAATGGCACAATGATAGATTCGGTTCAGATAGCCCGACCTTTTGTAGTTCATAAGCTAAAAACGATTCCCCCCGCCGAAAATGTAGACCATTTTCTTGACCTTTTCGAAAAATTCCTTTCTTTTTCCCTGCCCAAGGTCTATGACGCCAAAACGCTGGCCATAGAATTGGCCAAGAGGACGCGGTTCTTGCGGGATGAAGTCGTTGCTCAGGAGCTGGAAGAAGACGCCGGCAAAGGAATGGGACATATCTCAGGGTTTTATGAGGCCTTCCGGAAATTCCTCATCAGTGGACTTTCCCAGGAGGATTTTGCTGACCTGTATTCTCAGACAATAACCTACGGACTCTTCGCCTCCCGAACCCGCTCGGAAAACGGCTTTAACAGAAAACTCGCTTATGACAATATTCCTCAGACTATCGGCATTTTAAGGGATGTTTTCCGATTCATCTCTCTGGGAACGCTCCCGGCTCAGATGGAATGGATAATCGACGATATCTCCGAGGTTTTGGCTGTCACGGACGTTAAAAAAATTCTCCATGATTATTTTCACAAAGGCAAAGGAAAAGACCCGATCGTCCATTTTTATGAGACATTCTTAGCGGAATACGACCCGAAAACCCGCGAGAAAAGAGGCGTCTACTACACTCCTGAGCCTGTTGTTTCTTATATTGTGCGGTCCCTGCATCATGTTCTAAAAGAGTATTTAAAAAGGTCCGATGGATTGGCCGGCGAAACCGTTACCGTGCTGGACCCGGCCGCTGGAACGCTGACGTTCCTGGCTGAAGCAGCCAAATTAGCCGTCGGGGAATTTGTCTCCAAGTATGGAGAGGGAGCGAAAGCCAATTTCATCAGGGATCACGTCCTTAAGAACTTTTATGCCTTTGAGCTGATGATGGCACCTTATGCCGTGGGGCATTTGAAGATGTCTTTTTTGCTCGAAGAACTGGGATATAAGCTTCAGAAAGACGATAGATTTAAGCTCTATCTGACCAATACCCTGGAGATGGAAGAGCTGGCACAATCCGATCTTCCCGGGATGGTTTCTCTTTCTGAAGAATCCCATCTCGCCGGCAAGGTCAAGAAGGAGACGCCGATCTTGGTCATTTTAGGGAACCCTCCCTATTCTGGGATCTCAGCGAATGTCAGTGAAAAGACTGTAAAAATACAGAAAAAAAAGGGAAAAGAGATAACAAAAAAAATAAAAACCTGGATTGGGAGTCTAATTGAAGACTATAAGTGCGTCGATGGGAGACATTTTGGGGAGAAGAAACATTGGCTTCAAGATGATTATGTCAAATTCATTCGTTTTGCCCAATGGAAAATCCACCGGGCGGGCGAGGGTGTTTTAGGCTTTATTTCCAACCACAGCTATCTTGATAATCCGACTTTCCGCGGGATGCGGCAGTCCTTAATGAAAAGCTTTCACGAGATCTATATATTGGATTTACACGGCAATGCCCTGAAAAAAGAAAAATGTCCGGATGGCTCAAAGGATGAGAATGTATTTGACATAATGCAGGGGGTCGCCATCTCGCTTTTTATTAAGAAAAAGGGCCCAAACAAAGAATGCAGGGTTTATCATTCAGCGATGTGGGGATTGAGAGAGAAAAAATATGACTGGCTTAAGAATAACCAAATTATTGAGACAAAATGGAAAAAGCTCAATCCACATTCTCCATATTATTTCTTTATTCCAAGAGAAGAAAAAGGGAGAAAGGACTACGACGCTTTCTGGAAGATCACGGATATCTTTCCCGTGAACGTAACAGGGATTGTCACGGCTCGAGATCGTTTCGTTATTGATTTTGACAAATCATCCTTAAAAAACAGAATATTGATTTTTAGAAACGCGGCTTTGGGTGATGAATTTTCAGACAGAGCTTCAAGCTGAAAGATACAAGAGGCTGGAAGCTGGCGATTGCAAGGAAAGAACTGGCCGCTGATGAGAACTGGGACACATATTACCAAAAAATCCTATACCGGCCTTTTGATGTAAGATACATATATTACACGCCAAAGATGGTGGATTGGCCGAGGCTTGAAGTCATGCCACATTTGATTCATGACAATATAGCGCTGATTGCGCCAAAGCAGTTTAAAGAACAGCCAGGAGCATTCATTACCAATACGATTACAGGGCACAAAACCGTAAGCGCATACGATATTAACTATATTTTTCCCCTTTATCTTTATTCAGAAGTATACAAGAAAGACTTATTTAGCTATCTTAGAGATTCCTCAAGAAGAGAATCAAATATTGGCCAAAACATTAATAATGCGTTAGCCGAAGCTTATAAAAAAGAACCCTTGCCAGAAGAAGTCTTTTATTATGTTTATGCGCTTCTCTATTCAAATATATACCGATCTAAGTACGTGCAATTCATTAAGATAGATTTCCCGCGCGTGCCATTTGCCAAGGAATACAGATTATTTAGCAAGATTGCTGAACATGGGAAAAGTCTTGTCGAATTGCATTTATTAAAATCTAAAGAATTAGAAAATCCCGTCGCAAGGTTTCGACGTGAGGGCGAAAATAAGGTCGAGAAAGTGAGATACGGAGAAGGCTGCGTGCGCATCAATGATAAGCAATATTTCGAGGGAGTTGAACCAGAGGTCTGGGAATACCAGATCGGCGGCTATAAAGTCTGCGATAAGTGGCTCAAGGATCGAAAGGGAAGAAAGCTCTCTCTTGAAGAAATCAAGCACTACTGCAAAATTGTGACGGCTCTAGCAAAAACGATCTCCATTCAAAAGGAAATCGATAGACTCTACCCAAAAGTGGAAGAAAGCGCGATTGATTTTCATGACTTTGTTCATTGAGGAATCTTGTCATGGCCGGACCAGAAGTCTTGGTTACTCTCCCGCGAAGAAGACCTTTTAAATACGTTTATCAGTTCAAGATTACCCTCTGTGGGACGAGGCCTCCGATCTGGCGACGAATACAGGTTCCAGAAAGCTATACCTTCTACGACTTGCATGTGGCCATTCAGGATGCCATGGGATGGTTAGATTATCACTTGCACATGTTTGAGGTTGAAGATAAAGAGACCAAAGGAGCATATCTGCGGTTCGAATCGCCATTTACCGACCCTGATTTTGAGGAAGAGGGATTGATTCTGACCACAGAAGTGCCGATAAAAGCCTTTTTCAAGAAACCAAAGGATAAGGCACTGTATTCCTATGATTATGGAGACGGCTGGCAAATCGACGTCACTCTTGAGAGAGTGTTGCCCAGAGAGCCTAATAAAACATATCCGGTTTGCCTCGCCGGCGAATTAGCCGGTCCGCCTGAAGACTGTGGAGGAATTCCCGGATACTATCGGTCTGTAAAGGCCGTTAAGAATAAGGACAATTCAGAAGGTCTCCTCACTTGGCTGGGCAGCTGGAAACCGGACAACTTTAATCCTCAGCGTGTCAGGTTCGATAATCCGAGATCGCGCCTCAAGATTGGGCTCGGAGAATAATCTGACTCCTTTTGCATTCGGATGATGAGGGGATTTGTAATCGCATTCCAAATTGAGTACAATTGTACTCAAAACGGAGTACGATATGATCGAAGCCCTCAATTTTACAAAATCCAAGGTCCGGCAAGGCTTACTGGCGCTTTATTTTACAAACGTCGGACAAAAATACTACCTAAGGGAGCTTGAACGCGTATTGGGATATTCCGCGGGAAATATCCGCCGAGAACTCTTGAGACTCCAAAAAGATCACTTGTTCAACGCTCAGAGAACAGGCAATCTTCTCTTTTATTCCCTCAATCAAGGCCATCCTCTCTTCGAGGAGCTAAAAAGCATTGTCTCCAAGACGATCGGTGTAGAAGCGAGTCTCAGAGCCGCGCTTTCTTCTATCGAAAACATTACGGCGGCCTTTATCTTCGGCTCTATTGCTTCCAAGAGTGAGGAAGAAACAAGCGACATCGACGTCATGATCATTGGGAAGCCCAATATGCCGCTGCTGAATGAGAAAGTACGGGAGCTCGAGCAAAGGCTGAAAAGAGAGATCAATCTTACAGTTTATCCGCGCAGAGAATATCAGGCAAAGAAGAAAACAAAAAGCGGCTTTATTGTCGACTTGTTGAAAAAACCGAAAATCATGCTTGTCGGCCGTGAAGATGCTTTATAAAGATTCTGTTGAAGACCTGCTCAAAGAAGGGCTTATTAAGAGGTGCCCGGCTGACGAGAAAGCCGTCCTGAACCTGATAAAAAGGGCCTACAAAGACATTCGGACGGCGCAGAGAAATCTGTCGGAAGATGAGGACTGCGCTTATTCCTATGCCTATAATTCCATGCTCCGTTCCGGTCTTGCCCTAATGGCTGCGGAGGGGTTCAGGCCTGAAATCAAGGACAAACATCTAACCGTTGTGAGATTCGCGGCTTTAGTCTTGGGCGAGAAGTCTAAGAGAATTATTAACGACTACGATTTCATGCGCAGAAAAAGACACCGGCTTGTTTACGAGCCTGGTATTCCCTGTTCCAAGGAAGAAGCGAGGAGCGCGATTAAAACCGCGAAAGAATTTATCGATGCCATTTACACGCGGATAAGAAAGAAAAATCCCCAGCTTGAATTCCGTTTTGAATAGAAACCGGGGAAAAATACGCCTCATACTCCGTGCCGGTCACGGGATTTAGTGGGGTTTGTTTTCTACGAACCGCGCCCAAAAAGCTTGCCAATTCGACAAAAAATATGATAATTCCTAATAGCGAGGGTAGAGCAATGAAAAAATATCCCCTGGGAAAAAGTACCATTGTGTTTTTCGGCCTTCTATCTTTTCTTTTTCTCGTGTGCCAGGCTTCAGGAGCCGGCCAGCCCAAAATCAAGTTCAAGGAAACCGCCTGGAACTTCGGCAAGGTCAAACAGGGCGAGGTCCTGTCCCATGAGTTCGTCTTTACCAACGAGGGGGATGCGAGCCTGGTCATCCAGAAAGTCTCCACCTCCTGCGGCTGCACGGCCGCCCTCGTCTCGGCCGACAAGATTCAGCCGGGAAAAGAGGGCCGGGTCGAGGTCAAGTTCGACACCCGGGGCTATGGCGGCCAAGTCAGCAAGCTGGTCTATGTGGACTCCAACGATCCGGGCGAGGCGCACAGGCAGCTCGAGGTTGCAGCGGACATCGAGATCCCGCCTTCTCCCAAGATCGACCTTGATCCATACAACTATGACGCCGGTCTAGTGGTCGAGGGCGAGGAGGTCAAGGCTAACCTCAAGCTCATAAACAAGGGCGAGCTCGAGTTGAAGGTCGAGTTCAACCACCGGAGCGCGACGTTCTTAAGCGGCGGCAAGCCGGTTTCAGTCCCTCTGAAAATCGCGGCCGGGAAGGAGGTCACGGTCGAGGTCCGGATTCCCGCCCAAAACAAAACCGGCGTTGTCCGGGAATACATCCTGATCAAGTCCAACGACCCCATGCGGACAACCCTGTCCATGTATCTGAGCGGGTACATCATCTCCCGCGATAAGCTCAAGGAGCTTTTCGATCGCTATAAGGACATCCTGCGCTGAGACGGTAAAGTGATCCTCCTGGGCAACACCCTGGCGGCTCTTGCCAAAATCCTCCATATCGTCCTGACGATCTATCTCTGGATCATCATCCTGCGGGCGGTTTTTTCCTGGGTTTATGTTCCCTCCTTGTATCAGGCCGGGAGAGTTCTCTACCTGCTGACCGAGCCCG
>Ga0315277_10007460_pt1 | contig 14189 bp, 20 predicted proteins | sample YL17G05_15_MG_FD_203695 | JGI IMG/M metagenome (GOLD analysis project Ga0315277, IMG submission 203695) | Sediment microbial communities from Yellowstone Lake, YNP, Wyoming, USA - YL17G05_15 | ecosystem: Environmental > Aquatic > Freshwater > Lake > Sediment | place: USA: Wyoming | collected... | reverse complement strand
CGCACGTCATGCATGTAAAGATGGTCCGCGTGGCTGTGCGTGATCAAGATATCCTTGACCTTCGTGAGGTCAACGTTGAAACGCGTGCATTGCGCTGACGTGTCTGGACCATAGTCGATGAGCAAGTCATCATTCACGAGAGCGCTCGATCGGCATCGAAGATTCCTGCCACCTAACTTGCGGGCTCGTTGGCAATTTTCACAGTTACAAAAAAGGGCTGGGAATGCTTCTGCAGCGCCCGTGCCGAGGAACGTGATCTTCATACTATATTCCGGTATTCAATAGAACTTCATTAAGTTGCACGGCAAAATACGAATTATGCATGCACTACGTATACAAACCATATTTCTTTGCGCCTTCATCCTGGTGCTAATAGCGAACCTTTCGTGCTTTTTAATGCTGGGCTTGACCCGCGACGCGATCAAGAATATGTTCCCCCGGGGAACACGAGTTGAAATGTCCGCGCCGCCAATGGCCGAATATTACGTGGCTCAGAACGGCAATGACACGAACAACGGTTCATTGGCGTATCCGTTCAAGACGATCACGCGTGCGCAGCAAGCTGCACGTGCAAATACGACGGCGATGACTGGCGATGTCATCATCTATTTGAGAAATGGGACGTATCGCATTTCCAGCACGCTCACTTTCAATTCCAGCGATGGTGGTAATGGCCTTTACGATGTTATCTACAAGGCTTACCCCGGCGAGACCCCGGTCATCGACGGGGGCATCTCGATCCCGGCGGCAAGCTGGCAGATTCATGACAGCACCAAGAATATCTGGCGTGTCCAGCCCGGTGTGGCTGATTTTCGTCAACTCTACGTGAAAACCAGTTCAGGCAAGAATCATAACACGCCCGAACCAAACGCTGCAGATGTCCCCGAATACCCTTATGCTGGTTATCCAACGTCGCTCTCGGTTATGACCTCTTCATATGATGGTACGGGGAAATGGGAACGCCGAGCTATCCGAGCTCGCGCTATTGTGCCCTCAAACACGTTCTCGAGAACCGGCGAAGGTTACGATTATCTCGTAAGTAGTGGTTTTTGGTCCGATCTCCGGGAATGGCCGTTATCGAGCCTGAATTCCCAGAGCCGACTCGGCGATGCTCAATATTATGTACAAGATATCGAATTCGTCTATCAAAGCTCGTGGAGACTTCCCCGGATTCATCTCTATGCTGCAGGTGAATACGATGGAAGGAACCAGATCATAATGCAACAGCCTGCATTCTTCCTCGTGAGTGAGAATTATGTCACACAACTAGGCAAGGATGGTTCTGGCCAACCAGATTGGATCGAAAACGCATATGCACTGTTGGACGAACCTGGCGAGTGGTATTACGACCACCACATTGGATGGCTGTTTTACATCCCACTCGATAATGAACCACTACCCAACTCGACCAACATCGAGTTCAGCGTACCAGTCGTGGAAAAGCTGGTTGATATCGCCGGCGTTGCCGGGAATCCCGTGCAAAATTTGCGCTTCGAAGGTATCACGTTCAAGCACGCATCGTATCTCCGCCCAAACGTGTACGGCGTCGGTCATATTGACTCGCAAGCAAATCTCTTTTTTGTTTTTAGTTCAGGAAGCTGGTATTCTGAACGTGATCCTGGTTCTGTTCTTGTTACATATGGGAATAACATCCAGTTTGAGCGATGCACGTTCACGAAACTGGGCAGTGCCGGGCTTGACCTGTCTACCGGAACTCAAAATTCGACCGTCCAGGGTTGCGTATTTGACGATTTGTCCGGAACCGGCATGAACATCGGAGAGCCAAGTGCATATGATCCTGGCTGGGTCCCGATTCCGGATGACGATGTGCGTGTCACTAAAAATAATTCCGTTCTCAATTGTTATTTCACGAACATCTGCATCGAATTCAAGGGCGGCCATGCGATTTATAATGTCTACACGCAAGATTCGCGGATAGAGCACAACGAGATTTCTGGAACTGCATATTCGGCCATTAGTGTGGGCTGGGGCCATTCCTACACGCGTACCTTCATGCACAACAATTCCGTCCAGTACAATCACATCACGAATTATATGATGGAGATGAAGGACGGCGCAGCGATATACACTCTATCATTACAGAATGGCACAAGGGTGCAACACAACTGGATCCACGACGGCGGGGGTAGCGGTTTATACCCGGACGAGCAAACCGCGCAAACTTATTGGCGTTACAATGTTGTGTATCGAAGCGGTAATTCGCTCCAAGACCATTCGCTTGGTCCGCAGCCATGGACAGACTCGTCGATTCGGGAGAATATCATCGAGGACAATTACTTCGACATGGACCCCATCATCGAACCGCGTCGACAAGTAACTCACATCTCAAATAATATCTGGCGTATTGGTGTCGGGGACAACGTGAGCGCAACTCCAAATGCAACTGTGATGGCCAACGTGGTCGGCGCGGGTCTGGAAGCTGAATACCAGAACATCACTATGGGCTCTAATCCGATTCGATACAAGGATGGACCGGGATTATATTGGAGCGATATGAGCACGGAACAAACACCCGTTAAAGATAATCTTGTACTGTTCTGGACGGGAATCGCGGGCATAGCTGTCGTTGCCGTGGCCGGCGTGGTCATCGTGGTGCGGAAACAAGAACCTCGCAATGTCCCGGCGGCACAAAAACTGAAGCAAGGAGGAACCGAGCAACATGAGCATTGATAATCGTCATTACTTCCTTCCCGCATGCGTGTGGGGGGCGTTCGTTGCATCCTTCATGATCTTGCTTTATTTCGAGAAGATGGTCTTCGATCGCCACCTGGGCGAGGAGATTCAATACGGGATCCTCGCGTTCGTGCTGTTGGGTGTCGGGCTTTTGGCGTCCCTTTCAAGCAAATGGTTATCCTCGAAAGTGCTCGTTGCAATCATCTTCAGCGGCATCCTAGCAGGCACAGTCATTTGGTTCTTGATATTCTATAACCTTCCCGTGATGCCATCACGATCCGGGTGTGACGCAATCGTGTGCCAGGCTTTTGGCCAGGTCATCTTACTGGTTCTCCACGTGTCAATTCTCCCTGTCTTGCTCATTGAATGGACGCGACGACTGATGGCGGGAGATACAGCGAAGAATGTCCAAAGCGCGAGTAAGGCTCGAACCCCGGTCGTTCCGGTACTGGCATTGGTTGTGGCAGGGGGCGTTTCGATCGCTGCGGGACTCGTTTCAGCGGTGGCATATTATTGGCCCGTCTTCGTCGCGTTTGTGTCCTTGCTGGCCATGGCCTGTGCATTTATGGTCATCTTCTGGAAAAATGCGCTCCCCGAGGCGCCCGATGCTCGCGGTAAGCCTGATACAAACCTGTTCTTTCGGGATTTGATCGTCGTGCTGCTCGTCGGGGTTCCCGGGTTCGCCATGATGGATCGCGAGGCCTACAAATTTTCATTACTTGTAACCCTTGGGGCATGCATGGTCATGTTCAGCGTCATCTACATGATGATGGTAAAATTCACGGATGTAGCTCGAAGTCTCTTTTTAGCAGAAGTGGTTATATTTGGCGTGCTTGCCTTGATTTCAACGACCATGTATTACTTATATAACCGTGGTATGACCGTTAACTTGCTCGTTGGTATTCCGGAATTCGTCACGGGCTTTTGCGCGGGGTACATCTGGACACGCATCATCCACGTCGCGCAAGGCATATCCTACCCGAAGGCATTCCCCGTCCCAGCCCGCACCGATAACATGCGCAATTTCTCGAGTAAGTTCTCGACGTCGATCTTGCTACTCCTGTTCGCGGGCAGCACAGCGTTCAACATAGATCCAACAGCGGCAGACACAGTGTCCCTTGTCTATCCCGTTGGAATCGTGCTTGCGTCGATAGGATTGATCTTATGGACGGTTTCTGCATTGAAATTGAGGGAATGTAAGAAAAGTCCGTAAACATCTATGAAAATCTTCTTTCTATTTTTAGTTTTCCCGTGTAGTAAAAAATAGTAATAATATTAGTGAGATCACGATGCCCGGAGGCCCCTCCAATACAAGATCGCGGCGATCGCTTGCAATATGCAGCCGAGGAAGATATCATACTCGAGTGGCGTGCCGAAAATCTGATACAATATACTGATTTCCGCGATCTTCAAGGCCATCAAAAAACCCACGTAAAAGAGGATCGAAGCGAAGATAATCGATATCGACCTCTTTTTCAAGTCTCCCGTGGTCGTCGCTGCGAGCCTGATGTTGATGCCGATGTTCAGCACGAGCCCGATCAAGACACCGCCGATCGCGCCGAACATGACAATCTCCGTGTAAATGGAGTAACTTAGCGCGGGGATGAAGACCGGGATGATGGCAATCGTGATGGCGAACAAATAGATCGTCCCGGGCGTGCGCTTCCAGCCAAGTACCACTTCCAGGGGATAGACCTGGGCCGCGAGGAGCAGCATGAGGATCATGATTCCGATGAGGTACAAGGGATTTGCCAGGTTGGGCAATGTGAGGTCGTATCCCGGCGTGATGCCATAGAGGACCGAGAAATCCGTGTCAAGATTCCCGATAAATCCTGTGCCGGTGGAAAGTGCCAATATTTCATCAAGCACGCTCAATGCGCCGTACACGAACAAGAAGCCGAAAAAGACCTCGTAACCGAGGGAAAACTTGTTCGGCAATCCATTCTTCTTTGACTGCACGTAATTCTTCCGGAAGAACAAGAAGAGCACGAGATACACCACGAAGAGCAAGACCCGGCCCGCGAGTACCAAGGTTCCTTCGATGGTTAATGTTTGGTCAATCATGTTATGTTCCACCTTTTCTTGATACTATCTTTCCTTCTACCGATTTCACCTTTTTGCTGTCGGAGAGCCACCACGCGATCACGAAGATGGCCTGATGAATTGCTAATCCGAGCGCGAGGACCCAGATATAGGGTGCAAGCGCAATGGCGGCGTCCGTACTCGGTCCGACGGAAAAGCTAACCGAGCCTTCATAGAACACGTTCGCCAATGAGCCTAAACAGCCATGGATTATGCCCATGGCGAGTAAATTTCGGTTCTTGTCCTTCATATAGAACCACGACAAGACCACACCCAAGAGGCATGTGAACCCGACTAGGCTCCAGCTCGGTACGTGGATCAAGCCAAAATAGGAACCGGCGAGCAAGGCAACCCAGAACCGTTTCTTGCGCATAGCTTTTTCCTCGACCTTGGTGGGACTGCCCGGGATCGCGGCATCGATGGCGGGGCCATACGCTTTCCTGAACCGGGAGCCGAAATAACCGGCGAATAGGAATTGTTGAAGGGCACCCCAGAAGATATAGCCTGCGAAGTTCAAAGCGAAGTTCTCGAGATCAAACCTAGTCAGTCCAGTTGGATCAATCAGCACACCGACGGACACTAGCATACTCCCGAGCACTGCAATGACGATCAGCGCCACCTTGAGCGAGTTCAAGAAATTGTCGTACCGAATCAAGAAAGTCGCGACCAGGAATCCTGCGCCAATACCCATTCCTATCACCGCCGTCGTGCCTCCCACGCTGTTCCTGAATGCGAGAGCATCGGTTTCATTCATGTTGAACAGCGCGTCGGCGAGTTGCTTCCACAAGAAGAAAAAGGCCACCGCGCCGAGCAGCATGAAGAAGACGAGTACGGAGATGGCGATTGTCCTTGGCTTGCCGCCTTCCTTGATCTTTTGAAACACGTACCGTGGATGGCCCATGCCAAAGCCATAGAACGTGTCCTTGTGGATGATGGGGCTCACGAATAACACGATGGCCAACGCGCCAATAGCGATGTATGCTGGTGTTGGTGAGAGTCCTTGTAGCTTGAGCGGGTACCACACGCCCCACATCAGCACTTGCAACAAGGACATGACGAGCACGGGCTCGATGATATTCCACGTGCGTCCTTTCGTTTCTTGATCCCACATCCCGGCAGTATTCAAGATACGCGGGCCGGGCTCGGGGAACTTTTCCCGTGATGCTTGCGGATTTGTTTGCTGTTCGGTCAAAAAACATGCACCTCTAGAATATTCCTCTCTGAGGAGAAAAAAATATATTGAAATGTAGTGGTAGAAATGTATTGATAAATCAAGCCACTTAAGGTCCTCTCATTTTTGCGGTGCCATTTTCTTGATTTCATTGAAGGTTTTGGTCGTTTCCTCAATCAATATCTTGGAAAGCTTGGCGGGATCACGGACCTCGTTGAGCTCTGGTCTACGATCTTGAACATTTGCACGTCCTTGAGCGGGGGACAATTTTTGGTGAACCATTCGCGGAACGCATTTTCTATAGGCTTGATCATGGCTGCGTCGGTTGATTGAAGGAAGCTCGGGACCGCGCTGAACGCGGCTTGAACAATGCGAGGATCCGGTTTGATTTCGCTTCTCACTATATGTTTATGATGAAGAATTTAATCGAACAAACCATAAGTTCCTATGCAATGCAATCCACCATCGATGCGGGGATAGAATTAAGCCGGGGAAAAAAATGCCTTAAACTCGTTTTTAAAACTCTACCATAACACCTCTTTTTATTAGAGCAGGGATTTGGATCTCTTTTGCTTTCTTGCTCAAGGAATTGCTTCGAACGTTGAGTTTTGCCCCGTCCTTGAAAACCGGATTGTCGAGGAGGGGCTGGAGGTCTTGTACACTATTTCTTTCGAGATACACTTCCCGGAGCTTGGGTAGCTCTGCAAGGGGAGCAATATCGATAATTTTTCCCGGCCCGACTAAGGCGCTTAAGGTCAGCGTTTCTAGATTTTTCATGTTCCGCACTGCATCGATGGAGTCCAGGCCATGATCCGTGACGGAGAGAAATTCCATCTGTGTCAGCGATGCGAGGGGTGAAATGTCCGTTATTGCTTCCCAATACGGGTTGCCATACATCTCCGCCGTAAGACTACCAATGGGATTATCCGTGTAGCGGCCGAGGCAAAGCGTGCGGAGGTTCGTCAACCCTTGAAGAGGCCTTAGGTCTGTTATGATATTCTGGTCCAGATCGAGGTAATCCAGTTGCGTGAGTCCCCGCAACGCCTCGATGTGGAAGATGTGATTGTCGTGCAAGTCAAGGTCTTGCAAGTTCCGAAGATTCGCGAGCGGGGCAAGGTCAGTAATTTGACACCAGTGGAGGTCGAGCTCCACCAAATTTGTGAGAGGGCCGAGAGGCGTGATGTCGGAAAGGTTATTCCCGCTGGCTACAAGCTTCCGGAGGTTCACCGCGCGTTCCAACCCTTCTAATGAATTGATGAACTTGTAATGCACGTTCAATTCTGTCAAGTAGCTTAAATGTTCGGGCGTGAGCTCTTCGGATGAAAGGCGCAGCGCCGCTTTTATCGCTTTTGCTAAATCTGGATGTATCATAACGATTATAACTAACATATTTATTGGCAGATAAGATATTCCCCTTGGTCATTTGAATTGATATACGATGATCTTTAATTTGTTTGACGTTTCTGGAAGAATCCTTTTGAGTGTTTTCTCGGTCGTGTGAAATTCTATCTTGTTGTTGATGCAATAGGCGATTGACATGCAATCGATGTAGGAAAGGGTGTCTCGATGCTGGCACTTGAGCAAACCTGCGAACAGGACCAGCGATTCGTCCAGCTCAACCTGGATCAAGGGAAAAGACCGGGTGAACGACGTGATGGATTGATTTGCGTGATCTTTTCCGTTTATCTTGCAGATGTTGACGAACGCCTCGCACAAGACGGGCTTGAGCACATGGGCCTCGTCGACTCTTGCCTGAATGCGATCCATCAGCGAGGTTACCTTGCTCGTGCAATTTGCTGAGAAATAGATGCCAAGAACACCCGCATCGAGGCAAATTCGTGTCATCTACTTCTCGAGCTCCAATTCGTGCTTCGTGCTCTCGTCGATCGCGGTTTCCATCTCTGCGAGCGTTATCGATCTCGAAGCTTCGAGATCTTTTCTCGACAAGACGGGTATTATCGTTATGTTGCCGTCGATCTCGACGATGGCAACCTCCGTGCCCTTGATAATGTTGTGTTTTTTCCGCAACTGGAACGGGATAGTGATCATGCCCTTTTCGTTTACTGTGAGACTCTTCACCTTTGCCATATGGTATCAAATTATATAAATGGGTATACTTTTTTATTTTTTTCTATCTTTGAAATGTAAATGGCGTGGAAAATCCCTTCTACCTGGGGGAAGTTGAAAATTAAAGTGACGGAAGATTAAGTTGCTTCAGCCGGCTTATAACACGACACGTGAACACGTATGAGTCCTCACATTGATCACGATCCCATCGAGGATGATCCTAAGATTCGAGAGATTATTGCCGCTGCCGATAAAGAAGCCGAAAAATTGGTAAAGAAACGTTTCAAGCAAGTGAAGAAAGGGCAAAGAGGCTATTGCCACGTGTTCTGGGGAGTCAAGCAGCAGGTCTTGCGTGAAAAGTACAAGATAGAATGGAAATCCCCCTCGGACTTGAATCCAGATACAAGGTATGATTGATTATCTCGCAGTGTGATCAACTCAGAACGTGATTCGTTTCATTCAGCGATAAAATTTTACCTAAATCACGTAATGAAAGACTATGGTGAGCTTGAGTAATTTGCGGGGTCCTCGGATCTTTACCTGCCGGTGTAACCATGCGTATTTTGGATCCAGCTTCCTCGTAGCGATGTCCATGATCTGTTTAATGGTTCCCTGCAAGAGGCCGTCTTTCTTCGTTTTCTTTACGGCATCGAGCTCCACGGCCTCGACTTCCACTACCCCCTTGTTTATTATAACGAGGGCGGCCGGGGGCATATCGGTCGCGACGATCACGAAACGAAGGTTTTCCTCGGCGAACTGGCGCTTGAATCGTTTGTTGGTGTTCACGCTGGTAAGTATCCCGGATATCATTCCGGCTAATCCTTTAAGATGTTTCTTTTTTTCCTTCTTTTCCTTCTTTTCGCCGGCCGGTTGCTCCGCGACCTCTATTTTTTCTTCAACGGGCTTGTCTTCTTCAGTCATGGATGATTGCACGAATCACGTTAGTTTGTAAATGAGTAAAACACTTGATACCCATACATAAATTCAACGATTCTTCTTTTAATAATATCGGCATATAGATGTTCTTGGCCTGCGGGTCGACGATGGTTCCTCGTTCTTGGGGGGCACTTCCGAGTTTTATAATTCAATATTTCCTTCAATTCCATTTGCAGAGCAGCAAATGGAAAGCATCTTGTCCGGCATGACCATGATTCGACACTTTGAGTCCGGCATCAGTCAACTGGATCGTGAAATAGCAATTTCATAGAAAAACGTATATACAAGAAGTGACGATCTCTCATTGTACACGATGAGAGTGAATCACATGGTCAAAGACGACATTATCAACTTTCGCATATCCACGGAAGAGAAAGACACCTGGATCGCGGAACAAAAGAAGCGGGGTAAAGATACCCTGTCAGAATTCATCAAGGATTGCGTTTTTCGCGTGATCGCGGGCTTCGATAAATCAGACACGCGCTCTATGGATGACGGTGGAAAACTGGATCAGATCTTGCAATTGCAACGCGAGCAATTGGTCCTTGCGAAGGAGCAAGCGGAATCGCGAACAATTCTTGCAGGGTTAAGAGCTCAAATGGCACGCCAGGCCAAGTTGGAATATGACCAGGCCGATAACGACACCGTGCTCGAATTCTTGAAGGCTCACGGGGAAAGCACCCTCAAGGCGATCGGTGATGGCACCAATATCACGCAAAGCCGCGTGTTCAAGGCGATCCAGGTCCTCGAGGATCTTGGATCAATCGACGCTGACTATTCAAAGCGACCAAACACGTTCAAGGTGAGAATCTAATGCAAGCAACGAACACGAACCATCAATTTATGGATGCTTACCTCGAGATATATGAATCTCCCGCGTCCAAGAAAATCCGGGCACACCGTTTATCGTGTTTCTTCAAGTTCGTGGAGAACAAGAGCATTTGCACGATCACCCATGACGAATTCATGAAATACTTCCTGCACTTGAAGGCAAAGGATTACACCCTTGCCACGAAGCAGAACATGTGGCTTATCCTCAGGAGTTTCGTGGAATTTATCCAGGAATCGACCTCGACATTCATCAACTTTCCGCGGAAGTTCGCGAAGTGGGGAAACAACAACAAGCACAAGAAGGACACGGCCTCGACCATCATGGATAAGGCCTACATCGACATGCTTCTCGAAAAGGCCAAGCCTCTCGATTACAAGAAGTATATCCAGATACTCTTGCTAAGGGATACGGGCATGAACATTTCCGAGCTCGTCACCATCAAGACAACAACCATGGATGATGGCAAGGTACTTTCCTTGGGTGTAAATCTTCAAGACCGGTTCGTGATCACGGGGATCGATCCCGGTGCCCAAAAACACGCGAGGACAGGGCCTATTCTCTATTTCTTCTCGAAGGAAACGCAACGGGAGCTCGCACGGTATCTAAATGCCAGATCAAAGGTCGACACATCGAATCCCTATCTCTTCACCTCGAATGGAAAGCTTCAACACGAGCAAACACGCAATATCGAGCTTTTCGTTTCCCAAATCCGAGGTGACAAGCCCATTACACCCCACGCGTTCCGTCGCACCATAAACACCCTTCGCAAGAACATGTTTAATTGTCCCTTGGAAGATCGGGAATTCTTGCTCAACCAAAAGGTTTCGATGAATAGCGAGCATTACACGAAGCTATCCATCGCGGAAAGGCTTGCTCTCTACGATAGATACTATCCCTTCTAATTTTCTCCAAATTTGAGTAACTGGGAACTACTTATTGATTGCAACACGATCGGGTGGGTTCGATGGCTCCCACGTGCCATGCAACTTGTATTTTCCTCTTCCCTTTTTTCAAGAGAAAGCGTGGTTAGGCCATTAATTTCATTTCTTCATAGCAAATCGCGAGCAATTTCACCGCGAAAGGCGAAAGGCCCGCGAGTCCCGGATTGTTGCAAGCTCTACATAGTCGATATTTCTTTTCCGTAGCATGCATCTCTGGCGGGAGAGCCCCGTTTACCGCGATCGTTCCGCTGCTTCAATCCGAATATTTCAAAAGTCTTTATTTAGCTGGGATTCGCAACCGGTTGTCCAAATTTGGACGAAAAGATTGTGGCATGGATGTCAATATGGGGGACGATTTTGATCGAGAGTAATCGTAGTGGATTATCGTAGTGATTATAATCACTACATTTATATAATCGTAGTGAGTCAAGATAATCGAGGTGTTATGAACATGGCACGTCTAACCAAAAAGCAATCCGAAGCCAAGAAAGCCCGCATCGCGGAGCTTCTTGCCAGCAACACGCCCTGGGCTCAAATCGTGAAAGAGACGGGGTGCTCGAATCAAACGATCGCCGCGATTCATAATGGTAGTGGTAATCGTAGTGGTAAAAAATCTATACAAGCAACCTTAGATCCCGCGTCCCAAGCCGAGAACGCCGCATTGAAGGCAGGAGTTAGCGAGTTATACAAAACGTTCTTGGCAATAGCTGAGAAGCCACAAGATGCGAGGTATATTCTTGAAAAAATCAATGCAGAGAAAATCGATGGAGCTGTGAAGTATCTATGAGTGAAATATTGAAACTTCTCAAGGAAAGCAAGGCCAGGGAAGAAGCCGAAGCAGCTGCCAAGCAAGCACCCTTGATACCGATCTTGCAAGAACCCGCGGCACCTGCTCCGCAAAAGAAAGCTCGCAAGCAAGCCAAGGTCCTTGAACAAGCCAAGCAGGAACCCGAGTTGTTGCCAGAAGCCCGGGAAGCCGATGATATCAAGGCCTTGGAAGGCAAGATCCCGGACGATGTCTGGCGGGCTTTATACTGGACGATCTTTCACAAGGTTGTCCCGCGAGGCAAGGCTGGAGGCGGCACAACCGCGAAGACCATGGCCGCGATCAAGAAGGTGCTTGGCACCCCGCAAGCCACGGCCGCGATCAAGCGTGCAGAGCTGGCGGAATGGAACCTGTTATCACGAGCCAAGTAATCTTTTAACTATTTTTTATTTCCTGCAAGAAGGCCAAGTTTCTCGGGAAAAGATCATTCATTTTATCCATGTTCCACCGTGTTGGCCGGAACTAGGTCCATCTCGCGATCTCCCGGGCGAGTTCGAATATTTGGCAGACGTGGTAGACCTTCCAAGAATTCGATTTCTGGGAATGAAAAAAAAGTTGCTGGTAACTGGTGCCAATCCCGGGATTAAGCCAGGTCCTTGGCATGCTTCTCGAAAAACTCGCGGATGGCGATCTTCACGACCTCGGGCCGCGACTTGTAGCCGAGCTCGGGTTTCACGAAGGGATCGACCATCTTTTCGAGAAAGGCCTTGGGAATATCCACGCCAGAAGCCGGGACCTTGGACGCGTGGGACTTTCTTTCTGTTTTGCTTTCGCTCATGGTGTATCTTGCTTCCAGAGGGGGTCACTTATCTCTGGTAGGTTCCCCTTCTTCTCAATTCTAATAAGGGTAATGCGTGTTCCCGACTCAACAATTAACTTTGGCTTGGTTTGTATATACTTGATTAAATCCACCCAACGTTTAATTGTCTGCATATTTGCTTTCATTTTTAACGCGATTTCATTAGGTGTTTTCGCGCCATCTTTTTCCAACTCGGCGTAAATCTCGTTGATTATGGTTTTGGGGTCTTTATGTCGTTTTACTTTGCTCATAAGAAAACCACGCATTTCCTAATGTTCATTTCAATATAAGCTGGTGAAGTTATAAATATGGATGATACCAGTATAATATGTGAAAGGCAACTTAGCAAAAGTTAAGTTGACTGCAAAGATTCACACAAGAGTAGGTCGATAAATATGGAAAACGAAAATGGTTCCTACGCCTTCAAGCTCGGGGCCTTGTCGGTTATCGGGATAGTCCAAGGGCTCCTTTCTGATGGAGGCGAGGATGTCATGCAAAAGATCGAAAACAAGCTTGACGAGATCGAGTCGAACATAAACGCCAGGCTTCAAGAATCGCTCTACGGCCCTGCAGGAGACGAGAAAGCCCATGCCAAGAAAGAATGAAGGCACCCATGCGGTCACGCTGGTCGTCCAGGTCCCGGACGAGCTCGACGCGGTGGACCCGTGGCTGGTGGAGAAATTCAAGTGGTCCTTGCACGATTACCTCGAGTGGCTCGTGGCGTGGTTCCTCACGCACGCGGACATGGACGAGCAATTGGCCAGGGACCTCGAAACGAAGTACGATCTGCCGAGCACCGAGTTTGCAGGGAACTTCAACGCGGTCAGGAAGCTCCTGGGAAAGGAATTGATCGAGTATGATCCCTTGAATCGAATCATTCCCACGGACACCACCGGGACATGCCCGAGGTGTGGCGAGGAAAAATCCTGGCTCTTCGACGTGATGCAAGCAGGGAAGATCGCGTTCCGGTGGTGCCTCGAGTGCTTGCAGCGCGAAGGCTATGCCGGTCGCTTGGCGGTTATCTGAGGTGGCACCCTGCATGAAAAACGAACCTGGATCCAGGGCCAGACCCGCGGGATTGCCGGCCCGCAGGTGCTCGCGGTGTGGCAGGGTGCTCACGGATTCACGGTCGATCGAGCGCGGGATCGGGCCGGTGTGTGCTGGCAAGCCAAGGAAGGCCAAGCAGCGCGGGCTCGATGCTTTTTTTGATTTTGATGAACAATTAGGAGATGAAAAGCATGAAAATTGAAATCGAAGTGGAAGATGAAACGTGGACCAAGTTCAAGGCCTTGTGCGACGTTCTTGGCAAGGATCCCATCACCTTCGTGGGCGAGAATGCCACGGATACCATGAAAAACCACGTGTTGATGATATCCGAGGCCTTCGATGGCGAGTGGGATTGATCATGGCAGGAAAGCCGATGGAGATCGTCGTGAAAATTCCAGCAAGGTTCAGGAAGCTCGACGCGTGGCTAGCCGAGCATTTCAACACGTCGTTGGAAGCGGTCATGAACCAGGTCCTTTCGAAGTATTTCACGTTGAGCAACCTGCCGGAGCAGGTGAGCGAAGTGCTGGATGGCGAGGACCCGTACCAATACATGGATGAGATCGCGAAAATGCTGGGGTGGAAGGAGTAACATGGACGGAGACAAGATGAAATACAGGCCCTTGGGCACGCGTGTCCTCGCGGTCGTGGTGTGGAATGATATATTCTCCGAATGGTGCGTTTATATCGACGCGGTCGAGGGCCATGACCACGACGCGGAAGCGAAGGAGGTCGCTAGGACCGGATACAAGCAAGACGAGGACTTGGCCAAGGTCTTGTTCACGAGCATCGCGGAA
>Ga0315277_10007459_pt1 | contig 14190 bp, 10 predicted proteins | sample YL17G05_15_MG_FD_203695 | JGI IMG/M metagenome (GOLD analysis project Ga0315277, IMG submission 203695) | Sediment microbial communities from Yellowstone Lake, YNP, Wyoming, USA - YL17G05_15 | ecosystem: Environmental > Aquatic > Freshwater > Lake > Sediment | place: USA: Wyoming | collected... | reverse complement strand
GGGCCTGTCCAGGGCCAGACGTCTTTGCCGTCGCCGCCGTCGATGTTATAGGGAATAAAATATACGCTGTTCATACCTTTGGAGGCGAGGTAATTTAGGGCGCCGATGATGCCCTTACCTTTACCGTCTTTCCAGGTTGGGTCGCCGGGCCTGAAGTCCTGCACGTGCGGCTCGTAACGATGTAGAAATTCTCCACCCGTAGCTTCGCCCCCTCGCTTCTGGCCGCCGGTATCATAAGTGCCGTCAAAGTCGGCATAGCCGAGGAAGTTTTCAGGGCTGTCTGCGCCGCCTTTTAGGAAATACTCGCCGGTTTCGGCGAATTGAAAATACCGGCGACCTACATATTTAAGTAGTCCCTTGGCCCGGAGGTCTCGTCCGGTTTTATTGGTGGGGGCTACGCTAAAATCTCCCCGGGTAACGGATATTGGTGAACCGGCTTTTGGGTCTTCACTTATAGCAATGTCCGGGCCGGTACGAAACAAGGCCTTAAAGTTCCATCGACCCTGTTCGTCAGGGACAAAATGCACTCGCCATTTGTTGCCGGCAGTAGCGCTGGTTTCGGCAGCGTTACCATCGGCGGCGTAGAAACCGGGAACAACATATCGTTTATTACCTCTGGAGAAGGTGACATCCAGACGGTAATCCCGGAATGGATTAGGGTTGGCGTTTTCACTGGTATCGGGACCAGCGAAGGTCAGGGTAATTTTGTGCCATTTTTCCAGTTTGCCGGAAAGGACAAGGTTGTTGGCTGCACCGCAAATGCCACATTCAGTAATAACTGCAAGATAAACCACACACAGCAGGATGTACCGTTTCATTTTTCTACTCCTTATCCAAAAGTTACTTGGCGTATATTGTTGTCGAAAGGCGGTCATTTCTTGGCGCGTTTGAGCGCTTCTTCGAGAGCTACGTAGCCATCCTGCCATTCATTGAGGCGAGTGATGTTCTTTTTCTTGGCGGTTTGCACAAAACGGTCGTAGGCATCCTGAATTGAATTGGGCATAGGCCAATCAGTGCCGCTTGCTGTTGCCTTTTCGCGCATTTCGGTCCAGCGAATCATAAAGGTGTACATAACCGGCAACTGTGCGACCTGAACGCGGAAGAGAAAATTCGGGTCGTTCTGAACAGCGGCTTCGGCAGCTTTGAGGTGCGGCCACCCTTTACTGAGCGTCTCGAAAGATAGAAATTTTGCTTTGTGCTCTGAGAAACAACCGAGCCAGTCACCGCTGGCTTCAACGGCATCGTGAGTGACATTGAGATATTCTTTGATGGGCGGAGCGGCGAGGCCGTAATAGCCATCTATAAATTCGTCAATTAATTTTTGGCCATCGAGGTTTGGATTCCACAGTAACTTTGCCAGAACCCACGCGCGGAGTTCGGCCATCTCGGCGCCGGCGGTGCCGTAGGCGCCCTGTTCAAAGATTCCTTTTACGTTGTGGTCGGCGAAAAATTTGACATTTGGACCCAGCACGCGCAGGTTCGGATGCGGCATAATGTGATGCCTGAAGTTGGTCGTGTAGTCCCATATATAAAGGCGGTCACAAATCTTCGACCAGCCCACAATGTCATCTCGAAATGCCTTATTGCGCTCGTCCAGGAGAGGTTTGCTGAATGAACACTCGATGCTGCAGAGCTGGACGATGACATTGTGTCGTGGCTTTGTGATTTTCGGGGGCTTGCGGGTGTACTGGTAGGCCAGTGTGCTGATTGCCACATTCGGGAATTCCTGTTCGATATCGGCGGCAACAGCATTGATAAATCGCAGCAGCAGGCCGGCAGGGCTGTCTTCCTCCTTTTCGATGGCTGAACAAAGGCTGCACTGGCAGTTGCCGTGCCAATCGTTCTGGGATACCGAGGCGATGGTTGCAGCGGGGTTGTTGCGGAGACGCTCTTTGAGATTATTGACAAGCTCCTTACGCATTTCTTCGTTGGTCAGGCATAGTTGGGCGTGCTCGTGGGTGCGCTTGCCGTTGATTTCGCTAAACCACTCCGGATGGTCTTTGAAGTATTTTTCCGGTGGAATCAGCGGATAAAAAGTATGCACAAACCCCTGGTATGTATGTTTGCCGCCTCGCTTGGCGTCTATGCGCTCAGCGTGTCCGTTGCACTTGTTACGCACCGCCCAGTCGCCGTCGAAGGCGTCGAACCAATACGGCTCACGATATTCCAGCGGCGGCACATAACGGATATTGAGATTATCTGCATTGAGAGTTGGCTTTTTGGGGATGGTGCTTTCGGTTGAGGACCACCAGCGGCAGCCGAGCTGGTCTTCGAGGAAAGTATGGACTGCGTAGAGTGTGCCGCGAGGATAACCGCCGGCCAGGATAAGGTCGTTCCCGACGGATAGGATGACTGTGCCCTCGGTCCCAAGCCCATCGGTGGAGAAGTCGGGCACGGCGAGTTTGGCGGCCTTGGGTCCGACAAGTAAACAGGATTTGCCGGCAGCACGAGAGCTAACAATCTCGAACTTTGCGTCGGTTATCTGCTGGAGAAAATAGGCCAGTTCCGCAGCGGCGTGCTGCTCGGGTTCCGGAGCATCCGGAGCGATGACTATAACTGCTTTAGCCAGCCCGTTTTCTGCAATTTCTATTTTTGCCGGCGCCACCGCTTGCCTGCCGGCAGGTTCTGGATATCTGGCTATTTCCTCGCATCCAATCACAAATGACACTGTGGCAAGCACCAGTGCAATTTTGTCTTTCTGGAACATAACATTTTTCCTCCATACTCTAACAGATATAAGTTAGATAGTTTGGTCCTGTTTTCCAGTCACGTTCTTAGGATGCCTTATTATATGTCCGAATGCGGTCTTGGCCATAAAGATTTTTTACTTCCACGATGTTCTTTGGGTGTTTTGGATTCTGCCATTAAGATTTATCTATGCGTGTCGTAAAATTGATATTATATTCTGGGATAGTTTCGGATTCCGGATTTGCTTTGTAGAAAACATTTAAGGCCGTTATTTCCACCGATAGGTGTCCTGTGGAGAGCGAGCCGAAGGCGAGTCGAGAAATCCCTCGACCTGGCTCGGGACGGGTTCTGTTTTTTAATAGATTTCTCCACTTTGCCCCCGTTTCTGTCTTCGACAGAAGACACGGGGGCTTCGGTCGAAATGACCTATAATCTTTTCTACAGAGTATTCAGAATTTATAATTTCAAATTTTGGTTGATATGGGCGAACTCGGTAAAATTCTTTTGGCTGCCGTTTTTTTGCTTTTTGGTTTGGCAACAGCCTTTGCCCCGTTAGAAAGAAAAGTCGTTTTTCTAACGGGGTGGGCCAGGAGGTTTTTTGTTTTTGCCGCGGGACTTTCGGTAGTTACGCTTATTTTGCTCGCGGCTGCCTTTCTTACGGATGATTTTTCAATAGCCGCGGTAGCACAGTATAGCTCTACGAAGCTCCCCTTTCTCTACAAGCTAAGCGCTGTTTGGGCGGGTGCATCAGGGTCGCTGTTATTGTGGTCTGTCAGCGTGTTTTTACTATTCGCCCTGTGGCAATTTGAAATCCGAAATCCGAAATCCGAAATCCGAAATTTGAAAGATGACCTGGCCTTTAATGCTGTGGCGTTATCCATTGGGTCTGGTATCTGCCTCGCCTTTTCGGCACTTTTGGTATTTGTGGCCAGGCCGTTTGTGGGTGCGGAGGTTCCGGTAAGCGAGGGGATGGGGCTGAATCCGTTGCTTCAGAACTTCTGGATGGTTATTCACCCGCCTTTGTTGTTTATTGGTTATTCAGCTTTTCTGATTCCATTTGTGATTGTTTTATCTTGTGTTTTTGCCGGTCGGCTGGAAGATACCCTCCTTTACAGGCATTTGAGATGGTGGTTATTGTTTGGCGTATGTTTTTTAAGTTTGGGTATTGCCACAGGCGCCAGGTGGTCCTATGTTGAGCTGGGCTGGGGGGGATATTGGGCGTGGGACCCTGTGGAGAATGCCTCGCTTTTGCCCTGGTTTGTGGCGGTTGCCGCCCTGCATTGTATAGGCGGTATGTGGGTTGCGGACAAGTTTCGGCTCTGGGCTGTTATTCTGGGGCCTGTTCCGTTTATTTTATGTCTGGTCGCAACTTTTGTTACCAGAAGCGGAATTCTGTCCTCCGTGCATTCTTTTGACCGCAGCGCTATGTCATCTGTTTTGCTGGCGTTTATCGGGTGCTGTGTTTTGCTCTGGCTGGTTTGTGTCATTCGGGCAGTGAAACATATCTCTATTTTGCCTCGTTCCCCAGGCCCGTTTCATCTGAATAAAAGTGAGATATTGTCCTGGGCGGTTGTTACCCTTGTCTTTACAGCGGGTGTCATTGGGGCAGCAACATTTTGGCCTGTGGTTTGGATGGTTATTGGAGGCGCAAGCTCAGGTTTTGCGCCGACATCCCTGTTTTATAATGCTGTAATTTCGATGGCGGGGATTCTTTGGGCTTTTCTGGTCGGACTTGCTGTTCTGTCTGATTTGCCGAGAGTGCGCCCCGGCTTCGCACTGAAGGTGCTGGTCTGCTGTGCGGCAGGACTATTGTGTTTTGGCGGTGTTCTCAGGTTGGGTGAAAAACAATTATTGATAAGCATAGCTTGCGGGATATGTGCTTTTAGCTTCGCTGGTGTTTTCTTCAAGTTATTACACAGAGCCAGGAGAAGGGGCAGAGTTGCCGGCGAAATTGCTCATCTGGGGCTGTTGCTTTTGGTGGTCGCTGCGGGATTTTCCTGGAGCGAGAAGAGTGTTCAGTCGCTATTAACCAAGGGCAAAAAAATTACGCTCAGCGGGTATGAGTTTGTTTATGATTCGTTTGAACATAAGCTCTCTGACGGCGTAACTGCGGCCGGGCCAGAAATTATCGTAAAGAAAAAAGGCCTGCAAATAAAACTCTGGCCCCATAGTAATTTATACCCGACCTCGCAGAGCGCATCTGAAGTGGCCGTTCATACAGGTCTGGCCGAGGATATTTATGTCTCTTTTGACGGCGTTGGCCGCGATGGCGGCGTGATAATCACGGCAAAGATAAAACCATTTATGTTCTGGTTATGGCTTGCCGCCGCGTTAGTCATCGCAGGAGTAGCTCTGGCAGCTTTTGGAGGCAGACGGAAGCGCCTCCTGTCCCCAATCTCTGATACCTGACCCCTGACCCCCGACCCTACCCATCTATCTTTGCGGGGAGTTTTTAAGTTGATATTTATGTCCATTGCTTTACAATGTATTGCGTCCCGTTAGAAATGACATTGATTCTAATGGGATGCGACCGGAACCCTGTAGAAGGATGGAAGCGGCGATTTCGCCTGCGGCGAATAAAAATGAAGCTTGTTCTAAATAACATAACGTATCACAACTGCCCTGTAGAGGTCCGTGAGAAGGTTGTTTTTACGCCACAGCAGAGGCGTTTTATGCTCAAACAGATGCGCTCTCAGGAGGAAATTAGCGAGGCGGCAATTCTCCAGACGTGTAATCGGCTTGAATTTTATACTTACGCCCGCAAGAGTTTCGATTGCAGGGGATTTTTGGCATCGCTTATTGGGCGAGTCCAGCCGGATGCATCTGATGCGTGGAGTAAATATAGTAGCGAAATATCAGGGATTGATGTTGCCCGGCATCTTTTTGAGGTGGCCGCCGGTCTTGATTCACAAATGATAGGTGAAAATCAGGTTCTCTCCCAGGTCAAATCCGCTTATACCCAGTCGCTCGATTGCCGGACCAGCTCGATGATATTTCACCGGCTCTTTCACATCACCTTTCGGGTGGGAAAGGCGGTGCGGACAGATACAAATATCAATTGCGGTGCGGTTTCGGTCGGCCTGGCTGCTGTGGAATTGGCCAGGAAAGAAATCAAGATGAGCGGCAGCGCAGCAATGGTAGTAGGGGCTGGTGAAAACGCCGAGCTTGTAGCAAGGTATCTGCTCAAGGCAGGGCTGAGCCGTTTGATTATAGCGAATCGTAATAAGCGAAGGGCAAAAGTCCTTGCCTCGCGTCTGGGGACGAGCGAGGTTATTGGTTTGGTGGATATAGCCGAAAGATTGGCCGAGGTCGATTTATTGATTAGCTCAACCGCCGCTCCAGAGCCGGTATTAACATACAGGGACGTTAAGGATAAGCTGGTTCGCAGAAGAAAACCTTTGCTGATAATAGATATTGCGGTGCCGAGGGACATAGACCCCGACATCGGGCGGTTTAAGTGTGTTTCGCTCTACAATATCGATGATTTGAATGAGCAGATAGATTGCAACAGGGAAAAACGCAGCAGGGAAATCCCCAGGGCCCGGGCAATCGTTGCGGAATTTACCGATAACTTTGCGAAGTGGTATGACTCGCTGAATCTTGTGCCGGTAATTTCAAAGCTGACCGAAAAAGGTCGCCAGTTCGCTCACAGCGAAGCCCGGCGTTATGCAAAAGATTTCGGCGAAGGTAACAGCGATAAACTAAAAGCGTTTGCCGAATCGCTGGTTAAGAAAGTATTGCACGGGCCAATTAGTTTCATTAAAAATGGCGGCAGCGAGCAGTTAAGCCGTCAACAGCTTCAGGCGGTTGACTTGATAAACAAGATGTTCCTTTCAAAAAATGAAGAAAGTGTTGGCCATAGAAGAACATAAGCAACCTCCTTTGTCCGTAATGCGTTAGCTAAAGGTCAGTTGTAGTGAGTAGAGTCATTTGAGGAAGTTACGGTTATATCTTGATTCATCAGTATTGGGTTGGTCATTAAATCATAGTAACGCCGCCCGTTTTGCTGAGGCCAACCTCCTTTTACAGCAAATTACTGATGGAAGGTTTATTGGAGCTTACTCTTGGGTTAGTGTGCAGGAAATAGAAGCTGCGCCGGAACATATTGCCGAGAAGCTGTGGCAAAAAGTCCACCAGGCAAAGCTGAAGCGGGTCACAAAACGTTTGGGAAAGCGGGCAGAAGTGCTTGCGCAAACATACTGTAATAAAAAAATTGTACCTTCTGATTTCAAAACCGACGCTCTTCATATCGCTATTGCAACTCTCTGGAAGGCCGATGCGTTGGTGAGTTATAATTTTGAGCATATTGTCAGTCTTGAAGTTATGGTTGCGGTCAATGCTGTGAACAAGGCACTTAATCTAAATAAGATTTTTCTCTGTCAGCCACAGGAGGTAATAATCGGTGAAAGTTAAAGAAAAGGTATTTCCATGTCTAAGTTGTGGTTTTGATACCGGCTGTCCCAATAAGCTAATCTGTGACAAGTGCAGAGCGTCTCGAAAACAAAAGCCGGTTTTGGTTCACAGTCGCAAGGTTGTGCAGACAAAGAGCCGGTTTCAATTAAAACGGCATATCTGATTATGATTAGCCACAATCGCGGTGAGCCATTTCTTTGTGAACACCTCGCTATTTGAGGTTATTAGCGTCCTTGATGACTAAAAATGACCCGTATGAAGGTTTTTACGGTTGCAACTCGTGGGGGGGAGCTGGCCATTGCTCAAACCCAGATCGTAATCGGCTTGCTTGAAAAGATTTATCCGGATATACAGTTCAAAATCGTAAAAATAACGACCCGGGGCGACCGCGACAGACGCACTGCTTTGTGGAATCTCAGAGATAGCGGTTTTTTTACCTCACAGGTTGAGGATGCTCTGCTAACCGGCAAGGCCGACCTCGCTGTTCATAGTTTCAAGGATTTGCCTACACGGCAGCAGGAGGGGCTGACGATTGCAGCAGTATGTGACAGGCAGTTCGTCGAGGATTGCCTGGTAGCGACTGAGGCGGTTGGTTCAATCGAGCAGCTTCGACCGTCGGCAAAGATAGGCACCTCAAGTCTAAGACGTGTGGCGCAGATAAGACAGTTAAGAGCAGACCTCAAGCCAACGTCTGTTCGCGGTAATGTTCAAACACGGCTGAAGTTGCTGGATACAGGCAAAGTTGATGGGGTTATTTTGGCACGTGCCGGGATAGAACGGCTGGGTTTGGGACGGAAAATCTGTTTTTGCTTTGACCCCGCGCAGTTTATTCCGGCTCCGGCGCAGGGTGCATTAGCCGTTCAGACAAGAAGCGATGATGTTATCACAAATCGGCTTGTTGCTGCGATAAATGACAACAACGCCAGGACGACAACTTTCGCAGAAAGACAGGTGCTGGTAACAATGCAGTGCGGATGTCACGCTCCTGTGGGTGCCTTCGCCAAAATTATGGGCAGCGATATAGAAATCTACGCATTTATATCGGATGTGGAAGGCAGGAATTTTATCAAGCGGCAGATAGTCGGCCCCGCAAAGGAATCCGACAAACTGGCAGAGCAAATTGCCAACGACCTTCTCTCCTCCGGCGGAAAAGAAATCCTGCAATCTCAAAATACTTAGCCCACAGAATGTAATGGCTAAATACAAAGATTATTGTAATTCGAGAAATATTTTGATATTATTATGGAATCGAAAGGCTTGGTTGCGTAGCCAAGCGTTTAATAGGGGAAATGTCGGATTATGCGGGATTGATTGGAAACGCTGATTATATAAAAGTATTTATATGCGAAAAAGAAAAGGGAAACTACAAATGAACGAAATCGAATTAATAACCAATGAAATGGCAACGGTTAAGAAAATCTTTCTCGCAGTTCTGGATATAATCCCTTCGTTTGATATTACTGACCCAAAGGTTCTTCCTTATGGCTTAAAAGCCCATACTCGTTCCATAAGCTGGATTGTTGAACAGGTTATCACACAGCAGGCCAAGTACCACGCCCATCACCTCGGAATAGATAATGTTGATATCGATATGCCTGATACCTGCTTACACGATTGTGTTATTCATAAGGATGGATACCGGTATTTTGTAAATGTAAAGATTCATAATGCAGACGGCCGTGATAACAAGAATGATATATCAGCGGTGGAAAAACTGTATATGCAGTATAACGAAAACAAGGACTATCGTCTGATTTATGCTTGTTTCGGTATTAGATTCAGGAATCTTACAATCGGCTTTGTGAAGGAAAATGTTCACGTTTTTTCACCGCAGTTCCTACCGATATATGTTAACCCCAGAAACGACAAGATTCAGGCGTTTTACAATCACGAGCCTGAGCAAAGGTCGAGAGCGGAATTCCTTCGGCTCCTTCGTGAGAACTCTCGAAGCATTGTTTTGAGGTAAGAGATGATTGATTCTGTTCTTAACATGGATGCGCTTCAGGGTATCAAACAAATTGAGGATGACCGCCTCGATCTCATTATTGCGGATCCTCCATATGGTCTTGGGAAGGACTACGGAAATGATTCAGACAAACGACCAAAGCACCAGTTCCTGAAATGGACAGAAGAATGGCTTGAGTTGATCATTCCGAAGATAAGAAGCACGGGGAGCCTCTACTTTTTTGCTACATGGAGATATAGCCCGGAGATATTTGTTTTTTTGAAAAAACGATTGATTATGCTTAATGAGATTATTTGGGATCGTAAAGTGCCAAGCATGGGGGGCAGTACACGACGTTATTCTTCAGTGCATGATACTATCGGGTTCTTTGCAAAAACCGAAAATTACTTTTTTGATCTTGATGCAGTCAGAATTCCTTATGACGAAGAAACAAAAAAAGCAAGGACACGGTCTATTTTTGTTGGAAAGAAGTGGTTAGAGGTTGGATACAACCCTAAGGATGTATGGTCTGTCTCTCGTCTTCACCGCATTCATTCCGAACGAGAAGACCATCCTACCCAAAAACCGCTGGAGATTATCGAACGAATGGTAAGGGCAAGTTGTCCTATCGGCGGTCTGGTTTGTGATCCTTTTGCCGGTTCAGGTACTACCATTGAAGCGTGCATACGAAACCAGCGACACTATATTGCATTCGAGATAAATCCTGAATATCATCGAATTATCGAAGAGAGAATAAAAAAGGTTCGCTTGGAAATCGATAATCATTTGCCTTTGTATTTGGGAAACAATAACCAAAACAGAACCTCAACACCACACCTTGCACAGTCAACATTATTTGAAAAACATCCGATAAACAAATGAACCTTACGCTTGGTGGGCAATCTAGTGACACCATACCTATTTTATTTGCGTCCGCTTATCTTTTGTTGAGATTTGTTGCTGTGAGAATCTGTGAAAATCTGTGAAATCTGTGGTTAAAAAAGGTTTTGTATATCTGGTCGGGGCAGGGCCGGGCAGAGCGGACTTGATTACCGTCCGCGGGGCAGAGGTCCTGCGGACTGCTGATTGTGTAATTTGCGACAAGCTGACCAATCCGGCTTTACTTAACCTGGCCCCGAAAAATGTTGAGATTATCTTCGTTCCAAAGCGCACGCCTGCCGGCGGGTTTAGCCAGGAAGAAATCAACAGGTTATTAGTCGAAAAGGCATCCGGCGGGAAAACGGTCGTGCGGCTAAAAGGCGGCGACCCCTGTATATTCGGCAGATGTGCTGAGGAACTCGCAGTTCTCATCGAAGCCGGAATCAATTTTGAGCTAGTTCCGGGCGTGACGGCCGGCATCGCCGCCGCTGACTATACCGGCATCCTCCTGACTGATAGACAATACAGTTCGCAGGTGGTTTTTGTTACCGGCCAGGAAGCGGAAGGAAAGCAGCAAAGCAATATTGACTGGAAGTGGCTGGCTAAATTCCAGGGAACCATAGTTTTCTATATGGGGGTGGGCAATCTGAATTTTATTACCCAGCAACTAATAGAAAATGGTATGGCGGCGGATACGCCGGCAGCGGTAATCGCTGATGCTACCCTGCCTGGCCAGAGTGTTGTAAAAGCCACGCTTGGCCGGGTAAGCGAAAAGTGTAAGCAGGATAAAATCGAACCTCCGGCGATTGTAATTATCGGTGCTGCGGCAGACAGCGACGTCAGAATGGACTGGTTCACCAAAAAGCCGTTGTTTGGTAAAAATATCGTTGTAACACGGGACGTCTTCGGCAATGCCGACTTTGCGGCCAGGATTATTTGCAGGGGTGGTAATCCGATAGAATTTACCACGATGAAAATAAAACCGCTGACAGAATCAAATGAGTTCCTGCGGGCGGTAGCCCGCCTCGGACGAGCCGAATTTGATTGGGTAATCTTCACCAGCGCCAATGGCGTAAGTATATTCTTTGATGCCTTGCAGGGCTTGGGTAAAGACGCCAGGGTTTTTGGCCCTGCCAGGGTTGCTGCGATAGGCAGTGAAACCGCTGTTAAGTTGAGCGAATTCGGAATAAAGGCGGATTTTGTGCCGACTGTTTACACGGGTGAGCAGCTTGGCAAACAACTGATGTGCTTTACGAATTTGCAGGATAAAAAGATTCTGCTCTTGCGCTCACAGCTTGCTTCCAATGAACTTGTCGAGATTTTGGAACAAGCGGGAGCCGATGTTCTCGATGCAGCCATTTATACTGCCATAGAACAAAAAAGCGAAAGCAACTGGCTGATTGAAAAAATCGGCAGAGGCGAGATAGATTGGCTGACGTTCGCAAGTCCCTCTTCGGCTCGGATGTTTTTTGAGCAGGTTCCCATCGGAGTAGTAAATCCAGGAAATGTGAAGGTTGCGTCGATTGGGCCGACAACTTCCGAGCAATTAAAAAATCTTGGTGTCAGGATTGATGTGACAGCCGAAGAGCATACCATTGACGGCTTGCTTGATGCAATAGAGAAAACGCACTTATGATAAACATCTCGAAACTATATTGTGGGCTGGCCGGCGAATCAGACGATTTGCGGTATGGGCGGGAAAATTCGTTCGGCCCGGTTATTGCTTATAACTGCACAAAAAGGTGCAACTTGCGGTGTTTGCATTGTTATAGTTCTTCCGGGGCTAATCTGTCTTTGACAGATGAGCTGACTACGCTCGAAGCAAAGCAATTGCTTTCGCAGCTTGCGGAAGCTAATTGTCCGGTGGTGTTATTTAGCGGCGGCGAGCCGTTATTGCGGAACGATTTATTCGAATTGCTGGCGAAGGCAAAGCGATTAAAATTGCGAACCGTTATTTCCAGTAATGGAACGTTGATTGATTCGAAAACCGCCGATAAACTGTCTGATGCCGGCGTAAGTTATGTAGGTATCTCCATCGATGGCGCAGAAGAATTCCACGATACCTTCAGGCAGGCAAGGGGCTGCTTCAGGGCGGCTCTGTCGGGGATTGAAAACTGCAAAAAGGCAGGTTTGAAAACGGGCTTGCGTTTTACTATAATAAAACAAAATGCAGACCAAATTACTGTTGTTTTCGACATCGCCGCTGAAAATGGCGTAAGGAGAATCTGCTTTTATCATTTGCTCCGAACAGGCAGAGCAAAAGGGCTTGGCAAGCAGGTCTTGAATAAGCAGCAAACACGCACAGTCCTTGATGTGATTATAGAAAAGACCGATGACTTTGTAGGAAAGGGTTTGATAGATGAAGTCCTCACCGTTGGCAATCACGCTGATGGGCCTTATCTGCTTGTAAAAATGCAAAAAGGGAAAAACAGAAATTTCCGCAGAGCCAAGAAGCTTCTGCTTGCAAATGGTGGGAACCGCATCGGCGAAAAAATCGGCTGCGTCGGCTGGGATGGCAGCGTGTATCCAGACCAATTCTGGCGTAATTACGCACTCGGCAATATCAAAGATAAAACCTTCAGGCAAATTTGGGAAAATGGTTCGCAGCCGGTGCTGAATAAGCTGCGAAATAAATCTCAGTTTGCTGATGCGAGGTGCCTTCGGTGCAAATGGTTTGATTTATGCAAGGGCAACTTTAGATTCTTAGGCGCTGAAGCGGATGATAAATATTGGTTTAATGAGCCGGCCTGTTATCTAACGGATGAAGAAATAACTGGTGGCAGAGAGCAATTTTTGCCACTAAGGCACCAAGTCACAAAGGAAGTGTAGATAAAATTTGAAAGAGAATTTTGTTGTGTAATCTTAGTGTCTTTGTGCCTTGGTGGCAGGAAGGAGTTTTTGATGGTTTTTCCAAAAATCAGGATGCGACGGCTGCGATGCAGCGAATCTATGCGCAGATTGGTGCGTGAAACTGCTTTAAGCGTGGATAATCTGGTTTATCCATTGTTTGTCCGCGAAGGCAAAAAGCTAAAGGAGCCGATTAAGTCGATGACGGATTGTTTCCATTTCTCGCCGGATACGGTTGCCGATGAAGCCGCCGAGGTTGCTTCGCTGGGGATACCTGCGGTGCTTCTTTTTGGCCTGCCAAAAAACAAGGACGAAATGGGTTCGCAGGCGTGGGCGGAAAACGGCGTTGTCCAGCGCTCTGTAAAGGAAATCAAAAAGCGCGTGCCGGACCTTTTGGTTATTACCGATATTTGCCTTTGCGAATATACCTCGCACGGCCATTGCGGCGTAATCAAAGATGGCAAAATCGATAATGACTCGACCTGCGAATTATTGGCCAAAGTTGCTTTGTCGCACGCCCAGGCCGGCGCGGATATTGTCGCTCCTTCGGATATGATGGATGGCCGGGTGCGGTATATCCGTGAGGCCCTCGAAGAAAATGGATTCCACGATGTCGCCATTATGTCTTACTCAGCTAAATACGCTTCTGCCTTCTATGGGCCGTTCAGAGATGCCGCCGAGTCAGCCCCGGCTTTTGGCGACCGAAAGGGCTATCAGATGGATGTGGCAAATGCCCGCCAGGCAATGGCCGAAATTGCACTTGATATTGAGGAAGGTGCCGATATTGTAATGGTCAAGCCAGCCCTTTGTTTCCTTGATGTTATCTATCGTGCAAAGCAGCGTTTTGATTGTCCCATCGCGGCGTATAATGTAAGCGGCGAATATATGATGTTAAACACCGCCGCCCAGGCCGGCCTATTGGACAAAGAAGCCGCAATGCTTGAAATGCTCACCTCCATCAAACGCGCCGGCGCAGATATTATTATCACCTACTTTGCCAAAGAAACGGCAAAAAAACTAAAAGTCCACACTCAATAGTAAATAATCAATAATCAATAATCGATAATCAATGGAGAAACCTCATCTTATTGCCTTTGAACTTACCCGCCGATGCAGGTTTGACTGCAAACACTGCCGGGCGAATGCCCAGAAGCAAAGTGCTGCTGATGAACTGACTACTGAGCAGTGTGAAAGAATCCTTGCATCCATAGCGAAGTTCAATGAGAGTATGATAATCCTTACCGGCGGCGAGCCAATGGAACGAAGCGACATCTATGAACTTATTCAATATGGCCGGGATTTGGGACTGCGAATGGTAATGGCTACGTGCGGATATGCTATTAACGATGAATCCATCGCAAAACTAAAAGAGGCCGGCATTTTGGCACTATCTATCTCTCTCGATGGCTCCTCTGCGC
>Ga0315277_10007457_pt1 | contig 14192 bp, 10 predicted proteins | sample YL17G05_15_MG_FD_203695 | JGI IMG/M metagenome (GOLD analysis project Ga0315277, IMG submission 203695) | Sediment microbial communities from Yellowstone Lake, YNP, Wyoming, USA - YL17G05_15 | ecosystem: Environmental > Aquatic > Freshwater > Lake > Sediment | place: USA: Wyoming | collected... | reverse complement strand
ATCCGCTCCCTCACGGTCGCGGCTCCGCTGTAGATTCGGAGCCGCGCGCGTCAGCGAGCGGTCTGGAACCTGGCGCAGGCATCCATGGCGCTGTGTATAGTGCGCTAAGTCCTGGTTGAAGACCTGCCGATAGAGGCTTGGGGTCGAAGCCTCGCAGGGTTTACTATTTGCTGTGGTGCCAAAAACGGCGAGATCCGATAGTCGGAAAGCGGACTACGTCCCGTTGCCCTCGGTGTGGAATGGTGACGACGCCAGCTTGCTTGAGCGTCTGTTAGAGTTCTACCCACGCAAGCGGCCCAAGCGGATCCTCGATGCCACGGTAAACGGAGGAAGGTTCTGGCGCGGCAGCAGCCGCCCCGTCATCGGAATGGACATCGAACCGAAGCACCGCCCCGCAATAGTGGGAGACAACACCGCGATGCCTTTCCGAAACGGAAGCCTCGATGTGGTGGTCTATGATCCCCCGCACATCCCCAATCAGGGCAAGGACAACCTGAAAGATTTCAATGTACGATTCGGTCTCACCCTTAAGTCTTCCAAGGAAAACGGGTACACTTTTGCGCACACCTATCCGCCCTTCGTCCGCGAGGCCCACCGAGTTCTGAAGCCGGAAGGCATCCTGCTCTGCAAGATCACGGACTACATCCACGATCACCAGTACCAGTGGGCCCACGTCGATTTCATCCAGGCGGCCCGAGCAGCCGGATTCACTGCTTGCGATTGCATTGTGAAAACCAGAAAGGGACCGATAATCGACCCCAAGTGGAAAGTCGCCCACCACAGCCGCAGACAGCACTGCTATTGGCTGGTCTTCAGGAAATCCGACAAGTGTGAATGATCGTCAGTCCGTGACGAGCCAATCCCAGGCCAGCAATAGAGCGCAATCCTCCACTCGCAAGTTTCTGACTTGGCATTTGCCATCCGACACTGGAAAGTGATTGATGCGAAAGAAGCTACTCAAACTGACCGAATCCGCCCCCCGTTGGAGGAGTCGGTTCAGTCCGCCGCGGACCCAATCACGAGATCGAGGCCGGCAGCTTCGGCGAACGCATGGAAGTCCCGATCTCGCGTAAGGAGAGGAATCCCGCGATCGATACAGCTTTGAGCGATCAGGGCATCCCCGAGGCGCGCCTTGCGGCGCTTGGCCAGCACCTTCGCTCGCAAAGCGCCCGCCCGTTGCCAATAGCCGGGCCTGATCTCGATGAGGGGCAGTTCTGAGAGGGTTTGTGAAACCTCTGAAGAGAGCTTCGGGTCGCTCAATACTTCGGTGAGCACAACGGGCGCCATGAGCACCTGCCGGTCCTCGAGCGCCCTGTCGAGCAGTTCTGCGTCCCCGCCGCCGTCTCCTTCCAGGAAGGCGATCCATGTGCTGGTGTCGGCCGCGATCATCGGTCGGCCTTAAGCTCAGCCAGCGTGCGCGAAAAGCGAGCCTTGCCCCGAAGCTGGCGTAGCCGCGCGTAGGTCTGCGATGCCGCCACTAGCTGCAGGCCACTACGCACGGTCTGGGTGATGCCGGCACCGCTGGCTCGCTGTGCCTTCTCGAGAAGCTCCAGCGGCACCTCGACGGTGATCTTGCGCGCTGTCTCCATCACGCGCCACTATACCATATTAGACACCAGCATCGAATATGGCCCTGGGGCTCACGGCCAGGCCGGCAGCGTCCGCGATCTCGAGGGCGCGGCCGCGGACGCGTTCGAAGAGTCCTCCCCACGCGTTCGCTGCGTGGTGGTCAGGTGGTGCGGGCCCTCGATCTCTCTGCGGATTTCGGTCTCAGTCTTCATTGCGTTATACGCAGCGTCACAAGGGATTGCGCATCCGCTGTAGATTCGGAGCCGCGCGCGTCAGCGAGCGGTCTGGAACCTGGCGCAGGCATCAATGGCGCTGTGTATAACACCCAGTCATATGAGGGCTCTCTGTCTCCGGCAACTCAGCAGGGAGGCTGTCCGATTCGGGGAAGAGCAGGCGCACGGGCGCACCGCCCAGGATGCCGGCGGCTTCGCGGGTCGTATGATCGAGCGTCGCCTCGCGATCGCGCATGAGCGGTCTCCTTGGAAGACCACCCACGACGATCTCCGCCCCGCGGTCGACGCGTCGTCTGGTGGGAGTTGTGGGTGCGGCGTGCCGCCGTGTCCGTTAACCATATACGCCGCGCGGGTTCGAGTTGTCCGGCTTCCGGGTCCAATAATCTTGTCTGGCGCCCCCCGCTGGTTGGCGCATTCAGACTATGATCGAGGTCTCGCAATCGGAGCAGATTCGACGTGGTCTATTTGGTCCAGCGGATCATTGTCAACTCGTAGGGATGGACAATGTCTCGCGTGGCCCGGAAAGCCGGAGCCCTGCTGGCACAGGAGTACACTTCATATAGGGGACACCCACGTGCCAACCCAGGCAGACCGAAGACCTGACCCGGAACGCCTTAAGGTCTTTCTCGGATATGCGTCCGGAGTTGGCAAGTCGCTGCGCATGCTGGACGAAGCTCGCCGCCGGCGCGAGCGCGGCCAGGACGTCGTCGTCGGAGCCATTCAACCCCAGAGACCCGCAGACGTTGAGGCCATCTTGAGCACCTTGGAAGTGATCCCGTTCAAGCTCATCAATGGCACAGAGACCATGGATGTGGACGCCATCCTGCGCCGGAAGCCGCAGGTGTGCATTGTGGATGGCCTGGCCTACGACAACCCTCCGGGCAGCCGGCACGCCCAGCGCTGGCAGGACCTCGAGGAACTGCTCGCGGCCGGGATTGTCGTGATCACCTCAGTGAACCTCCAGCACATCCAGGAAGAACGCGAAAAGGTCGAGAAGATCACCGGCAAACATGTCACGGCCACGGTTCCGAAGCAGTTTCTCAGCACTGCTGACGAGATTGTGGTCGTGGATGTGCCGCCCGAGTTGCTGTTCGCCAGAACTGGTGAAAGCGCGGCGGATCCGGAACAGGCCCGCCGCCTCTCGGAGTTGCGGGAGATTGCCCTGCTGCTGACGGCCGACATCGTGGACCGGCAACTCGAGGAATACCTCGCCTCCCAGGGCCTCGGTCAACCCTGGGGCGCCCAGGAGCGAATCCTGGTCTGCATCACCCCGCGGGCCAACGCCGCCCGGATGATCGCGGGCGCAAAGCGCAGCGCGGAACGGTTCCACTGCGATCTTCTGGTGGCCTATGTCCGACAGCCGGATTTGAAGCCTCAGGACCAGGCCATTCTCGAACGCAGCCTGGTAATGGCGCGCGAGGCTGGCGCCCAGGTTGAGATCCTGGAGGACGACGACCCCATCGAGACCATCCTTCGCTTCGCGCGGGAACATCGAATTACCCAGATCTTTGTCGGCCACAGTCTGCGCCGGAGTTGGTGGTACCGGCTGGCGGGCGGGCCGCTCGATCGCCTGATCCGCGCAGCCGAAGATATGGATGTCCACGTGTTCCCCCACTAGCGAGCCGAAATGCCTGAACCCCAGCACAGCCAGCGCGGCCGCCTCAAGATCTACCTGGGCTACGCTGCCGGCGTCGGCAAGACCTTCCAGATGCTCCAGGAGGCGCACGAGCTGGTGCGCAACGGCGTGGATGTTGTCATCGGGTACTTTGAACCGCACAGCCGCAAAGACACCATCGACAAGGCCCAAGGCCTCAACTCAGTCCCCCGCCGCAAGGTCGAGTATCGCGGAGCTGTCTTCGAAGAGATGGACACTGAGGCCATCCTTCGGCGTAACCCGCAGATCTGTCTAGTCGACGAACTGGCCCACACCAACGTTCCAGGCTCCGGTCACGCCAAGCGTTTCGAAGATGTGCTGGTCTTGCTCGAGGCGGGCATCGATGTGTTTGCGACCCTGAACATCCAGCACCTCGAGAGTCTGAACGACCAGGTTTGGCAGATGACTGGAGTGCCGGTCCGGGAGACGGTGCCCGATTGGGTCATCCGGCAGGCCGATGAAGTGGTCATGGTCGATCTCACGCCCAGGGCCCTTCTGAACCGGCTCCGGCGCGGGGTGGTTTACGCACCGGAGAGAGCACAGCGCGCGCTGGAGAACTTCTTCAAAGAATCCACGCTGGTGGCCCTGCGCGAGCTGGCGTTGCGCGAGACCGCACACGAGGTGGATGCGCGCCAGCCCGACCTGCCTGAGGCTGCTCCCGACAAACACGAGCCCCCGGGTGAATCCGGCGCGGCGCTCGAGCGGCTCCTGGTGTGGGTTACCGCGGATCCCTCGGCGGCCCTGCTCATCCGGCGTGCCCGGCGCGTAGCGGACTATCTCCGTGCCGAGTGCTTTGCCGTATATGTCCGCCAGGAAACGGATTCGAGCCATCTTCCCGTTGAGCGCACAGAAGCCATCGAGAGAATCCTGAACTTCGCCCGCAACCTGCACATCGAGACCCGCATCCTGCACGGCTCAGACGTAGTCCGGTCTCTGGTTGATTTTGCCAGGGTGCATCAAATCACCAAAGTCATCGTGGCGCGCCCGCAGTACGGGCGATGGCAGTGGCTTCTCGGGCGCAATCTGATCCATGAGATCGTGCGTGAGGCGCGCGATATGGAGGTCGTCATCGTAGCCGAACGCCGGCCTGCAAGAGCAGCCTGAAGGCTGACGGCCAAGGGCTATAAAATGGAACCTGACCCGTGATCGACCGTCGCGCATTTCTGCTCGCTCCCGCCCTGGCCCTGGCGCACTGCCGCCGCCGCAAGAGCGCCGGCTTTTACGGGTACGCTTTCGTGGCCAATGAAGAGGGACAAGCCATCGCAGCCGTCGATCTGACCACCTTCACGGTGGCGCGTCACATCCGCCTGGAAGGCAACCCCACCGCGGTGCTGGCGCATCCCTCGGCAGTTTACGCCTTGACTCCCAACACCGGCACGGTGCACGAGATCGGCGTGGCGGACCTCTCCTTCCGCCGCAAGATCCAGGTGGCTCGCTCGGCGGTCTCGATGCGGCTGGCCCCGGACGGAGCCGCCCTCTGGGTGCTCTGCCGGGAACCCAAGCGGCTGGTTCGCCTGGCGCTGGACACCTTCCGCAGCGAGGCCCACCTCAACCTGCCCCTCGAGCCTGTGGATTTTGACCTCGCCCCGGCCGGGCAATGGGCCGCCGTCAGCTTCGGGGCCGCTGGCGCGTTGGCCTTTGCAGACCTCGCAGGACGCCGCGCGGAGCGGCCCGTCAGTCTGGGCAAGAGCGTTTCGACCCTGCGTTTCCGCTCCGATGGCAAGCAACTCCTGGCCGCCAACACCAGCGAGCGCATGCTCTCGATTCTCGAAGCGCCCACCGGCCGCCTGATCGTACACCTGCCCCTGGCGGTGCGCCCCGAGAACTTCTGTTTCAAGTCCGATGGCGGCCAGTTGTTCATCACCGGAGAAGGCATGGATGCGGTCGTGGTGGCGTACCCCTACAGCACCGAGATCGCTGAGACCGTGCTGGCCGGCAAAGGCCCCGGGGCCATGGCCGCCTCCGACGCCTACCTGTTTGTCGCCAACCCGCCCTCCGGCGACGTCACCATCCTGGACATCGAGACCCGGCGCGCCATTGCGGTGGTGGCGGCCGGCGGTGGGCCGGGATTCATCACCGTCACCCCGGACGACCAGTACGCCCTGGTGCTCAACCCGCAGTCCGGCAGCATGGCGGTGATCCGCGTCGATACCATCAAGGCCACCCGCACCAAGTCCGCCTCCCTGTTCACCATGATTCCGGTGGGCTCCAAGCCGGTGAGCGCCGCAGTGCGCAGGGTGTGAAGCGCGGGGCCTTGCTTTTATAAGCTGCCGCGCACCAGCTCGATCTGCTCGATCATCTTCTTGATCCACTCCTCGCTGTCCACCCGGCCGAATCCGGTCTGCTCGAAGCGCAGCACACCCGCCCGGTCCACCACCCAGTTGCGCGGAATGCTCCACGAACCCAGGTAGCTGTCGATCACCTCCTTCGCCAGCAGAACCGGGAAAGTGTACTTGTTCTCTTGCATGAACGGCTCGACACCTCCGATGCTGTCGTCCAGGTTCAAGGTGACCAGCACCACGTCTTGGCGGTCCTTTACCCGCTGGTAGAGCTTCTCCAGATACGGCAGCTCTTCACGGCAAGGACCGCACCAAGTGGCCCACAGATTGACGAACGTGGTCTTGCCCGCCAGACTGCTCTTCTTCCAGGTTCTCCCCGCCAGGTCGGTCACCTGGAATTCCGGCAGGGACCGTTCCATCTTGGTCCAACGGTCAAATGCGGGTCTGCTCGGGGTTCCGGATGTTGCGGCGGAAAGTTGCTCGAGCCAGTTCTGCCAACCTTCGGTGGTCCCGCCCAGCTCCTTCCAGAGCGCCTGGGCCTTCCGCCTCCATTGGTTTTCGAGATACTCCAGGGATGCCGCCTTCGCCAGCCGCAGACCGGTTTGATAGAATCCCAGCGCATCCAGTTTCCGGTTCTCCGCCGCCGCCAGTTTTGCCAGCGCCTCGTAGTACTTGGCTTCGTCCGTGGGCAGGTTCCTGACTGCGGTTTCAATTCTCGAGATGCCCGAGTCTCGCGGTTTGTCTTTGGGGAGGCTTTCGAGCTTCTTCTCCCACCCCGCCACCTTGGTTTTCCATTCGCGCAGGCCGCGCTCCATTTCGAAAATCGTGTCCCGCGCTTTGTCGAACCGCTTCTGCTGGAGGTAGGCGTCCAGAACCGTGGCCCAGCCGAACGTTTTCTGCCCCCAAAGCGATGCCTCTTCGCCTTCCTTGCGGTCGGGGGTAAACAGCAGGTCGTTGTCCATCTCCTCAACACGCTTGGAAGCCGCTTCCAGGCCCTCCCGGACCAGGTCAGGCGCCTGCTCCAGGCGGATGCCCCGTCTGACGTATAGCGTAGCGATCCGGCTGCGGGGCGACGGCGTGCTGACGACGCTGGATTTGCGGACCTTCTCCATCTCGAAACACTTGTCGATGGCCGCTAGCAACTCACTGTCCAGTCGCTCAGGCAGCTCGGCCAGCGCCAGGACTCGCTGGTACATCATGAACGAATCGTCCCCGGTCAGCTTGATCCATTCCTCGGTGGCCGCGAGCCGGGCCTCATAATAGGCCTTCCTTTTCTCCCCGGGGTCGCCCGGCTTGGGATAGGGGTTCTTCTTGCTCCATTCGTTCATGGCCGCGAAGGCCTTCGACATGCCGGCGCCCTGCCTTTGGTCCATGGCCTGCGCCGCTTTTTCCGCTTCCTTGTCGCCGGTGATCTTGTACCCTTCGCCCAGGATGTAGCTGATCTGGCTGTGCTGCTTCGGATCCAGCGCCTTCAGGCCCGCCAGGTCCTGCTCCACTCGCTGGCGCAACTGCGGATGCTCGGGCACCGGAGTCACCTTGAACTCCAGCCGCCACAAGTTCGGCCAGGCACCCAGCGCCTCGTCGTCCGTCCGGCGATCAGCTTCCGCAGCCGCCCCGCCGCCTCCTTGAGAAACTCCGGGTTCGGAAGGCGGCTGAGACGGGAATAGCCGTCCAGATTCTCCGGGCACAGGCGGGCGTAAGCCCTCGCATTGCTCTCCAGCTTGGCCTCATCACGGAATGCAGGATAGCCGTAAATGTCCGCCAAGCTTGCGAACGGCCGCGCGAATTTCGGGTGCTCTGTTGCCAGCTTAGTCAGGATCTTGATGGATTCCGCGGTCTGGCGGCCCATCAACGCCAGCGCATAGAAGTACTGCGCTGCCGGATCCTCCGGCCCCTGCCCCAAGCGGCGCTTCTGCTCGGCAATCACCTCCTCCGGCGCGAGCGAGCGCACGCGGGACGCCTCGAGGTACGCTCTTCTGACGAAGAAGTCCCCGGGGTGCTTCTCCAGCAATGCCTTCAGCTTGGCAGTTCTCTCCGTTTGGATTTCACTGGACGGCCGCTTGTCGTCCTCGGCCGCTTTCCGCGCTGCTTGAATCGCCTCGCGGACCTCCTCGGTTGCCCGGCAGCCGGGAATCTGGGCCTGCTGGGCCAGGGCGGTCAACAATAAAAAGAAGAGAGAGCACAAGACGCATGCTTATCCCCCTTGCGTGAAGAGACACCGCCGCAATACCAGAAGTTCCTACGAGAGGCTGGTTCAGCGAGGCCCCTCGCCATCAAGCCGGGGCTTCCGTTTTGAACCCTTCCTTGGGCAAGAAACACACGGCTGCCCCTGGCTGACCTGCTCGAGCGCCTCTCCCAAGATCCGACCTTCCGGCGGCTGCTCAATCGCAAGGGTGATTGTCTGGTAGCGAGGCTGCCGCCCGGTAACGTGCACAGCGCCGGCGGGGAAGTGTTTCTTCGCGCCGGGTTCGTCGTAACCGACCTGGAGGTGCGGCCGCCGGGGTGGCTTCGGATGAAAAGCATAGACGACGGGGCTTGAGTAAAGTCGGGCTGATGTATACTACTTGCTGGCCACTATGCCAGAACGGGAATCAAGTGTTCCATCGACAACGGCTTGGCAGGTTCTCGCCCTGATCGCAACGCTTGCCTTGGGCAGCGCGCCGGCCGAACAGTTGCCCGGCCTCATCACCGCCCTGGCTATCGACCCGCTGAATCCAGCCACCATCTACGCAGGAACAGCGACGGCCGGCGGATTTCGGGGAACTGTCTATAAGAGCACCGATGTCGGCCAGTCGTGGAAACCCGCGAACACGGGATTGCCCGACGTTGCCGTCATCTCCCTCGCCATTGATCCCGCCAGGCCATCCATCATCTACATGGGTTCTAACGGCGCCGGGGCATTCAAGAGCACGGACGGGGGGCAGTCCTGGTTCGCCATCCAAGCAGGTCTGGCCGCTATTGGCCTCACGTCCATCGCGATCGCTCCCGCCAACCCTTCCACTCTTTATGGCGCAGAAGGCTCCTATGGGAACCAGGGGGTTGTCAAGAGCACCGACGGCGGGCAGTTGTGGTTCCCTGCCGGTCTGGCGGGAAAAACCGTCCTTGAAGTCTGCGTGCATCCGGCCAATCCCGAGATCCTATTCGCAGGGACCTACACCAACAGAATGTTCAAGAGCGCGGATGGGGGCCGGAACTGGAGGCCAATCAATGCCGGGCTGACTGGCCGGTACGTCTTATCGATTTCGATCGACCGCTTGAATCCATCATCGCTCTACATTTCGGCAGGTCCGGACGGGGTATTCAAAAGTACCAACTCGGGCGAGGACTGGTCCCCCTCCAGTTCCGGGCTTGAGGGCGCCGACGTAAGATCACTGTCGGTTGAGGCGGGCAGTTCGACAACCCTATATGCCGGCACGCGACTAGGCGGGGTGTTCAAGAGCACGGATGCCGGCGGCAAATGGACTCCAATCAACTCGGGGCTTCCAAGCACCCAGGTGGAACTCGTCGTCACGGACCCAATTCGGCCCAATCTGCTGTATGTCGGAACATCCGGCTACGGCGTCTACAAATCCGTCGATGGCGGGGCCTCGTGGTATGCCGCAGGTACGGTGACCTCCCCCGGTGCAGAAAGCCGGCGTGTCGTCATCATCGACATTGATGGGCTGCGCAAGAGCGCGTTTGATCAGGCTCTGCGCGATGGCCGCCTTCCCAACTTCGAGAAGATCCTGGGCGGCAAAAACTGCGAAAAAGCTTTGTGTTTCGACGCTGCTACAACCGTTTTTCCCTCTGTCACCCTGGCAGCCCAGGCCTCCCTCTTTACCGGCTTGTACCCTGGCAGGCACGGCATTGCCGGAAACCAGTGGTTCAACCGGACTGAGAACCAGGAGGTCAATTACTTCTCCATGAGTAACGCTCAGGCTGTCTACGGGGTGGATTACCCCGGTGGCCTGGCCAATGGCCACCTCGCACACAACAACGTCGCCACCCTCTATGATGCGGCCTCAGCAGCCGGGCTATCCAGTTTTGTGATCTTCAACCAGTACTGGAAAGGCACCCCGGCTGGCGGGGCGATTCAGCCTTCAAGTGATGAACTCTACCTGTATGGTCTCACCAGTACCGGCATCGAGCCGGACGTCAACAACTACCGGGTGTATGACGTTCTCATGGTGTCGCACGCTCTGACTTTGGTGCGTGTTAAGGGCTTACCCCGCATTCTCACCCTCTACTTTACCGGTCTGGACGCCACCGGACACAAGCTGGGAGCAGAGGGAGGGTCGCAGGATGTCGTCCAGATTGACTACCTGTCCGGTCTTGTGGATACGTTTCTGAGCCCGCTGCTTGAGGAGTTCGAGCGCCAGGACCGTAACTGGCGGGACAACATCCTGTTTGTCATTACTTCCGACCACGGGCAGACTCAGGTCTCGCGGTCGGAAAATGTGGGCAGCATCATCGAATCTGCACTGGAAGAAATCGACCACCACGATTACAAGCTGGCCGATAACGGTGGAATGGTCCACGTTTATCTCCGGAATCGGGAGTTTTTTCCGCCTCATTCCTGGCAGGATCTGCCACGCTACCAGGAAGATGTTCTGGCGGCCGCCAAGTTACTGTCTGCCTCCTCTGCGCTCCACGAGCTGGTGTGGAAGATTCTGGTGCGCGGGCCGCAAGGGCGCTATGCCGTCTATATCAGCAACGGCGTTACGCAGCCGGTCGGGGAAGACAGCGAGTTGATGTTCAAGGAAGAACTCATCCATGGTCTGAACTCTTTCAGGAGCGGGGATGTGTTGCTTCTGCTGAAGCCGGAAGTCTATTCGGTCTCGGATTTGGCAGACCGTGTCAGTGAGTTCCTGTACTTCGGAAACCGGGGCAACCACGGCAGTCTCCACGACTCCGACCTGATGGTTCCTCTGGTGTTTGCTGGAGGTGGAATTCGGACTGGCCATTCTTCCACGCCGGTGAGCACGGTCAACGTCGCAAAGACGGTGGCCCGCTATCTGGGCTTTGAAGGACTGATGAAGGATGCTCAGCCGGCGGCCGCCTGCCTGGATCCGGGAACATTCAACGGGGAGTATTTCGCCAATCCGAGCCTGGCGGGGGCGCCCGCGCTGACGCGCTGTGACGACAAGGTCGATTTTGCCTGGGGCGACGGTTCACCCGATCCCCGGCTCCCGCCACACGGCTTCTCCGCACGCTGGACCCGCACGCTGAACCTGGAGGGCGGTCGGTGGCGCTTCACCGCTTCCGCCGATGGCCGAGTGCGGCTTTTTGTCGACGATGCGTTGGTCCTCGACCCATGGCGCGATGGCTCGGCAACCAGCGATTCGGTGGATTTGGATCTGCCCTCCGGGAGCCACACCATCAGGATGGAGTACTACCACACTCTAACGGCAGCGGTGGCTAGACTCTCCTGGGAGAGAAGCGGGCCGGCTGCCGCGCTGGTCGAGCTGAAGATTGTGCCGAGCGCCGTCACCGGCGGAGTTGGCGCAACCGGCGCCGTCACCTTGAACGCGCCCGCGCCCTGGGGCGGTGCGCTGGTCGGTCTAAAGACCTCGAGCCCGGCGGCTCAGGTGCCGGCCTCGGTTACCGTGCTTGCCGGCCAGATCTCAGCCAGTTTCCAGGTGGCCACAAGCAATGTTACCAGTACGCAAACCCTGACAGTTACCGCGACCTATGCCGGAGCGTCGAAGACCGCGACTCTGACCCTTAATCCGGGCGGGAGCGGAACATCCATGGTGAAGCTGGACGTAACCGTGAACCGGCGCGTGGTTACCAGCGGTGGCAATGTCAAGTATTCAATCGCGGTCAGCAACCGCGGGCCCGCTCCCATCGACGGCGCGCGCCTGCGCGACCCGCTGCCCGAGGGAATGACAAATGCATCCTGCGGGGTTCCGTCCGGCGCCTGCTCCTATGCGGACGGCATCGTTACGGCTGCGCTGCCCGTGCTGGCGCCTTCCGCCACGGTGAAGGTGAGCATCTGGGCCAAAGCCCCGTACGTGACCGCCGTGACCGCTCTGAACAACACCGCCATTCTGGCGCTCCCGGGTCCGGTGCCCGTGGAAATACAGGCCTCCCAGACCGTCACGATCAACCCCTGGGCGCCACAGAGCGGTGGCCCGGGCGGCGGCGAGGTGGTCTCCTTGATTGTGGATCCCAGGAACTCGGACACGGTGTACGTGGGAGGGTGGGGCGTCCTGAAAAGTACCGACGGCGCGCAGACCTGGCTCGCCTCCCAAGCGGGCTTGCCCGAGAGCTTTTTTTCGCTCCTCATGGATCCTGTGCGGCCCTCGATTCTGTACGCCCTGGGCCCCGAACTCTTCAAGAGCCCGGACGGAGGCCGGAACTGGTATTACCTCCGCGCAGGGATCTTCAGCCTCGCCGTTGACCCAGACAATCCGGACACGCTGTTCGCCGGCACGCAAACCGGAGTGTTGGTAAGCAGGGACGGCGGCTTGAGCTGGTCGGCTTCCGGGACCGGTATTCGCAACGGCAGCGTCAACACTATTGCCATCAGCCCGTCCGAGCCGCACATCATTTACGCAGCCCTTGAGGCCCAAGCCTTCTACACCAGTTCCGATGGCGGACGGAGCTGGGCCGCGGTAAGCCCGTCAGCGGGGTTACCCAGCTATTACATCAGCGCGCTGCAATTCGACCCGACCAATCCCCGGACGGTGTATGCGGTGACCCAAGGGGGCGTGGTACTTAGTTCGGATCGAGGCGCGACCTGGACGCCGTTCCCTTGCGGCGCCGCTCCGTCCACGCCCTTCTGCGTGCTCAGCTTCCACCCCACCAGGCCAGGGACGATCTACGCGCAAGACGAAAACCGAACCTACAGAACCTCCGACGGCGGCCGGACCTGGGCGCTCGATGGGGCCATGACGGCGTTGGGAGGCGGGCAGCTGGCGTTCGGCGTAACCGATCCTGCCGTGATGTACCTCGGAGGCAGCCAGCGCGGGGTTTCCCGAAGCAGGGACGGAGGACTCACCTGGACCCCGGCCAACCGCGGCCTGGGGATGCAGATCGTAAACGCGCTTGCGGTCGTCCCGTCGCAGGGCGCCATCTTCGCGGGCACTCGCGGCGGCCTCTTCAAGAGCACCGATGGCGGACCAAGCTGGACGCTTCTTCCGCTCGGTTCGCCGCCCTTGCGGGTTGCCGCGTTGGCGGTCAGCCCCAAGGACCCGTCCGTGATGTATGCCGCGGCGGAGGGTTTCTTGGCCGATAGCGTCTGGAGGAGCACGGACGGGGGCCGGAGTTGGGCGGCGGCGGGCACGGGACTGGCGGACAAGATGATCCACTGCCTGGCGATCGATCCGGCACAACCCTCCACGGTGTATGCCGGAACGTCGCGCGGGCTTTTAGCCGGCCACCAGATCTTCAAGACCACGGACGGCGGCCGCAACTGGTTCGCCCTCATCACTGCACCCCTCGGAGCTGGGGTCTCATCAATCGCCATCGATCCGTCCGACAGCAGGACGCTTTACGCCAGTTCCGCAGGCATCCTCAAGAGCGTGGACGGTGGTCTCACGTGGTTCACCGCGACACGGGAAGGCATAAATCAGGTGGTGATTGATCCTGGCAACCCGGCGCGGATCTATGCAATTGACGCCTCCGCTACAGGGCTCATAGTCAGCAATGACAGAGGGCACACCTGGAACGCGACGGGTTCGGGGCCTGCCGGAGACCTCTTCGCGCGCCTGGTGATCGATCCGCTCAACACGTCCAATCTTTACGCGAGTTCTTGGGATGACGGTCTCTTTAAGACAACGGATGGGGGAAAAACACTGTCGCCGGTAAACAGCGGTCTGCCGGCAAGGTACATCATGTCCTTGGCCGTGGATCCGGTCAACCCGTCAACCGTGTATGCGGGAACCATGGGCGCGGGGGTGTTCAAGACCACAGACGGCGGCACGACCTGGGTTCCCACCGGCACCCGAGACCTGCCGTAGCTGAAGCCAGCAGCCTGGCTGCTTGCCAAGGAAGGAGAGCGGGCGAATGCCGCTAATGTTTTTTAAGATGTAGAGGCAATATCACGTGAGGCCTCAAGATCCCAAAAGCTGCCTGCTCCTGCTGCTCTTGCTCGCCGCCCCCGGGCTCCTCGCCGACCGCCCCACCCCCCGCCTGCTGCTGACCGCCGAGGATTTTGCCCGCATCGAGCGCCTGGCCCAGTCTGCCACCTGGGCCGCGACCGCACGCACCGGCATCCTCCAGGCGGCCGAGAACTGGCCGGCGGCCCACAACCAGCGCTACGGTCTGGCCCAGTGGCAACTGCCCCCGGAGGGCGGCCAGTGGACCCTGTGGTACATCTGCAAGACCCACGGCGTGTATCTCCAGTATCGCGCTCCGGGCCAGAACATCTGCCCGGTGGACGGGCAGAACTGGACCGGCTGGCCCTACGATCAGGTCATCTACGCCCGCCGCCACAGCGAATCCGCCAGCGCCGCGCGCGATAATGCCCTGGCC
>Ga0315277_10007453_pt1 | contig 14196 bp, 9 predicted proteins | sample YL17G05_15_MG_FD_203695 | JGI IMG/M metagenome (GOLD analysis project Ga0315277, IMG submission 203695) | Sediment microbial communities from Yellowstone Lake, YNP, Wyoming, USA - YL17G05_15 | ecosystem: Environmental > Aquatic > Freshwater > Lake > Sediment | place: USA: Wyoming | collected... | reverse complement strand
TGGACGCCAGCTTGGTACGGGCAGACGACGGCAGGTGGCTGATCAACGGCCTGTGAGCATTATACGGGGCTGAGCAGGCCGTAGTCCTTCAGGGTCTGCTCCAAGACTGGCATCTTGCTCTGCTCCAACGGCGTCATCGGCAGCCGCATCTCGGCTGAGCACATATCGAGCATCGCCATCGCCGTCTTAATCGGTATGGGATTGGTCGCCAGGGTCAGCATGTTCTTGCTGAGTGCGAAGAGCTTCCTGTGCCATTGCCTGGCGGAGACGAGGTCGCCTTCGAGAATCAGGTCGGTCAGGGCCTTGACGTCGGCGGGGACAATATTGGCCACAACGCTGACGACGCCCTTTCCGCCGACGGACGCCAGCGGGAGCGTGAGCGAGTCGTCGCCGGAGATTATTGTGATGTCGCAGCGCATCGCTATCTCGCTGGCCTGGTCGAGGCTGCCTGAGGCCTCCTTGACGGCGACGATATTGTCGATCTCGGCAAGGCGTGCAATGGTCTCCGGCGTCATTCCGGCCCCGCATCGGCCCGGTATATTGTAGAGGACCATCGGCAGATCGACCTCTTCGGCTATCGCCTTGAAGTGCTGATAGAACCCCTCCTGTGTGGGCTTATTGTAGTAGGGGCCGACCTGCAGCGTGGCGTCGGCGCCGACCTTCTTGGAGAATTCCGTCAGCTCGATTGCCTCAGCGGTGCTGTTCGAGCCGGCGCCGGCTATGACAGGGACCTGGCCGCCCACGGTCTTGACTACCCTTTCGATGACCAGCTTGTGCTCCTCGTGGCTGAGGGTGGGGCACTCTCCGGTCGTTCCAACCGGCACGATCGCATCTATGCCGCCCTCCAACTGGAATTCTATCAGCTCGTCGAGGGTATCAAGGTCAATCGCCCCATCCTGAAACGGCGTCACCAACGCCACCATTGCTCCTGTAAACATCCTGAACTCCTTCTCTGTCGGTTGAAAGTGAACTAAAGTGAAATAAAGTGAAATAAAGTGAGCTAAAGTGTGCCAAAACAGACGCAATCCCCAACTTTAGTCACTCCTAACTTTAGTCACTTTAGTTCACTCTTAACTTTAGTCACTTTAGATCACTTCTTTTGAAACTTCTCAATCAATTCTATCATTTCGGCGGTCGCTTCTCCGATCCCCACGAGCACGGCCCGCGAGACTATACTATGGCCGATATTGAACTCGCACAAGTCCGGGATGCCCGCCACGGGTGCGATATTGCGATACGTCAGGCCGTGGCCGGCATGGACTACCAGCTTCTTGTCGAGGGCAAGCTGTTTGCCTCGCTCCAGCTCAGCCAGCCTTCTCTTGACGGCGGTCGGCGTCTTGGCGTTGGCATACGCTCCGGTATGCAGCTCGACGGCGTCGCAGCCGGTCTGGGCCGAGGCGATTATCTGCTCCGGATCGGGCGTGATAAACGCGCTAACGAGAATACCCTTCTTGTGCATCCTTTTGACAACCTGAGCCAGCCGCTTCTTGTACGCGACGCAGTCCAGGCCGCCCTCGGTGGTGAGTTCCCGGCGGTTCTCAGGCACGAGCGTTACCTGGTCGGGCCGAAGCTGCTCGGCGATCTTGACTATCGGCTCAGCCATACTCATCTCAAGGTTCAGCTTGCAGGCGACGGTCTCCTTGAGCAGGCGGACGTCGCGGTCGTTGATATGCCGCCGGTCTTGGCGGAGATGGACGGTGATTCCGTTTGCGCCGGCCAGCTCGCACTGGACCGCCGCCCAGACGGGGTCCGGCTCATCGGTCAGCCGGGCCTGGCGAACCGTAGCAACATGGTCAATATTTACGTTCAAGACTGCCATTCTTCGCACCCCAAATAATGAACTCGGCCAAATTATAGCAACCCCTGGAATGCCTGCAAGAAAATATCCAACCTTTTCGCCCTCCGCCGGCCCAACCTGAGGCCACCAGCCGGATAACGAACACCAAGGCCGTTATCATTAGAGGTTATGAGCATAGAGATTCTAATCCCGTCGATTACGCGTACGATAATCTTGACAGGCTTGCCCTTGCCAAGTATAGTATAGACGGCAGTAACGAGGCCTTTACGATAGGCGACCTGGACAATAGGGATTCGGTCAACCCGCCGTGGCGGGCAAATAACATGGGCAATTGTATTGACAACAGGCCAATCAGTTCAGCCAGAGCCTATTGGACCGCGAGCGAGAAAATGCAAGAAAAAGTTGAGATGGGCAATTATAATGGGTGGTTGTCCCGAATGGCGGTCCCTAGTTTTTGGAAAGCCGAATACGAAGAACTGCTTAAAAGCACGGGTTTCTTTATTCAAGGGGGAAAATGATGGGGATACGGAGCGCCATCCAAGCTTTGTTCAGTAGCAAGAAGGCCGGGGAGCACATTGTAAAAAGTGCGGAAGCAGCGTATCACAACCATCGCAGAAAGTACCCCGACAAGGACCCTCATTATCACCTTGCACTTGCCTATTTGGCTTATTACCAGGTGATCGGAGCCAATGCCTACGACCCCATGCTACAAATGACAGCATTTCAGGATACGTATGAGTTCGCCTGCATTCCACATCCTCAATGTGGCAGAGCTCTCGGTATTGACACCTTGCGGCGGAGCTATATCGAACTATTTATGCAAGACCAGGAACTACAATATGAATTTATGAGACTTATGAGACCAGTTCACATAGCCAAGGAAGAGGGGACTCTTGAAGAGTTGTACAGGAAGAACAATCCGAATATGCCTTGCCATCCTGAAGATTGGACTGTTTCCAGATAAGGCATCTAATGTTATTAGTGTTATTAGGTAGTGTTATTAGTTATTACAGACAGCACCTATTTTTGTGTTGACAAGTGCGGGCTGCGGCGTTTATATAGCCCTTGCGGCGTCGGAGTCGAGCAGCCAGGTTACTTTGTGGAGGACGGGCCAGAGCACGTGGGCGGGATAGCGGATATCGTCGGGGTCCGTGTTGAAGACTCTCTCGAGGATGTCGGCCTTTTCACTGCCGCAGACGAGGACGGCCAGGTGAGCGGCGGCGCACATAACCGGATGCGTCAGGGTAATTCGGTCGTGCCTATCGCCCATGAGATAGACGACGGAGGCGAGTGCGGCGGTATCGAAACATGCGTAGCAGTCGGGAAAGAGCGAGCCGATATGGCCGTCAATGCCCATGCCGAGCATCATCAAATCAAATATCGGCATCTCATCCCGGCCGATGCCGAAGGCGGTGCGGATAGTCTGCTCATACGACCTGGCGGCAACCTTGAAATCTCCAAACTCGGTTGGGATTCGATGGATGTTCGACTCCGGGATGGCAACCTTATCGAGAAAAGTATCGGCGGCGAGCTTGTAATTGCTCCACTGCGAATCGGGCGGGACATAGCGCTCATCGACCCAGAAGAGTTGAATCTTGTCCCAGGCAAGGGCCTTGGCGTGCCGAGTTTCACCCAGCAGCTCGAAGAAACGCCTCGGGGTGTGGCCGCCGGAGACGGCGACGTGGAAGACGTCGTTTGCGGCAATCGCCTTTTGCGCATCTGCGACAAAGACGTCAACACTTTTGCGAGCAACGCCCTCGGCATCGGTTGCTATTTCGATATTCGGCTTGTATTTAGCAACAGTCCCCATAAATTCACCAGCCTATTATCCAATAAAGTGAGGCCTTTTGCCAGAACTTTTTTGAAAAAGAGGAAAATTCCTTGCGGCGCGTCGGAACTCGTTAAATCTTGCGGGTAACAGGACTTACATATCGAATCGTCAACGCCTCTGCTGGATGGCGGGGCCGGTGGCAACTGTATCTGTGTCTGATACGCCGCCGAATCCCAGCCGCAGTGAAAGCCGGCTCATCAGCACGTAGAGCGACGGTACGACCACCAGCGTCAGGATCGTGGCGAAGCCCAGGCCGAAGATGACAACTACCGCCATATTGCCCCACCACTGGCTGGACTCGCTCTTCGTGGACCAGGCGAGCGTATGAAAATCGTAGGAGACGCCTATTGCGGTCGGCACCAGGCCGATGATTGTGGTTCCAGCCGTCAGCAGAACGGGGCGCAGCCGCGTGACGCCGGCCTCGGCCGCGGCGGAAACAAGGTCCATTCCCCGCTGCTGCAACTGTCGCGTGTAGTCGAGCAGAACGATCGCGTTGTTCACCACTACTCCGGCCAGACTTATGACGCCGATCCCGCTCATGATGACTCCGAAGGGCAGCCCCCAGACCAGCAGCCCCAGCAGCGCGCCGATTAACGAGAGGATCACCGTTGTCATAATGACAAACGGCACCGTGAGCGAGTTAAACTGGATAACTAGGATAAGAGTAATCAAGAGCAGGGCTACTCCGAAGGCCTTGCCCAGGAAGCCCCGTGCCTCGTCCTCGGTTTCCTTTTCTCCGGCATAACGGATTTCATAGCCCATCGGCAGGTTGAATGCGGCAAGGCGGCCCTGCACATCCTTGAGGACCTCGGAACTGAGGCGGCCCTCGGCATCGGCCGTGAGCGTGACAACTCGCTTCTGGTTGATTCGGCTGATCGTACCGAATCCGCCGCGGTACTCAAAACTGCCGACCGATCTGAGCGGCACGGCGTCGCCGGATGCATTCGGAATTTTAAGGTCGTATATCTCATCGATATTGACGCGATCGGCCAGCGGCAGCCGCACCGTGATGTCGTACTCGTCGTTATACTGCCGATAAGTCCCGACCTTCGTTCCGAAGACCGCCATTTTAAGGAAGTTGCCCACGGTGGCGGTGTTGACGCCAAGCAGCATAGCGACGCGGCGATCAACGGTAAACGCCAGCTCAGGACGAGTCGCCTCCAGGTCGCTTCGCAGGTTGATAATATTCGGGACATCGGCGATAGCTCGGCGGGCCTGGTTGCTCAACTGATCAAGCACACCGAAGTCCTTGCCGATTATTTGCACGGTGATCGGCGCGCCGGTCGGCGGACCTCGCTTCTCCACCTCGACGCTGATCTCGGCCCCGGCAATATCGGCGACCGCCTGCCGCACCTCGGCGACGATCTCCAGCGAGGGCCGCTGCCGATCAGCAAAGTCGTAGAAGATCAAAGAGATATTTGCCAAGTGCGGCCCACCCGCGCTGGCCATTATGTCCATCCCGCCGCCGGACGAACCGACGTTGGTAACGATATTCTTGATCCACGGCTTGTAAGGGGTAATGCGCTCCTCGATGAGGCGGACAATGCGGTCGGTCTCACTGATATTCGTGCCCTGTGGCGCGCGGACGTTTATCACCGCGCGTTCGGGGTCGCCCTGCGGGAAGAACTCGGTGCCTTTGCCGATCTTGGCGTACAAGATTGCAAGACCGACCAAGAGGCACACTGATAAAAGGAGCGCCATACCCGGATTAGATAGCCCGGCTTCCTGGAATCGGCGGTAGCCGCGGATGAACCAATGGTCCGTCTGCCGGCGACTCGGCGAACGGCCCGCCCAAAACGAGCAGATTGTCGGGCTGAACACGAGCGCGACAAACAGCGAGGCCATCAGGCCAATAGTCAACGTGATCGGCATATATTTCATAAAGCTGCCCATCATTCCGGGCCAGAACATCAGGGGCAGGAACGCGCCCACCGTCGTCAACGTTGAGGTGGTGACCGGCCAGGCAACCTCCCTGGCGCCCATTATGGCAGCTTCCAGACGCCCGTATCCGAGCTGAAGGTGGCGATAGATGTTCTCCACGATAACAATGGCATTATCGACCAGCATACCGAGAACCAGCACAAGGCTGAACAGCACTATCATATTGAGCGTGTATCCGAGCATCTGAATCACAAAGAACGTGATGAGCATGCTCAACGGTATAATCAGAGCGACGATGATGCTCGACCGCCATCCCATAAATAACAGCAGTACGACTGTCACCAGGACCAGGGCCGCCAGAACGTTGTTTTCGAGGTCGGCCACCATGTTGCGGATGTAATCGGACATATCGAAAGTGATGCTGAACTCGACGGCGCCCATCGTTTGTTGGCCGGCCTGGTCAATAACGGCTCTGATATAGTCGGCGACGTGGACTACGTTGGCGCCTGCTCGCTTCTGAACGCTCAGGGTGACATTTGGCGCGCCGTCGAGGCGCGAGTAAGTGGTTCGATCCTTGAAGGCGTCTCGCACGTTAATAACGTCGGCAAGATAGATCGGCTTGCCGTTGCGCACCGTAAGCAGCAAATGGTCAACTTCTTCCGGCGTGACGAATTCCGCCGGAATGCGAACGTTGAATTTCGTCCCCTTCGTCTCGAGGCCGCCGGCCGAGATATTCACGTTTTCCGACGGGATCAAAGCCAACAGTTCCGGTATCAACAGGTTAAATGCGCCCGCGCGGTTGCGGTCGATCTCCAGCCGGATCTCACGCTCCAGAGCGCCGAGAACGTCAACCTTGAGCACCCCCGGAACAGCTTCAAGAATATCCTGCAAGTCATCGGCGATCACTTTTAGCTGAACAGCCGACACATCGCCGGAAATGCTGATAAGCATTATGGGAAACTCGGCGAAGTTGATCTCCTTGATCACCGATTCCTCTGCATCCTGGGGCAGCTCGCCTTTGGCCCTATCGACCCGGTCGCGGACGCGCTGCAGCGCCACGTCGGACGGCACATCCGGCGTAAACTCCACGTCGATCATGGACAGGCCCTCGGCGCTACTCGACGTGATTTCCTTAACGCCCCGAATCCCGTTCAGCTCCTTCTCGATCTTCATCGTGACGGATGTCTCCATGTCTTCCGGCGACACGCCTTCGTAGGTCGTAGTTACAAGGATGTGCGGGATGGGGATGTCGGGAAAGGCCTCGCGCGGCAATGCCATATAGCTGTAGCCGCCCAGTATGATAATAGCCAGGCCCATTACCGCTACGGTGGTCCGATTCTTAATGGCAAGGTCGGTGATAAGCATAGCCGTTATTTCTCCTGCGGAACAACGTTCACCTTTTGTCCCGGGGCGACAAAGCGATGGCCTGCGATAATCAACTGCTCGCCTGCTTCCAGGCCGCGAGTAATCTGAACGCGATCGCCCCTGATGATGCCCAGCTCGACCTGGCGGCGCTCCGCCTGCGAGGATTTGACAACATAGACGGTCTTGCCGTCCTCCATCGGTATCACCGCCAATAGCGGGATCATAATGGCGTCGCGAAGAACTCGTCGCGTCAGGCCGACGCGCACGATTTGCCCGCTGCGCAGAATTCGCTCGCGGTTGTCCAACGTCACTTCAATGCGAGTCGAGCGAGTCCGCGAGTCCGCCAGCTCGCTTATAAACGTAATCGTCCCTTCAAACGAGCGTTCCACGCCCTTGATATCCGCGAACACCGCCGCCTTCTGCCCGACGGCGAAGAAGCCAATGTCTCGCTCGGGAACCTCAACCGCCGCCTTCACCAGCGCGATATCGACCAGCGTGGCCACGGGCCCTCCGGGCTGAACGTACTCGCCCGTTTCAACGAGAAGGTCGTTGAGCACGCCGTCTATGGGGGCTAATATCCGCGTCCGCTCCAGACGAGCGCGGATCTCTTCCAGGCTGGCCCTGCTCATGGCCAGCTTGTTGACGGCGTCATCCAGGTCACGCGCCGCCGTGGCTTCCTGCTTCACCAGCTCGTTCATTCGCTCGAATTCGATCTGGTCGCGCTTGAATTGCGCGTCGGCAATGTCAAATTGGGGCTGCAGAAGATCCGTATCAAGCTGGATAAGCAGGTCTCCGGCATGGATACTGCTGCCTTCTTCAAGCGGAATCCGTTCGATTCGCCCCGCAACCTCTGCGGAAATGTCAACAATGCGGTTCGGCTCTATGACTCCCGGAATATCAAACGTCTCGGGAAGCTCAGGTTCGGCAGTAACCGTCATCACCGTCACGTTCACGGGCGGTGGCTCGCTCGGCGGAACCTCTCGCTTTCGCGCCGGCATCTTGGCTATGGCGACCAACGCCGCCAGCACGCCGAGAATAAGAACCGCCTTAACTACCTTGCTCAGCGCCGAGCCGCTCGCCGTTCTTTTTCGAAAGGCCGGCCCGGTCAATTGTCTATTTTCTGCTCCCATTGCGCTCACTTTGCCTTGGCCTCCTTCTGTTCGTTTTGTTCTTGATAATCCCAATCCCCGCCGAGGGCGAGGTGGAGATTCACGCGACTCGTCCATATCTGCCCCTTTAGAATGACTATTTGCTCTTCATCCGCCCTGCGGCGCTGCTCGGCCTCGAGCACGGAGAGAATTCCCTCTGTGCCCTGTTCATAACGGCGCCTGGAGATTTCTTCCGCAGCTTTGGCCTGCTCCAACTGAAGCGCGGCGTGCTCAAGCTGCTGCTGCTGCATCTTCTCCATAACCAGCGCATCCTCGACCTCTCGCATCGCAGTAAGGACTATGCCCTCATATACGGCGGCCAGCTCGGCGTAGCGAGCCTTGGCGGCCTTAATCTGCGCCCGCAGCCGGCCGCCCTTAAAGATCGGGGCGGTCACCGCAAAGCCAGCCGAATATGTCTCGCTGAAATGCTCCCATACATCGTGGTATCGGTCGGCGCTGCCGCCGTATGCCGCCGTCAGCGTCAGGTCGGGAAAAAGCTGCGCGATACTAACGCCAATCTGCTCATTTGCCGTCCGCAAGTTCATCTCCGCAGAGCTGACGTCCGGCCTGCGGTCGAGCAACGCCGCAGGCACACCAACGGGGACCGGATCTAAATTCGGAAGGTCGGATAGCGTTCGAGGAAGTTGCTCCGAGCTTCCGGGCCGCCGGCTAACAAGCACATCCAAAGAATGGCGCGCCGTCGCCAACAGGGCCTCCAGGCTCGGCTCAATGGCCTTCGCAGCCTCCAGATTCTCGCGGGCAAGCCGCACGTCAAGCGGACTGACCTGACCTTGGGCGCTGCGCTTTTCGACGACTTCGAGCATGCTCTTGCGGCTCTGCGTATTTGCACGGGCGATGGCAAGGCGTCCCTCTATGGTTGCGATATCTATCCGCGACTTTATGACGGTGGCGATCATCGAATTGACTAAGGCCTGCTCGCCGGCCTCCGCCGCAAGCACCTGTGCCCAGGCGGCACGCTCCAAGTGTCTGAGCTTGCCGAACAGGTCCACCATATATGCGACCGAGATGTTCTGCTGCCAGGTCTCCGTAAGGACGCTGAACCTGCCGCCGCCGAAGCCGCCCATGCCGCTGCCGAAGCTAAAGGACATCTTGTTCCTGTTGCGGCTCATATCGTACGCGACATCTGGCAGCCTGCCGCCATGCGCCTCGGCCAGGGCGGCCTGGGCCTGAATTACCCTCGCCGCGGCGGCCTTCAGGTCGTAGTTGTTATCGAGCATCTCGCGAACAAGCAAGGCCGTCGTCGGGTCGCCGAACCTCTCCCACCACGTGTCAAGGGCATTGAAGTCGCCTATTTCCTCTTTGTGCGCGCCGATATTGAAATACCCGTCGTTGGTATCCGCGGGGGTTTGCGGCCTGGAATACTTCGGCCCGACCGTACAAGCCCCCGTAAGCACCCCAAATACCCCAATAACTATCGACAAACAAATTATAGGCAACGATTTCCTCATTCACTCATCCCTTCGGCGTAAGCGCGAATCCCCGCCGCGGAAAACTTCACAATATGGTCAACCACAACGGCCAAGGGTAATCTTAGAAAACCGGCGTCTTCGGTCTGTCCCAGCATACGCTCGCTTTGGACCGCCTGCACCAATTGGCCCACAATGGAATGCACGATTAGCGGAACCTTGGATTCATCCAAGCCCGGACAGGCCCTGACCAGACCCGTCTGCATGGCGGACAAAGTGGGTATGATTACGTCTTTTACGAATAGGTCGGAGGGTAAGTGGCTGTCGATCATCTCTCGCACCATAAGCTTCATAAAACGAGAAGCCTTGGCTTCATCGGCCAGCGGCTCGATAAATGCGTCGGCGAAGGCCTTGAGCAGGACCTCCAATTGAGGGCTGCCGTTACTCTCGGTCATCACCTTATCAATGCTCGCGACGCGAGTATCCGTCATCGGAATCAAGTGCCTGCGAAAGACCTCTTCGTATAGTTTCTCTTTGCCGCCAAAATAGTAGTTGACCGATGCGATATTGCAGCCGGCGGCGGAGGCCAGATCACGGACACTGGTTGCCTCGAAGCCGTGTTCGGAGAAAAGCCTTTCAGCCGTATAAAGCAGCCGCTCACGAACGGGTTCTGCATCCCCTTCAACAGTCTTCTTTTCCTGTGATACTGCCATGCCAGGATTCCTAAAACACTTGTTTCATACGATAGCTTAAAACATTTGTTTCAATTGTCAAAGGATTTTTTCACGATTTTCTTGCAGAAGGGCCTCCTTGTTACTGAAAACGCCCCTATTGAGCTAATAATGCAGGTCAGCTCGCGGGGAAAAGCTGCTGGAAATAAGATGCGTAAGACATTTTTCCCCCTTGTAATCAGTTGGACAAGTGCCCATTTGCACCGTATCATTAAGCGGCATCTGGTGCACAGACTGCACGGGCAGAATTGAAGAATCCTCAGAACGCAGGAAAGGAGTCACGATGAATACGCAGACAAGGCGGGAGTTCCTTAAGGGAATCGGTATAGCGGCGGGGCTGGCGGCGCTGCCGGGCTGTGTCGGTGGCGGGCGGGCATCGGGCAAGGCGGCTGAGCGGCCCAACATCATATTCATAATGGCCGACGACCACGCATCGCACGCGATGAGCTGCTACGGCAGCAGAATCAATAAGACGCCGAACCTCGACCGCATCGCGCAAGAGGGCATGCGTTTCGACAATTGCTTCTGCACGAATTCAATCTGCGCACCCTGCCGGGCCGTCATTCTGACGGGCAAGCACAGCCATATCAACGGCCTTATTGATAACACAGTGGAATTCGACGGCTCGCAGCAGACGTTCCCAAAGCTGCTCCAAAAGGCCGGATACCAAACCGCAATGATCGGCAAGTGGCACTTAAAAACCGATCCCACCGGTTTCGACTACTGGAATATCCTGCCCGGACAAGGCGTATATTACAATCCTAATATGATAGAAATGGGCGCGCAGAAGAAGTATGCCGGCTACGTTACCGATATCATCACCGACCACGCGCTTGATTGGTTGAAAAATCGCGATGCGGAGAAGCCGTTTTGTCTGATGTGCCACCATAAAGCGCCGCATCGCTCCTGGGAGCCGGGGCCGAAACACCTGACAATGTACGACGATGTCACTATCCCCGAGCCGGCAACCCTCTTCGACGATTACGCCGGGCGGGGCAGAGCGGCCAAAGAGCAGGATATGAGTATCGAGAAGACGATGAACGCCACAGACCTCAAGCTCACCGCGCCGAAGAACCTCAATCCTGAGCAGAAAAAAGACTGGGACGCAGCTTACAACCCCCAAAACGAGGCCTTTCAGAAGGCCAACCTGCAGGGCAAGGACCTCATCCGCTGGAAATACCAGAGATATATCAAGGACTACCTTCGCTGCATCGCCTCTATTGACGATAACGTCGGGCGGCTGCTGGATTACCTCGACTCCGCGGGTCTGGCCGAGAACACGGTTGTCTTTTACACATCGGACCAGGGCTTCTATCTCGGCGATCACGGCTGGTTCGACAAGAGATTCATGTACGAAGAGTCGCTGCGGATGCCTCTTGTGGTGCGCTACCCAAAGGAGATCAAGGCGGGATCGGTGAACAAGGACCTCGTTCAAAACCTCGATTTCGCCTCCACCTTCCTCGATTTCGCAGGCGTTGAGACGCCGGCGGATATGCAAGGCGAGTCGCTCAGGCAGATTCTTCGGGGCAAAACGCCGCCGCAATGGCGCGAGTCAATCTACTACCACTATTACGAATACCCCGCCGTCCACAGCGTTAAAAGGCATTACGGCGTCAGAACGCAGCGCTATAAGCTCATCCACTTTTACCACGATATCGACGAGTGGGAGCTCTACGATATGAAGAAAGACCCGGATGAGCTAAAAAACCTCTACAACGACCCGGCTTACGCCAAAATCGTCGAGCAGTTAAAAACCGAGCTAAAACGACTCCGCGATAAATACAAAGACAACACCGGCGCACCGGTGTGATACTGCTGTCTCTGCGGTTAATAACTCAAACTGACCGGTTTTCAAGAGCAGGACACGATAAGTCCTTATGCAACAGCAAGATAACAGAGTATGTCATTCCCGCCACCAGGGGGTAAACTCCGGCGGGAATCCATTCGCCGGCCTGCTGGATACCTGCTTTCGCAGGTATGACAAGGCGAATCGGTCAGTTTGAGTTAATAAGCAATTGGGTATAGGACATTTTCCCATCGGGATTTAGCCGGCACCGAGTCTTTCTGCGGGGATTCGCCGGGAAATGGAAGAAAATATCTTCAAAAAAATAGGAAAAGAGCTTGCACTTTACTAATCGGGTGGTAAAATAGTTGTTAGTTTTCGGATTTTTGTCGAAAAGGCAAATTATGAAGCGGGCGATTGTAGCAATTGCCGTTGTGCTTGCGGCTGTCGGCGGGGGCGCATACGCAAAGACCATATACGTGGACGGCAGAGCGGGCGGGGCAAATAACGGCATGATGTGGGCGACTGCATACAAGTTTCTGCAAGATGCCTTGACCGATGCCGATTCTTCTGAAAAGCCTGTGGAGATTCGCGTTGCGCAGGGGGTATATCAGCCGGATAGGAGAGCTGCCGAGCCTAACAGCACCGGGGATAGGATGGCTACGTTTCGGCTCATAAACGGCGTTACAATTCAAGGCGGGTACGCCGGCCTCGGCCACCAGGACCCAAATGCCCGCGATATCGAGCTATACGAGACGATTCTAAGCGGCGACTTGGACAGCAATGATTTCGACGTAAACGACCCGGCTGATTTGCGGGATGAGCCATCGCGCGGCGAGAACGCCTACCACGTTGTGACAGGCAGCGGAACCGAGGTATCAGCCGTCCTGGATGGTTTCACAATCACGGGCGGCAATGCGAACGGCTACTATCCGGACCCGCCGCCATACCAGGACAGTGGCGGCGGGATGTACAACAAGGGCGGAGGAGGCGTCTCGGGCGGCAGGGGAACCCCATTGATAATCGAGTACGCCGCGACTATCAGTAACTGTACATTCATCGCGAATTCGGCAACGGTCGGGGGCGGGATGTACAATTATTACAGCTATCCTAAGGTGTCCTGCTGCTCTTTTATCGGCAACTCGGCAGCCCTTCAATGTCTATGGGATTATTGTTGGGGAGGTCAAGGTGGCGCTGTTTACAATGAAAAGAGCAGTCCGATGGTGGTTGATTGTGTCTTCAGCGGCAACTCGGCTCCAGCGGGTGCTGGAATTTTTAACTATGAAAGCGACCCTATCGTAGGTCTATGCACATTCAGTGGAAACTTCGGCTCGTTTGCTAGTGATGGCGGCGGAATTTACAACTATAAAGGCAGCCCGACAGTGTACGGGTGTCTGTTCAATAAAAACAGGGTCTCTGCTTCCGGCGGCGCGATGGTAAATTCGTATGGGAATCCGTTGGTGATGGATTGCATATTCATAGAAAACTTCACATTCGGCTCCGGGGGAGCTATATATAATACTCAGAGTGAGCCAACGATTACTTTGTGTACACTCGCTGGAAACTCATGCAACAGTCTCGGTGGTGCCATATCGAATTCGCGGAGCAACGTAATCTTGTCAAATTGCGTACTTGCCGGTAATTGGGCCAGGTGGTACGGGGGTTCCATTGACAATATGATCGATTGTCAGACCACGATCGTAAATTGCGCAGTCATCGAAAACCGAGCGGGCAAAGGCGCTGGCGGGATACGTTGCGAATACGAGAGTGATGTATTGGTGAACAGCTCGATTCTATGGGGAAATTCAGCTCTTGAGGGACCACAGGTCGCAATCATGGCTGGGACCTCGACGCTCATGGTGGCGTACAGTGTTGTCATGGGAGGCAAAGAATCCATTTATGTCGGATCGCCCGATGGTCTTTATTGGGGAGCAGGGAACATAGAATGCGATCCGTGTTTTGCAGATCTTGGTTATTGGGACCCGAACGGGACGCCGGAGGATAACAATGATGATTTTTGGGTTATGGGCGATTACCACCTTAAATCCCAAGCCGGTCGATGGGATCCGAACGCAGAGACCTGGGTAATTGATAATGTGACGAGTCCCTGCATCGATGCGGGGGACCCGATGACGCCCATCGGTCTTGAGCCGTTCCCAAATGGCGGGCGAGTCAATATGGGAGCTTACGGCGGAACGGCTGAGGCCAGCAAATCATACTTCGGCGATGCCA